>Ga0164309_10000128_pt1 | contig 45922 bp, 70 predicted proteins | sample Whisoiple_247_MG_FD_109984 | JGI IMG/M metagenome (GOLD analysis project Ga0164309, IMG submission 109984) | Soil microbial communities amended with fresh organic matter from upstate New York, USA - Whitman soil sample_247_MG | ecosystem: Environmental > Terrestrial > Soil > Unclassified >... | reverse complement strand
CATGGCTACGCCTTTCGCGTGCCCCGCTTCACCACCTCCGCCGACGCCGTGCTGCCGTATATCAAGACCCATAACGAGAAAGAAAAATGGGCCACGGAAATCTTCGTGGGCGCTGGGAAAGTATCTGTTTATTTCAAATCCGCGAATGCAGAGGCCGATACACTTCCAAAAGCCGCCGTCATCGCCCTCCTCCGTGCCCACGGCGTAGAGATCACCTACGGCGCAACCACCGCATCCCCCTCCCCAAAAACCTCCACGGGCTGCTGAACGCGAAGCCGACCCCGCGCCTTCGGGTCGCGCGCAACAACGCGACTGTTCTCCGGCCCCGCAATCGGCAGCCCAACCAGCTCAGGAAAGTACCGCGCCGCAACGCCCGGCAACGCCAGCAGCTCCGCCTTGCCAGTCTTCGCGCCCTCGGAATACGCCTCCTGCAGCGCGAGTATCTTGGCCTCGGGAATCGTGGTCACATCCACAAAACGCGGATTGGCCACAATCTGATCGGCAAACTGGCGCCGAGCGCGACCGACGAACTGCTGGTATTTGTCGTAGTCCTCCGGCGTGAGCTTGGCGGTGATGCCTTCCACAGTGATATTGCGCGTCGGAAGGCCCGGATAAACGTCCGGCGATTCCGTCACCTGATACAAGTCCACCAACTGTTGTTTGAACGGGTCGCCCGGCTTGCGTTGCGCGCGGGTCACGTCCACGAACTGCGTGATGTACGGATTCTCGCCCGGCGTGGTGCGTGAAATCGAATCACCCCACAGGTCGCGCTTGAGCAGAGCGCGGTCAGCCTCCGGAACTTGAAGCGTCTTGTAGCGCCAGGTATTGCCAAGCGTCTCGGTCAGATTGTCTCCCTTCAGTTCAGGGATGTACTGGTATTGCGCGCGCGCCAGCGCCTCGACCGTGTTCGGGACAGGGATGGACGTGATCGCGCGGAACGTGTTGCTGGCCCAGTTCTGAAATTCCTGCCCCTCGGGGTCCGGATTGCGCATGGCCTCCAGCAGCGCGGACGTGCCGGAAAGGAAAGACTGGTCCAACGCGAACGCGGCCATGCCGGGGAAGGCTGAGAGGCGGTCGCTAACGGCAGTGGCCGGCGTGATAGCCGGATTCCGGTTCTCGCCCGTCCTTGCCGATTCCTTTCGTCCCTTGGCAGCATTGCGCGTGAAGACATAGAAGTTGGCCGACGGGATGCCGAGCCGCCCCCAGTCCATCGTAAGATCGCCAATCTGGTAACTGCCGTCGCCACCGTCCAGCGCGCGGTTTAGCCCGCTCACGTTGATGCGCTGCGGCCCCATCTGTTCGTACTGCACGGAACGCGCCTTGGCGTCCTTGTCGGTAGGCTCGGAAATAAGGCCATTGTCCCACAGGTAATTCGCGGCGCCGTACATCATGGCGCCCATCACGCCTTCGCCGACGTTCTGGAGTGCCCTGCGTCGGTCTCCCTTGCTACCGTAGTAAACGGCCTTCGCCGCAGCCAGCTCAGGCGTCGCAAAATTCAGCGCCGTGTTGACGTAGTTGAGTGGGAACTGGCGGAACGGCACCACCAGACGGCCGAAGACCTTGATGGCCTCTTTTAGCGCAGGCACTTTGTCCGCGCCAACGGCTTCAGCGAGACCCGAGTCGAGGAACGAGTTCAGTCGGGTAGCGAATTTGTTCTCTTGCGAAAAGATCGCGCGCCGACCCTCGGTGTTAAGAAGTTCTTGCGTGGCCTTATCGGGGAATTCGAGGAAGCGGTCCAACTCGCGGCCCTTCAGCCCACGAAGACGAGCCTGCTCCAGTAGGATTTCAGCCTCGGCGGCGCGACGAAATGGTTTGTCGCCAAGAGAGAGGAAGCGGAACATCGCCTCGGGAGCGATGCCCACCAATCCTTCGTACAACTTCTTCGCGCGGTCATTCAGCGCCACGGTGCCATCCGGCCGCACCGCCAGATCCTTGCCGGTGAAGCTTTGCACGAGCGAACGAAGCGGCCGGAATCCGCGCTGAACTTCGCCCTTGATGTACGAATCCGCAGACGGCCCCGTGATAAGCTCCTTGCCAGCCACCTTCACACCCTCGGCGGCTGCGGCAAGTTCGCGTACGGCGGGGAATGGGTTCATGCGCGCGATGCGCCGCTCGCGTCCTGTGGCCGTGGAGTAGATGGCGTCCAGCGATGAAGCGATAGCAGCGCTGCCGCGACGCACGGGCTGGTAAACGGTGTTGCCGAAGACGTTGGCGACCAGCGAAAGCGGGGTCAGTAGATTGCCTTGGATGGTCTTGGACAGGATTTGGCCCCACCCTTCAGGTGAAACCTTGTGAACGAAGTCGTCCAGCGCCGCGCGCGCATCCGCGTTCTTCTTTTGGGCAGCGCGATAGGCCGCCTCGTTGGCCTGCGTAAAGTCGGCTTCGGCGGCACGGGAGGCGGCAGCGAGTTCCTGCTCGGATTTGATCGCCGCGGTGCCCAGCGCGCGCAGGCGGTCTTCCTGCGGTTGAGACAGCACGCGATTCACGTCCTTCAGTTTCTCATTCAGCGCAGTGATGTAGCCCTGCGGCGTCTTCACCAGCTTGCCAAGACCGAGGAGCTGTGCGGGATCGGTGAGGTTCTGCGCGAGTTCTGAATAGAGCGCAGCGCCTTGAGCTTGAAGCACGGGGTCGGACGACAGCGACAGGCGATTCGCCAGTTCGGCGGTCGCACCAAGGCGTTCGCGCAGATTGGCACTGCCACGCATCTGGGCCAGTTCGGCTTCGGTGGCCGCAGTCACGCGGTCAGCGAGGTCGGAGAGCGCGAATTTGTTGTAGATGATGTCCGGATCGTCGGCCAGCGTTTGACGCAGGACCTCCGGATACTGTCGGTTTTCGATCACCTTTTCGGCAGTGCGACGGACTGGACCTTCGGGAAGCTCGACGCCTCCGGATGCCGCCGCGCGCGCTCCGCGACGCTGGGTGACAGATTGCGCACCACGCGCCAACGCACCAATAGCAGCGCCGCCAGTCGCCCCAGCAGCAGCACCGAGCGCCGCATTGCGTAGACGGCGCGCATTGTATTCCTCGTCGGACTCGCCGGGCTCGCGGTCGGTTGCGACGTAGCCGGTGACGCCACCTGCGCCCGCGCCGCCAACAGTCAGGCCGACTTGGGGGGTGATTGCGCCCCGCGTCTGACGCATCCGGCTCGCTTGGCGTGTGGCTTCGGGAGGACGCGGGTTCAGGCCACGCCCATTCTCCGGAGGTTGCGGTGCAATTCCTTGGGGAGTTTCAATCCCTTGCTGGATTTGTTCCATTCCTCCACGTTCACCCCCTCCCGATCCAGTTTCTTGCGGTTGGCGTTGAAGAATTTCTGTTGCTTCTGGCTGCGGTAGGGCATTTTTGGGTTCTCCTTGTTTGATGAATTCCTCTATCTGAGATTTACTGTACTGCCCCTGCGGCACCCAATCCGGAACGTCGGGGATGTCAGCCCCCGCCGCACGAAGGTCCGACGGATTGGACGACACCACGTTTCGCTCCATCCCCGCGACCTCGGGATTGATCGCATCCACCTGCACGAAGCCCTTGCCGCCCTCGACCATCGGACGCTGGACGGTATAGAGCCATTCGGTTGCGGGATTGTCCAGCGCCGCCTTGATTGACGCGGCCTTGGTAATCTCCGGTTCCGGAGCAGGCGAACCCGTAACCGCAGCAGCCGGAGCCGCAGTCATCTCGTTGAGTCGAGTCTGCAACGCATACGGCGATTGCTTTGTCTGGGTGGCGACTTCGGTAGCCACGTTCGCAATACTCGGCGGCTTCGTGGTATTCTCCGCAAGAATCTTCGCGGACTTCGGAAGTTCAGGCGGTTGGACTGCGGCAGCAGCGGCGTCAGCCTGCGCTTTCTGGGCGTCAGCAATGGCCTTTTGCTCGGCCTCGATTCCAGCGGCAATCTCTTCGGCCTGAGCCTGACGTGCAATCTGCGCCTCAAGACCCTGCTGAATCTCAAGCGCGGCGCGCTGCTGGTCAGCCGTGAGCACATCCTTCTGCAAAGCGACCTCCTGCTTGACCACGGCAAGCTGCTGTTCGGGTGTTTTGCCCATCATGCGTTCGGCTAGACGGCGAAGCTGAAGCTCATCCGTCGTCGTACCCGCCATGTTGGCCGCAGCAATATCACCTTGCGCCTCGCGGCCAGCCCGCGCCATCACATCCAACTCGCTAGGCAACGTCGCAGTCGCCTCCGGCAGAACCGGCTCACGCAGCGTGCGGCCAACCAGGCCAAGCTCATCCGGCACCGGCCCGGCAATATCCGGCAACACCAGATTCGGCCCAATGCGCCGACCCAGCGCCGTCTCGCGATTGAGCAGCGCCGAGCCAACCATAGCAACGGCCAGTCTTTGCGGGTCAAACTGACCCTCTGACAACTGCTGTGCACCTTCGATGCCGCCGCCGATTCCGCCCGCGATAAGCGGAAGCGCGACACGCGCCTCACCCGTGGTGCCCGCCGGCAGACCGGGGCGAAAGAACGGGCCAGCGCCAGCGAACTGACCCAGCATGGCCGAAGTCGGATTCTCCGCAGCCAGCCTAGCCGTCAGTTCGTACGACTGCGCCGCATCCTCGGGCAAAATCTGGGGCAGCGCCACGTCCTCTGCAAGCCGCGTGCCCAAGCCGGCGATACCAGCAGCGGCCAGCGGGGCGCCGTAGCGCACGACAGGAGCCGCGAATCGGCCATAGCCAGGAAGCGTCTGCAATGCGCCAGCGACGGTGTTGGAATACGGCGTAACGGCCGAAGCCGCCGCAAGCCCGGTGCCCGTGGGCAGAACAGACTTCGCTGCTTCAGAACCAAACGCCGCAAGTTCTGCGGGGATCGGCGCACTGACAACCGGCTCCTCAATGAACGGAAGGCGAAGGCCAACGCGATACTGCGGAGCCGCCAGAGCCGCGTCCTGCTCCTCGCGCAATTGCCTCAAGCGTGCCAGCGTAGCCGTTGCCGCCTGACGGCGCTCCGGAGTCACATCGTAGTCGTTCGGCCCAACCACGGCATCGCCCACCCCGAACTCGGTAAGAGTCGGGGCCACGATTTCGTCATCACCGCCGAACTCTATGGCCATTGTGTTACTTCTTTCGCTTGGTTACTCCGTCAGGACCAACATACGTCGTGCCGGATGGCAGGGCGTCGTACTCGGCCTTCGTGCGAACCACTACGGCGGATTGCGTCTGCGGGGCAAGGATTTGTTCAGCGCGCTGCTGGAGCGGGAGAACCGCCTGCGGCGCACTTGCCGACTGGATAAGCGCACGCTGGTCGGCGGTAACGGCAGGAACACCAAACGGCGAGCGTGCCGCGGCTTGATTGGCAACCGACAACTGAGCCAAAGCCGCCGCACCCTCGGGGGTCTTGACCAACTCCTGAGCCGCGCCAAGCGTGATACCCGCCCGCGCGGCCTGCTGCTCAACCGTGCGCTGATAGGTCGTGCCCGGCGCAAGCAAACCCGGCATCGCCGCCTTGCGGTCGATCAGCGCCTTGTAAATCTTGGCCGTCTCGGTGTCGCCCTCGTCGAGCGCGGTGTTGTACGATTCGACCAACTGCTGCGTTTCAAATTCCTTGCCTCGCGCGCGATCCGTAGCCAGCGCCCTCAGCGAAGCCGCCCGCGCATCAGCCAAATCCTGCGCCTGCGTGCGCTGTTCGCCCGTGGCAATCGTCTTACGGACCTGACGCGGCGTGATAACACCGCCGGGGCCAACAAGCTGCTCCTCGGTAATCTGTACCAAGTCGCCAAGCGGGACGGGGGCCGTGCGATTGTCGTTCTCGTCCAAAGCGGGCATGTCGTAGGGCGAAATCGGAGCGGCTTCGATGGTCGTGTTGCCGGTCAGGATGCGTGGAATGGCCGCATTCTGCTGCGCCTCCGCAATCTGGGCCAGCTTGTACTGGCGTTCGAGTGGGGCCATCGCCGCACGGGCAGCAGCGTCTTCGACTTGGATTTGGGCGAGTTGACGACGGAGGGGGGCCATGCGCACTTCTTCTCCCAATTGAAGCCCCTGTCCAATGGCAGGCAGAATCGCGCCATAGTTGGTTGCAAGCAAGCGGGGATCCGCGAAGTCAATTCGCGGCATATTACTGACCTGAAAACCGGAGGTAGTGGGCATTTTAACCTAGATTAAATCCGAAGTTTCCAATCGGGCCACCGCCGTAATACGAAGGCGCTCCGGCGGGCGGTGTGTAGGTGGTTGGCTTGAATACGTTGGTCAGGGCGGGAAGAACCGCGCCGAACAACTGAGATCCAAACTGCGATTGCTGTGCGCCGGTTTGGGCTTGGGTCGCACGAGCCTGCTGCTGGGCGTTGTTCGCGAGATTCACGTTGCCAATTGCGACATCGGCCACGGAGCCAGGGGAAAGGCCGGATTGCGGCGCGGCGATGTTCTGCCCAAGCTGGGCGGCAGCAAGTGCGCGAGCGAAATTTCCGGACTGAATCTGTTGAAGCAGGCTATTCTGGTTGAAGTAGTCCGAAGACTGGCGCGCGAGATCCGCCGCTGTGGCCTGCTGGGACTGAAGCAGATTGTTTCGCGCGTACTGTTGCGCTGCGAGACGTTGAGCGGCGTTGCCCTGCTCAAGCCCAACCTCTGCGCTTCCAGCCTGAAGCGCCGCCTGCAAACGTGCCTGCTCAAGCTGAAGAGACGTAAGCCCGAGATCGCGAGCCGTAATGTCTCGACCGAGGCGCGTGCCACCGGAAACGGTTCCAGACTGAGCCAGCGCATTTCTGGCAATCAGATTGCGAACGTCTTGCGGGAGAAGGCCACCAAGCGCCAAATCGGCTTGCGCCTTTGCGATAGCGTTGCGCGTAAGCTGCGAGTCATAACCGACGCCATTAAGCGGCGTGCCTGCCTGCGCAGCGATCTGAGCCAGAAGCGCCTCGTTTGCACCACTGGTGGGTAGCGATCCCTGAATTCCCTGCTGAGGACCGGTAAGTTGGCCCGTGACCGATTCCAGCGACGTGCGACGAAGCTCTTGCGCGCCGGGATTGTATTGGGCCTCCAGTGCAGCGGAAGCGGCGGCATTCTGATTGGCCACAGCCTGAGCCTGCTGCTGAAGCAGATTGACATCCACCGTACCACCCGGACCCATGGCGCTCGCCGGAATCTGGCCAGCGAAATTTGCCGACCGGAACGTCTGAAAATCCTGAGCGCCCGCGGGGTCTTCGGAAACGTATCCCGCAACCCACTCAATCGGACTGCGAGTGTCACCCGTCGCGGCGCGGTTGCGTTGGTATTCCGCAGCGAGCGCCGGATTAGAGTTGAAATACGCCTGAAGAACCTGCTGTTCTTGGGCGGCGTTTGCGGCAGCACCAGAATTGGACGCGAGATTGGCTTGGTTCTGTGCGGCCTTGGCGGCGTCCTTTTGATTTTGGACGCCCTTGACGGCAGAGTAGATGCCAGCGCCAGCGGTCGCCGCAGTAAGTGCGCCTGCTGCGGCAGAACCGCCGCCGATTGCAGCCAGAACGGGGATCGCGGGCATCAGATAATCGCCTCCCTCGAAATTGAATAATACGTCACGTCAACCATTTGCCCCTTCCTCGTGTTGGGGTACGAGCAAGTCAATAACTCCGTCATGCCTACCTTTCGGCAGAACCATTTGACGGCGGGAGAGTCGGACCACGCATAGGAAATCACGCGCGAGCATTCGGTATTCGCGAATACGAAACGCAGCGCGGCCTGAGTCGCCGCCACCGCATCACCACCCCGACAGTGCGGCAAAAGCGCCGTGTGAGCCTCCAAATCGCGGCCCTTCCACATCAGCCAATAACACCCCGCGACAACGCCATCCACCGTGGCACGCAGAAAGAATCCCGGCAGCGCCTTCATATCCACCTGCGATAAAAACACCGGCTCATCCGGACAGCGGTCGTCTTTCATTCCTGCGTAGATTTGTGGATTCAAGAACACGCTCTTGATGAATTGTTCGTCGGTGGTTTTTTCGATGACGATCACGACAGGTCTTGGACCAACTGAATGTTGAAATACGAATTGGTGGACACGTCCACGGCACCCGTGTTGGTTCCGTCCTGAGCATGGAGATACATTTCGATGTATTCTCCGGCGCTGAGTTGGATCAACTGATACCCGAGGTTTGGATACCACCGAGAACCCGGAGGAGACGCAACGGCGCAACCAGCTCCGGCCATAAACGTGACGCCATTCTTCCACACCTGAAGCTGCATGTCCATCAGGGCCGCAACCGCGGTATCGTTCTCCACCTGAAGATTGCATCCGATGGCGTAAATTCCGTCCACTTGGGCCGTGTAGCGGGACGCGACATACGCGCCGCCTTCGTTGATGATGATCGTAGGAAAATCCAGCAAGTGCTTCGCGTTGTTAACGGGCACGGACTGAACCACGGCCGGCGTCGCGCGGGCGGGATAGTTGCTCGGGTACGCGATGGGCTCAGGAACGTAGGCCCCGTCAGTGTTTGACCACACCCACCACGTATTCGTTGAAGTATTGAACCACGGGCCAACATTCGATAGCGGCGCGGTTGAACCGGAAACGAAGAGAGCGAAGCTCTGCGCGGTTTGCAGGGACAGGCGTTGCGCGATGGCGTCGCCAAGCTGCTGTGGAGTCCAGCGCACCTGCGGCGGCAGCGCGGACATAACGATTTGAATTGGAAGATTATTGGCCATGTTAGATTTCGTCGCCTCCGTCGTCGCTTACATCCGTAGAATCAGTCTGGTCAGTGGCGTCGCTGCAGTCAGTGCAATCGACACAAATTCCGGGGAACGCCGCGTATGGAATAGCGACCAATCGGGGCTCATAAGGCTGAAGCGATTTAAAGGGAAGAGGCACGGTTTCACTTGTTGACCAACCAGATTACCCCCGCGCCGAGAGTCACGAAGAAAAGTATGGCCCAGCGCGGAGCGGAAAACACCGCGTTCCATCGCTGGCGGCGGGCGGCACACAATTCACAGTGCTTCATATCGGTTCCCCAAATCCAGTCGGTGAAATACACCGCCGGACGGAACACATAGTGCGCAAGATCGCCTAGGCCGAATTGTTTTTTCATGGGCAAGAGTCTCCACAGTTGAGTTGTTCTGTGCTTCCCGAGTCATCCCACAGAGCTGCCACTGGATTCGTGACGAGATCGGGGGATGACAGAACCGCCGTTCCTGTGCTCCACCCGCATCCCGGCGTGCCCACACAAGCTCCCCAAAAAATAAGAACATAATAATCCCCGTCGGCCGCCACGGGCCAAGACATCATTCCGGCGGCGGTATCCACAACAACGTCAGAATAAATCTGATTTCCTGAATTATCATAAACCACGAAACTGACACTGGGAACGTCTCCAGGGGACGCCGGAGAGTGCATCGTCCCACTAAAGTTCAACATGAGCGTGTCGCCCATTTTTAACGACAGGTTCAGATATTGACCAAACTCAGACGGAGCAGAGCGAACCGCATTCCATGTTACTTGATTCGGAGTGGCTACATTTACATCGAGAGATGTAATTGCCCCGCCGAAGCTATTGAAGTAGTATCCGTAACAATCCACGACAAGATTTGGATTAGACAGAACCGCTGCGGCAGCAGCGCAATTGGGATAAGGGGCCGCGAAAAGAGGCAAAAGAAGTGCGCCGCTTGCCCCCTCTACCGTCAGTTCCGCCTCGTCCGAATACACCGCGCCAATCGCATTCGTAGCCCGCACGCGATACAGGTATCCGGTCTCACCTGTAGTCGCAGCCGTCAGCACAAGTTCCGCCGAGGTAGCGCCGGAGTAAATTCCGCCGTTTACAACATCAACCCACCCCATTCCGTCATTCACTTGCCACTGAAAAACAATCGGAAGCGTTCCCTCAACGGCCACGAAGAAGGAAGCATTTTCGCCGTCGTTGATTTCCATGTCCGCCGGCTGTTGGATAAATGAAGGCGCCTCGGGGTGCGTCTCGGCATCCTCGTCCACGATAACAAGGCCACCGCCGCCGGACGGTCCATCACTCAACGCGCCGCCCGCATCAGATTCCGAAGTGATCCCAGCGCCAGCATCCGGCCACGGAATAGCCGAGAAACTGTAATTACCCGGAGCAATGGATTGCCCCTGAACGCGGTTGACGGTCGAATCAACACGCTGCTGAGCATCGTACAACGCGGCTTCCGGAGAAATCACGCTGAATCCAATGAACTGAAGGTAAACCTGCTGCCCTTGTCCGGTGGCGGCAGAGCCGTCGGCGCGTGCCGTAAACACATCAAAGAATTGGCCCTGCGGCATCAGCTCAAGGCCGGAGCAGCCAGCCGCGTTAAGCGCGCGCGGTCCGACCTCCGGCCCCTCGCAATCGCCGCCGTCTCTTTCCGGTGACTGACGAAGATGCATTTGATACGCCTTGATGCCCATCTGGCCCGACCAAACAAGCAAGTGGGAGAAGGCGTAGTCGATCATATTGCCTTCCTTGGACTCAACCCCGCAGGCATTGCACTCGTTGTCCACTGGGTCGGATGGCGTGCGAATAGTCCGCGTCTGGACAACGTTGCCGATGAAGTACGGCCCAAGCTCGGAATACTGAACATCGCTGAACACCTGGCCCTCGGACGAAATCAGGTGGTAACCCTTCTGGAATTGATAGCCCCCCTTGGTCGATGCGACGTAAACATTGAGGTCAACGTTACCCAAAATCTGCGACAGAAAAAACTTGGACCACTCGTAACGCTTCTGGTTCAGGTTTCCGGCCGCGTGTTCACGAAGCTGAGCATAACAGGTGATTCGGCATCCGTTGTCAGTGCGGTCCGGAAGCATTGCCTCCCAGATGCGGTTCTTGCCGTCGTAGTCCACCGACCCAAAAAACATGCGCTCTGCTCCGATGACGATGCCGCGCGTCCATTCAATCGGACGCCAGCCCGACCAGAAGCCGGTCCACGCGGGGGCATTGTCCTCGAATGGGGCTTGATCCAGAACCCACGTATGCCGATTGGACAAGTCCTGAGACGGCACCGACATCATCAGGTAGTTCTCGTAGAAGCAGCCGCAAACGCCGCTGAGATCCGGCGAGAGATACGCCTTGGAAGCGAACATCTCGTTGTCCTGATAATCAATCCGCGAGGTGATGTTCTGACGCAGCGCTGAATTGATGTTCGTAAGGCCACGCGGACCGAACCACCAGTTTAGGCCATACTGTGTCACAAGCGAACGCGGGGCGACGCATCCGATGGTCGGGATAATCGTGTTCTGGAACAGCGGCGTCCTGAGCCATTCGGTTCGATCCTGAATGTAGGACTGAAAAAGGGTGCCGTCGTTCTCGGTGAAGGCGATGAAGCCCTTGGAGGTGTTAGCGTCCGTCGGAACTTCGATCATCCCCGTGCAATCGCCGCTCAGGTAAAACGCGCGCGCCTCATTGAGATACAGCGATTCGGTAAACTTGAGCGGATTGCCGATGTCGGAAGCGAAAATCTGGTTGCCACGACTGACCCAGAGACGGTTTCCGCTCCAGATCATCCACAGGCCAATCGGTGTCTCGTTGTAACCCGGCACGGCGTCGTCCGTGAAATCGGGCGGATTGGCGGGATTCAGGTGAGCGGCAGTGTTGCCATCCCAATACGCCGCGCGCGAAAAACCGTCCTGCATAACCATAACCGAATATGGATTCTGGAGCGAGATCAGGTTGCCGGCGGCGTCGTAATCGGTACTCTTGAGGCACGAAGCCCACGCGATATACTTTGAAGTATTCGAGAACTGAAGCGCGGACAGGCGCGTGTACGACGTGAAGGGAAACGAAGAGACGTAAACCTTGCCATCCACGGCAAACAGCAGTTGCGATATTCCGTTTGACGGCGTGAATAGTGTGCAGCCTTGGAAATTGCCGTCAGGAAGACAGAAGATCGTTCGCGTGCCGGGCCGGGTCTGAACGATGCCGCCGCGGCAAACGACGTTCATTCCGGAAATGTATTCGCGGTCCCCCAGTTCGTCTGGCTTGGTGTAGCTGTCCGCACCAAGGACGAGCGAGCTGTCGCCCACCACGTATTCCGCTGGGTCAGCCATTACCAATTGCCTCCGTTGCCGGGACCTCCGCCGCCGTGGGAGGAATAGTAAAGCGAGTCGTCGTTTGACTGAAACACCCCATTGATTATCTGAGGAACACGCGGACCTGCCGGACGCATAGCTTCCGCCTCCTCGTTAATCAGCGCGATCATCTGCGCCTTGGCCGCGTTCGCGGCATCGTATTTGTCGTCGCTCAGGTACTTGATGTACCGGCACGCCAGCAGCAACGCAGTACGGTTATCCGTATTCAGCCAGTCGCGTTGCGATCGAACCTCCAGATCCTTCTTCTTGTACTTGATGCGAACGGAGGTCTTGTTGCTGACTCGAATGCGGCGATACGCGGGTTCGTTCTCGTTCGGAAGATAGCGACCGATCAAAGTCTGGCTCACGCCGTCGCTGGAGTTCACGGCGTACAGCTTCACGAAATCCTTCGTGTCCTCTTTCGAGATGCGATAGATGGACGACAGCGGCGGAACACCGGGAGCTCGCTGGGCGAAACCGAAGATGAGCGGCACCAAGAAACCCTCAAGCATCTTGCCATCCGGACCGGGTGTGAAGATTTTGTTACCCTCCACGTCCAGAGCGAAGACACGCAGCTTCTTGTTGTTGTCGGCGGACGACGTGACTTCCGCAGTCAAGTAAGCCGGTTGCGACGGGTCCTTGAACGTGCAAACTTGGCCAAGCTCATACGAGTTCGGAGAGCAGGGGACACAACCTTGGGAGCCGGGGCCGTTGATGTGGTACTGGAAGAATTGATCCTGAAGCAGCGTGGGCTGGTCGTGGACGTTGATCCCGAGGACGGTGCCAACATCGCTGGGGAGCGTGATGCAGCCATCGCAAACACAGAGCTGGAGTTCGCCCAGGTTGTAGTCGAGGATGCCCGTGTTGTTCATAGCACGAACAGCCTCCGTCGTGCGACGGAATATCGTCGCCTCGTCGCAGCCCTCGAAAGCGCGCTTAAGCTCGGGATAAACGTCTGAGACGTACATCTTACTCCTCGTAATCGTCGCCCATCTTCTCCTTCACCTTGCGACGGATGGCTTCCTTGAAGGCGTTGCCCACGCTCACGCGCAGACTGTCGTCACCCTTGTCGGAGGAGCCGCCCTTCGTCTCGATGGAGTGAACCTCCAGCTCGCAACGATACTGCGGGTCTTCCGGGTCGCGCGTGTTCTCGCCGGAGTCGATCTTGCGAAAAGTGATGACTGCCGTGCCCTCGTCGGGAAGCTCGATCTTTTCGTCACCCGAGATGTAGAGCGACGGGTAGTAAATCTTTTCCTTGCCCTCCTCGCAGGACGGCGCACAGCAGCCGGGGCCACTGGACTTGTTTCCGAGTTCGTACTTCATGGTAGTGGATAGTTGAAATTTTACGGCCTCCCAAACGCAGCCCAATCGCCAAGGCCGTCGGCGTTCAGGATGACGGATTCGTATTGCGCGAGCGCGATAGACGCCGAGCCGCCGACGGTATCGGAACCATTGGGCAACACAGTAACGGTGCCAGCGCCCTTGTTGTAGATGCGATAGCCGCGACCAGTATTGAGGGAGGAGGCGGGAAGGGTGATGTTGAAAGCGCCACCGGAGTTGGCCTCCACGAGCTGATAGTCCTCGTCGAGCGTGATATTGGACGAGACGACATCGACCACGAGTACCGTGCTTGCGAGCGACTGGAACAGTTCGGCAAGCTGGAGCATCGTGGCCGTCTTAATCACCCCATCCGAGTCGCGGACGAAGATCGTGTAGTCAGCCGCGGCGGGAACCTGATTAGCGTAGTTTGAGTCGTTTACGATAGACATGGCGGTAGCTTGTTAAGCGATGAGAGAAAGCAGCGGCGACGAGTCACTATCTAAAAGCGCGGAACACTCGTTGTCGTACATGGTGGTTGTGACGGTGAATTCTTCGGTTTCGGGGTCGTAGGTAACTACTGGCTCGGCCTCGTCGCAGTCGGGGGTCGGCAGCAACGGGGCGGCGCAATCGCGACGGATAGGCGCGGGCGAGCAGCAGCCGGCGTCCGGATCCGTGATGTCCGTATCCTCGTCAGTCCAGTCGCATGGATGGCGGCACGGATTGTGGTTGTTCTGGTGCATGGATTAGCTCCAGTCGTCTATGGGCGTGCGGCGCCACGCATTCGCGGCCACGCACACGTACAAATACGAAGAATCGAAAGCGATCTGGCCGGCGGTTCCGGCGGACGAGGACGATGCCGGTGCCGCGACCCACACGACGGGGCCGACGGGCGAATTTCCCCCAGCAAGGAGCCACGTATTCCAAACCAGCTTGCGAAGAAGATCCACCTGCGAATCAGGCGGGAACCCGATGCCGGGTGTCATGGGAAGAGACTGGCTCATGGCAGGTTCTCTCCGATGAAGGCCGTCCAAGTGACACACTTGCGCGTCGCGTTGATCTCGCCGTCTAAATTAGAGGGCTCCATGTAGCCCGAATACCCGTAGGCTTGGGCAATCTCGAAAAAATTCTCGCTGACCTTCCTCCACAGCGAAGTGGCAGAGTCAGGAGGAAAACCGATACCGGGTGTTTGTGGCATTGTAGTAGAAGTTCGAGTGCGCTATCTACTCCCCGGCGCTCGGTGGGGATCCTGCGGCACCGGGGGTTAATCCCGATACCGCAGGTGTGTGAATCAAGGTGAGCACTTCGCGGCTGCTCACGGCTCCGTGACGTTAGATTTCGTCCGTCTGATCGCTCAGATCCGGGCAGGTGTCCGTGGCATCGGTGAACGAGCCGCGGCAACGCTTGGTGAGGATCGCGGCGGTCATGTGCGGGGCCTGCGGAACTACCGCACGGACAATGCGATACTGGAACCAACCGAAATCTTGCCAGGGATTGCAACTTTCATCATAATTGCGCCAAACAAGCTCCCCGCCAAAAAATCCTGACGGCCACTTGGCCTCGCCCTCGCCGGAATAGCGCTCAGGCGTGAGGCGTGCAAAGGCGTTCTTGTTCGTGAACAGGAACGCGACTTCATACGAAGCGTTCTGCCACGCCGGATTCGTCTTCCACGTAAGACCGGCCGCGTTGGTGGCGACCTGAAGGTACGGCTCGATGAGGATCGGGAAGCCGGCACCATCAACCTGATCGAAGCGCAGGGGCTTCGGGTCGATGGCGAACTTCAGACCGCGGAAGTTGTAGTCAATGAAGGCGTACTTCCACAGGCCGTCGTGACCGTCCTTGAACGAACCGGTCGTGGACGCGACGAGCGCGTTGTTGACCGGAGCATCCGTGCGGAGAGCGTCGTTGAGTTCCTGCGAGGTGACGAGCACCGCGTAGGAGTCAGCGCCTTCACCGAACAGTTCCGGCTCATAGTCATAGACCATGAGATCGCGGAGCCACTTGGCGTACTGGAACGTGAGGCGGTCGCCGGGAAGGCCACCGGCAAACGCAGTGGACACGGCCCACTCGGAGCCAGTGAGACCGCCCTCAGGAGCGCCACCCGGAGTCGGCACGACGAACTTGGTGCCTGAGAGATTCAGGAAGTTCGCGCGAAGATCCGCAGAGAGAATGGAACTCACGCCACGCTTGAGCATTTCGACCGACTGAGAAAGCAGGCGCTCGACAGCAAAATACTGCTGGCGCACGCAAATCGGATTGGTCTGACCTTGAAGGACGCCCGGAGTGGCGCTGTAGTTGTAGTTACCGTACTTCGCCTGCGCCATATTCAGTTGGCATGATTCCGAGTAAGGCGTGAAGTCGGGCTCCGTGAGGGACTGGTTCATCGCGGCACGCGGAGTGGCGGCGTAGGTCTGGGTCTCGCCGTAGCCGGACTCGAAGGTATCCTGGAAAACGAGATTGGAATACGGGTCGTTGAAGGCGATGTGCTTAACCACCGCGAGTTTGATGATCGTATTCTGATCGGAGATAAGTTGCGCGTAATCAGAGGGTTGCAGATCACAAGTGCTGGTAGCCATGGGATGTAATTTCCCCGACGCGCCTGAAAAATATGTGGATGCTCGCGGAAGGTGGCGCACGAGGATTATGTCCTCCGTGGCATCGTTTGATGGTAGTCCGTGGCGAGCGGAATTTAACTACCTTTCCCTTCCAGCCCCTACCCCTCCCGGCGGTTGACGACTTCCGCCCGATTTCTCGATTGCGAACCTTGAGTCAGCTGATTACTCAGCCGTCGCGTGGACAAGCACCGACACGCCTGCAAACGAGTCAAGCGGGTATTTGTCGCTTTTGCTTATGTTGTCCGGTGCCCAAAGTGGCTGAAGATTCGTCCAGTGGAAACAAATCTTCTGCTGTTCCGGATCTTCCAAATTAAATTTGGCGCATGGCTTGATGTGGTCGATGTGCCAGCCGTCCACTGCGTGGTTATCCCATGACATACCAGGAAGCCACAGCGATTCAATGTGGGCGCGCAGCGCGGGAACCGTAGTCCCAATCAAGTCCATGGTCTTTTTTCCGCCCTTGGATGTTCCGAATCTTTTCAGTGCAGAACAAATCCGACGCGAGATTCGATCCCTCAAGCGAAGATTCGGATCGGAATTTATTCTCTCCTTCTGACGGCGATTATACTCCGTTCGATTCTTGTCCTTGTGTTTCTTTTTGTATGCCCTGGTTCTCTCCGGGTTAGCCAAAGCAACTCTGCGAGATTCGGCATACACGCATGGCCAGCACGAGTTTCGCTTGTGTCGAAATTCAGACATTGGCTTAACGATCTTGCATGTCCTGCACGCCATTTCCGTCGCGCCCTCGGGCTTGAATCGCTCGTGTGTCCTTTTCTTTACGAGCCCCTTCATTGAAACATAACCCGGCTTCGGTTTCACGTTAGCGTTCTGGAGCACGCTGCACATACCAGATGGCGTTATGCCATATTTCGCGGCAAGCTCATACGTGGTCATGCTCGGCGCATCCGCGACGATCTCCGCGTTTCTCTGCGCCTTTTGCGCATCGGTTAGATTGCGCGAATTTATCGCCGTCCAATCCATGGCACAATTACGAATCGCCCTCGTCGTCTTCCTCGCAATCACTTCCATCTGTCACGACTTCGTGCTCTCCGAATGCGACGTTTCCATTGTCAAACTCAATAGGAGTCTCGCACTCAAGCACGACATAGCAGGCCAAGCCGCGCTTCATGTATTCCTTCATCTTGCCTGCCTTCCTCCATTTGCGAATGAGGTCGTCGGGAATGATTGCAAGCATCCCGGAATCCACGCCAGCGGAGCCTTGCCACGGACCATAGATGAGATACTCGCCGTCACCGTAAGCGGTGGACCAGGCATAGAATTCGTGATCCCCGTATTTAACCATGCCGGGAGTTTCATCTGGAATCTGCTGACAGAAGTCAGTCCATTCCTTATCTGGGTAAGCATAGCAAGGATCGGTGATCCAGTATTCGCCCTCTGGCAGTGTAAGAGCGGTTGACGGAAGATTCGATTTCACGCCTTCGAGAAGATCAAATTCTCGTGACATTTCCAAGCCAATTTCATTCCAAATTTCGCGCAGTATTCCACGTATTTCTGGTTGTCTATACTGTTCGTTTCCACGCACACCATCTTAACCCCCATAGCCGTAAGATCCAGTTGGACGAGGATCTGATAGTCCACGCCCTCCGCGTCGATACTCACGAAGTCAAACTGCGTCCGCCCGCACTCCTTGAGCAACGTCTTCACCGTAATCCCCCGCGCCGTCGTCTTCGTGAACTGCTCCCCCGACTTCTTCCAGCGCGCCATTTCTTCGGGCCGCGTGGTGGCCAAGAGGGACGTGTCGCCCTTCTTCAGGTGCGTTCCGCTGTCGTAGAAATCCACGGGGCCGTCGCGCGTCGTGATCGCCGCGTTGACGAGGACGATATTGTCGCAGCGGTAGACGCCTTCGGAGAGCCGGAGCGGTGGGCGTCCTTCGGGGCGGTAGAGCGCGAGCAGCTTGGCGAAGGCCGGGGCGGCGGGCTCTACGGCTACGCCGGGGTGGCCCAACAGCGATAACGCGCGCACGTTGCTGTAGGTAGTGCCATCGTTTTCTCCGACGGACAGCCAGTGACATGGCTTGCCGCGAAAGAAATCAATAATTACGCGCTGTTCGCCCGACTGGGTATAGTCGATCATGGTATTTTTTGTATTACGAAAAGTCTCACCCCATCCCCTCGCACCGAAACGTATATCGGTCGCCGCGATCCCAGCGGAAGCCGCAGTGCGCGGAGAAGTCATCCAACCTCATCCCTAACTGTCCCGCGATTACAGACGCACAGGATTGATCCTGACGTGCGTGGAGGAAACGGGGGTCACTAGACTGACCGGCGTGCCTGCGGTCACTCTTGAACGCCCCATTCTTCGCCGCGCGAATCCAGGTGTCGATGAACTTGCGGCCGATGTCGTGCGTCACGTCCACGCCGAAGAGGCCGGTTGCGGAGTCGGGCATTTGATGCGCTTCGTCGCGGGCCACGTCGAAGTAGGCTAATTGGGCATCGCTCGCCGTCTGCGCCGCGTTGTAGCCACTGGAACCGAGCCAGTAGCCCTTGGCCTGCACTTCGGCCAAGAATGGCGCGGTGTCCTTGACCGCGTGAACACTCGCGTCGCCCCAGATGATTGTCGTGTAGCCATGCGTCAGCGCGTACTCGAATGCCGCAGCCTTGACGTTGTAGATGCAGTCGTGGGGGAAATGCGTGCCTGCGGGCCATTCGTCTTTCCATGTCAGCACGTCGCCGCGCCAGTGGTTGATTAGGCTGCCCCGCAGGCGGTCAACTCCGGTCGGGTACCATGCACCGATGCCGGCGGAGATGAAGACGGGGGGCGGCATCACTCTTTGACCACGGGGGTCGTGCTTGCTTCATGGTGCCACAGGAACGCGCAGTACGCGGCAACGTCGCGCGGGTCGCCCTTGTGGATATGCTCCATGAGCGCCTTTTGGCATCGCCCCTCCTTGACCCACTTGGTCTGCATCCACCCGTTATCGTATCCGTATTTCTCTTCGGCTGCGTGGAGCTTGGCTGCTAGGGCTTCTGCAAAGCTGAGCACGAGGCGCTTTGTGTCGTCGGCGAGATCATCTGGGATTTCGATTTGATGCTTCATAAAATTAATGCTGAAACGGCCTCCGCTTGTGCGCAAAGTTCACTCCCTTCATAATCCGATTCGTCTTGATGCCGTATTTTTTGTTGAAGGGTTCGCTGCGAAAACGGTAGAAATACAAAACGGATTTCACGAACACCTCGGTCTTCACGAGATGCATGATCTTTTCCGAAAAGATCTTGTCCTCAGCGTATCTCAAATCAGGGAATCCGCACTTGAGCGCCAGATCGCGGCGCACAACGCTCTTGTGGTAAATCGAACGATTGAACGCATACCCGTCCAGTCCCTCGGTCCAACGCGGATAACGCATGGACGTAATCGCCCCCTGCGGCTTTCCGCCGTTGAAGTTACACTGGATCTCAAAACCCACGCAGTCGGGAGACGACTCCAGTGCGGTTAGGATACGGTCAACGTAGTCCGGAGAGACCCAGTCATCGTCGTCCACGAAACAGACGTAGTCGCCCGTCGCGCGCTCAAGTAACTGCTGTCGCTTGGCCCCGATGCTGATTTCTTTGTTGTCGCAGGCCACGACGATTTCGACGGGTTTTCCCGCCGCCTGCCGCTGTAGCTCGGCGTGTAACTGAGCAAACAAATCCTTTCGGCACTCAACCGTCGCACAAAGGATCGCGAGCCTCGGCGCGCTACTCTTTGGGGAATCCGGCTGCTCGGCGGCGGTGGTAGGTGGATTCATCTTCGGCCCAATATTTATTGTTCGCTTGGTAAAGTCCATCTCTTTTCATTCCGCCTTGCCAAGAAGGGTGCTCGTGCGACGCCAGCGGCCTATCAATGAACACGATACGCATACGCTGCTGCGCCAACTGGGTGGCTTCGTTGTCGCAGAAAAAACTTTTGTACGCGGGGTTGTAGATAAAGCGCTCGCGCTCGTAGTATTTCCTACCGATGCAACTGAGCGTCATAATCGCGCGCTGCTTCGTGCCATCGTGGAACCAGAGCACTCCATCTGTATCCGGAAACCATAGCCCCATATTCTCTCGAATTGAGTGATCCCAACCATGCCTCCGACAGAACATATCATCGCTGATTAGCAGGATTACGTCCCAGTCCGCCTTGTAGTCGTTGATGTCTGCGTTGCAGGCTTGGATTTTCGTCTTGCTGCTGCCTCGCACGCACACGCACGCCGGATGCATCGCCTCCGCCTGCGCAATAACCTCCGGCGTCATGGTCGCGTCGTCCTCGTCGTAACTCACCAGCACCGAAAGAAGGGCCGGTTGCGCGGCAGCATCCAGCCATTCCTTCAGGCGGGTTAGGAAGATTTGGGGGCGTGCCCGCGTTGGGTATTTTACGAGCAGTCGCATCAGTAAATTTTATCCCCGCGATGCCCGAGGACGCACCCCACGTCCGTAAACGTCTTGATGCCCAACAGTCCGGCGCGGCGCCCGAAAGCCACGTCCTCTCCTCGCCACTGTGAAGTTCGACCGAAGAATCCTGGCGCTTCATTCTCTCGCCCCCTTGGCGGCGCAATGTCAGCCAGCTTGCCGCCCGGCTTTGCTTCCGCCGCCATTTCTTCCAGAACCGAGCGATGCACGCGAACGAAACCTGTCGCGCACCAACCATTCTCCTCAAGCCCATCGTCCGTGCGCTTGCCGGTGATGATCTCGATGAGGCGCGCATTCTCTTGCGGCGAACGAAACGCCTTTTCGCATTGCGCGCGTGTTCCCACCCTGCGGTCGCGATAGAGGCCACCGATGATGCGGTGCTCCTTCGGATGCGACATGATGCGTTCCAGTGCCACGCGATTGCCAAGACGGTCTGGAACCGCCCATCCGTTCTTCTGAAGGAACGCGGCATTTCCGGTCGGCAGCACCATATCATCGTCGCAGAACACCGCCCACTCAGCTTTCGAGAGAAGGAACTTTGCCGCGAGATCGTTACGCGCCTCGTCAATCAGCGTGCGGAACTTCGGTATGATATTGATCTTGTCGATGCCGTACTTTCGATAGTTGGCCGTGAGTGTGACATGATTCATACCCGACGGATCGCGGTAGATCGGAAGCAGCATCATCAGCGGCACATTGCCCGCCGGCCCCCAAATCTCAGGCGCGGAGCAGATGGGACTATCATCCCAACACTTCTGCGCCGCCGCCAGCGAAGGACTCGTCTTCCCCGTCCGCCAAGCGAAAATCGTCCCGGCTGAAACATCGAAGTATTCCCGCGCCTTCTCGTCCCCCAATTCGGTGATCTTGGCCAGCACCAAGCCAGCCAAGTCACGCGGAGTGATGTCGTCCATGTTATGCCTTATTCGTCGTCACCACCCGACATCGCCAGCGCCCGCTTGCGCAACGCCGAACGGAAGTCGGTGGGATCTTTCGGCGCGTCCTCCGCAGGTGGCTTGCCGCCGCTGCCGTTGAGAATGGAGCCCGCCTTGCTGGTCGTCTTCATGGCGCCGCGAGCGCGCTTCAGTTCGCTTTCAAGGGCGGCAATACGCGCCTCATCCTGACCACGAAGGCGACGCAGGTGCTCTGCTTCGGCCGCTTTCAGCTTCAGCTCGCCGTATTCCAGTGCCGTCGTCGGGTGCTTGGCGAGACTGGCGCGAAGCTGCTTGTTGAACTCGTTGTGCTCGCTCACCTCCTTCTTCGTGGCCTCGTCCGCGTTGTCCGGCAGTTCTCGGTCCTTCAGGAATTCCGTCTCGCTCTCGGTCTTGGCAAGCCAGTCCGAGTATTCTTTGGCCGTCTTTTCCTGGGCCTGACGTGCAAGCTCCGCGGCCTGCTTGGAGGTGGCGCCCTGCTGCTCGAAATACTGTCGCGCCTCGGCCTGGGCCTTCTGGGCAGCGGACTTCTCTTCGGCTTTCAAAAGCTGCTGGCGACCAAGACTGGCCTTGATGTCCTCCGCATCGGCGATGGCCATACCCGACAGCCAAGCGTGCGCCAGATCGGCGGCAGAGCGATGAACCGTGCGCTTGGTGCCGGGATTGTCCGGGTCATCCTCCTGCACGGGGAACGTGCGACGGGAACGCGAGAACTCAGCGAAACCACCCTCGTCCGCAATCGTCTTGAGGGTCGCGTCGTTGAAGCCGTACTTTTTGAGCGTGGCACCGATTACGCCCTCAGCGGCCTTCACCGGCTCGCGATACTTGGAAACGAACTCGGTGTCGGATTCGAGATCATGCAGACGCTTGTAGCGAAGCAGGTCGGCTTGCGCAGCTTCGTATTCGGTGCGAAGTTTGGCGACTTCCTCGGTATTGGCAGCGGACGGCGGGGCTTTCTTGGCCGCTTCCAGCTCTTGCCGCGCCGCGTCGGCGGCTTTCTTCGCCTCGTCGGCCTGCTTGATGAAGAACCGCATCCGCTTCGCCGTGTCGGGCTTGTCGTGGGGAAGCACCTTGCGCTGGTCTTCGGGAACGTCGTCGTCAGTCGGCTTCTTGGCCTCGGGGGCGGCAGGCTTTTCGGTCTTCGCTTCCTTCGGAGCTTCCGCCTTCTTTTCAACCTTCGCCGGTTGCTCGGCGGGCGCGCTCTCCTTCTCCTTCAGCATCGCCTCCGCCTTGGCACGGAATCCGGGCAGCGTCGGCTCTACGGCACGGTTGCCCTTGTCGTCACCGAGCGTGACATTCGCGGCACTCTCCTCGCGGAAGGTCTGTTTGACGGGGGCGGCGGGAGCGCCCAGTTCTTGCTGAAGCTGACCAAGGCTAATCGGCTTGGCAGCGGAAGTAGCGCCAGCCGGAGCCGGAGCGGTGGGAGTGGGTTCGTTGGCCATAAATTATTCCTCGGGTTGATCCTGAGCCGTTGACACCAGCCCCGGCTGCTCAATCGACTGCTCTTTCTTCGGCAGCGCGGTCAGCACGTCTTCGATGTCGCTCAGGGCTTGCTGGTACGCTTGCCATGCGAAGGCGTTTTTCAGCATCTCGCCCGCGTCGGCTACTCCGAGTCGCGGGGCGTGGTTGTGGCGGAGGTGGTCGATTCCAGCGGCAAAGGCCGCGCTCATTGCGAAGTTACGCCACTCTTGGACGTGCTTGCGGGAGAGTTCTACATTCAGCATAGCGTAGCCGAGGACGACGGCTTTGAGTAACCGCGAGTCAAGAAAGTTTTATGCGGAGCAGAAAAGTGAATTAGGCAGCCGGCGGCGGAACGGCACCGGGAGCGCCACCGGCCTGAGCCTGCTGCTGCGCGGCCACTTCCTGCTGTTTGGCTTCGAGGGCACGTTGCAACTGCGAGAGCTTCGCCTTGTCCGCATTGATGCGGTCCGCGGGCCAGGTCTTCGTTCCAACGCCGGCCGCGTAGTGCGAGCTGAGATGGGTGAGCCCGGCGGTCGCGGCTGGAATCGCACCCGAGTTGATCGCTTGTTCCAGCGGACCAACGAGAGCATCCCAATGAACAACGTGGTTGTCCACGATAATGACCGGCACCGTCTGCCCCGTAACCAGCATCGTGGTGCTCTCAATCTGTTGCTGACGAGTCTGGGCGGTGATGCTCGTGGTGTCACCTTCAGGAACCACCACATCATCCACAAACGCCGCCCCCGCGTTCGGAACACCAGCGGCCATGTAGCGCGCAACCGCCGTCTGGTTGAACAGCGGATTGTTCTGCACGGAAGCACAGAACTGAGCGCGTTGAGCCGCAGCCCATTCGGTGAAATCCGTTACACTCTGGACGGCAGGCTGGTGAACAAGGATCTCAATTTCTTCTTCCGTCAGTCGCGTCGGCGCGGGCGGGATCAGCTTCTCCAATGCCGGAATATCGCGCGCCTTCTCCCAAATGCGATGGAACATTTTCTTGTACCACTTCGCATCCTCGCCCAACAGCTTCGCGCGCACAGCCTGCGCGTATTCGTCGTCGCTGTCGGGGTTGAGCATACGCCGAATCATCTCGGCCACGACAAGCGCAACCTGCTTCATCCATGCCTCAAGTACGTCGCGCTGAACTTCCTGCTCCTTCGCCTGTGCCGCATTGACCTGAGCGGCCTTGATGTCCGACGGCTGAAGCGGAATCGGGGGCAGGTAGGAACCAATCGTCTGCTGTGCCCATTCGGTCATCTTTCCGTCGAGCGCAAGGTAGCCTTCGGGGTTTCCGGCGATGCCACCGACGTTTTGAGCGAACTGCGCACCCGTCGCGATAATCATCGTGTCGTTGACGACAAGTTGGGCGCTGGCGGCGTCTTTAGCGTTCGGCACCTGAAGTCGCGCTTTGTTCGAGTTGAGAAGGTTGTCGATGCTGTCGTTGCGGACCTTTTCTACCTGAGCAGCAAGGTCATACAAAAGGTTACCCACTCCCCACGCCCCGTGAATCGTGCCATCGCCGTAACCAAACACGAGGGGGATGACCGCCTGATCCGTGCCGTCCAGTGCGTCCAGATGCTCGAACAACAACTTCTTTCCGCTCGGGCCATCCGGCCAAGTGATGTAGTGACTCACCTTGCCGTTGAATTCGAGAACGAAAAGATGCTGCGCCTGAATCACGCGCTGGGCACGCGAGTAATTGTAGTCCCAACTCTGCTCGCGGATCAACTCCTCCCACTTGCGAAGCTGGGTCATGTCCTGCGGAAGCTCGGGCAACGTAGCGGCATCGACGGCGGCGGCGACCGCATCCTTGTTCCAGTTCTCGGAACCGGCATCCACGGCCTTGCGGACGATGCGAAGCAGTTCGTCGGGGCGATAGTCCCACTTCAGCGTGAAGCGAGCCAGCTTGTCGTCCATGATCTCGGTGCCTCGCGGGACAAAGCCACGGTCCATGCGGACGAGATGCGGACGCCATTCGGAAGGATCGGTCCACGCAGCGAAGCCAAAACCAAAGTCAGTGATCTCGGTTGAGATGCCACGCCAGAACATGTCGTTCTTTCGCCAGCCGCGAATAGCGCGCGTCATCGTATCGCGGAAAAACTGCGTCTTCTTCTGCCCACCGGGCCAGCCGCCGGGAAGTTCGGCTGCCGTCATCGTAGACGCGCTCAGGATGGGCATGTAGAAACGCGCTGCGGCGTTAGCCAATTCTTTCTGAAGGAATCTGGTCGAGATATTGCGCTTCCAGCTCTTGGCCTGCGCCTTCAGTGCCGCCGGATTGTACGGCGGAGCGCCCTGCTTTTTGGCCGTGATGCGACGCGCGTTGATGATGAGCTTGCGGGCGTCAAGGATGTCCTGCTGGGACATTTGGATGGCCTGGTCCACGTTGGAGACGACGCGGTTTGATGCGGTCATGTCGGACGTATCCACATCCGGCGAATTACCGAAGCCGGAATTCATGCTCGCGGAGGTATAGGGGTCCGTGTCGAACTTCTGCGGGTCTTTGTTTTTCGCCATCTTGTTCAGGCGGCGTGACAAATCCGCTGAACCCACGTCGGGCGCAGCTTGTGCGTAAGCAGATTACACGGGTCCACCATTACCGCGCACCGTCGGGCTCGCGGGGTGCGAGTCAAGAACTTGATGGCTGGGCGTTGGGGACTCGAACCTCCACCGGCAACGTCAAAGGTTGCTGTGCTGCCATTACACTACCGCCCAAAAAATTAGCCCGAGCTTTTTAGGGCTCGGGCGTCTGCAAGACAAAAGGCAGCCGCCTTGGCTCTCGCAGCGATGCGGGCGAAATGAATTCGAGTTTATCCCGTGCGTCAAGACTGGAAGCCCCGCTGGGATTCGAACCCAGAACCAAGGGATTATGAGTCCCCTGCTCTAACCATTGAGCTACGGGGCTGAATTGGCGGGCTTGGACGGGGATCGAACCCGCATTATACTGAGCATGTTCGCGAGCATTGGTACCTTTCTCGCTACTGCCCTTCCGTTACCGTTCGGACACCGAGCCCATAAATCAACCCTTCATCGCCGGAGAATTCGGCCACAACGGATGCCGCTCCGGCATCTCCGACAGCAGCCGCTTCAGCCGGCCGCAGCCGTACTCAAAAAGCTCCTGCCGGTCCGCACCCTCGCGCGGGGCGTAATCCTTGTCCTTCTGCCCCTGCTTGAACGCCGCCGAGTGCTTGATGGTTCGTTCGTCAATCTTGATGCGACGGCCAAAGCGCGTCAGCATCGACTCCAGCGTGTCAAAGATGTCAGTGACCATCGGACCGCCGTTTGCGGCCATGTGCTTACCTTGGGCGTTGATTCCGCGATATTCCACGGTGGCCCCGATCTGGTCGGCTAGGTTTCCTGCGCGTCGGTTCATAAGTTATATCGGTGTGTGTTTAATGAGCGGATCAACAAAACGCCGTCGCCGGCTCTCCCGGCGCACTATTCACGCCGACATGGTACGGATGGGGTGTTGACGCGGCGGCGTCAAGGATGAAGCTGAGCCATGTCCGAAATACTGTTGACTGTTTGTATCCCATCGCTGCCAGAGCGCATGGCGTCGTTGGCTGAACTGGTCGGCGTGCTTCGCGGCCAGGATGCGCCAGAGCTTGAAGTGCTGGTGCTGATGGACAACCGCCGCCGGTTTCTGGGCGAGAAACGGAACGCGATGATTCGCATGGCGCGTGGCAAGTTCATCGCGAATGTGGATGACGATGACCTTGTGGCGCCGGACTTCTTTTCGGCTATTCGCTCGGCGCTCTCCGAGAACGTGGATCTCGTGGCTTACGATGCCACCTGTTCATTGAACGGCGCGCGACCATTCCGCGTGAATACGGGACTGGATTTTGAGAACGAGCAGCCGAAGCACATCGAAGGCGGCTACTCGGATATTCGCCGCCGACCATGGAGTTGGTGCGCGTGGCGGCGAGAACTGGCGCTACAGTGCAAGTTCCCAGAATATCACGACGGAGCGGAAGACTGGACTTGGCTTACGCAGGCATTGCCGAAGGTGCGGACGTGGCGGAAGATAGATGAGGCGCTGTACCATCATCGGTACAATGCCCAGACGACGGCCTTTTAGTTCTTCACTTCCACGAGAACGCAAACGACCTCGAAAGGCGCGTCCATCCATACGGGATTTTTCAGGAAGGAATTAAACTCATCCTTGATGGCCGGAAGTATCGGTAGCGACCAATCCACGTTACCGGCTTCGGCGGACTTGGTGAATTTCTCGGCGTCCTCTATGCTATGAAAGCGATAAGAAAGCGGTTCGTGAATCAGCTGCACGCGGCAATCCACGCCAATGTGCTCTCGGATTTTCTGAACAAGCTCCACGTCTCGCGATTCTATCGCCTCGTCCATGAAACCGCGCGCACCTAAAACCGGGATGCAGTATTTCCCTGTGGGTGTTTTGGCGAAATTGCCGAGCTGCAACTCTTCGCTCATGCGTTGAATCGCAGCGGACGCTGGTCCTTTTCAAACAGCAGGCCCGCATAAGGATTGGTCGTCGCGATGTGATGTGCGATCTGCTGCTGTATGTCGCGGGAATTTAAATCCTCCATCATATCGCGCATCTCCTTGATCTTAGCGAACGTCAGCTTATTCGGCTCCTCCGCCAACACCTTCGCCAGCGTCGGGGCGGAGGCGAGGCCGATGCCGAGGGTTTTGAAGAAGGTTGAGCGGTTCATGGTTACTTGAAATTGGACGACGCAGCGTGAATCGAACACGCGCCCCGCATTTGTATGCCTACTCCGGCTCGCGCCGTCTCGGACTTCGGTATGCTGCCAATTACATCATGCGTCGTTATCCCCTCCCCACTCTACCCGTGCGGTTCAGTGCGTCCACATCCGTGGATTGTTACGGGGAGCAGGGAGGGAAGTTGGAGCGGCTAGTCGGACTTGAACCGACGACGTTCGCATTGGAAGTGCGATGCTCTGGCCAACTGAGCTACAGCCGCGAAAGGATCACCAGGGCACCTCGCCCGTGCTCGGAGCGGGCTTCGGTGCAGCACCGTCAGCAGCAGGCGCGGGTGCTGCTGGCTTCGCGCCGCGAATCTTGGCGTTACCGAGGATCGCGCCCTTGATGCCTTTCTCGCGCTCCTCCTTTGTCACGCTCTGGACAACCATGTAGTCGTCGCCGTAGGCGGAGTTGGGGGACGGAATGAGGGCGATGTCGAGGTACAGACCTTTCTCGCCCTTGAACAGTTTCTCTTTGTCGACCTTCAAAACGTCGATCTTCGCAGTGATAGTACTCATATACGTTATGTGTTATTTTTGGTTTCTGAACTAAACTCATCCTCCGCCACGCAAAGCGCGAGGGCAAGGATTATCGCGCCGCAGCCGCCATTTGATGTCGCAGAGGATGCCGACGATGTAGATCGCTGCCGAGACGTAGAAGAATATTTGCCAGCCGGGGGTCATTTCAACTCCACCTTGTTCGCCTTCGCCACAAGCGCACGCATATCCTTCAGGTGCGCCTGCGTGGCCGCGAGGCTACCTGCGCTTCCGGTGCCCTCCGTCGGACGAATGCCGACGTGCCAGAGTTCATCCATGAAGGCTTGGGCGTCGTCCTTGGTGAGCGTGAACGCGGGGCGGGTTTCAACGGCATCGTCACTGGGCAAAACCTCCATCTGCGTCGGCAGCATAACAGCCCATCTTCCATCGCGCATTTGCGAACCCATCCGCACCGCGAACGTATCGCCGAACATGCGGTCGCGGTCGATGAAGACCTTGAAATTGGTGCCGAGGGTGTTCATTGTCCGCCCTCCGAACTCTTCCGAATCATCCCCCGCCCACCATTGAGCACATTACACAGCCGAACGTACAGCGCCAGCGACGGCGCATTCCCGCTCTCGACCCCGTGGATCGTCTTCAGCGAGACGCGGCAGTGATGCCCCAGCTTCGCCAGCGTCCACTCCTTCGCCTCGCGCTTCTCTTTCACGCGAGCACCGAAGTCGGTGCAAATTTTGTGGAATTCAACGGAGTGACTGAGCTGGTGTTCTTGGCGTGCGACGGGCATGTTAGTTGGCGGTTTGGCCGTGGAATCCGATGAAGCTAATGCGGTAATTTTTTTCCACGTTATCTTCATAATATTTAAGCGCCAAATCCGCGGCCTCCGAAATGTCTTCGCGTTCGGTTAAAACAAAAAAGGAGTCGCCCCCGATCCCGGATTTAAGCGCAAGACTAGCTTTCCAAATATATTTCATCGTGGCACCAGAGAGCACAAATAATTCTTCCGTGCAAGCAAGAAATAATATTGACGGATACCGCGGCGCGTACCATATTGCATCCACTCCCACCTGCTCCCGAGTTAAATGCGTTTAGGGGTAAACGCGATTGGACTGCGGGGGTGGGTGGGGCAAATTTCCAAATGAAAACCAAATCCCCAACCACCGTCGGCCTTCCGGCCCCCTTCGCCATCGTGCTCCTGTCCACCTTGCAGCCCCGCTACTTTTCCACCGACAAGGAATTCCGACTGCAACTCGCGGGATTCAAGGAGAACCGGATGGCGCATGTTGCGTACTACTGGGACAACGACGTGCGGCGGTATGAGGAGGTGGGGCAATGACACCGCTGACTCTCGAAGCATGGGAATGGCTCCTCGCCCAACCGCGTTTCAATCTCTTCAAGGACGGCTCGCGGCATGTACTCGTCGTGGGCGATGACCTTCAATTCATCGACACCGACGCGAACGATGTTGTCTGCGCGGCTTACGAGGAACTACACCTGAAACCCGCGCGGAAGGATATTCGCGACTCGGAGCGGGATACGCTGCCGGATTATGGGGACTGATTTATGCACATCACACTTGAACAAGCGTTGACTATCGCCCGCGCCGCAGAAACAGCACTGGAGCCACTTGGCTACCACGTCGGCCTCACCGGAGGCTGTCTTTATCGCGGCGGCTCGGACAAGGACATCGACCTCATCGTTTATCCGCACGACCCGCAGGCCGTGAAGCCTGACGATTGGGAAGAGTCTGTTGAGGCGGCGCTCGCTACCATCGGTCTCGTTGATCGTTTCACGACCGACCTCAACTACGTCAACCGCGTAGTCTGGATCATGGGCTGGAACGGAATCCGCGTGGACCTTTTCATGTCATGAACCCCAACGCCCAAATCGTAGCCTCAAACTGGCCTGCCCTCTGGCGCGCCGGCCTGCTCTCCGTCGCCATGCCCGCGTCCGATTACGACAAGCGCAGCCATAGCCGCGAGGCGATTTTAAGGGATCTGGCGCGCAGGGCTAAGGCTTATGCGGCGAAGAAGAAGGGGAGGAAGAAGTGAACACGGTTCACTACTCCAGCAAGTCCGACGAGTGGACCACACCCCAACCGTTTTTTGATAAGCTGAACGACGAGTTCAGCTTCGTTCTGGACGCGGCGGCGTCTGCCGGAAACACCAAGTGCGAGACGTTCTTTACACAAGAACGAAACGCGCTCGACCAGTCTTGGAAACTAGGGGGGGCGGTGTGGTGCAATCCGCCATACAGCCGCGGGCTTCAAGCGAAGTTCATCCGCAAGGGGTACGAAGAATCGCTTCGCGGAACTACGGTTGTATTCCTGATTCCAGCACGGCCCGACACCGCAATCTGGCACGACGTGATTCTGCCAAAGGCGGAGGTGCGTTTCGTTCGCGGACGAATCAAATTCAGCGGCCACAAGAACGCCGCGCCGTTTCCGTGCGCGGTGGTAATCTTCTCAGGCAAATCGGACTGGGATGAAGAATGGAAATAATCGCATGAATGCCGACCTCTTCCAAATCCCCGAGGAGCCCAGCCCCCGCCTAACCTGGCTGCGGACCAACGATCTCATCGTCCGCGAATACACCCGTCCAAACAGCCTGAATGGCGCGCACCGCTGGATTTGTGCGAATCGGGCGCAGACGCGCTTCGTGTGCGCCGACACCGAGGACGCAGCCGAGCAACGCTACTGCGAACTGTTCGGCCTGACTTGGTGGAAGCTCGCGGATTGGAATGGGGCGATGGAAAGCATCAAGCAGGTGCGCGCATTTTCTCCGATTGATGAATCCGCGCTTGTGACAGATGCACCTATGGCTGGCTGGGACTTTTAACATGAACACCCAAGGCCGATGGGAATACGATGATTGCGGAAACAACGGCGACGGTGAACGTGTGTTCATACCCGAGGAAGTATGCGACGCGATTGACCGCCTATCCGTTTATTGCGCGCGCAGCGATTATGCTGCGGCCAGAATAATTCTAGCCGAGCTTCATTCCAAGTGGATTGCCGATGCCGAAAGAAACGGCAGGAACGGACTCAAGAAAGAACTGGATGACCAAAATCGCATGGATGCGAATTACGGCCACGGAAAGGTTTGCTTCAGAACCAAAGACGGCCTCGAATGTGAGCAAAAACTGAGTGACAAAATTGAATACGGCGGGCGCGATTGGCCGCGCGAAATCCGACGCGCTGAAAGAAACGAGGTCGGATGCATTATCAATCCGATGGATCTAAACGCAAGCACCCCAATAGCAATCCGCCGCTATTTACGCCGCCCAGAAATGACGAAGCGCGGGCTTTGGGTTTACGAGGAGCAATGAAAATCACCATCCAAGAGGATTTCGATAGTGGCGATTTCGTGCTCTACGCCACCAACTTCAACCGCACCTCCATCGCAGGCGAGCGGCTGTTTCGCGGCTACCCGCGTCCCGATATTCGGTTTCGCCACACAACCAAAGAAGCCGCCGAGAAAGACGCGGCGAAATTACAAGCCTATCTGGAGAATCCGCCCAAGAAGAATCGCGCTGTTGCACGCAAACAGGGCGCGTTCGGGGATGTGGATGATCCGGTTTGGGCGACGAGTTTATGAGTAAAACAAAGAAAGCGTTCAAAGCGCATTGGGACCGTTCTCCCCTGTCGATTGATTTCGACGGAGTGATTCACAAATACAGCAAGGGCTGGGTGTCGCCGGAGATCTACGACCCGCCTATGGACGGTGCGCACGAATCACTGCGCCGTCTGCTCAAGACCCATGCGCTGCATATTCTCACGGCCCGCGATTCCAAGGCGGTCATCGCCTGGTGCCGCAAGCAGTTTCCTGATCTCAAGTTCCGCCTCATTCCCAAAGGCACGCAGTATTGGCAGGTTGAAGGCGTAATTGGCGTGACTAACACGAAACTTCCGGCCATCGCTTATATTGACGACCGCGGACTGCGTTTCACCAACTGGCGCGATATTATCAACTACTTCCAATGAGCCTTCCAACGGACGCACTAGAACGCAAGGCGCTGCCAATCGCTACCGGGGTGCTCGATTACTTTCCGCTTGCGCTGGCCGAAGTCGCGCGGTGCAGCAAAGCGGGCAACGACCAACACAACCCCGGCAAGCCTCTGCATTGGGACAGATCTAAGAGCGGCGACGAGTCAGACGCGCTGATTCGGCACTTCTTGGAGCGAGGCAGGGTAGATAGCGATGGCATCCGGCATTCGGCCAAGGTCGCGTGGCGCGCACTAGCTATGCTGCAAAAGGAAATCGAAAACACCAAGCCACTTACAGAATGACCCCCGACTTCACCTACCTGACCGGCGAGTGCCGGATTGAGCACTGTGGCACCTCGCGTGGTCCGCAATACCTGCTTCTGTTCAAGGGCAGCATCGTCGCCAGCTTTCACGGCTTCGCCTACGCCGTGCGGTATGCGGAGAAGGAGTTTGGGGGATGATTCGCCTTACCGTATCACCGGGCGCGCGAATTGAGGACGTATGCCTGAAGGCCGCGAAGGAGGCGGTGCGCACCAACGGACCCGTGCAGTTCGTTTTCAACGACATTCTGATAACCGTTGAGCCAAAGGACACCATTGGAACGGTACTGGATAAATACGATGCGGCTCAGGCCAAGTTTCGTGAGGAGATGCGCATCCAATTCCACGCTGACCTTCGCTCTGCCGTTCTCGACGCCCAGCGCCAAATTGAATTGCTTGCCGACCAAGGACGGCCCACAAACTACACCGAACGCGCAGACATCATCCTTGCAGCCGTCCAGCCGTTTGTTCGCACCCCATGAATCACCCTCCCCACCTAGTAGTAGCCGCCTCCTGGCCCGCCCTCTGGCGCGCAGGCTGGCTCGCCGTCCATCCGCCTGCGACGCTGGAGCCGGCCGAGGCTGAGCGCCTCACCCGCCGCGAGCGCGGCCTTTGCATCTGGTGCGGGAAGAAGGCGGTCAAGAAGCAGGCGAGGTGCGTGCGGTGCGCGCGGATTCACAGGGAGCGCACCAAATGAGCACCGTCGCCGAACGTCGCCAGTTCCAGCGTGACCTGCGCGCATTGCGGGCCATGCTGAACCAGTGCCAACGTTGCGGCAAACCGGCGCGACGCATCGGACTGCGTGTTGCCACGCACTGCGAGCCTTGTGCTGCTGGCAATCGGGCGCGGGTGAGGAAATGCAGGCCGGTGAAGACGTATATTCGGATACCGTGACCCGTAACAAAAAGCACGGCCATTGGGCGGCACATTTCTACGACGAGGTGTACCGCGTCAACATCGAGCTTATCTGGCCTGTGAATAATGCGCAGGTGAAACGCTACGTCGAATCCGAACACAAAACGGAATACACGGAAGAAGGAGAGTTCGGCGCAAAGTGCATTCGCATTCAACGAAGCGATGGGGCATACGTGAACATAATCTGCCTCACGTCGTGGCCAGCGAAACCAGACGCTACGGACCACAGTTTTCTAACGCACGAAGCATTTCACGCGACGACCCACATCCTCGCACGAGCCGGAATGCCTCTGGAGATATTCGTTAGCAGCGAGGCTTACGCCTTTCTTCTGGAATCTATTGTGCGTCGAAGCTTGATACTGCTGGACACCAAACGTAGGATTGCACCATGAATACTGTACACTACTGGTACGACGACGTTGACCTCGACGAAGAACCCGTGGACGAGGACGACTGGCTGGATTTGGGGGTGGTGATGTGATCCTCCGGCGCGATCATTGCTACTGGTGCGGAACCGAAACGTTCTCCGCGCGCAAAGTCGGGCCGACGCATCCGAAGCTCGCGACCGTGGATCACATTCGTTCAAAGCCGGAGTGCATGTCTGCGAAGGAATACAACGCGAACGACAACAAGGTGAACGCCTGCTTTGGATGCAACCAGCGGCGCGGTCTTGAGTGGTGCCGCCGTCGCGATGCCGGACTGGTTCACCCGACCGAGTGGTCAATCAAGCAGGCGCGGCGTGAACGCGCATGGGAGCAGCGGAAGAAAGAAAAGGCGGCGGAGAAAGAACTAGCCAAGCACTGTCCGCCCGCGCGGGTGTGGCACGCCAAGCCTATTGACATCTTCGCTGCTCCGAGCTGGGAGGCGTTCGGGTGAAGGCGATAATCTGCGGGGGCCGCGACTACGTTCTCACTCGCGGAGATGCCCGTTGGCTGGATGGGCTGCGCGCGACACTTCCAATCACCGGGGTTGTCTCCGGTGGGGCGACCGGCGCAGATGCAGGAGGAGAGAAGTGGGCACGCGCTCGCGGCGTTCCTGTTGATCCAAAGCCCGCAAAGTGGGACGACATAGATGCGCCCGGCGCAGTGATTCGGACGCGGCGAGACGGAACGAAGTACAATGTGCTTGCGGGGCACTGGAGAAATCAGGAGATGGCCGAATGCGCCGATGCGTGTATCGCCTTTCCCGGAGGAACCGGAACAACCGATATGCTGGAGCGCGCGGACAAGCGAGGATTGAAAATAATTCTCAGTCCAAAAAGAAACGCGAAATGAAAACCTTCAAATGGTCCCTCGTCACCGGCCAAGACTTCGCCCGCAGCATAAAATGGGCGCGCAAGCAACCCCGCCTGTCGGATCTCGCCCTCTACGTTTGGCGCTCTCGGGCGCTGGCTAAGAAGAAATCGGCTTGACGCGCAAGGCGCAGTCGTACTCTCTCCCATTTCTCTCCATGCCACTTCCGTCCACCACGTCTTTCCGCGTCGCCAAAAGCCACGCGGATTTTTATTTTGGTCGCACGACCTCAACACTTGGCGCAAGCCAACCCCCGCCCTGCCGTACTATGCAAACGCATGGGGAGAATACGGTGGGGTGGGGTGATAATTTTTGAGCCGATAAACATGAAAGCAAAATGCGATAACCCGGATTGCGGAAAGATGTTCAATTCCCGAGATGGAATCAGAAACGTGTGTACACCGGAAAAGAAATATCCGTTCTGTTCCCGCGCCTGCGCGGAGCGCATGTACTGGAAGCGGGATCAACATGAATCCCTAAAGAAAATGGGGCTTACTGGAGGAGACGAACAATGACCGCCGAAACCGATTTCCAGAAACGCATCCTCGCATTGCTGGCGGGCGGCGGGCGAGACGAGTGGCAATTGGCCGGTCGGCTCTTTGCTGATTTCGAGCGCAACGTCACGAAGCGCGGCGCTTATATCAGTTCGGTAAGTCGGGCGCTGTCTTCGCTAATTGAGAAGCGACTGGTGGCCCAGGGTGCATTTTGCTCACGCGGTCGCTATGCAACTTACTACCGCACCGACCTTCTGTGAGTCACTACTACAACGAATTCGATCCAGCCATGGCTGCGTGGCTCCGCGAACTGATCCGCCAAGGACTCATTCCCTCGGGCGACGTGGACGAACGCAGCATAACCGAGGTCAAAGCAGATGAAGTCAGAAAATATACCCAGCGTCATTGGTTTGCCGGAATTGGTGGATGGGCGTTCGCCCTCAAACTCGCTGGATGGCCCGACGACGAGCCCATCGACACCGGAAGCTGTCCCTGTCAACCGCTTTCGAGCGCCGGTGACGGACTTGGTGAACTCGACGAACGGCATCTCTGGCCGCAATTCCATCGTCTCCTGCGGGAGCTTGACCCTGCAACGGTCATTGGTGAGCAAGTTGCGAGCGAAGACGGACTGGAATGGTTCGACGGAGTATCGCTTGATCTGGAAGAACTCGGCCTTGATGTCTGCGCGTGTGATCTGCCAGCTGCAAGCGTCGGTCGTCACCACAAGCGGCAGCGAATCTTCTGGTTTGCCCACTCCGACCGCCATGGAAGGAAAGGATTTCGGCTACGCGCCAAGCCTGCTGGCCAAACTCGACAAGGGGGGCGTATAGCAAGATGGCTCTGCTCGCGCATGACCCTTTCGGACGAGGACCGTGTTGGCCTCAACCCCTTGTTCGCGTGCTGGATGATGGGCTACCCGGAAGCGTGGAACTTCTGCGGGGATACGGCAATGCGATCTGTCCCGAAGCTGGCGCGACGTTTATCCAGGCGGCGGAAGAAGCCCGCTGCGCAATCTGACGATTGGACCTTCTGATGACCGCCCCCGCCGAATCCAGCCTCGCCTTGTTTCTCCTCAACGCCTACGAGGACATGGCCGCGCGCGGGAATGACCCCGATCTCGTGTTCCGCATCATGGAATTCAAACAGCACCTCGGACTTCCTGTATGTCGCTGAACCCCACCATCTCCCTCGTCAACGCCGCCCACGAGACGGCCACGCACGACGCCCCCGTGCGCGACTTACTCCAAGGCATCGCCAATGGCCGGTGGGCTACCGAGGTCGAGCTTGTCCGCGAAGCCTACGACTTTGGAGGCAAGGACGGCGCTGCGTCGTCCAAGCGCAGTCTGCCCGCCATCTTGTTCTCAGGCACATTCAGCCGTCGCGCAGCTTCCGCCCTCGTCGCCCACTCCGGCCTGATTTGCGCTGACCTTGACGATCTCGGGAATGCGGTCGCCTCCACCAAGGAGCAAATCTCGGCCGACCCGCATGTTCTCGCCGCCTTCGTCAGCCCCACGGGTTCGGGCCTCAAGGTGGTGTTTCGCTGCGACCCAACTAAGCCGCACGCCGAATCCTTCCATGCCCTCGAACACTACGTCGCCGAGCACTTCGGGCTTCGCATCGACCAGAAATGCTCAGACGTGTCCCGCATGTGCTTTGTAAGCCATGACCCCGAGCTGTTTGAGGCGGAGGATGCTGCCTGCCTGCCGTACCCGCCTCCGGCCCCCGAGAAAACGTTCACCCCCAAGCAGGCCACTCCCGGCGCGGCCCTGTCCCCCGGTGACGACTACAACGCCCGCGGGGCCGACGAGATCCCGACACTCCTCGAATCCCACGGCTGGACGCACAGCCACGGCAAATACTGGATCCGGCCAGGCAAAACAAATGGCATCTCCGCATCCTGGCAGCACTATCCCAACACGCTTCATATTTTCTCAGACTCGCCCGAAACCGGATTCCCATCCGATCAAAAGGGGTTCGACCCGTTCGCGATCTACACGCATCTGGAGCACCACGGCGACTGGCGCGCAGCAACCAAGGCGCTCGGGGCACGCGGGTACGGCCAGCCTACCAAGTCGAGACAGCAGCAAAATCTTGAGCGCGTCACCGGCACCGATCCCGATGCACCCGCTCAGCAACCCCTCGCCGGCAGAGCCCCGTCGTCCTACGCGCTGCCGTCGGCCAACGACCCGTCCATCCTCATCGGCAATCGCTGGCTGTCCCGCGGTGATATTGCGATCCTTGCCTCGACCTCGGGCATGGGAAAGTCGTCTCTCGCGCTGCAAGCAGCCTATCACTGGGCCTTGGGCCTAAAGCTGTTCGGGGGATTCGCGCCGAACGGCTGTTTAAAAACGCTGATAGTGCAGGCCGAGGATGGTGATGGTGATATTGCAGAAGTTCGCCTGTCGCTGGAACATGCGATGAAACTGAACGGCTCTCAGAAATCTGAGATAGACCGCAATATCGTCATCGTAACCGACCGCGTTAATCGGGGCACTCGATTCCGCGCAGCGCTCAAGTCTCTCCTCGCCCAACACAAGCCCGACATCGTTATCATCAACCCGCTTCTGGCGTTCATGGATGGTGACGTAAACTCCGCTCAGGACGTGGGTAAGTTCATTCGCGAAGAACTGAATAGTCTTAACGAACCGGCCACCTTTGCCTACATTGTCGTCCACCACGCCAGCAAGCCGCCGAAGGAGCGCACCGAGCGCCGCTGGAACGAAATGATGTACGAGATGGCCGGCAGTGCCGACCTGACGAACGCCGCGCGCGCGATCTTGTCCCTTCAGGCGGGCGATACCAAGGGTGAGTTCAAGTTGCGGGCTGCCAAGCGTGGGATGCGCGCAGGGCTCACCGAACCGAAGCCGGGCACTGTAAATCCGGAAATCAAATTCGATACCCCGACTGACGAGATTTCAATCCGGCACTCCAAGGATCGCTTTACCGTCAATGGCCAAGACTTGCCCGTGATCCACTGGGAACGCTTCGACGCAGGTCCGCCGCCCGAGAAAGCAAAGACCGGACGCCCGGCAGCTGATGTCACGCAGTTCTTCCGCTTCGTGCCGACGACCGCCGAGACCGCATTGCCGGCCAACGAAATCTGGCGACTGTCCAACGGGGCTACCGGGATGTCGAACCGCGGCTTCGCCAAGATGCTGTTTCGTTCGAGCACCGACGGCTCGGGAGTTTCCCTGATCGACAAGCCCGGCCGAGGTCCGTGCTACTACGTTTCCGTGTAGCCTTTTTTACAAGGCTTCCGGCCCCGCGGCGTCCGTCAAATCCACCCCCGCGGCCACCGCCTTCGGCGGCAATTCCCCTGCCGAGATCATCCGTTTCTCGGCCCGCCAAGCGGTCGCGGCGCTCACGCCACCCAACCGGCGACCCAATTCAATATACCCCGCGCTTTCAGTTCGCCAAAGCCGCACAACCTCCACGGCATCAGAGCCTCGCAGCAGCTTTGCCGAAGGCCGTCCCAGTTTTTTGCCTTTGGCCTTAGCCGCCTCCAGTCCAGCCATCACGCGGTCCCGGATGATCCCGCGCTCAAATTGGGCGAAACACATTAACATGTTCATCATCAACTCTCCGTGAGGCGATTCCTGAGACGTGTCGATATTCTGTCCGGTCACCACCAGCGCGCAATTGGCCTCCTTTAACTGACGGATAAGGACGCAAAAGTTGGACATCGACCGCGCGATCCGGTCGATCTTGACGCAGGCGACGGCCGCGATCCGGCCCTCGGAAGCCAGCGCGACGACCCTATCCAATCCGGGCCTAGATGCCCGCCCTCCGGACATCACATCCGAGCATTCTTCGACCACGGTCCAACCGCGGCGGGTCGCTTCGGCGCGAAGCTCGATCCACTGAGGGTCTAGAGTTTGGCCTTCGGGTTCGGATCCATCAACGGAGCGGGGCTTGGTGGAGACGCGGGCGTATAGTGCGACGTTCATGCGGGCACTGTGCTGGCCAGATCAGGAAAGTCAACATATCTTTTTGAAATGGAATTTAGGCGCATAATCGACTCTTTTTTGTCCTGATTTTGAGCGGTGTTTTTAGGCGCTAGGAACTAAGTGAACTAATCGGAACTAAGTAGGAACTAAGTGACTTTGTTCCAGGTCGGAACTAAGTCCGGAACTAACCCCCCGGGGTATTTACCCCGGTGGGAAGAATTAGTTCCGGACTAGGTTAGTTCCGGTCCAAACCGTCAGAGTTTGTTCCGGGGTTAGTTCGGTTCCGGTGGGAGAAAATAAAAACGGGGGTGAGAGGAAAGGGATAGCCGGTCCATTTCACGTTTCACGCCAAGGGTGGTGGGTGTGTGCGTAGGGCAGCGATAAACCCCCTTGCGCAGAGGGTAGGGGGTTCGGGCGGGTGGCGGCAAAGGGGGTGGTGGGGTGCCTGGCCACCGCCCGCGGGATCGGCCGGCGCAGCTCGCTACAGAGCGGGAGTCGTTGCATAACCTTAGCCAGAACGCCTCATTTCATACCACCCGACACGCAATGGATAGAGGCAGGTGATCCGGCTGCGCGGGCCGCCAGCCCTAGCACAAAGCGGGGTGCAACGCAGAACCGGCGACCGCTAGCGCTCGCAACCAGACCACGCAAGGCGCAATCCTGCCATTCTGGGGTATACCTAGGTACCAACCGAGATGTAAAAATGATTATACGGCGGTTTAGTCGTTTACAATTGGGTCGGTTTTTGGTTCATTAGTGAACATTCGGACTGTCCGGCAGGGAAACGTATCAAAAAAGATACAGTTCGGGGCGAGTGCGCTCGAACTAAGTCAACAGTCCCTTCTTGCGACACAGTCTCAACAATACTGAGACTCGTTCTCAACAACTGTACCGGTACAGTTAGGTTTCGAGCGCGCGCAAAGGATCTCAATCGAAATGAGATTGTTTGCCGATGCTGCGGCCAGGGTTAAGCCCCGAACCAAATGAGACCGAGTCTCAATAAGGACGTATCTGGATATGATGACACGAAGGAGTAATGCCCAACCGGCCGGTTTCTGCCTCGTTCGCTCCGATTGATCCCGCTCTACGGCACGCTTCTTTCGTACTGTCCGAACCCCATTACAATCTATTCTTACTTGGACAGAAGAATTTTCTTGTGTCTTTTTCCTAGAGCGCCGATGAATAGCCCAGTCAGACGCACCGTGCTTCCGACAAAAACAAAGCTCATACCAAAATGAAAATCCGCAAAAGCATCAATTACGCTTACCCGACCAGTCCGACCGCCGTCGCCCTTGGTTGTGGCCCCACCGGCTGCCATTATCTCGCGACGAGCGTGTTTCGCGAGGGCGCTTCGTGGTCGCCCCCTGAGCCCGCGCACAACGCGGAAGGTTTCGCGAATCCCACCGATCCCGACCTGCTCGCTTCTTACATGGAAGCCGATGGCGAGCCCTGCCCGTATTTCTTGCGCCACGGCAACGCTCACACGTTGCGCGCGCTTCGCACCGATTATCCGGTTTCCTCGCGTGTCTCGCGCAAGTCCGCTTCCTCCCGCCTCGCCTCTCAAATCTAACCCCACCGGAGAGCACGAAATGAAGACGATGACCGCGCCCGCTATTTCCCGCATCGCCGTCAATGGCGTTCGGTTTGTCCGCACCGCATCCCTCCTTGTGGATTCGCTTTTCAACGCTGGAGGCACGGCTTCCGGTCTGTTCAAGGTCCGCAAGCACTCTGTGCTTTTCATGCGCCCCAATGGCGAACCGTTCGCGTGCCTCGTAGCGAATCGCGGTCACTCGCCGTTCTTTGTTTCCTGCTCCATGGTTCCGCAGGAAGGCGGTAAGTCGGCGCTGTATTACAGTTATGGCCTGACCGATGCGGATCGCGCGGCGCTCGGTTTGAGCGCGCTTTCTTACTCCGCTGAATCCGACGAAGCCGCCCGCGTGTGGGCCGCCGCCAACAACACACTCTAACCCTCTGCCCAATGGTATGAGCTGAGCCGAAAGCCCTCTGTCAGGTAAAAGCCTAACGGGCCGGGGTGAGTAGGCGGGCTCACACGCTCTCACAAAATGAAAATCCCTAAATCTATCTTGATCGAAAAAGCCGCGTCCGGCGATGCTACGCGACCCGTCCTCAATAGCGTTTACCTCGACATGTCCGGCACTGGCCCGAACGGTCCGGCACGCCTGCTGGCAACCAATGGCCGCATTGCCGCAATCGTGCCCGTGCTGGCCGAGTCGTCCGATGCCGCCGGCTACATCCCCGCCGATGCACTGAAGGCCGCACGCAAGGCCGCTGCCAAGCTGGAAACAGCCTCTTTCGTGGCGAATGGCGTTTGCACGATGCCCGACGGCCAGGCGTTCGCGCGGCCGGACCTTGGCAAGTTCCCGAATGTGGATCAGGTGATTCCGAAGGGTGAAACCAAGTGGAGCGTCACGCTCGACCCCGAGCTTTTGCTGGCCGTCGCGGAGGCCATCGGGTCCGCGCGTGGCGTGACGCTGGAGTTTTCCGGCGACGGTTACGCGCTGCGGGTGCGCCCGCACGGCAACAAAAATGCCGAGAACGCCAAGGGTTCTAACGTGCGCTTCGCCCCGGCCTGCCCGGATGCGCTTGGGCTCATCATGCCGATCAAATCCGACAAATGAACTCCCGCACCCTCCCCGGCTGGCTCTCCCTCCTCACCCTCTCCCTTTTCATCGGCTGCGCGTTTGGGTATTTTGCCTGAGCGCGCGCTGGTAAACCAAAAACCAAAAAAGTCGGATCAGACTCAAAACGATAACAAAAATGAAAGCTAAATTAGAAATCGAAATGGACAGCGCAGCCTTTGCCGAGGATTGGCAGGCTGAACTCGCGCGCATCCTTCGCAATGCCGCTGACAATCTAGATCTCGGCAATGGCATCGCCGGCCGGATGCGGCTCCGCGATATTAACGGCAATACCGTTGGGTATCTCACGACGGAGGGCGTCAAATGAGTACCCAAAAAGCAAAGTTCGCCCTGTTCTCGCGCCTCCAGGCGCTTGGCTTCACCTACGAGGAAGCTGTTTCCCTACGTCGTATCGAAATGACCCTGCAACGCTGGGGTGAACGCGAATGCGGCGACGGCTCAAACTGGGGCTTGGAACGCGACGAAACGACGGGCAAGCCGTACAACGTTTGGCATGGTGAAGGCAAGTTGCGTCGCTATCCTGTCGCGGATCGTGAGGCCGGAGCGTTGCGCCGGCTGGCCGCAATCGTGAAGGCGCGGAATGAGCGCGAAGGCTGCAGCGACACGCACCCGCAGTTTATCCACGCTTATCACCAAGGCGACTGCCGCGGTTGCAATCTGTATCTGCTGACCCATGAGCAGTTGCGCGCGACAGAAAATATGGTTGTGCGCAAGGCAGTCGAATACGGCATGAAGCCGGTTGTTAAATCTGCGCAGACCGTCAGCAACAACAGTCCGCTTTACGAGAGCGCCACTTTCCCCGGCTTTGTTGACGATGTCCCGGAAGGCATCGCGCGCCGGTTTTTGCGCGAGAAAAATCTGACGGTTCCAAACCGGGAATTGCTCCCCATTGACCAATACTATACCCGCGGCCTCGCCGTCTGTGCCTAACCCCCAACCTGGCCCAAAAATGACCTCTCCCTCCCATTCCATCCCGAGCGCAGCGCACAAGCCGACGCCGGTTTACGAAATGCGTGGCCTGCCCGGAAGCTCATCCGGTTTCCAAATCGGCTATTGGTGCCGCATCACGAAAGACGACGACGGCAACAGCATGAAGGTGCACTACGTCCCTGACCCCAAGGGTGAGTTCTTTATCGTCGTCGCGGAAATCCCCGGCATGGGGAAAGCGCACGAAAACCGCGAGCAAGCCGCCTTCATCGTCCGCGCCTGCAACGCCTACGACTCCGACCAGCGGAAGATCGCGGCGCTGGTGGCCAGCATCGAGGAGATGATTCCGATGGTTCAAATATCGCCCACCGGAACAAACGGGATGATGGCTATCCTAAAGGCCCGCGCCGCCCTCGCCAAGGAGGGCCGCGCATGACCCCCGAAATCACCCGCCAGCCCGGCTTGCCGGCTTACGAATACCCGCGCCACCTTGAGCGGGTACTGCGCCGGCCGCAATTCGGCCACTCGTTTACGCGCCCTGACTACCGCCTGGCAACCGGCTTGACCGTTCGCCGCCCGTGGTGGCTGTGGCCCCTGTGGCTTGTCGCGTGCTTCGCTATCGGCGCGGCGTTTGCCGCGGCGGTGTGATTCTTGGCGATTACCGCTTCTGCGATTCAAATCAAAACTAGAAAGGAATTATGAAGATCCTGACTGATAAGAAAGTTGTCCTGAATCTTGTTGGCCTCGACGGCAATGCCTTCGCGCTCATGGGCGCTTTTCGCCAAGCGGCCCGCCGCCAAGGCATCGCTAAAGATCAGATAGACGCCGTGATTGCCGAGTGCCAGACCGGCGACTACAATCATCTTCTGCAAACGCTGATCGCGCACACCGAATCCGCTGGCGACAGCGAGGATTAATCCCATGTCCACCAATCCAACATCACAAGAGAACGCGGAGCCGGTCGTTATTCTCAAACGGCAAACCGAAAACGCCTTTGCCCTCAAGTTCCACGAAGCGGAGCTTTTGATTTTGCCCGCCCAAGGCGGCGACAACTTCACGCCCGATGAACAGCACGCGCTTCAACTGATCGTGCTCGCCGTGAACTCCCACGCTTCCGACCAGAGACGGATCAAGGAGCTGGAGGAGGCGCTTGGCAGAATGCTTTATTTGGATGAGCGCACCCAGAAAGACGCAGGATTCACCCATGGGCCATCGGGTAGGGATATTGTGGAATCCGCCCGCTCCCTGCTGTCCCAAGGAGCCACCAAATGAGCGCGGAAGTGAAAAACCAATCGCGGTCGGAGTTCCGTCAGTATTCCTGGAGCTTTGACCCTCTGACCGCTACGCCGACTAGCCGCGTGCAAATCACGTTCCAGGATTCCCCTGATACGCTTCCGGTGACGTTCGCGGAGGTCGCCAGCCTGAAAAGCGCGCAATCGCTAATCGACAAACTCAATAGCATTCCGACGCTGCACGCGCTGCTTAATCGTGCGCTCTGCTACATTCCCGAAGTCGGCACCCTTGGACATGCGGCCGAGTTCGTGCCCGACATGAAAGACAGGGCCACGATCCTGGCTCACGAAATCCGCTCCGCGTTGCCCTCCAAATCTTAACCACCTTTCCCGATGAGCCACCCCAAGGACAGTTCAAAGACGCCGGACTTTCAGAAGCTCGGCCACGAAGCGAACCAGTATCCCCAGTTCTCGCTTGAACAGTGTCGCGACCTAGTAACCGATATGCGACGGCTTCAAGCGTCGAACGAATATCCGGCCAGCTTGGGTGAATCCGACCCATTGCGAATCGAATGGCTGATCGCTCAAGTTGAGTCTTCCGAGTCCACCCGCTCGCGGCTGGTGGAGGCGCTGAAGCTAACCGTGAACCGCTTTGAGTGGCATCGTGACCAGCTTCACAAGAATTCGCCGGATCGCGATTGGATTGACGTATCATTGCGCGAAGCCCGCGCCGCCCTTTCCGCCGCCAGCCAGGAGGGGGACGCATGAAGGCGCTTATCACCATAGCCTGCCTAACCGCAGGTAATTTCATCTACCAGTGTTTCGGTGGATACGATTGGTCGCAAGCCGCTGAACGGTCCTTTTTAGGCGCGGTCGCTATCGGGCTCTACCGCAACGCCTGTAACCGCGAAACCAAATGACCCCCTCCCAACTCTCCCTCCTGCGCCGGATCAACTGGGCGGAACTCATGGGCTATCCCAATTTCGCCCGAGCCCTGCTGGCTGAGTACCGGAAACTTTATCCTGAAAAGAAATGAAAGACCTCAATACTGCCATCGCTGATGCACTCAAGTTTGACCCGCTTGGCCATGCCGAGCGTTTGACTGGTGAAAGCTACAAGACCGACAAAGGCACCGAAGCCCTCGGATTCCTCATGCACATTGAGCACGCCAAGAATAAAAGCGCGCTGCTTGAACTGGCCGGCGATACGCATTTCAGCATGTCGTGGAGCGACCTCAAGGCGCTCTTGGCCAAGGTCGGATTCGTGATCTATCACACGCATCGCCACAACAGCGAAGATGGCACGCCTAACGAGGCGATTCTGTGCTTCGACAAGAGTCGCGGGGCGTTGCTCTGGGCCGAGTCATACAACGGCGACCGAATCAATAGCGGCACGGTCTATTTTAACTGGCGCTACCCTGAGGGCGGCGAGTGGTGGCTTCATGGCGCGAGCTGTGCGCCAACGAAAGAGGAGCGGGTGCGGTGCTCCAGTTACGACATTCGGGAGGGCTTGCTTTACAATCTGCGCACCGTAGAGGAGCGAGGCGAATTCGTTACGCCGTGGGTGGCGCGCCCGTTCCTGTGGCTGCTCACACACTGGGATTCAAAGCCGAAGGATTACAGTTACGATAAGATCAATGCCGAACGACTGACGCATCTGCCGCACCATGTTCTCGCTGCAATCACGCCTGCGTCATGACCTCCACCCGCCACACCTCCGAACACCCCGCCGGACTGCCGCCCGTGCATCGCTATGGGGATAATAATTTATGAATGAAACACTTCCAGTCAGGATAGAAGTAACGTCGCGAGTTCGATCCCACACAAGCTACAATTCCCGCCAAGGAAACGAATGCCTGTTAAGGGTCTCCGATAAGGATGGAACCAATCTTGGAAATTGCGTGGCCATCGTCTCTCTCGGAGGACAAGGCGGCACCGACGCCAGCGACGAGGCTGTGCGAGAATTCGCCGAGACGCTTCGCGATTGCTACAATTCTCGTGATGCCCACGCCCTCCTGATCGCGAGGAACAAAAGACTGCGGGAGGCGCTGGAATGGTACGCTGACCGGGCTTCTGGAATACACGGCAACGACGATGCAGAAGCACTTGAAGAAGACCAAGGTACCCGAGCCCGTGCCGCATTAAAGGAGCCCAAATCATGAGACCCACCCCCCCCCCATCCCCCCCCCCCCCCCCCCCCCCCCCCGCCCATCCGGCCAACCAAACCCCCCCCACCCTCCCCTG
>Ga0164309_10000127_pt1 | contig 45991 bp, 36 predicted proteins | sample Whisoiple_247_MG_FD_109984 | JGI IMG/M metagenome (GOLD analysis project Ga0164309, IMG submission 109984) | Soil microbial communities amended with fresh organic matter from upstate New York, USA - Whitman soil sample_247_MG | ecosystem: Environmental > Terrestrial > Soil > Unclassified >... | reverse complement strand
GGCTACTCGTACGCCAAGCCGCGATCAAATTGATCAGCATGGGCGACGAGGCCGGGCTCGACACGAACGAAATCCAGGAGCGCTTTCGGCGTGAAGCGCAGAGCCTGGCCACGCTGCGCTCACGCAATACCATCGAGCTCTTCGACTACGGCGTCACCGCCGAGGGCACCTGCTTCTACGTGATGGAGCTGCTCGACGGTATGGACCTGGAAACGTTGGTCGAGACGCACGGTCCGCAACCTGCGGCACGCGTGATCGACTTCTTGATCCAAGCCTGCAATTCGCTCGCTGAAGCCCACGACGCGGGAATGGTGCACCGCGACATCAAACCCGCAAACCTATACGTGTGCCGTATTGCCGATGAAGTCGACGTGATCAAAGTGCTCGACTTTGGCCTGGTCCGCGCGGCCGTCCACAAGCACAGTCTGCGCCCACCAGTGAGCGGCACGCACTCCACGAGGAGTGAAGCCGCGAGCGGTGTACACCGCGGTGCCGGGCGCGGCTTGGATGACAACGCGAAAACGAGCGCCGCCCTCACGGCCGCAGCAACCGCGGATGAAGGCGACGCCGGCAACGAGCGCCTCACGCAAGTCGGCCAAGCGATGGGCACGCCCGCGTACATGGCCCCCGAGCAAGCGCTGGGTCACGAACTCGACGGCCGCGCGGATCTGTACGCACTCGGTTGCATCGGCTTCTTCCTGCTCAGCGGTCGCTTGCTGTTCGAACGCAACGGCTCGCTGCCAATGATGATGGCCCACATCACGGACGCGCCGCCCGAGTTCGAGAATCGGATCTCGAACTACCTCCCCGCAGAGCTCACCCGCGCACTCATGCAATGCTTGGCCAAAAGGCCGCACGACCGCCCGAGCGACGCACGCGCGCTCGCGGCTTTACTCAAGGCCATTCAAATCCCTCAAGCCCACGAGTGGACGGACGCCCAAGCTCAAGCCTGGTGGGCGGCCCGTAAGCCCAGGCCCACCCCTGCCGTCGACCACGTCGACCCCACCCTGGCCACCGAACTCGCCCACCGCGGCGTCGCCTGACCCCATAACCCTGCAAATCAGCGCCATTTACCGGCGACATCGACCGCTTCCCCGAGCTCGGTCATCTGTCGTTGACACACCCCGCGCCGGCTGCCAGATTCCGCCCGCTTCGCGCCAATAGCTTACCTGGAGAGGTGACCGAGTGGTCGAAGGTGCTTGACTGGAAATCAAGTGTACGGGCAACCGTACCGAGGGTTCGAATCCCTCCCTCTCCGCAAAGTAAAAAGAACTCGGTCGCGCTTCGCGAACCTCGGCCGTGACGAGCTCGAGGGATTCGAACCTCAGGTGCCTGGTGGGCCAACTCGACGCTGCACGAGCTGCATCGACGGAGGTTTCGCACCGAGCCGCTACGGGACCCAAATGCACGAAGCCTTTAGCGGGCGTAGGTCGCGCGGGCGGCGCGATCCACGCAACCGCCGCAATCAGCTCGGCTCGGAAGTCGTCGCCGGGCCGCGGCACTCGCTCGTTGTACCAGCGAACCGAGGCCTCGGCACTAGCCGCGCGGCGGACGAACTCGGATCACGGTCGGCTGGCGGCTAGAGCTATCGCCAACGCCGTACCGTTCGAATGGCGGCCCACTCCCCGTGCAGCGGGCGAGCGCGCTCACGGGGGTGAGCGGCAGCCGCCTCCTACGGACAGCTGGCGAGCCAGCTCAACACGGCTCTGCTTGCCGTCGTATCCACCGCATTCGAGTTCTGCCAGAGCACTTGTCCCGCGACATCCAGGGTTGCTGGTGTCGCAGCGACGGTGCTGCTCGCACCGAACGCGAACGATAGTTTCGGCGAGTTCACGCTGATCGAATCGACGTAAACGATGGTCGGGTTCGACCAGGCGGTGTCGGGAGTCGCTCGGATCTCGATGCCGATGCGCGAGATGGACGTCAGGGCAATGCCGCTCGTACCCAGAGCCTCGGTTGCGACATTCCAGGTCAGTGTCTGCCAAGCGCCCGCCACGCTGAGCTTCGTGGGCTTCGAATTGCGGAGTAGCTTGTAGCTCGAGTCCTGAACGTAATTCGAGATGGTACCGCCAGTGCCGGCCTTCACGTAAACGCGCATCGTGAGCGTTGCGCCGCTGAAGCTGGCGCTGTTGGCAAGCGTGATCACGAAATGCGCCTGGTCAGCCATCGCGGTCAGCGGAACGGAAAGACTGGCGCACCCGCTCGAGCCCGCGGCGCTGCCAGGCGACCCAGCCGAGCTGCTCGAGCCACGACCACCAGAGCCGACCGCACCTCCGCGACCGCCGGCGCCACTCCGACCGCCCGTCCCACTACGACCACCCGCGCCCGCGCCACCCTTGCCCGTTCGACCACCCGCCGCCGTACCGTTCTTACCGCCCGTGCCCGACGACTGGCCGCCTCCGCCGTCGCGCGTACCGGCGGAGCTCTCGCTGCCACCTGGCGCGGGCGGCGGATCTCCAGAAGTGCCGCCCGTTGAATCAGTGCTTTCAGATTCTTCTTCGAACGAATAGCTGTAGGACGCTTTCGCGCACGCCACGGGTGCGGCTAACAGCGCAAAGAGACTGAGATTTCGCACGCCGCGCTTGGAAATGGATGACATGGTTTCAACGCGCGTCTTCTGGGGCGTGTAACGGATATACACCTTGACGACGTAGCTGAGCCTCAGCCCCGCCCCAGTGGGTCAATTGGTTTGCTCCAATTGATGATTGATCGCCCGGCGCATCCGCGTGACTCGGCTGACCGCGGCGGTCCTGGAGCACAAGTCAGAGTTCCGAGTCGTCGGAACTCTTGGGAAACGCTTCGGCGATCTGCGCGAAAAGCGGTGCGCTCCTATCGTCTTGCGCGAGCTCCCAGATCATGATTCCACCGTGAGATTTGGCCTCGACGGTCTTCTTCGTGATTGTGGCCGGGCTATTGAGTGAGACGTAGTAGCCCGTCACCGAGTCGCCGGATGAGAGAATGTCGGCGGTTGGTGAGCAGCCGGAAAGCGTTTGGTTGGCGCAGTACGCCAGGATCTTTCCGTACGATAGTTCCGTGGTCTTGTAGTACTCATTGCTGGGAGTGCCGTCGGCGTTGTCCGGCTTCTTGACGCGGTCCGGACATTTTTCTCCCCAGCAGCGCCCGTAGAAAGGGACGCCAAGGACGACGTTTTCCGCGCCGATCGTGCGCGGCTCCCCGTTGGCGTCGACGTCTCGGAAATTCGACCAATAGCGCAAGTAGTCTCGAGCTTGCTCGATCGGGGCGTGCTCGCACGCGTCCGACCACTCGCCACATTGGTCGTAGCTCATGATATTCAAGAAATCGACCGTGCCGAGCGCGGCGTAGTTCTCTTTCATGTACTCGGCCACCGCTGCTGTCAGCAGCTTGCGCTCGGGAAACTCCGCCAACCGCTTGGAGAGCGTGCGCATGAGAGGTCCATAGGTCTTCGAGCGAATGTTTTCGCCCTCGATGTCCACGTCGACGCCATCGAAGTGGTATTCATCGACCAGTTCGAGAAGTGAATCGACGACGCGGTCGAAGTCTTTGTCTAGCCAGTCGGAGGTCTGCTGGCTGCCGGTGTAGCCTGCAAGCGCCACCAGCACTTTGACTTTGGCAGCATGCGCTCGCTCGACGATGTCTCGAATCGTGTTCGGATCGGCGCCGGCGAACTCGACCTTGCCTTCGTCGTTCGGAATCGCGAACGCAATATTCAGGTGAGTCAGCGTCTCGAGATGCAGTGCTGGCTTCTCCGCGAACTTGTAGGTCGGCAGATAGCCAACCACACGGGGCCGCTTCACCGAAGCGCTCGGCTCGGCGGCGGATTGGTCATCGTTTGCTTGGTTCGATTCGGCGCTGCCATTGCCTGCTTTACGAGCAGACGATCCGTTCGGCTCGGACGCTGCGCCGCTTCCGCAGCCGAGCGTCAAAATGGCGCCGAAGAGTGGAACTGCGAGTTGGCAACGAAGGCGGGTCGATATCTTTCCGAAACTGCTCATGGTTGGTCTCGATCGAATGGGAGGTGACCAGAGCGTCCTCGCGGCACATCGCTTGAACACCCACCTCGTAGAGGCTGTGTTGGAAGCCTTGGAAACGGGTGATGCGCGGGGACGTTTGGTCGACTGTCCCTCGCGCTCGACTCAGGCCGAACGAACAACGAGCTACGCGACGAGCAACCCCGCTCGCGCCCGCTACCCCAAAATCCTCGACATTCACTCGCCTTCCTTTAGGTTGATTGGGCGAGCGGGCAAAGCGCTCGATGCGCGTCGCAAAGCCCCGATTGCGGCAGCGAATGACCTGATGCGCGCAAACCAGCTGGCGTAACTAGCCCGAAGCGACTCCGTACGCGCGCTTCAGGGCTCGCACAGAGTCGCCCAACGCGCGGCGTCGGCCGCGACAACGCCAAACAAAGCGTCGCCGTCGCGGAACGTCCCGAGCTCGCCCTGTCGTGCCAAGATCCCTAGGTAGCGCCGATCGAAATCGATGAACGGGTACGCGCCGTAGGCACCCGGGCTCGAGTTGCGATGCCCTGCATCGCAATCGAAGCTGTCCGGTCCGAGCGCCGTCGGGCACTCCAACCAATTGCCGAAGCCGTAGGCCCAATCCTGCCCGTTCGCATCTAGCACTGGCGAGCTGACGACCATGGCGTCGCCCCGTTGGTTCGAAAGCATCGCCGCCCGTGTCTGCGCTTCGAGCAATTTCCCATCGTAGATCGCGCGCAAGAAAGCCAGATACTCGGCCCCCGTCCAATGCATGCCGCCAGCGAGACGGGGGTTGCTGCGCGAAGGCAAATCGAAGGCAGCCTGCGGGAACAAGCCGGTCCTCGCTTGCCAGGCGGCAAACAGCTCCCCAAAGTCCGCCGCTCCGGAGGCACGCACCGCCATCAACCCTGCGATCTGAAGATGCACGCTCGAATAGTCGAACGCGCTCCCGGGCGGCGGCGCCACGTCGACGTTGGCCTGGTAAGCGCGCTCGACGCACTCGGCGAAGTCGGCGTTGGGCAAGTTGAGGCAGAGCGGCTCCTTGCTGAAGCCGGAAGTGAACGACAGTAGGTGCGCCAACGTGACGCCTGGTGCCTTCCAGAACGGGAGGTAAGCCGATGGCTCGTCGGAGAGCTTCAGCACCCCTCGATCGACCTGCTCCAAAATCACGCTCGCTGCCACCCACTTGGAAGTCGACGCCGATTCGTAGCTCGTCTCGAGCGAGGAGTCGCCGTGGGTGTACACGAAGCGGTAACCGTCAGCGGTCTCCAGCGCGAGCGTCAGGTCGGAATCCTTCGTGATCGAGGGATCTTCTACCGCCGCGTCGAGCGCGTTGCGCATCGTCTGTTCCAGGTCTGCGCGCTCGGTTAGACAATCCGACGGCGCAGGAGGCGCTCCCGCCCCACCACCCGCTCCCGCAACAGTGCCTGACGCGCCGCCGTCGGCGCCCACCGAGTGGTCCGCAGCGTTCGAACTCGAACAAGCAGCGAGAGAAGCGACGGCCAAGCACGCGATCAACCCGTTCCGTTTTCGACGCATCGTTGACACTCGATGCGCGTATTGTGCCAAATCGAAAACCAGACGCCGACCAGGAATGAGCGCGGCGATGCAGCGCGCGCGTGAACGGAAGTAGACGGCTGTAACCGGCCGTTCACACCAGCGCCGAGGCCCCCAACTGCGTGCTACCCGGCGCGGTCGAACGTTGCATATGGCCACGTTTGCCCACGTCTTGAGCCTCGAACGAGATACACGCGGCAATTCGCCAATCCGTGGACTCCCGGTCGATCCATACGCCCCGCAACGCAGTCACATGACCGGCCCCGTCGATGCTCACGATATCGGATTGAGCAGCGAGGGCGAGGTGATCTTCGTGAGCAGCCGCCACAATTGCCTGGCTGCGACGACGACCGGCGAGGGCCTTTTCGCCTGGCGAAGTCAAATGGCGGATGGCGGCGTTGTCATCGACGTGCGTGACAATCGGGAAATTTGTTCCGGCCTGTCTATGCCCCATTCCCCAAGATTTCACGGGGGGCACCTCTGGGTGCTCAATTCTCGCGCGGGTGAGCTCGGCACGGTTGACCGTTCGGGCGCGAAAGGCTTCGATCCAATCGCTACACTGCCCGGGCTCGCGCGCGGTCTGGCTTTCCACCAACACGTCGCGGTCGTCGGGCTCTCGCGACCGCGCTACGGCACTTTCACCGGCTTTCCACTCGAACAGCGACTTGTGGGGCAAGTGCCGTGGTGCGGGCTGCAATTCATCGACACCCGCAGCGGCGCTCTGGTGCACTGGCTGCGAGTCGAGGGGTCGGTTGCGGAGATCTACGACGTGGCCGTGCTGCCGGGCTGAGTCGTCGGAGGGGCCCCTCACTCCTTGGGCGGTGCTATCGGGCAGCAGAGTTGAAGGTCCGGCGCGGCCGTGCCGGGACAACCGTGACCGGCTGAATTGTATTGCTTCGACCGTAGGCACTTGTTGCTCGCTGCCGCGCTTTGGGGAGGCGTAATGCAGCGGTAAGCGAGCCATTGTTCGAGCGCGATGTTGTTCGGGCGACCGCGCCGATCACCGCAGTAGGAATCGCTCGACTGACCTGACAGGGTATCGCGAATGACCTTGTTGCTGCACCCAGTCCACCCCTCGTGATCGACGCCGGCCCAGGTCGCGTCGCTGGGAAACACGTAGAGCGCTTCCACGAACAGCTTCCCTGCAACGGACGATCCGATCGCGTGGAAATAAGCTGGCGCCTCGCTCACAAGCTTTGCGTATGCTGCTTCTGTCGCTCGAATCGCCCTCGTCGGTCGATCGCTGCTGCTTGGCGAGACAGATGCGCTCGTTGATCTTCGCCGCCCGCTCGAGTTGATTCTCCTTCAGCAACGAGTCAGCTAAGCTCCCACATCCCTCCAGTGCCCCATACACCTCATACGCGCTGATCGCCGGCGCGCCGGTCCGCAGGTTACTCCTCTCGGACTCGCACAACGCTTCGAGCAGGCGGCGTTGCTCCTTGCGGTCACTCGTGAGCACAGCCAAGGCAAACGAGCCCTCCGGCAGTCCACTTGTATGAGCTTGAAAGGCTCGCTTCTGCGCAATCTGGTTCTCACCGAGGTCCTTCGCGAGGCGCGCCGACTGAAGACACCCCTCGGGTTGTCCATGATCGCACGCAAGCTCCAACCAGCTCAGCACGAAATTGCCGGCCGCCTTGAGCTCAGCGGGGATCTTGTCGCGTGCCCCCACCTTCGCCTTTTTCAGGCGTTCCCGCAACGTCGCCCAGTGGAACTGAGCGACGACCATGCACGCTTCGCCTTCCCCCTACTTTTCGCACGATGTTCTTCGTAGCTCGATCGCGCGATCATCCCTGGTCAACTTCCCGTGCAAACGGGTGGTCAACTTCAAGTGCAATCGGACATCCATCGAGCGAGCCCGCACGCCCCCGAGCTGGCCCTCGCGCTGCCGGCGCTTCGCCATGCGCGCCGACGTGCGGAAGAGATCGCTCTCGCGACGAACACGTCCATCGTACAGGTGGAGAATGGGCGGGTCGTGCGCATCAAGCCAGGTTCGGCGGAAGCGCTGCCGAAGAAGTAGCTCGTGGACCGACGGACCGTTTGGTCGTCTCAGTCGCGCCTGACTGATTGATCGACCGGTTCTTCTCTGCTGGTGCCGCGTGATTTCGGCCCAGTTGCTGCGGGTGATGTCCGAGCGCCTTCCGGCCACCTCTACATGACGTCTCGCTGACTCCCCTCCACACCCCCACCTGACTGCCCACTGACTCGACAAGGGTCTTCCGCAGGAGGACCCCTGTCTCTTTTTGGAGAGTGGCGCAATTCCTCGCTCCCTCTACTGACATTCAAGAATCGTTGTCGCGGCTTCAAAACCGCGTCGAGCCGATGCCTATTCGGCATCGAACTAGGGATTGAGACTAAGCCACCGTATGTAATGATACCCGTAGCAGTCCGAATAACCGACAGACACAGTCTTTCCGGAAAGCAAAGCACTTTGCGCGAGGCTTTGCCAGGTTCTTACGACCTCTGCATTTGGAGGGGAAATGTCGCAACCTGGGGAAACGCCTACGTCCGCAAAGTAGTCGCCCGCCGGCAGCCAAAGATGCAGCTGGCCCTCGGCCCATTCTGCGCTGAACCCGATGTTATATACATGTTGACCATGTACCTCTGCCTCTGCGGCCGACGCCGGCAATGCGCCGAGCAGCAGAGTTAACCCCACCAAGCTAGACGAGCACAGATTCCCAGTATACTTCGACATATTCAGCACTCCTTCTCATGAGTTTATTGCAGCCCTCGCCGTCGCCACTCAAATTACAGCAATCCTACTCGGCGTCGAACTAGCCATTGAGACCAAGCCACCGTATGAAATGATAGCCGTTACAATCCGAGTACCCGATAGACACGGTCTTTCCGGAAAGAAAAGCACTTAGCGCGAGGCTTTGCCAATTTCGTACGGTGTCTACATTTACAGGGGAAATGTCGCAACCTGGCGAAGCTGCTACGTCCGCATAGTAGTCGCCAGACGCCACCCAAAGATGCAGCTGGCCGTCGCCCCATTCCGCGCTGAACCCGACGTTATATACAGGTTGACCATCTACTGCTGCCTGTGCAGCTGACGCCGGCAATGCGCCAAGCATTAGAGTTAACCCCACTGAGCCAAACAAGTTCAGCTTCCCAATACGCGTCCACATGTTTCAACGCTCCTTCTCGTGAGCCTTGCAGCCCTCACCGCAGTAGTCAGTTTCGTGCGCACGTCAGAACCGCGTGCCCTCTGATTACGTCCCATCGTCCAGCAGCCTGCTAGCGCACCGCAAGGCGTTTGGACGCCTCACCCGCCGTTATTCGTTCGTTATCGCCACTTGAAACGTAGCGAGCCGATGCCTATTCGGCGTCGAACTAGCCCTCGATACCAAGCCAGCGTATGTAATGAAGCTCACCGCAATTCGTGTATCCGACAGACACAGGCTTCCCAGCAAGGAAGGCCGCTTGCGCGAGGTAGTGCCAGGCTTTTACTGTGTCTGCACTTACAACGGGTATGCTGCAGACTTCACGGTTTGCAACCGCCAGGTACAGGCCAGTGGGCAGATGAACCTCCAGCTCGCCCGTGGGGTCAACTTCCCAGTTGTACACGACGAAACTTACGTGTTGGTTGAATACGCCTTCAGCTGCAGCTGAGCGCGGATCGGGCGCGGGCATACCGGGCCCGCGGGGATGGTGCGCGCGCGGTCCGGGCGCAGGCCGTCCGGGCGCAGGCCGTCCGGGCGCAGGCGGTCGCGAATGATCGGCGGCTAGTGCTTGCAATGCACCGAGCAGCAGAGTTAACCCCGCAAAGCCAGATAGGCACAGCTTCCCATTACGCTTCCACATGTTTCAATGCTCCTTCTCGTTGAGTTCTTACAGTCTTCGCGGCAGGGATGAGTCTCGTGCGCAGTTTCGGAATCGCCTTCTGATTAGCGCACCGTTCGGCAGCTTGCTTTGACGCGCAGCAAGGCGCTTAGCCGGCCTCCGATTAGCGACTAAAGTGCTGACATAGCGATGGCCGTGGCCACATTGGGAGCGTACAGGCCCTCACCCGGCGCATCCTCGATCATGGGTAGATCAAAGCACCGTTTGTATCCAAGGCTCCCACCTGTCTGGTCAACACAAGAGAGACCGGCGGCACCCTCGATCCATTGGACATGCTCGTCATTGACGATACATCCATACGAATCATCGTGAGTCCTGTTGTTATTCGCACAATAGGGTGGCTCGACGGAGGGGTCTTGGATGGGGTCTTCGACGCCTATATTGAAACCCGACCAAACGGCGGCAACCGTGGGAACAGACTGACCCTCAACGTTTATGCTATACTCGATTGGTCCTCCGTTATCACCTCTGCACATGTTGACGCGATCGTCATTCTGTCGCCCTTCTAACCTCAGGTAATCGGGGCCCGGAGAGTTATTGTTTTCCACGAACGTGTCGAAGTTGGCATATCGAAGCTGATCGTCCGTATACTGAGGGTCATAGTCATAAAGCCCAGCACCGAAGGCATTCAGGTACCCGCCCAAGTGGTCGCGACCGGGCTCCGAGAAGATTCTAAGATAGTCGTGATAATCTGTGGGCCACGCCTCAGGAATCAGACTACCAAGTTCCTCCGGAACAATAATCACTGCAAGGTCATTTTTGGCCGTGTCTGCCTCGTCGGCAACGAACGGCTCGATCTCACCTGGAAAGCGGAACCAAAAAGGACCAGGATGCACGCGCGTACGCCCGTGCTTACGGTCATTCCTGGCCCTGGTCACCTTGTTAAAAAAATCCGAACCCTCGATGCAGTCAAGATCGCAACAAGGCCCGTCGCAAGTGTAGCCTGGAAAGCTGGGGTGTGACTTCCAATCAGCAGGACCATCATGCACGAGCCGACGCCCGTAACTAGGATCGTAATAGTAAATCTGTATATTTGTTAATTTGCCTCCGTGGGGCGGCGCGGCGGAGAACGGAAAGAAACAACGGGCAGCCGTGAGGACCACATGCGGAGCGATCATGCTGCCAGTGCAGCTTACAGGGATGCTCTTTTCCGGGAGCTCTATTGAATAAGAAAAGTCGACCACGCCTTTTGCGCCATAAATCACGTGACCATCCGGCCCGACGATCTTCTGTTCTACCGCGGCGGCTTGTTCATTTGACTCGACCGACGCACTACAAGCTGACACGCCCAGCGCCAAGCAACACGCCAGTGTTAGTCCGACCAGGCAGCGGGCACGGTGCTTTCTTTTCGTGCCGCCACCTCGATCACTTTGACCTAATCGTCGATTTTCCATGCTTATGTTCCTCTGGGGTAGACGCCCCAATTACCTGATGACGGACTCATAAGATTGCATATCTCAGAGACGAAGAATCAATAACACAAACACAGACAACGCTTGTCAACAAGCAACAACGACAGTCCTGTTCATGAGTTTCCCCGATTACCGTAGACAAACTAAGCCCTGCCCCGATATTTCTAGGACTTAGCGCTCAGGGATGATGGTGCCGCGCCGGGGCCAAAGCAAAGCGGGATCGCCCGCGCGCAGCCCGGTCAATAGCCTTGCGACCCAGCCACGGGTCGAGACCGGCTCTCAAGCCATCAAGTCCGATCCAAAGGCGAACTCGCGACTAATCCCCCGACGGGCTCAGCTGCTGTATCGGAGGCGCAGGAGCGTAACGCACCTACACCGGATAACCGGTGTTGTGGCTGGTCGGGCGATTGCAGGTGTCCGGCGACCATTCAACGGCGTACAATCCATCGTTAAACTCCCCAGGTTACGAACTACACGGCGTGAGCCCCGCGTCCGAGGACCCTAACCCGTGTGTCTCGGACATGCAATACCCTTGTTTAGATTTCGCACATTCATCCTCTCGTCATTTACACGCTTCCTCTCGCCGTCAATCTCGTGTTGATATTTGTTGCTATTTTGGATTCACGCTAATCGCTGCGAGTTCAGCAGTCGCAACTCCAACGCAACTCCAATGCAACTGCGGCGCGTCGACGGACTACCAGCAGGCCAGTGCGTTCGAAGCCGGCGCAAACGCTCACAGCGCGTCCTGTTTGCGTTGAGCAAGTTCAAAGCGAGACGGCAAGGTCAGCTGCCTGTTGCGAATAGGCCCTCGCCTCGACCGCCAAAACCAGGCACCTCCACTGAAACCCTCAGCAAACACTGGCGGTTTCGATTTTGTGGGCAAGGGAAATCGCGAAATGCAGTGCATGCGCCTTCCGCGTGCGAGTCGCGTGCCGGTTTTGCCTCCTATGTTTGAGACGCGCGTGACCGAACGGGTACCTGCGGAGGCGTTACGGCGGAGGGTGTTACAGCGCTGCCGGCAGTAGATCACTCTCGCTGAGCGTGTACGAGAGCGACGGGTATCTGAAGTGGGTCTCTTGGTTCTCGCAACGACTCATCTGGAACAGCTCGCGGCGTTGGTCCTCGCTGGCCCAAATTTCCGGGCGTTGGCGTGCAAGGTCGCGTGCCGCTTGAAGATATTGCCAACGCCGCCCCGAGGGTTCTAACTCGGTCGCATAAGGCCGAGAACTTCGGCACCTCCTTGGTTGGTGTGCGGGTCGGCGCCAAAAGCGCAGCCCAGGACGACCGAGTGAGAAATCAGCGGGTTCCGGCAGATACGTGCAGCGCGACTCAGCCGACGGCACTCAGCTCGTCGTCAATTGCATCCAATTGCGGGCGCGCGGCCGAAACGGCAAGCTCACCCCGTTCTTGATCAGGCAGCTCCGGCGTGCATGCTCGAAGACAGAGACTCAGCTCGATCTAGATTGCCGATACGAACGAGCCGCATCGAGCAGCGCCATCCAGACCGAAAACAGAGTCTCATTCGACTGGCGGCTTTGGCCACTCCCACTCGGCACTCGATTCAAAAACGATCGCGGCTCGCACAGGAAAAATTCCTATTGCCGACGACGTCTTTCGCGTGCCAGATAATCAACGTTAACTGGAGATACACGGGGTGCGTCTGGAATGATCTTCCGACGGCGCGTCGCGGTGTGTGTTGTGCGCCTCGCGTAGAGGTGGCTATTCGAACGTCCGGACTCCATCGAGAGGCAACTTGAAACGGTGGCAACCGGCGGCGCGATCGTGCTCGCAGCAATGAGCTAGCTGAGCAAACGCACTCTTCAGGTGAATGCATCCGGGCTCGAAGGGAAGTCGCAAGAGGGAGATTGAGATGGCCAGTGCGTTGATCATTCCGGGAGTGCAGGTCAAAGCAGAGTTCGAACCGGCCCCCGTTTTGCAGGGGCCCACGGGAATTCTGGGCATCGTAGGGATCACTGATCGCGGCCCCAGCGAGCCCACGCCGGTCGGTAGTTTTGGCGAATTCGTTGAGCTTTTCGGCCCTGCGAGTCGCTATACCCTGCCGGAGCTGAGAGCCGCCTTTGCGAACGGAGTATCGCGCGCAGTCGTAGCGCGTGTGACTCCCGGTAGCGCACAAAAAGCCAGTCGCACTCTGTCGGATGACGACGGTGACGCGGTGGTGAAGCTCGAGGCACGCGCGGAAGGAGCTTGGGCCAACGCGGTCAGCACCAAGATCACGCAAGTCAAAGCCCTCTCCGGCAAGGGCATCAAATACGTGAACCTCGAGATTTTCCTGAACGGCAAGAGTGTCGAGGTGTTCGGCAATTTGGTGCTCGACCCTGAAAGCCCGAATTACTTCTTCGACCGCATCAATCGCGAATCGCGGATCGTGATCGCGATCGATCCGCTATTCGAAAAGGCGCTACCGCAAGCAATGGGCACCAGCGCGCTCGCCGATGCGGACGCCCGCAGCGCATTCGCGACGCTGAAATCTGGCGCGACCGATGTCCTGCGTGTCGAAGCCAAGCGCGCCGGCGCGACGGGCAACACCCTGGGCATCGTGGTGCGCGACGCGCAAGCGGGCCTGGTGCTCACCGGCGCAGGAAACGCCCCGAGCGTCGAAGTAGCAGCGCGTGTCCCGGGCGCGGCCGGGGCCAACATCCGTGTGACCGTCAGCGCTGCGGGGCCGACTAGCATCAGCCTGGTCGTGACCCCGGAAGCGGGCGCGCCGCGCGTGCTCGGCCCGTTCGACGGCGTCGCCGCCCTGGTAGGCGGCGCGGCGCGCGATCCGGACGTCGTAGTCACCGCGCGCGGTGCGGTACTCCCCTCGGTGATCGCCGCGACCCCACTTCCCCGGCGCGTCGCGATCGACGTGGTGATGGAAGGGCGAGACACGACGACGTACGACAATCTGCCGACGAACGACAGTATCGCCGCGCTGCAGGATCCACTCGTCAGCTTTACGACGATTGGGGGCGCGACGCAGTTGCCCGACTCCACTTCCGGAGTCGGGTTGAAAACCGGCCGCAATAGCGGCCCAGCGTTGGCGCTGACGGACGGGGTGAACGCCGATCCGCTGCTCGAGGTGCTACCCGCGCCCGGCATCGGCGGTGCGCTGTCCATCGAAATCACCCGCAGCTTCTCCACACTGGACGGCAAGACGCCCGTGATGAACGTGAACGTGAGGCAAGACGGCGCGCTCGCGGAGACCTTCAGCGACCTGACGCTCGATCCTGACGATCAGAGGTACCTACCGGGAGTGTTCGAAGCATCCTCGACCTTGCTGCGCGCGCACGATCTGTTCGTACGTACTCGCGCGAGTTCGCTGCCAGCGCATGATCCCCGTCCAAAGCCATTGACAGGCGGTTCCTCGCCGCTCGTCGATGATTATCAAGCGGCGCTCGAACGCTTGGAAGGGGCGCACGAGGTCGACCTGGTGATCGCTTCGGTGGCGAACCAGTTGTCCGACGCGGACGTGCGCAGTGTCCATCAGTTGGTGTCTGCGCACTGCGGCAAAATGGCGGATGTCGCGCGCAATCGCATCGGCATCGGGGCGGCCACGGCGAGCGAGACCAACAAGGTCGATGCGATCTTGGCGCACGCGGACGACGTGCGCAGCGATCACTTCATTCTGGCGACGCCCGCGGGCGCAGAGGGTCCGCTAGCCGGCTTGCTCGGTCTGCAAGACTACTTTCAGTCGCCAACCTTCAAAGTCGTTCCGGCGCTGGGCGTGGCGCCCGGCGCGTACACGGACGCACAATTGGAGAAGCTCATTACGGGCAACGTCGTCGCAATCACGCAGCTGCGCGGCCTGGGCACGATTGTCGTCAAGGGGCTGTTGACGAGCGGTCGTCAAATCAACGTGCAGCGCACGGCGAACAAGGCCGTGCGCGAGGTCAAGGCGATCTCGGAAAAGTACATTGGCCTTTTGAACAACGACGGGGCACGCAATGCCCTTCGTCAGCAGCTGATCGCGTTGTTCTTGCAAATGACCAAAGACGGCGCCTTGGTGGCGAGCACCGACGGCAAAGACCCGCCGTTCGCTGTCAACGTTTATTCGACTCAAGCCGACTTCGCGAACGGCATCGTGCGCGTCGACATCGCGGTGCGGCCCGTACGGGCCATCGACTACATCTACGCGACGATTCTCGTCAAGAACTGACGCCCACGCGAGTGGAGCTGCCCAGAGGAGAGCGACATGGCGAAAATTTTCACCGCCTTTGCTTCGGAAGTCAAAGTCAACGAGGAAACGGTCGAAGGATTGCAAGCGATCGAATACGCCGTCGTCAAGAACCGCCAAGAGGTGGGCGCAATTGGGACGGATGAGCGAATTGCCGTCTATTTTGGCCTCAAGAGCGTGAGTGGCAAATTGCGAGTGGCGTCGATCAACACGACGCTCGATGGATTTTTGCAGTCGAACGCGTCGTTTTCGGTAAGCGCAACGCTGCGCGCTGCCGGCGGGACGCGCAGCGTCTCGTTCGACGAGTGCTTCATGGAAGACAAGGCTTTTGGCTTGAACGCCGAGGGTCACGGCGAAACCACGTACTCTTTCACTGCTACGCGCGTTCGCGAAGAATGAGATCCGATGGCGGCCCAGGTGGACATGCAACAGCGCGCGGTGCGCACCGAGACCCGCACGTGGCCCTTCGCGGTGGACTGCCGCGATGGCTCCGTGAGTGTCACGTTGGATTCCGGCAGCTATGCGCTATCGCCGCTCGCATGGCGCCAGAAGCGCCATTTGGCGCGTTTCGTTCACTTGGGGGAAGCGTTCATTGCCGATCAGTTCCTGAGCACTTCGCTGCCTGCCGGCACAGTGTTGCCCTCGGCGCCTGACGAGCGTGCTGCGCTCTCAGCGCTCGCGCTTTGGGTAAATGCACCGGATGGCAAGCCAGGGCTACCCTTGGACGAAGCGGTGCTGGCAAACGTGACGCTCGAAGTGTGCCGCAAACTGCAGCTGGCGCCGGGGGCATTCGATGGCGTCCATGCGGGTGACGTCGAGCTGCTTTGGCAAGCCACGCGGCGCGAAAGCCCCGACCGAAACCAGACGATTGCTGCTGAAACGGCAGCGGACGGAGCGACCACGCGCATCGTCGTGATCCCAGATCAGCAACCCACCGAGTCGCCTCGAGAGGGCTGGAAGGAGCAAGAGCAGGAAAGCACTGGCCCGCAGAGCTCGCCGCCACACAGCAGCACGCTCTCACGTGATGAGCGTGCTGCTCCCGAGAGCGGAGCGGCTCGCTTCATCACCAGCCCTGCCACCGCTCCCAGAAGCAACACCGCGCAGCAACGCGCCCGCGGCAATTCACCGAGCTTCCGAGTTCACGTGGGGAGTGTCCCTAACGGCGCTTCGAGGCCCGTCTCTACGCAGATCAGGGCGCAATCCGCTGATACTCGCCCTGCCCTACCCTCCGCTACGACGCCGGCTACCGAGCAGCCGAGTAACGCCACGGCAACGGTCGCGACGAACCGGATCTCACCGTTCGCCCATGAAGGACGTGAACGTGGCGCGCCGAGCGTGGCACCGGCAGCCAGTGCGGCTCGTGCCCCGCAGAGACTCTCTCCGCAGCTGCCCGTATCGGCGACACGCAGCCTGGTCGCGATCCCGAGCAAACCGGAGCCTGACCCGGCTTTCGCCCATCCTGCAGCGCACCCTCGAGAAGCACTCCAGACTCAGGACCCCCCCCACGCTTGGCTCGTGATGCTCGCAGACGAGTTGGACGCTGCGGCGCGCGCTGCGGGAATCGACGTGGAGGGCTGACATGGGCTCACCAATGATTGACGACATCGAGTTGCTGGCCGTGCAACACATCCGCCAAGAAACGGATCAGGACTTCGTGCGGCAACGCATTGCAGGGCTCGAAGGCACATTGCATCAAAAGCTCGGCAGGCGCTCGCACCGCGTCGTGCTGAGCGGCTATTTGCCACCTGGGACAGCGAGCGACACCTTGCAGAAGCTGCAGGAAAAGGCGACTTCCGGTGAGGATGTCACGTTCGCAGCGGACATCACCGTCGCGCTGCAAGTCGACAAGATGGTGATCGAGTCGTTCGTCGCGGAGCAACGCGTCGGGCCCGCAGGACAGATCGGATATCAGCTCGTGCTCGCCGAGAGCCCGCCGCTGCCGCCCCCCGCTGAGTTGAGTTCGTTCGGCGGACTGGGTGATTTTGGGCTAGGCGATCTCGGCTTCGATCCATCCGCCCTTGGTGACACCTTGGCAGGAATTGCCGATCAAGCGGGCGCAGTGATGAGCGCCGTGGATACGGCGCTCGATGCGGTGCAACAGGTGTCGGCCCTTGCCGGCCTCGCCGATCTCGCGAACATCGGCAACCCGATCAAACCGATATCCGACAAAGTCGGGGAGCTTGGCAACATCGCACCTGCGGTGGGCGAGCTAGGCAACTTGGTGAAAGGGCTCACCGAGTGACGACGCAGCTCAACCCCAGCTATACGTTGACGCTCGGCAGTCAACAGTGGACCGAACAGCTCATCGGGCTCGGCCTAACGCTCGAGGTTGCGCCGCGTGTGGATGCTTTGCGCTTGCAGCTTCCGGCGAGCGCGCCGCTTTCAGCGGAGCGAGGCGATCCGGTAACGCTCGAGCTCGACAACGGTGAAGCGAGCTCGACGGTGTTTACTGGAGAAATCGACACAATTTCTCGCCGCTTAGACGCCGTGATCGTCACGTGTGCGAATGCCAGCGGCGTCCTTGCGCGGCTGCGCCCGGCGGAGACGTATGAAAATGCCAGCGCGAGCACGGTGATCCGCAGCTTATGTGACGTGATGGGCGTCAGCGTTGGCTCGCTGGAGGACGGTCCGGATTTGCGATTCTACGTGGCCGATCCTTCGCGCACGGCCTGGGAGCACGTGGCTAGACTTGCCGCGTGGAGCGGCGCCACCGCACGCGTCGCCGAGGACAACAGCTTGGTGGCGGCCGTGATTGATGCGTCCCGCGCTGAACTGGCGCTCCGATACGGGCGCGAGCTCTCGAGCCTAGCGGTCCGCAAACAGCTAGCGAGTCCGAACTTTACCGTCGCGGGTGAAGCCGGCGCGGGCGACGTGAACAGCGACGATGCGCTGCAAGAGACGACGGACTTCTTCGCAGGCAATCGCCCGAGCGGTCCTGGACGCGACACACGCTGGCAGTTCGAGCCCGCGCTGCGAACCGCCAAGGCCGCGGCGACGGCCGGCGCCGCGCTCAAGCGAGCGGGCAGCTCGGCGGAAGAGGCGGGGCGCATGAAGTTGTTTCTCCAGCCGGCAATACGCCCGGGCAGCATCGTCGAAGTTCAAGACCTGCCCGACGGACTCGTGAGCGGTCCAATCTGGGTGACGCGCGTTCATCATGAACTGGGAGCGAACGCAGCCAGCACTTGGGTCGACTTCAAACACGGCGGGGATGCTTTCGACCCAAGCGCGTTGATTGGTTCGCTGCTCGGAAGCGTCGGAGGGCTCTTGTAATGCAGCGGCTAGTGCAAACCTTGCGCCAGATTGCTCGTCATGAAGTCGAGCAGCACTTTCACCCGCAGCTCGCGGTTGTCAAATCCGTGCACGGGAACGACGGGACGCAAGCGCTCTACGCCTGCACCGTGCAGCTACGCGAAACGAACTTGGTGCTGCCCAAAGTTCCGATTGCCACCGGGATGAGCGGGAGCGCAGGCCTCCCGCTCGAAAATGATCTGGTGGTCGTGCTGTTCGTAAATGGGGACTTGCACGCGCCGCTCGTGATCGGACGCCTGCACCACAAGGACCTGCCGCCCCCAAAGAACGAACCCGGTGATTGGGTCGCGGCACTGCCCGCCGACGAAACCAGCGCGGACAAGCGGCTCGACTTGAAAGTGAGTACCCCTGGCGACGGCACCCGTTCACTGACGCTCACGCTCGACGGCTCAGTCCAAGTGCAGCTGAAACTCGACGATGGCGGAATCGAGCTGAAGGCCCAAGACGCGGTGTTCAAGCTCACGCAGAGCAGCAGTTCGAATGGTCGAGCGGAGCTCACCGTGGGCGAGGCCAAAGTCACATTGAATCAAAACGGCGACGTCAACGTCGAGGCTTCCGGAACACTCACCCTCAAAGCAAACAAGATCGAAATCTCGGGTGACACGAGCGTGAAGGTCGCCGGCCAGACCATCGATTTGAATTGAGACACGGAGACTCACGGTCATGGGACAACCAGCAGCCAAACAAAACGACCAGGTGGTGGGTGTCGATACCCACATCGTGATCGTGCCGGCAGGCCCAGCGCAGGTGCCTACACCTCTGCCCCATCCGTTCGCGGGGCAAATCACGGGCGGAACGATCAGCAACGTGAAGATATGCGGACAACCTGCAGCCGTCGTCGGCTCGACTGCGGACAACTCCCCCGCCCACATCGCCACGCCGCCGGGCGTGAGTTTTCAGAAACCGCCGACCAACAAGGGCTCGATTCAAAACGGCAGCAGCACCGTCAAGTTCGGTGGCAAAGCCGCTGCGCGCAACGGCGACATCGTCCAAACCTGTAACGATCCCGCCGACGCACCGGTGTCCAACGTGATCGCGACCGGCACGGTCTTCATCGGGGGTTGACGCGATGGCTCAGAGTTCCCAAGCCAAAACGTACACGCTCCTCGGCACGGACTTGGCGCTCACGCGCTATGTCGGGGTTGCGAGCAGTGTACCGCTGGCGGCGGCGGACTCGTGGGGCACGCTCGACCTACAAGTCGTACCGGGGGGCAAAGGTGGCCTACCCCGCACGGGCGACGTCGACGATCTCGGCGCGGTCAGTGGCCGCGCCAATTTGGCGCAAGCCTTGGTCGTGCGGCTCCTCACACGCCGCGGCGCCCTCTCGGCGCTCGGACACCCAGACTACGGCTGCCGGCTCTTGGAGTTGATCGGCGAGCTCAACAACGATGCGACCCGCAATCGCGCGCGCCTGTTCACGATTGAAGCGATTGCACAAGAACCACGGGTGAAACAGCTATTGGACCTGCAGGTCGGAGTCGTGCCCGATCAACCCGAGACCTTGCGCATCTCCTTCTCGATCTTGCCGATTGCCGACGACGACCCGTTGGCTTTGACCTTGGATGTGAGTCTGTAGCGAACGTGTCGTGACTGCTTCGTGGCCCATGAACCTCGAGTGAAACGCCCGTGACCTTCGTAGACCGAACCTACCCAGACATCGTACGCGATGTGTTGACAAACCTGACGCAGGGCGTAACCCGCGAAGTCCATCGCGTGAGTTACAACGCTCTGGGGCGGCCGCTCCAGGTTCCGGACGTCGTGTTGTTGCGCCGCCCCGTGCGCAGAGTTTCATTGGTGCAAGGGGTGATTGACGGACGTGCGGCCGGAGATCCACCTGTTCCGTATACGTTTACGCTCAATGACTATGAGCTGGTCGGAGACGACGCCGCACCGAAAGAATTGAGCCGGATCCGCTTCTTGCCCTTCGGGCGAAAGCCGGCGCCGGAGAGTGAAGTCGTCGTCAACTACTACCCGCGCACGACAGAGCCCACGCCGCTCACCGATCTCAACGTGGGTAGCGTCACCCGTACCGTGGTCGAAGCGCTGAGCCGCGAGCTCGCGCTGCTCTATGCGCAGCTCAACTTGGTATACGACTCCGCGTTCCTCGACAGCGCGAGCGATAGCTCCCTGGAGCGAGTGGTGGCGCTGCTGGGCTACCAACGCTTTCGCGCGGGCCGGGCCATCGGGACGGTCACGTTTGCGCGCCGACCGGGTTCTGTCGGCAGCATCACTATCCCGGCAGGCACGCCGATCACCGACAGCAGCGACAAAATCCGCTACGAAACGACCGAAGCGCGCTCGCTCCTTGCTGGCGAGAGTTCGGCACAAGTGGCCGTACGGGCCAGCACCGCAAACACACCGGTCGTGGACTCAGGCGCGCTCACGGTGATCCAACGTTCGATCGCGGGTCTCGATCGCGTCATCAACGAACGCCCGACGACGCGGGCAACGGACGACGAAACTGACGAACAGCTTCGCGCCCGCGCGCGCGACGCACTCCGCGCGAGCAACAAAGGAACCCTCCAAGCGATCGAGTTTGGGCTACTACAACTACCTGACGTGCGCAGCGTCAAGATCGTCGAGATGCCGAACGGCGTCCCCGGAGAGCTCGCCTTGACGATCGATCTGACGCAACCCCTCGCCAACGGCGCGCTACCTCGGGCGGTGCTCGAACGCATCGAAGAGCTGCGTCCCGCCGGAATCCGCATCATCAATTCGAGTGCGACGTCGGTCGCGCTGCAAGCCAACGTGCACTTGACCCTGGCGGGCAGCTCGCAACCAGCAGCAACCATCGAGCAGATCCACAGGCAGGCGAGGAGTGCGTTGGTCGCCGAAGTAAAAAAGAAGGGCGTCGGCGAAAAGCTGCGCAATCGCGCACTAACCGCAGTGCTTTTACGAGATGAACGCATCGTCGATGCCGTGCTCACCCTGAGCGTGGCCGGTGGCGATGCCGGCACCGCGGGTGCAGATTTTGCCCCAGATGCGAAGAGCGGCGTGCAGCTGCAAGAAACGGACGTCGCGTTCGAAGCGGATGCCTTCGACAACCCGCTGTCCGACCAGGATCGCATTCCGGTCGAAGTGCGCGCCACTCTGACGGCCACTCCAGTCGCGGGCGCGCCACTCAGCCAGGTCAAGAGCGAAATTCAAGCGCGACTGAGCACGTTCTTCTTGAACCTCAGCAGCGGCAACGTGACCTCTAGCACGCTGCTCACCGCGCTTAGCAACGACGCGCTGTACGCGATAGATCCGCTGAAGCTCCAGGTAACGCTCAGCACCGTCGATCAGTTCTTCGTGGTCGCTGAGGGCGGGCAATCATTCACCGTGCAACCGCAGCAAATCTTCAACGTGGTCACCGTGGAGCTGAACCCGTGAATCATCTCGCGACCGTGCAAGGCTTCTTACCGGAGCCGCTCACCCTCGCACCGGACGCAGTATTGACACGCATGCTCGACGTTCTGTCCCTCGAACTCGAGTGCTTGGACGAAGATCTGGACCAACTTCGGCAAACGCATTGGATCAACACGGCCTATCGCTTGAGCGACGCCGCGAAACTCGGCGCGTTGCTGGGCGTGCCACCACTCCCGTGGGAAAACTTGCGCACGTACCGTGCGCGTCTCTTGCCGTTCATCCAAGCGCGCTTGGCCGGTGCGCTTGGCCCCAACGAGGTCCGTAGCTTCGTCTATGGCTATTTGCTCGCAGCTGAAAAGGCGTTGAGTGACGCGCCGAGCCGCACCGTCTATCAGCTGCTTCCCGGTTTGCAAACCGTGACGCTCGACGAGGCGTACGCCCCGCCAGCCAAGCGCCCCTCGTTTCGCCCGCTCGCGCTGGTCGAGAATCCACTGCGCAGCAAGAAAAGTGACGTGCTGCGAGCGCGGGGCGGCAACGTCCCGTATTTGTTTCGTTGGACCGATCAAAACCGCGGGCTCAGCGAGACCCCGGTCAGCTTTGCTGTCACGGGCAAGTTCGGGAACGCGACGAGCGTGCCGGTATTGATCAACCTGACCACGGGCGATTTGATTGGCTATGCGCGCCCCGTCCCTTTTGGGTCGCGCGTCGAAATCACCGCGAGAGCCGACACCGATCGGCAAGCCATCGCGACCAGTGACGGGCACGACGTGAGCGAGCACTTGTTCAGCGTGAGCGGCTTTCAACTGGGCACTCCGTTCACTTCGGAAGACTTCACGCCGACGCCGCGCGTGCCGCTCTTGGCGCGCGGGGCCAACGACTGGATCTTTCTCTCGCTAGCGCTGTTCGACGTGCGTGGTCTGAACCACTTCTTCTTGGCGCTTGCAGGACAGGCCCTGCGGGAAGCCGCGTTCGACGAGACCGAGTTCGACGCCGCACTTTTTCCCTCCGGGGATATCGCGCGCCTCGAGCTGTGGTGGACGGAAACCGAGCCGGCGAGTTTCGAGGTCCAAGTCCCGCGGTACCTCGTGATCGAGCCAAGCTCGAACGCGGCGACCGCCTCCGCCACGTATCAGTCGATTGGCGATGCGCTGGGGTCAGCGCTCGCTGAGCTAAAGGCGGCAAGCGTGCGTTCGACACTGAGCTTCGTGCCATTCGTCGAGACGCAGAAGCAAGCGGTCCGCGTCACCTTGCCCTGGGTGGTGACGCCTCGCCAGGTCGGCTCAGCAGGCCTGGGCGACCGTTTGGCTTTGGGTGCCAAGTTTGGAGACACGCCGCTCGGCGATTCGCGCTTCGAGTGACGAGAGAGAGGTCTTCTGGGAATTTGAATTGGGAGCTACCGCGATGACCAGCCCGTGTTTGACTCAGAACTCGTTCGACCTGCGCCCTCGGGGTCGGCTGCGCTTGTGTGTGCACCAAGAGCAGCAACTGCTCGCGGAACGACGAGTGCGCAACATCGTGCTTCGTCAGGGCGCACTCGTGATCGCCAACCTGTTCGCGGCGCGCGACGGCGCAGCAGGCATCCAGAAGATCCAAATCGGTTTTGGGCGCGAAGGGGCGACGGCAGAGACCACCTCGCTCGTCCCGCCCGACGATGCGACAATCGCGGCTACAGCGCTGGTGAGTGACGTCGCGCCCGGCGACTTCAAAGTGGTCTCCGACAAAGCGGATATGGTGACCGTGTTGGTGAGCACCGTGTTCCGCCCCAGCGTGGAGCTCGTCGACGTCACCGAAGCCGGCTTGCTCGCCGGTGACAAGCTGTACAACCAGGTCGTGTTCGAACCGGTCACGTTGCGTCCGGGACAAGACGTCACGTTCTTTTGGGAGATCGACTTTCCGTTTGGCCATTGAGCGCGCCCACTCCGGGCGTTCGAGGGATTTAACATGCAGGATTTGACGCTCAGCATTCTGGGGTTTCCCGCCGCCAACCGCGACTTGAAGGTCAAGGTGTTGGACCCCGTGTCGCAAAACGTCGTGCACACGGTGACGCCATTCTTGGACGGGACCGTCCGCATTCCGAAGATCGAAGCGGGGGCTTACGAGCTAGCGATCGAACACCCCAACGTCGCTCTGCCGATCATTCGTCAACCGATTCGGGTTCTGCCAGTCGGTCCCACGAGAATATCGGTGGTAATCGATCCTTCGAAGTTCCGCAACTCGCCGATCGAAGACATTCCGGACGCCAACTTGGCGCCGGTTCAGGAGCTCACGCAGACGATCGCCGAGACGGTGACGCCTCTCGCCGTCAAAGTGCCAGGTGAAGCGATCCTCGCCCAAGACTGGAACACCATGGCAAACGCGATTCGCGACTTGGCGGGAGCCGTCGGACAGCTCGCGCGATTGGTCAGCCCTTTGGGGCACAATCATCCCGAACTGGAAGCAAAGTTCGACGAAGTGACCAGCAATTTCGACGAGCTCTTGAACAGCGTGAGCGCTTCACTCACCGAGCTACAACGTCAGTTCCAGATCCAGCGTCTGCGTCAGCAAATCGGGGACGTGCTCGATCGCGCAGCCATCGACCCCGTCTCCCCCAAGGGGCTCGAGTTCACGAACCTGGTCAAGAACTTGGAGACCGACGCCAGCGCAACGCCCGCAACTTTTGGACGCACCACGCGCAACACGGCGGTGCAGCTCTCGACCAAGCTCGAAGCGCTGCTCGACGAAAAAGCCAACGATTCGACCTTTGCCACCTCGGACGCGGTAACGGGCTTGTCGACGTCGATCACGCTCGCAAAAGACCAACGCTCGACCAGTTACGGAGCGGAGCTGGAACACCAACGCAAGGTAGGCCGCGCGCTCGGTGCGGCCTCACCCAAATAACGCGCGCGCATCGAGGTAAACATGCCCACCACGCAGTTGAAAGAGATCGCCGCTCTCGTCGACCAATTGAAGCCGATCGGCACCAAGCAGCGCGGCATGCGCATCGAGGCAGGCGAATGGAACACCTTGGTCGGAGTGCTCAAAGGAGTCCTGGCAGTCGCGCGCGCGCAGGAAGAGGGCCTACAGGTTGGGCTGCAAACGCAGTTCGCAGCGATTGATCACGAGCATTTGGGACAGGTAAGCCTGGCTTGGTTGGACCCCGATCTCCAGCAGCGGCTGGGCACCGATGGCGCCTCAGGCTCGGTTGCCACGCGCACGGCCTTGAGCGCGATGACGCAGCAAGTGAGCGCGCTCGGCGCCGAAGTCGCGCGCCTTTCAGGACTACTCGCTAGCCAACAAACCGCACTCGACCGGATGACCGTGGATGCCGCGGATCGCACGCGCACCCTGAACCAATTCGACGCCCGTTTCGCCGGTGTCGAGGGCTTGAAGACTTCCGTCAGCACCCTGTCGAACGAAGTGGGCGGCGTGCGCGGCAACGTCGACATACTCCTGCAGCTGCGCAAGAGCTTGAGCGACGCCGCCGGCAATCCGATCGACATCGCCGGCTTGAAGACTCAAGTCAGCGACCTGAACGCTTTGCGCGACAATCTGAAGGGCGTCGACGGAGGGTTGGTGAAGCTGCGCGATATCGAGGTCAAGTTGGGTGAACTCAGCGACGCAGTCGGAATCGGTCCAGCCGGAGCCTTGGACGTCCGCATCAACGGCATTCTCACCCCGCAGCTGACCGCGTTTCAAAGCCAGCAGGCTGCGGCCAACAGCGCGTTCAGTCAAACTTTGACGGCCCAGGTCAGCGGCTCCGAAGCGCGCCTCCGTGGCGAGTTCGCCCAAAGCCTCGACGCTCAGGGAAAGGGCCTGACGGCGGCGACTAACGCGCAAATCGCGGCTTCTGAGGCACGGAGCAGCAGCGCTTTCAACGCGCAGCTGACGACCGCCGTCGCTGGGGCCGTGCAAACGGCGAACGACCGCGCCGCGACATTGATCGACGACCGCATTTCCAAACTGCCGGACGTCCAGGCCGTGACCAAAGATCTGGTCGAAGAGGCTCGCGGTCAATTGAAGGGAGAGCTCAGTGCGGAGCTCGACAAGAGCCTGGACACGCGCTTCACGACATTCCAGCAAAACGTCGACGCACGAGTCTCGAAGCTCGACAGCCGCGTCCGTGACGTCGAAAGCAAGCTCCCCGGCCTGGTAGCGACTGGTATCGACGCCCTGCACGCGCAGCTCTCGGCCGAGGTCACCACACAGGTGCAAATCAGCAGCACCGCCTTACGTGACAGTTTGACGAGCTCGCTCAACGATCAGTTGCGAGTCGGATTGTCTGCCAACCAAGCTCAACTCAACACTGCGCTCGACGCACGGCTCGCGAACATCGACGCCACTGTTGCGAGCTCCGTGAAAGCGGCCACACAGAGCCTGCCCAGCTTGGTCACCAGCGAAGTGTCCAGCCAAGTCAAAGCGCTCAACGTGGCCGGGCAAATCACGACGGCCAACAACGCTCTAGCGACACAATTGCGCGGCGAAATCGCGACTGCGCAAGCAGATACACAAGCAAAAAACGCCACCGCACTCAACAACAGCATTGCGCTCGTGCGCGGCGAGCTCAGCGCGACTCGCACGGATTTGAGCAACGCCATCTCTGCCCGCGGAGCGACGAGCGTCGGCTCTACCACGGTGCTGCGCCCGAACCCCTGAGCTTGCGGATCCCCTCTCGGTATTGCCGATGCTATCCACCCTCGAACAAAAGCTGACTGCGCTCCTCGCCGAGCAGCTCGGCGCGCGCGCACACCTCGACGTGTCGCGCGGTCATGCGCCCGCTCCGACTGCAGGGCGCGGGACAGTGGTAGTGGCCCTCACGGCGGCGTCGACGGGCACCGCGTTCGAGCGGGAACGGTTCGCCTTCAACGGTGCGCAAAGCCGACGCGTCCTACCGGTGAGCTTTCGAGCAACGCTCGAGTGTTCGATGAACCCGAGCGACGCGAGCGAGCCCGCCTTGCTGAGCGCGCGCAGCCTGCTGCTGGATGACGTTTCGCTGATCGGTCACGGCCTGGCGCGTTCCGACGTGTACGATGGTTCGGCGTTTGCCATCGCCGCACCGGATCCGGGCTTTCGTGTCGCTGCTTTTGGCTTGGAAAACGCGACCGTGTCCGCGCAAGTTGCTCCCGACTCGGGTCTGCTGACGGCACGGTTGGCCTATGCGGGGAACGGCGAGATCTGGCCGCCAAACGTGGAACAGGCGCAAGGGCAGATCTCAGCTATCGAGAGCACGCTCGTGCCATTGCCCTTGGCAGCGACCGTGGCGAGCAAAGTGCTGCGCGCGGGTCAGAGCACGACACTCGAAGCCTCTTCCCTGCCCGGCACTCGCCTCGCAACGCTTACGCCCCCAGCGAGGGGCGCGTTACGACTCGCCGTCAGCGTGGTGAGTGATGTCTCGCCTGCGGAGCGGGGGGTGATTCCGAGCGGAGGCGCAGGGAGCGAAACCGGTGTTCGCTTGATCGATGTAGCGAACCCGGTCACGCTTTTCGACTATCGAGCGCCCGCACAAGTGGCGCACAATCGTGTGGAATACGTCGCCGTGCACTTGGCTACGCCCGATGGGCTGCGCGGGGTTCTGTTGGGCACGGTCGCCCTCCAGCTGGTAGCGGGTTAACGCGGAGGGCAAATGGCGGCACTCTTCTATCCCATTGCGATCGCGAAAAAGGAGCTGCAAAGCCTGGTGCTCGGCTTCGACAAAAGCGCAACCCAAGTGGAGTTCGCGAGCGCGACTGGCAACGCCGACCAAGCGCTCGGAGTGCCGTTTTTGCCTGGAATGGATGCCATCGTCGTCAAGGAAGCGCGCGTGGTCTTGCGCTGCGCGCCGAAGGATGTCGATGTAGACAGTGAAGACTACCAAGCAAAAGCGCACCCAAGCGCAGGAGTCTACCTGTCGTTCGGCGCTCCAGCGCGGCTCAGGAAGGTCGAACTCGGCTACGACTTCACGCCTGCCGAGGGCGAGACAGTCCGTGTCATCGTACGCGATGCGGGGGCGCGGGGAGCCCTAGTCGACGGTGTACCTCTGTTTGCCGACACGCCTTTCCCTGCTCCTGCACCGATGTATCCACCGACGCTCGGTGGCATGTCGCTTCGGGATCTCGACGCCTCCCGCCATCTGCTCACCTTGCCCCCAACCTTGGGTAGCGCGTGGCTGTTCCAACTTGCCCTAGGAGCCGAACTCAAGGACCTAAAGACGGAGTCGATCAAGCCGGAAATCAGCCGTGTCGTCTGCCAAGCGCTACCGCGCGACTTGAGCGTCACGCTTGCGCCGGACGCGGAAGCGCTGACCTTGTGGAGTAACCCCGGCGTGTTGCTGCCGGAGTCAGGCGAACAAGAAGTCAGCTTCGCTCCGCTCGCGCAAAAGCACCTGAGCCAGGCATTGTCGGACGCCAACCAGTCCGACGCGGCGGCGACCCCGACCCTCGGGGTGCCGCTCCGTTTTCATTCTGCGGATGCCGCCGCCGCGATCGCCATCGTCGAACAATCATTGGTCGCCGAGTACCAAGCCAAACCGCTCGGCGAACGCGCCACATTGGCGCTTCGCGGCGGCTTTGCCAAACTCACGCTCGATGCACCCGCATCACGAAAAGCCAAGGCGGGTACGTTGCAGCTCACGGCACAGCTACTCGGACGCGAACTCAACGGAGCGTCCCCCGAGCCAAGTTTAGTCTCGCCATCGAGCGGCCTACGGGTGGGGCTCACGCAATGGGTTTCCGCTGCAACTGCGGTTGCTCCGTTCAACGGTGGCGCGCCTGGGAGCACACTCGAGCTGGCGAGTGTGCGCGTATTGCTCGCCTGCCCTGCAGCTGGCGAAATCGTCCTAGAACTGCGCGCAGACCTCGCAGGGAGCCCCGGCGAAATGGTGGCGGCTCCGGTCGTCTTGCAGACCAACGAGCCCCTGCTCGATTGGCTCGAGTTCATCCTTCCGAGCCCCCTCAAGGTGGTCGCCGCACAAGCACCCATTTGGGTCTCGCTGCGAGCTAACTCCGGCGAGTTTCGCTGGTACACGGCAAACCCGGGGACGGCCGGTGCAGCGGCGACCGCGGTCCGCAGCAGCAGCGACCGCGGGCTCACCTGGAGCCCGCCTTCACCGTTGCTCGTTCTGCAAGGATCGCCGCTCGTGCAGCTGTTTCATCGGGTCGAACAGGCGCCGCGCCCCGCGATTCGCGTTCAGCAAGCAGACCGGGTGCTCGACGCTGACTGGTTGAAGAACGGAACCTCATCATCTACCGACGAATACGTGGACAAGTCTGCGAACTTGCCCGCGTCCATGCTCGCGGCGCTCGTGGATGGTTCTGGTAGTAGCAAAGTAAAACGCGAGTTCTTGGTGTTCTCGCGCAGCGCGCTCGACTTGATCATCGAAGGGCTCACGCTGAGCTACGACCCGTTTGCGTCGACGCTGGGAGCCCGCTCATGATCTCATCACCACGACGAGGGCAGTGACATGGGCGCATTCGACCTCTCGATTTCCGCCGATGACCTGGCCGCATTGCAAAATGTGCCACAGCAAATCGTGGCACTCGCGACGACGGCACAACAGACGCTCGCCGGCGCGCGCTCCGGCGACGACACGACCAACCCCGTCGGCGCGCTGTTTTCCGGCCTCCAATCGCTGACCACGCAAGCGGGGGGCTTGCCCGAGCTCAACGGCCTATTGGGGCCCATCCGTGACTTGGCCGGGCAGCTGCCGACTCGCGCTTTGGCCGACGCGCAACAGATTGGCGGTGAAGTGACCAAGGTGCTCGGCCTGTTCGGGCCGCTGCTCCAAAGCGTGCAATCGGGAGCGATCGATGGCGATCTGTCCGGGTACGTCGAGAGGACCGTTGCTGATCTCGGCAGCCTGTTTCGTCCCGGGGCCGAGGTCACGTCACTCTTGGGTGAACTCGAAGAGTTCCTCGTGCTCTTTCGCGGACTGTTGACCTGGGGAGATCGTCCCCCATCGGCGGCGGACGTCGCCACGCTCATCGCGCGCGCGCTCGCCGGGATGCCCCTAGATTTGTTGGGGACAGCGAGCTCCGCATTGCAGCAAGCGCTAGGTACGTTCGATGCGCTGCTTCCCGATGGTGCTGACCTCGGGCGCTGGCGCGCGGTAAGCGCGGACCGTCTGAGCTTTTGGCAAGACATCGCGCAACGCGCGCAAGGCACCGTCGACTGGTCCGGACTCGAAGCGCGCTTGCGGAATGAGGCGGCGCTGCTCGTGGAGCTTGCTGCCGTGCGCGACCGCTTGCTGCACACGGCCCTCGCCAACCTCGGGCGCGTGGATGTCCAAGTTTTCGGCGCGGTGGGGACGGCCATTGCTGGGATCTCCGAGCCTCGCGACTTTCGCCTGATGCCGATCTTGGATGGGTTGCGTCGTCAGCTCGAAAGCACGGCAGAGCGAATCGAAGCTTGGGTTCCAACGGACGAGGACGTGCTCGGCTTGGCTCGTGGCCTGGGCGAGCAGCTGCTCTCCTATGTAGAACAGAGCCCGCTTGGGCAATTGCGCACCCTGCTCGTCAATTTTCAGCAACGGTTGCTGCACGCGATTGAAGATCTACCGCTCCGTGACTTGGCCCACCAAGCCGAGACCTTGCTGCGCGATTTGGCTAGCAAGCTGCAGATTATCGATCCCGAGCTCATCAAACGGCCGGTGCACGAGTTCTTCACCTCGATCGAAAGCCAGCTCGACGTTTTGGTCGACAATCCCGTCGTCGACTCGATCGGTACGCTTTGGGCGAGCGTGGGTGAGGCCGTGCAGCAGATCGCGGCCCAGGTGCAAACACTCAAAGCCACGCTCGACGGTCTCACCGCGCAGCTGACGCAGCTGAGCGAAAACGTTGCTCCGGCCCTCCAGCAAATCACCGAAGCTGCAGGCACGATTGGCCAGGCGCTCGAGAGCTTCGATCTCGAACAACCGACACAAGCGGTGATCGAGGAGCTTCATACGCTACGCGATAAGGTGGCGGCCCTCGATCTCTCGAATCTACCGCAACCTGCGGTGTCGGGCATCAAAGCGGCGGCCGAATTCTTACGCAACTTGGACCTAGCAGGAACGCTCAATCCCGCGCTCAACGACGCCTTGGCGCAGCTCGACCCCACTTCGTTGATCTCCGAGGCAGCGGACGCCATCGGCGGGGTCACGGCGCAGCTCACGCAGTTCGATCCCGCGTCGCTCACGCGGGACCTCGACGCGCCTGTCGATGCTCTGCTCGCCGAGTTTGCTCGGCTTGGTCCCGATCAATTCAAGGCGCTGCTGGAAACGGCGCTCTCCCCGGTCGAAGAAGCGCTGAACGGGTTGGACTTCGCCTCCTTGTTTGCTCCAATCACACAGCTATTTGCGGAGCTCACCGCCAAGATCGACGCGCTGCTCAACCCTGACGTGATCTTCGCCCCACTCGAAGCGCTGTTTCAGCCGTTGATTGATGTCGTCGATCAGCTCAAGCCTTCGCGATTCATCGATTTGATTGCGCCGCACGCCGGCGACTTGGTGCAAGGTGTCGGTTCGCAAGGCGGTCCTCCGGCGAGCATCACTACCGCCGGTTTGCGGGACGCAATCCCTTCGGGAGCCGAAGTCGACGAAGAATTGTTTGGCTTCCGAATCGGTGATCTGTTGGTCCCGCTGATCGACTTGCACCGACAACTCACCCGCGCGTTCGATGCGCTCGACAGAGATCTCTTGAGCCAAGCGATGGCTTCGCTGCAGAACTCGCTTTCTGGTCCCCTTTCCGCGCTGGCTCCCGGACGGATCCAGGGCGAAGTCGATACGCGACTGAATGCTCTCGGACAGTTGTTCGATCCCGGTCAGTTCTCGGTGCAATTGAGCGACGCAGTGTTTGGCTATCACGACGCAGCTGCCGCCGTGGCCACTGCCGCGCGCGCCGTCGATGCCGCCGCCCCGGAACACGCGGCGGCTCAGCGCGTGCTCGGGCTACTCGGTACGTTGAATCCGGTCATGCTGGTGCCAGAACGCACGCAGTTCGAAGCGGTAGCAGGCGCGAGCATCCAGCTGCGAGCAAGTATCGATTGGAGTTCCGTACACGGCGCGCTCCCCAAGCTGGCTCGGGTGCAAACGCTGTTGCCGGACTTCTTGCAGAGGCCGAACTTAGGGGCGAACACGATTCGCGCCGCGCTCGCCGCCCTCGACCCGGCGCCGCTGCGCATCGAGATCAATCAGTTCTTCGACCGCATCGGGCGCCGCATCGTCTCTTTGGAGCGGAGCGTCGCGCTGGGTTTCGAGGAGCTAGGGCGCCTGGCAGAAGAGTTCATCTTGCCGGTCACGCCCAGCGCGTTGCTCCATGTCGCGGATGCCCTTCACGCGGGACTCAAGGCCCAGGTTTTGGAATTCTCGCCCTCTCGTTTCAAAGACGAAGTGACGTTGATTTTCGACGTGGTCAAAAATCAACTCCACGCATTCGACCCCAGCGTGCTCGTGCAAGAGCTCGACGGGCTGCGGGCGGCGGTGATCCAAAAGCTGCACGACCTCGTTGAGCACTTATTGCCCGATCCTGCGCCGTTCCACCAATTGCAAGATCAGCTGGCGCTGCTCAAACCGAGCCAGATCTTGGCACCTTTGGTCGACACACTGCAACCCGTCACGGATCTGGTGGCTGCGCTCGACCCACACACATTGTTCCAGCCGTTGATTGACGCAATCGCTCGAGTCCGGACCCAACTGCCGGACGTCGTTGCCGAACTCGAAGCCGCTCTCGACGAAGTGCTCGCAGCATTTCCCGAAGGCGGAACCGACAGTGCCAGCGGCTCGCTGTCCGCGGGCTGAAACGAGGAGTCCGCCATGGGAGTCTCGACAACACGCGCCGACCGGATCTCGAAGAGCTTGCTCCTGGCCAATGGAGCGACGCGTACCGAGCACTACGACTTGTTGGGTCGGGTCCAGCGCGTGGACGAACCGGACGGCTCGTCGCTCCACTATCGTTACGACGTAGCGGGGCATTTGAAGGAACTGCGCAGCAGCACGGGTGGCCTCGTGCGCTATGCCCACGGCGAAAACACGCTCGAATCCAGCACTGAGCGGGTAACGACGCGGGTCGCGTTCGACGACAATGGGTTTCCTGCCTCGCTGAGCTACCAAATCGACGGCCACCAGTTCGAGGTTGCGTACCGCCGCGACGCGCGCGGTGTCGCGCAATCCGTACGCTACCCCGGCGCGAGCGATTGGCTAGCCGTCGGCGCGGCGTTGCGCTGTGGAGAGCACAGCTACGCGCGCTTCTCCGCGCCACGTGTGGAGTTCGAAAATGGCACATCCACGGTCGAAGACTGGACGACCGTAGCTGCCGAGGCCGGAGCGAAGACGCCCGAGCCGGGCCGTTTGCAACGCATCTTCCACGCCGACCGCGACGGTTCGAGCACACTCGATCAGCGATACAGCTATGACGAAAAGGGACGGGTCGTCTCGGCAGGAGCACAGCGCTTTTCGTACGATGAAGCAGGTCGGCTCAGTGCCTGCGATGAAACGCTTTACGTCTTCGACGAGTCGGGCCGGTTGATCGCCGCGGGCGACCAGCGACTCACTTACGACAGTCCCCCGCACGTCAAAAGCGTCAACGGGACCACGTTCACGTACGATGCCCTGGGACGACGCGCGCAACGCTGCAGCGACCGCGGTGTCACTCGCTATAGTTACAACTTGCTCGGGCAGCTCGCCGCGGTACTCAATCCCGACGGCAGTACGGTGCAGTACCTATATGACGGCTTCGGTCGTCTGGTAGGGCGCGAGAGCGAGGGCGGAATCGAATATTTCATCGTCGACTTCGAAGGTCGACGCATTGCAGACGCCGATCGCCATGGCACGGTCACGCGCAGCTATTTGTGGCTCGGAGCATTGTGCGTCGGCACCGTGAAAGGTCCATGCGGCGGCCCACTGCTGCAGACGTTTCACCGCGCACACTGCGGGACGTTGGTCGCGATAGGAGATAGCGAAGGGCGGCTGCAGACGGTGCCGCATTCCGATCCTTATGGTCACGATATACCCATCATCGACGGCGTTCCCGGCTACGCGAACCTGTTCGGGGACTCCTCGACAGGACTCCTGTACGCGAGCTGTCGCTGGCTCGATCCGGAAATCGGGCAGTTCACGACGCCTGACTCGTGGTTCGGCACGCGAGCGCTCGACCGACTCCCCCCGTTCATGCGTCACTTGTTCGACCAACTTCCGGGCGGTACGGGTCGCGAGCTGAATAGCGCGGGCGCTTATGAGTGGTGTGCACGTGACCCGGTGAACCATTGCGACCCGAATGGCCACAATTTCATGGGCCTGATCTGGTCCACGATTTCCGCCCTCCTCTGGTCGATGCAGGTAACCAGCGTCGCGTTTCAGATGGAGTTGATCAATTTGGTCTTCTTCATCCTGTGCACGTTTCCGGGCTTCATGCCGGCTTGGAACTTGGACTTCTGGAAGAAGATAGCGCCGTGGAATGGCTTACCGCCGCTCGTCGCCTCGAGCCGACTGATGGTGCCATTTGCGTTCCCCCTAAACAGCATTTGGAACGCCGCAGGCAACGCCGTATTCACCATGGGCAACGTGATCTGGGTGAACGGCGACCAAATGAGCACCCTGGAGAGCACGTCGCAACGCGATCTGATCGAATGCCAGAACGCGAGCACGTACCGCGCCGCGAGCACCGAAACGGCTGCGGACGTCTTGCGAGCACGCAGCACCACCGCCCTCGGAACCGCAACCGTCAACGGCGCGGGCACGGTTCTAACTGGTGTAGCGATCACTACGCCGTCGGGTGCGGCGCTCAACGCCGTATTCAGCACGAATGACTTTGTTTCAATTCGCCTGCAGACCGGAGGCAACGACGAACTGAGACAGATCACGGTCGGGGCGAATCTCACCGTAACTCCCGCGCTCCCGGTTGGCTTTTTCAATCAAGCCGTCGACATCGTGCGCTTGGATCGCGCGGCCGTTCACCTGCAGAAGGATGAAGTCCACGCGGCGCGCTTGCTCACCTTCATTCGCGACAAGTCATTGCACTTCGCCGGACAATTGCCTGAATCGGTCCCGACTTCGGAGCTGACCGTCAGCGAATACATGCCAGCGGGCGTGCGCGCAATGACGCGCGCCGATTCGCCACCGGAATCGGTCTTGATTCGGGTCGCGAGCGGCGACCAGTCGCTCTACGCCGCGAGCGACTTCGTCCGCGTGCACGCTGGCAGCGACGACTCTGCCAGGCAAGTGGCTCGCCTCCGCGGCAGCCGCGACTTGATCCTCGACAGTGCTCTGCCGACCGCGGCGACCGCCATTCAATACCAGCAGGTCGAAGTGGCGAAGTTGGCGCCGGATGGCGCACCACAAGTCAATCAGACGGCCGCTGCAGATCGCATCGGTGTGGGGACCATCGCCGATCTGCGGAAACGCGACGGCCTGGCAGTCGACAACACCGGCGGAGCGCCCGTAGTCACAGCACGACGAATCGTAAAACAGGTGTTGCTCGATTGCGCAGTGACCGCCGTCCCTGCGGCGCTGCAGGGAGTCGCAATCACCGTCGACCTGCTCACCGTGGACGCGAGTCGACAAGCGACAGGCACGAACAGTAGTGCCACGGAAATCACGACCGACGCGGGGCAGGCCGGGCGCTTCAGCAACAACCAACCGGTGCGCGTGCGCAAAGCGCCAAGCACTGACTTCTTCACAACAGTGTCCGCGGTCGACGGCGACGCCAACCGAATCACCCTGGCGGACGCACTGCCAGCCGCCGACTTTGCCAACGGCACGGCCGTCACCATTCACCTGATGACGCAAACCAAGCGCTTTGCAGCCGACAACGTGGCTGGCCCCGGAACGGTCGTGTCCCTGCAAGTGGATCGCCCCGGAAGCCCGGTGGCAGGCGATGTACTGCGCGTGCGCGCGGCGAGCGCCATACAGGGCGGAGAGCTACGCCAGCTGGCCGCCGTGCCCACGGTTGCCGCGCGTTTGGATAGTGCGCTGCCGGCCACACACACCGCGAACCTTTCGGTGCAGCGCTTCACCCCAGTCACCAGCACGGTAAAGAACGCCTCGGCCCCTGCCGTGCAGCTGCGCTTCACCATTCAGGGCGGCGCCATGCCCTACGCGCAGAATGACGAACTCTTCCTGCAAAAGGCCGGCGGCGAACAAGCCTACGGCAAAGTATTCGCGGCGCCCGTTGGGCAAGTGATCGAACTGCAAGATCCGATCGAAGTCGCCGTCGGACCGACCAACATCGACGTACAGCGCATTGAACCCACGGGTGCGACGACCACTGGCGCTAAACTGAAGGAGTCGCTGATCATGATTCCTTCCGACCCAGGAGAGGACCCGATCAATCGACGGCGCGCCGTGGAATCACACGAGATGCGCCACGTCTGGCAATACTCGGTGCTCGGGCCCTTCTTCTTCAGCCTACCGATCCCGTGGTTGATCAATCTCGGCTTCTCCGCCTTCGGCTCCGAGGCCACTGGTAACAGCGCCGACAAGGTCATGCGGCACATCGGGGTAGGCGGTCTCGACACGATATTTGCGCTCGTGGCCTGGGGCATTGGTACGGGCGCACGAGGAGAGGCCACCCTGACGGGTGAATTGACCGACACGGCACGCAAAATCATCCAATTTCCGAGCGATGCCGACACGACGGCGCTTGCGACGTTCACGGAAGGCTCCCCCTGTGAGGCCAAGAAGGGTGATTACGCGACGTTCAACGTGATCGAGAAACTGGAGGCCAACGAAAAACGTGTCACCTTGCGTTTCTCGCTCGAAGCGGACAAGTTCGCGACGAATGATCGCGTGGGCGTGAGCGTCAGCCCGTTCGAGAAAATCCGCGCCACCATCAACAAGTGGTTTAGCCTCAATCTCGAGCAACTTTGGAGCAACCACATCCCGGTATCGTGGGGCCGCGTGCTGTCCAAGTTCTTGAACCGAGACAGCTGGTTCCCGGGGTTCGGGATGTATCCGCTTGCGCTGATGATCGCAGGCGGCAACCAAAGCAGAGTCCACTTCGAGCAGGACGCTTCATACCATTCCGGGGATCTCTACAACGACATCGCTACGGCAAATCCGGCTGAAGTATTCGTCGGCCAATTCTCGCGCATCTTTGGCTTCATCGCAGGGCGCGGCGCGGGCGACACCGCAACGGGTTTGTCGGACACGAATACACTCGAAGCGCTCACCGTCGAAACACCCAACGTGGTGGTCGGTGGAACCCCACTGCAGCCGACGGATCTCGTTTTCGGCTCTGTCCCCTCCTCTGCTGCTGGCCGCGTCCGTTTTCGAGAGAGCTATTACCTGCGGCTCCACGGCGACATCGAAAACGCGGTCGCCGCGTTCTTCTGCGCCGGTCAGCCCGGCACCTACAAGGTGCACGTCCCCGATCAGCTGCCAGAAGGCAGCTTGGTCAACACCGTCAGTTTCGACGCCGACTTTGACAAGCTGCGAAACATCACCGTCAAAGCGCTCGTCATCTCGCCGCCGGGCGGAGCCGCCAACCCCATCTTCGAAACCGAAAGCGTACGAGTGTCGATCGCTGGAGACCCCGTCGCCCAATACTCCTTGAGTTATCACGGAACCGCACCCGCTCCCGCCATCACCATCGACCCATCCAACCGCTTGAACTTGACAGTGCCTGTGGGAGCTAGCGGTACCCACTCCCTCGACGTCACGGCGACCTACGCCGCGTCGGCAGCCGTATTTCACGGGCCAGGACAGCTGGAAGTTGCACCGCTCAGCGACGCGCAGCGTGCAAACATTTGCCAACTCTTGGAGTTCACCGTGCAAGCCCTGGTAGCGCCAGTCGTCGGCCCGGTCGTCGCCGGCACACGGACCACTTTTTCAATGCCAATCGCCCCGGCAAGCGTGCGAGTGACCTCAGCAACTCCAGCCGGCGCCGCCACCAACGCCAGCGTGCTCAACGGCACCGGCCGCCCCGCAACGTTGACCTTTCAAGCTCCCGATCGCGTCGCCGCCGCGAGCAACGTCGACTTCGAGCTGGTGTTCGGCAGTGGAAGTAATACGAAAACCATCGCGGTCACGGTGCAGGTAACGCCGGCTTAGGTCTGACGCCACGCCGTGCCGTCACTACCAGGCAAGCAAACCCACGGCGCGCAGTGTAAACATCGCCCCGACGCGCGGCGCGTGATACGGCGCGCCCAAGACGTGAAAGTCGTGGTGCACGAGCTGGCCGAACGCGGCCGCGCTCAGCTCCCAGCCCACTGTGCCGGATAAGTGGGCGATGGAAAGCTCGACGGGCACGGCGAGCCAGCCCCGCTTGGCCTGTTCGTTGCTGGTAAACCCCACGGCTCGCGCGTCCACCACTCCCACGAACAGTCCTGAACACACGTCGAACTCGAGCACGCGCGCACGCGCGAGCGGGAGGCACGCTTTCCAGCAACCAAATCGACATCGCCCCACTCCAAAGCGATGATCGTCGGCACGCAACCGGAACCGCCCAAGTAGCTACGATCACGTCCTGGCCGACGCACTGCGAACTTCACGCGAGTCGACTGCCCGACGTGTCGGTGCGGGTTCCCCTTGATGGCATCAGGGCATCTTTCCCAGATAGTCCGCGCAAATTCGCAGCGCAGCGCCACGAACCTCCGCGCTCGCATCAGACCGGACCGACAGCTCGAGACTCGAGGCAAGCCGGATCCGCTGCCAACTCTCGAACAACGGAGCAGCGAATTCACCCAGAGCAGCCAGTTGCTGTTTGTACAGGCGGAAGCTGCATAGCCCGAGGCTCGCCGGACGATTGGACCGGACAGGACTACCCGGTTTCTTTCTGTCCGGTTCCTGCGCTTTGTTCCAAAAGGCACGCAGAAACAGCTACCCAAGCTCAGGCATGGCGATTGCTTAGGCGCTGTTTGGGGTGCAGCCTCCAATCACGGGGCGCGCCGGAGGAGGCGCGGGTGAAGGAGACTCACACTAGCAGCATCAGTGAGGGCAACGACGCCTCGAGGCGCGATTCTTCGGGCAAGACAGACGCCGCTTCGCGCCCGTCAGGCATGTATCCCGTTCGCGTCGGGTCTTCCTCGCCTCTGGAGTGTATTGAGACTCGGCCTCGCGTGCTCGTCGGTATGCCGAAAGATTCGGCCTGCTCGGAGTTCGTGCATTCACTGCATGGCAGCGAGCGCATGCACATCGTAGAGTTCGATCCATCGTGCGCCGATTGGTCAGAGTCGCTTTGGCCGCAGGAAGTCGATGTTGCGGTACTTCACGCGAACTGTCTAAACCTGAACTGCGCCCCGCTCGTCCACGACCCGCGCTTTGGTTTCCCCGAACATGTGTTCGTGGTGGACGACAACTCTGTGTCGCAACGCTTGGCGCTGATGAGCCGCGGCTATCGGCACGTCATTTGCGCCGAGCACGTGGCTCACTGGTTGCACGAGCAACTCGCGTCGCTATGCACATTGGCGCGAGCTCGTCGAATCGTGCTCCGAGCATGTTCGGCGGAGGCGCCTAGGGCAACTTTGACGCTGGGCCCGGCCGCCGCTGGTGCCAAGAGCTTGCACTCAGCCGAGACGCAATTCAGAGAGACATTCCTACGGGCGCTGCTGACAGAGCACGGGTCGCGTCGCAGCGCAGCGGAAGCCGCGGGCGTGCCATACCGATCATTTTGTGAGATGTTGCGGAAGCTGGGTATTTAAACGGTCGCGATGCCGTGGTCCGGGTGCTCGCAGCATCGCGACAGCGAGTTGAATGCCTGCTATTCGTTGGTCTGAAGGTAATAGTTGGTCAGGTGGCTAATGTTACCGTTGGAAACGGCGGGCAAGGAGCAATGCAACGTCCAATAGCCTTGGACGCCTACGCCGCTCGGACTGACGATGTCTTGCTTGAATCCGGGGCCACTGTCGTGTGTTGAGAGGCCGGCGCTGTAGGTGATATTGCCTTGCCCATCCCTGCGTTCGACAACGCAAGTCAAGTCAGTGGAAGGGTTTCGATCGTATCCAATGATTCCGACAGCGACGATATTGGGCTGGGAACTGGTGATGAAGGAAACGTTGATGGGACATTCCACATCCACCGACCTGTCTGTTCTGTTGCTGTGGACTCCCCACTGGTCGCGATCGAGGCTGAGTTCCTGACTCACGACGGACCCGTCTGGCTGGGTCCATGCGGTTGCTAGACACCCGACTCCCGATTGCGTAAACCCGCGGACCGACGCGTCCGCAGAAGTGGTCGCCAACGCGACAGCAAAAGGCACGACCGCAACTAACAATTTGTATTTCATCGGTACTCTCCTCTGGTCTGCTCTGACCGTTCGCAGTTCGTTTACGCTACTCGGGGCCGCACGGAGAAGGTCATAAAGCGTCCAACTGAACGCCGAACGTCGGTTGGCTTTTTCGCACTTCGGTCTCAAAAAACTGACCAGGCTTCGCCGCTCCCAGGACGGAACTTAGGCCTCGTCGCAGCGAGCCATCGAGCGCTAGAAGACCGGGAGCAAGCGACACTTTCTCGAGAAGGCGTCGTTCGGTCGCCGTGGTTCGAACTCGGAGTAGCAGGGTGATGAAGAACGTCGAGCAGGTTGTACAGAGTAGGCTTGTTCCTCGGCTGCCAGTGGGGGTTTGTCTGGGCGCCGTTGCGTGTCTCGGTGTGGGCGTGCTGCTGACCCGTGTCTCAGTGCGCCCGGAACGCGCTCAGGTTCAGCCGCAATCGGTAGGCGCCGACCAATCGAGCGAGGTCGAGCGGCTGAAGCAGGCGGTCAACCTGCTCGAGCATCGGTCCACGGCGTTGGCCGCGGCCATATCTAGCGCGGGACGTGATGCAGAGCTACGATACGAAGGTAGCGAGCTGCCGAAGGCGCCCTCCGAGCCCAAAGACACACGATCGGCAGAAGAAGTCCACCAAGACGAAATCACGGCGCTAGAGATTCGCTTCGCATCCGAGGCGAACGGCTCTCGCGACAGCCTGCTTGCCGCCCGAACCATGCAAGCAGAGCTCAGTTCCGCGCCCTTGAGTGGAGCGCGCGTCAAGGACGTGGCGTGTTCCACGTCGCTCTGCAGAGCAACGCTCGAGCAGGACGCGAGCGCCAAGCCGCTAGATATCAACGCGCTGATCCAGTCGACGCCAACCGTCAGGCGAGAGTCAATGTTCAACTACAGCGAGGAGGGCCCAATCAAGCGCGTCACCATCTATTCTGCGCGCGAAGGGCACCAGCTCAACCCCTTAGAGGCCTACGACCCAAAGGTCCGCTGACGGAAACGCGCAACCTGCGTCTTCAGAAGGCCTCGCTCGGCACGCCGAGCGGCCGCGACGACGACCAGAACATCGTCTGTACTTGTGGGTATTCGTCAGTTTTCAAAGGGTTGGAACAGATGCTGTGTCGCCGCGAGACGCCCCGTCCATCCGAGGCGCACATCGCACTCGGCGTCTCGACCGATTTCCAGACCATGGTCGAGCGCGATCGCCGACCGGTACGCCAGAAATACCCAACGCAACCAGAGTCGCGGGCGCACCCTTGCGGGCCCAGCCGGGCAGGGTAAGCCAGCGTTGCTACTGGTCACCACATCGGACGGCCATATCCAGGGCTCTGAAGGCCTCGACGGTAGCTGGGCTCCTTGGATTTCATTCTTGTGAGCTCGGGCGCACGCTCGAGAACCGTCAGCTCCTCAATCGGGCTGCGCGCGGGAACCTTTACGCCGATTCGTACGAGCGTTAGCGTCGATGCTCGAATGCGGGCGCGAGCGAGATCAGGGAACTTGGATCTTGCCGGAAATGGTCGACGCCTACTGTGTCTTGCACGAGCTCGGCCACGCGCACAGCGTGGAAGTCTGGCACGGCGAGCGCTTGGTGAGTGGCTTGCACGGCGTGCCGCTCGGCGCTCTGTTCGCGGCCGAGAGCATGTTTCGTCGCGAACGCGACGCCTCCAAAGTCGCGCTGATTACTGAAGTCCAAGCCTTCTTCGAATGTGGGGTCGTACTTTTCGATGTGCAATTTCTCACTCCTCACTTGCAAGCGCTCGGCGCGTACGAAATCCCGCGTGCGCGCTATTGGGAGCTCGTCGATCGAGCGGTCACGAAACCAAAGGTGGGTATCGCGCGGAGCTCAAGCCATCGCGCAATTGTCGCTTTGCCTTGCGCTCTTCGCCTGCACCGAGGCAAAGCGCACAGTCCCCGTACGAGCGGATGCTGGCAGCGCGGTTGCACCGGGAGACATCGAGGCCGCGGTGCGCGCGAACAACGCATTCGCGGTCGCTCTGTTCGCAGAGCTAGGTCAATCGAGCAAGGGCGAGAACATGCTCAGCTCGCCGCTCAGCGCTTCGCTCGCGCTGAGCATGGCTGTTGCGGGCGCCAAAGGCGAGACCGCGCGCGAAATGGCGCAAGCTTTACATTTCGGCGAAAGCTCGCACACGGCGCCTTTTGCTGGCCAAAAGGCGCTCCGTCAGGCCTTGCTCGGGCGAGCACCCGCGGCGCTCGCTGCAGAAACCGCGAGCCCTCTGGCACAAGCAACGCCGCGGCCCGGCGACTTTCAGCTACAAATCGTAAGCTCGATTTGGGGTCAAGCCGACTACCCTTGGGAAGCGCGGTTCTTGCGTACCGTGTCCGAGAACCACGGCGCAAGCCTGACCGCGGTCGATTTTCGCAACCAGTTCGAGGCCACCCGGCGAGCGATCAACAGCTGGGTCAGCGCGCAAACCGCCGACAAGATCCAGGACCTGCTGCCGCCGCAAGCGGTCGACAAGACGACGCGCATGGTCTTGGTCAACGCGCTGCATTTGAAGTTGCCGTGGGTCAGGCCCTTCGCTCCCTCGAAAACCGACAGCGCCTCATTCACGCCCGCGGACGCCAAAGCGCGTTCGCGCCGCTTCATGCATTCGGAAAGCGATTTTCGGTATCGAGACGACGGAACGGCGCAGATCATTGCATTGCCGCTCTCGGGCGAGCAGTTGACGGTGCTCGTCGCTCTGCCGCATGCGGGGATCTCGCTCGACAGCTACGAGCGCTCGCTACGCGCCGGCTCGGCCGCGCTCACCGTGCCGCAAAAGGTCGCGCTGGTGGCGCTATCCTTGCCCAAGACTTCATTCACATCCGAGACCTTCTCACTGAGTGATGCGCTGCGCGCGCTGGGCGCAAAGCGCGCCTTCGAGCGCAATCGGGCAGACTTTTCGGGCATGTGTAGTCACATTCCCGACGGCTACAACTTATACATCTCGGACGTGCTGCAGAAGACGCGGCTCGAAGTCCAAGAATATGGCGTCGAGGCCGCGGCTGCCACTGCGGTCGGCGTCGAGGTTGCCGTCTCATTGCAGCTCGACCCACCGGCTCCGATCCCGATGGTCGTGAATCGGCCGTTTCTGATCAGCGTCGTGGACGTGCCGACGGGTGCGATCTTGATGCTCGGTAAGATCAACGACCCGGGTGACTCGGGCTCGCCCTGAGCGCGTATCTGTTCGCGCGCGTGTCGAGGCCTGGCACTCGTTCGTTGTACCAGCTGATTGCGGCGGTTGAGTGGATTGCAGGGTGCTACGCTGCCCATCCACTGCCCAAACCCGGCCCAACTCCGCTCGACCCACGTTGACTCGCGGGCACCAGCGGAGAGAGCGTTCCGAAGCATTTTGAGCAAGGTTTCCGAGCGTTGGCGTGCAAGGTATCCCTTCGCAGAGCGCGGGCGGCGCCAGATGCATGTACGGAAGGGTCTTGCTGAGCGTCGAGTGGCCCGCGAGCGCCTGAATTTGGCGGAGCGCGCTGCTCGCATCGAGCTCGCGGAAGTCCGCTCCTCGAGCTTGCGTACGTGAGACACACGCTGGTCGGCATGTATGCGGCGGCCGTCGAGCTGCTGGCCCGCGACGTTCCCGCGCGAATCGTTGCCGCCGAGTCGCAACGACCGGGAACTCGGCGAGTGCTGCGGGTTGATTGGGGCTAATATTCGCGCGCGGAGCCCGCTAAAGCGCGAACGGACCTGCGTCGGAGCTCAAGTGCCGGCGTCGGGGGCCGTTCTTGGAAACGTGAGCCAACGAACCATGGATTGGGACCACGACGGGAGGCTTTCGCTCGTGATTCACGGCAAGTCCTCGCCATCGTCGCTCGAATGGTCACGATTTGTGAACCACAACCGCGCACTGGTGGGACGCGATCTGCGTGTCTTGGTCTGCTCGTACGGTGGTGGACCCGACGGCAGTCAGCGGCGAGAGTTGATGGAAGCAGTGAGCCACGTGAGCGTGCCCACCGTCATCATGACCAACAGCCTCGTCGCGCGGGGCATCGTGAGCGCGCTCAATTGCTTCAACCCGACCATCAAGGTGCTCCCCATCGACGCCGACGCTGCAGCGCACCGTTTTTTGGGCCTCAACGCGGCCGAAGCGGCTCGTGCCCTCAAGCTGCGCCATAAACTCGAGCGTGAGTTGGGGCTCGGGCACTCTTCTGGGGTCGAAGTGCGGACCTCCTCCCGAATGGGAGAGGGCGCCCGGCGTTCCGACTGATAGCTCACGCTTGCCGAAGTGGGCGCCCTCGATGCTCCGCGCAACCATTGCGTCCGGCGCTCCAATTCGCGCATCGAGTGCGCGCCGTATTCGCACATCGATGCGAGTTGGGACGAACAATCTTCGCGAGTGTGCGTCGACTTCAAGCGCTGTGTGCGTGCGACCTTGGCGCACCGTTCGCCAAGTCATTGGGCATGCCACTTGCGTTCAATCAGCGCATGACACGACGTCAGGAGAGCGCATGACTCGCTTTTTCAACCGCACCCATGCGGGGCGCGCTCTGGCGACAGAGCTCCGCTCATTTCTGCCCGACTGTCCCATCGTCCTCGCCATCCCAGGCGGCGGAGTGCCCGTCGGCTATGAGGTTGCCCGAGCACTGAACGCGCCGCTCGGCGTGTGGGTCGTGCGCAAGATCGGCGTTCCCTGGCATCCTGAGCTCGGCGTCGGCGCTGTCGCCGAGGGCGGATACGTGTACTTCAATCAGGAGCTCCTCGATCAGATCGCGCTCTCGCGGGACCGTCTTGCAGAGGTCGTCAAGGCCAAACAGCATGAGGTCGAGGCACGCGTTCGGCTGTTCCGCAGCGGCCGCGCTTCCCCGAGAGTTCGCGACCGGACGGTGATCGTGGTCGACGACGGCATCGTGACCGGTGGCACGGCACACGCGGCGATTCGCTCGCTCCGGCTGCAATCGCCCAAAGCGTTGGTGCTCGCGGTGCCAGTGGCATCTCCCGACACCATCCAAGCACTCGCGTCAGAAGTCGACAGGGTCGTCTGTCTGCAACAGCCCTTCAATCTGTATGCCATCGGACTCTGGTACGACGACTTCGCGCGGGTCGACAACGATGAGGTGCTTCGGCTTCTCGATCGCGCTTGGCGAGAGCAAGACAATGAGCCCGACGTCATCGCATGAAGGCCCGAATTGAGAGTGATTGGGAGCCTTGAATCACCGAGGCGGCCTCATTTCTGAATGCTAACGCGCCTGCCCCACCATGTAGTGCGGAGTTCCTCGCCAGCTGGGCGTACAGCCGTAAACAGCATGCCCGTACTGCCTGTCTCATCGGCCGAAAGAGATCGAACCCTCAAGAGCGCGGGAGCGGCTGAAATTCAGCGCTCGGCTCATCCGGGGTAGCCGACCGTTTGTGTCAGTAGGACCTCCTCGTGGTCGCTCAGACCGAGCGCTTCGCCGAGTGCTTTGCGATCGAAGAGCCCTCGCGCCACGGTCGCGAGCCCCGCGGAAGCGCAGTACAGATAAACATTCTGGGTGATCGCTCCTGCGCTGATCGCCGCGTATTGAAGCGCCCGCTCCCCTTCGATTCGAGCCAGCGTGTGCCTCATGTCAGCAACGTAGATGATGTCGAGCGGCGCGTGATCCACGAAGTCCTGGTAACCAGAGATGCGCCGTGCGTCGATGGGAGCGATCAGCTCGAGTCGGTGTGGCTTGGCCGCGTAAAGATAGACGCCTTCGGACAGAGCCACGTAGAGGTCGATCTCTTGAGCGTTGAGCGCCGAGGGCGCCGTGCGATCGCCGCTTTTCGGACGGTTGATTCCGAAAGCCGACCAGAGCAAATTCGATAAAACCTGTATCGGCAACTTCTTGCTTTGAAATTCGCGTGAGGAGTGGCGGCGTGACAGTGCCCGCAGCAGAGGCTCCCCGCCCTCGCGTTCCGGGGCTGGGAGCTCGAGCGCTCCTCTGGAACGCTCCGAGGCGCGATTCGCTTTTTGGTGTCCGATGAAACTTGCAATGAGCTTGGTGAGCATTGGACTATTGCTGTGCAAGTTCGTTGCCATTCCGAGAAATCCAAGAGCAAAGGCTCTGCTGTCGTGCAAGGGTTGCATGCAAGGCTCCAACGACGTGCAACCCTTGCATCCTCCCACGAGAATACTCGAGGGCGCACTTGCTCCGGCGTCTCCCAAGCACCGCGCTTTGGCACGAATGCGTGACCGAGCGAATTTGGCATGCTTGCTGCAGAGCCGTGCGCTCGGGTGTGACCAAGGAGGTGTTCAATGAGAACCGATGCAGAGATCAAACAGGCGGTTTTACACGAGCTCAAGTGGGAT
>Ga0164309_10000126_pt1 | contig 46124 bp, 34 predicted proteins | sample Whisoiple_247_MG_FD_109984 | JGI IMG/M metagenome (GOLD analysis project Ga0164309, IMG submission 109984) | Soil microbial communities amended with fresh organic matter from upstate New York, USA - Whitman soil sample_247_MG | ecosystem: Environmental > Terrestrial > Soil > Unclassified >... | reverse complement strand
GTGTCCTCTGCGGCTCGGCGGTTCAAATCCGGGAGCCGCCGATAGCGCCCCGAGCTCTCAGCGCGAGGCGGACAGCGGCTTACACGCCGATGAAGAGGCGGTGGGCGAAGTTGCGTTCGAGTTTGGCGCGGAGGACTTTGTCGGCGGCGGTCTCGATGTCGTATTCGACGCGTTTGAACTCGAAGCGCTTCTTGTCTGAGTCGTACAGCGTGTAGCTGGCGCGGTTGTCGTAATCGCGCGGTTGGCCGACGGAGCCGACGCTGACGATGTACTTGCGATCGGGCTGCAGCTCGAAGTCGATCGGCGGCAACTCTTCGACCGTGGTCTTGGTCAGCGCAAACACCTTGCACAGGTGCGAATGGCCGATCAGCGTGATGTGGCCGAGCTTGTCGAAAATTGGCAGACATTCACGCGCTTGCTCGGGCGCGAAGATGTATTCGAACTCTTCCAAGCGGACCGGCGAGCCGTGGCACAGGTGCACGCCGATCTCGTCGAACTTGATCTGATAGGGCAGGCCCTTCAGCCACTGCATGTTCTCGTCGGAGAGCAGCTGCGCGTGGGTGTCGAGCGCGTGGCGCGCGGCCTCGTAGTAGTACGAGTAGTCCATGCGGCCGGCGACGGCAGCGTCGTGGTTGCCGAGGATCGTCGCTTCGACCAAGCCACGCACGATGTCTGCGCACTCGTTCGGCGAGCCGCCGTAGCCAACAGTGTCGCCGAGGCAGTAGTACTTGTCGATTTCTTCGCGTTTGAACGCTTCGACAACGGCACTCAACGCTTCGTAGTTGGCGTGGATGTCGCTCAGGATACCGAGGCGCATGGGGAGATTTTCGAGAGTAACACGCTCGACAGGGAAGGTAAGTCCGCGTCTTGTCCTCGCCCAACGTTTGGCGCAAGTCCAGAATCATCGTGGGGCCGCGCATTTTCAGGCAAATTTGTTGGTCCCGTTCTGGGGCGTGGATGATCGGCCGTGTTTTGAAGGCCGCGGGCCGGTAGACAAGATTCTAGTGGAACGCGACTTTCGCTGGAAAATCTCGGGTTCCGTCTCGGTTTTCTGTCTCGGTCTGGGGGCCTCGTCGGTTTCCCCTTGGCGTCGCTGGCTTGGTTCGGGCATGCCGGGCACAACCTGCGATGACAACCACGACGGGCTTCCAGCCGCCTCCCGAGCCAATCCCGGACTACGTTACCGCCTGCCTCGAATATGTTCGGCGAGCGCTGAAGGTCGATCTCGACTTCACGCCCGAGACGCTGCCGCTGCTCGATCACTATGCCTTGCTTTCGCGCGAGACGATTCGCGAGCGTCCTGAGCTTTCACCGTTGATTGCGCGCGCGGCGGGCTCCTATTTCGGTGAGCTCGTGCGTGGTCGTCTGGGCGGCTTCTGGCGCGTGCCGACGATCAACGTCCACGATTGGTCGATTTGCTCGAGCGCGGTGTTTCTGTGGTTCAACCCGATCGGCAGCGCCTACGACGCAATCCACGGCGGCACTGAACACGACGGGCCGCGCTCGATGCTGCGCGTCGCGCCGGAGGAACACGAGTTCTTGGCGCAGCGGCTGGCCGCCTTGCCACCGGTTCCGGAAGAGGAGTTCTTCTCTTTCTCGACGCGTTTCGAGGTCCTCGAGGTGGCGGTCGAAACACTGCACGCCAAGTTGATCGATAGCGGCTACGAAGGCACCGAGTTCGGACCGGAAGATTACGAGCTGGGCGGGCGCACGTTGGATTCGTAATGCGGCCCTAGTGCGCCTTTTCCGCGTCGTCGCCGAGACTGAAGCGCGCGGGGGGTTCGATCGATTTCAGGAGCGCCTCTTCGCCGTCGAAGAAGTCTCGCGCGCTGATCTGATATTTTCCAGCGCGTAGTCCGGGCAGCGCGAGTTCGCTGCCCGCGATCAGCCGCGCAACCGGCGCGCCGTCGATCGTGATGTAGCGCAAGCCGTCGCCGTGGTTCACGAGCAAGAGGCCGCTCTTGGGCGCGCTCGGGTCTGGCTTGTCGGTGCGCGCCGCGGGGCGCAGCCGAAGTTCCGCGAGCTCACTCTCCGATAGCAGAGCGACTGGCGGAGGTGGCGGCAGCTCACTCTGTCGAAATTCGGCGCCCATAGGCGGCACCGCGAACGCGCTCGGATTGAAGTCGCTGCGTCGAGTCACTCGCGCCACTTCGAACGCGAAATGCTGGCCATTGGACCAAGTGTACACCGCGCGCACTGGGAACAGATCCGCGCGGCACGCGGAGCTCACGGGCGAAGCTCCGACGAGTTCGATCAAGAGCTGACACAGACTGGCTCCGCTCGCCCAAATCGTCGTGCCCTGCGCAGATCCGGGCGCGCGCGCCTGCTCCAGCTCGAGCTTGCCCGTCGGTGTGCCGAGCTCCACGCGCTCGGTAGCGAACCCGAACAGCGATCCGCCGGATAGCGCGCTGAAACGCGGGCGCACGAGCGGCACCACATCCGCGCGCTGTTGCGACAACACGCTACGTAGCGTGCCCGGTGGCAACACCGTATACGTGGTGCGGTTCGGCCAAAGTAGCGCATGGCCGTAGAGATCGTCGCGCGCGTGCAGTTCGCTGCCGGGCGGCAATGTGAACGAGCGTGACGCAAACGCGAAGCGCATGCGACCGCCGGCCAAATCGATCACCAAGTCGAATGCGACCGTGTCGCGCGCGCGCTGTAGGCCGTCCGGGTTCAGCTCCGGCACTCGTGGCGCACTCGGAGTGTCCAGCCAACGAAGTCGCGCGCTTAGACTGAATCCGCTGGTTTCATGCGGAATCTCGGCGGGCAGCGCCTGATCTTCGCGCAACACGCGCGGTTCGGGAGGCGGCGCATCCGCGCCTGCTTCTGCGAGCGCATGCCCTGCGTCGCGGTGCTCGCTTTCTTCGCCGTTCGCCTTGGCACCACCAGGAACCTCACTGGCCAGCGGTGCCGGCAGAATGCTGGCGTTTGGGCTCGGTTCGGTCAGCCCCGCATCTTTGCTGCTGCTCTGCTTGTGGTCGTCACACGCGCTCACTGCCACGCCGAGCGCAAGCACGCAGCAGATCCGACGCGTTGTCATCGGCTAGACTCGGGCACGATCTGGCCGGTACTTGGGTCGAAGGTGATGCGCATCTCCAAGGCGTCCTCACCAGTATCCGAATAGTAGCCGCGACGCACGCCCGTCGTGTCGAAGCCTATGCTTCGGTAAAGTCGAATTGCGGGCTCGTTCGACTGTCTCACCTCGAGCAAGAGCAGCCGTTTGTGCTCGCGTTGTGCATAGCGCAAAAGTTCGATCAAGAGCGCGCGTCCGTAGCCTCGACGTCGGTGTGCCGGGTGGCTCGCCATATCGAGCAATTGCAATTCATCAGCCACGCTCCAAGCGAGCGAAAACGCCACGGGCGCTCCCGAGCTCTTGAGCACCCAGGGCAACGCAAACTCGCGGCCAAGCTCGGCTTCTAGATCGACGTCGAGACCGCTCGCGCGCAAGATCTCGGAAACGACCGGGAAGTCCGCGCGCTCGAGCCGGGCGATCGACGGAGCTGCCGCGGGTTCGCTCACGCCGCATCCTGGGGTTGAGGGGGCCGCAGCGTCCACGCGCGCGCTGCGACGAGCGGCGCGTCGAGCGCCAAGTGCAAGGTTCCGTCGCTGCGCAAGACCGCGCCGCCATAGGGGCCACGCTCCGCGATCAAATCCGGCAGAGCGCGCAGCGCGACCTGCTCGATCTCACCCACGCCGTCGAGTCCAATTCGAATCGGAGTCACGCCATAGACCGTGAGCTCTAGTGAGACCGCCGCACTTTCCGGGCATTTTTGGCCCAAGCAACGGGCCAAGCGCACCGGAGGAGCGTGGCTCGGATCGCTGGCCTCCACGCGGCCCGTGAAGCTCACCGGCAAAGCAAACTTCTGACCCAGTTCCTCGAGCCACAACACTTCGACCACGGTCTGGTCGCTAGGCATCTCGAAGCTGGCGGTGAGCCCGCCGCCGACACGACTGCGCAAGCGAATCGTGCCGCCCAAGCGACGAATCGTGTCTTGCACCAAATCCAAACCGAGGCCGCGTCCAGCTAGCAGGTCCGCGCGCTGATGCGTGGTGAGTCCCGGCAGAAACAACAGCGCGAGCAGATCGTCTTCGGCGGCGCGATCCGCGGCGGCGCGCGTGACTGCGCCCGCGGCAACGGCCAACTCACGGATGCGCGCCACGTCCGCGCCACGTCCGTCGTCGGCAACGGTGATGCGTAGCCACTCGCCGATTTGTTCGGCGGACAGGGTGACTCGTCCGACGGTCGCCTTGCCCGCGCGCGCCCGCTCTTCGGCCCCTTCCAGGCCGTGAACTAGCGAATTTTTGGCCAGTTGCAGCACGGTATCGAATAGGCGCTCCGACACGCGCCGATCGATGGGCACGTCCGGACCGACGATTTCGACCGCTACCGACTTTCCTTCGTGATCGGCGTCGCGCAGGGTTGCGCGGCGCACGGTTTCGAACAACGAATGCAGCGAGGCCCGCCGCAGCGCGCCGAGTTCGCTGCGCATCTCGCCGGTGCGCGCGCGCAAGAACTCCGCGTTGCGTCGGAATACGCCAGCACCCCGCTCCGCGTTGGCGGCGCTGGTCAGGAGCTGCGCGCTCGCCAGTTCAATCTGTGCGAGCACGTGCGGATCGGCGGGTGAGCCAGTCAACGCGCGGCGCACGTCACTGAGTCCGGCGCTGGTGTCGCGCAAACGCGTCGACAAATGTCGCGCCAAGTCACCCGTGCGCAGCAGCTCGTCGTGGACCAGATCGATGCGCTCGAGCCGCTCACCGAATGCATCCAACGTGCTCACCGGCACCTTCAAAGAAACTTCGGAATTCAGCTGAAATTCCCCGCTCGGCGGGCGGCTCGGGGGGCGACTCGGCACCCGATTCCGCGGACGGCTCGGAGGCAGAGCCGCCGGCTTGGGCGGTAGGACGCGACGAGTCGGCGCGGCCAATACACGCAGAGTTTCCAGGCCGCGCGCTTGATCGTCGAGCAGCAGCGTGAACAGCGCGCGGTGTCGCGCCAAATCGACTAGCGCGTCGATCGCCGATGCGCCATCACGCGGCACGCTGCGCAACGCTGCTTCGAGCCCATGACAGTACCAAGCCGTCACGTCGTCGCCCAACGCCGCGGCCGCTCCTTTCATGGCATGCACGGCGCGCTGAGCGCGCTCGAGTCCGAGCAGCGCGTCGTCGGTACTGGCGAGCACACTATCGAGCTCACCGAGCCGCTCGCGGATCGCCGCGTAGTATTGCGCGTGGTATTTGGAGTCGATCCGCGATGGGCCGAGGAAGGGCGGCGGTTCCGGCCAAACGCTGGGAAATGGCGGCAAATCCTGGTTCAGACGCGCGAGGACCTGCGCCAACATGGCGCGCGTGTCGCCCAACGCGCCCGGTTGCTCGGCGTGCACGCGCTGCGCGCACTGCGCGATCACCAGCGACAGTTCGGTGTGTCCAGCCATGCCCGCCGAACCCTTGAGCGAGTGCAGAGCCGCACGGACTTCGACCGCGGGTGGGTACGGATCGTCGAACAAACGCAAGCGGCGCGTGATCTCAGAAGCCAACAAGCGGCCGAGCTCGTGGGCTGATTCGCTCACCGCGGCGTGTCCTCGTGATTCGGGATTAGGGCGAGCAACGGACTCAGGAGTTCACGCAATGCGTCGGCTCCGATTGGCGCTCGCTGGCTGAGCTCGCGCAGCGACGTCGCAGCCGTGCGCACGTGTGACGCAGCCTCGGCCATGGCTCGCGCCGCCTCGGCATCGCTGCCGAAAAGCTCGCCGAAATCAGTGCGCAACTGATCCAGGAATGCGCAAGTGAGCTGGGCTTGCTGTTCGGCGCGAGAAAATGCGGCGCTGGTTTGGCGCACGCCGTCGCCGAGCTGTGAAAGCCCAGCTACACAGCGTTCGCGCTCGCGCTCGAGGTCGGCCAGGAGCGTGCCATGTTCTTCGAGCGCGTCGAGCGCGCGAGCCAAGAGGTTGCGCTGTTCGTCGCTCATTACCACCAACGCTTTGCCCACCGACTCACCGAGGCGTGCTCCCTCGAGCCCCGCGTTGAGGGCCGAGAGTTTGGCGCGATCGACCGACTCACGCAGCACCTGCAAGGTGTTGCGCAGATCCCGACCGCGCGAGACCAGGTTCCGCACCGATTCCTGCACGGTTTCCAGCTCCACGCGTTGTTTCGCGAGGCCGCCGTTGGCCGTGCGTTGCTCGCTGCTCGCGTGCGCTGCACAGGTCTTGGTTGCCTCGAGCGCGGCCAAGAGGCGCGCTGCTTGTACGGCCGAGACGGAGCTCGGCTTCGATCCGGGATCAGTCATGGTGCGCTTCTTTCGGTCGAAGGACGGCCGCTTCGAAACTCTTTCAATGCCTCGCTCAGGTCGAGCATCGGTATGTCGATGCCGTCCACCTCCACGCCAGTTGAGCTCGAAGGCCAGAAGCCGACGCGATGGGCGTACAAGCCGGAGAGCGCCACGGCTTGCCCGTCGAGCTCACACAAGACGAGCTCCCCGCTTGGCTCGCCCAGCGGCAGGACTGCCACCACTTCTCCGCCCACCAGCGCCATTTGCGCGGAATCCCAGGGTACCCTCGTCAGGCGCGGGAGCGGCAGAATCCAGCGCGCGACACTCGCGGGTAAAAATGCGAGCTCACCGCCATGCTGCACGAGTAGCCCTGCGCGCTGGGCCATCGCTTCACGCAGCCCGGCGCCGCACCAGGCGTGAATTGAGGAACTGGTACAAGATCTTGCACGTCTCGAACGAGCTGCCGCCAGTCAGATCGACGATCTCGCGGATCGAACGTTTGCCGTCGATCGCGCCGAGCACGGACTGCTCTTGGCGCGTCAGGTTTGCATCCTGGCCGAGACGCTCGATCGCGACGGTGTCGTGATAAAGCACTTCGTCGAAGTCGAAGCTGCCTTCGATCAGACGCCACTCGTCGACGCGGCGGAAGCCCTCCATGACCAGGCCGCCCGTTTCGAGGTTCAGCGCGGCTTTGCTCGCGGCCGGGCTATCCACGCCCACGCTGAAGGCAAATCTGCCGATTTTCCAGCGCACGACCTCGTACACGAGCTCATGCGTTTGGCGCACCAAGGCGCGGCGCACTTGCTCTTCGTTGGCCATGCCCAGTTGAATCAGAAGCTCGCCCAGCAAGCGCTTCGACCCGGCGCGATTGTCGAGCACGGTTTGCAGCTCGTCACGCGTGATGGTGTTGTCTTCCACCAAGTAGCGCCCGATCCGAAACTCGACGTGCAACCCGTGCGACGCGGCGAAATCCAATCGACCGTGCTTCACGTACAGGGTGATTTCACTTTGACGGGTGAAGATGCTGAGCACGCCAGTTTGGCGCTGCAGATCCAAAAGCTGCAACACCTCGGCGATCGAGATCACCGAGATGTCGCCCGACAGCGCGTCGCGCGTGTTCTCACCCATGGTGAGGATCTTGAGTAGCGTCGACAAGGCGCCCATGTTGTCGGGCGTGATCGAGCGCTGCAGCGCGACGTTGACCGCCTCCGTCAGGTCCGGCGAAAGCTCGGGGATCTTGGCAAATTCGGGCCCGGCGACGTGACTCAGCGAGCGTGCGAACTCGTGCGCCGCTTGCACGCGGCGTAGACCCGGGTCGTCGCTGAAACTCGCGCGGCTGGGGCGGAAATTCTCGACGGCCGAGTCCGGCTCCTCTGGCATTGCCGCAGCTTCCGGCACCGGCCGACCGCGACCCTCGGTGTGCTTCTTGAGCGCGCCCTCGACCACCGCGATCAACCCGCGTGCATCGAACGGCTTGGTGATCGCGTCGATCGCGCCCGTCTGCTGCACGAATTGGCCGCGGATCTTGTCGCCCTTGGCGCTCATCAGCACCACGGGCAAGTTCTTCAGGTTCGGATCGGCGCGCAGCTCGCGACAGAACTGATAGCCGTTCATGCGCGGCATCACGAAGTCGAGCAGCACCAGATCGACGGTCTCGGAGCCCAGCACTTCGAGGGCTTCTTGCCCGTCACCAGCAAGCAGCGGCTTGAACGAGCGCGCCTCCAGGATAGTCGCCACGACCTTTCGAATCGTGGGGCTGTCGTCGACGACCAGAATGCGTGCGCTCATCGTGAGTTTGGCCTCAGTGTCGCCGACATCCCGCGCTCAGTCGAGGACTGAGCGCGGGCATCTCCCGCGCTGGCGCGGGCGGGCGAGCCTCAGCCCTCGCCGACCGTGCGGATCCGCAGCTCGGCGAGCTGGTTGGGTCCCACCAACCCCGGAGCGTTACTCATCAGGTCGGTGCCCTTTTGCGTCTTCGGGAAAGCGATCACGTCACGGATGCTCTCCGTGCCCGCGAGCAGCATGGCGATGCGATCCATGCCGAGCGCAATCCCACCGTGCGGCGGCGCGCCGAAGCGCAGCGCAGACAGTAAGAAACCGAACTTTTCCTTGGCTTCTTCGTCTTTGATGCCGAGGGCCGCGAAAACACGCGCCTGCACTTCCGGATCGTGGAGGCGAATCGAGCCGCCGGCGATTTCGAAGCCGTTCAGCACGAGATCATAGCGGTAGCACTGCACCTTACCGGGATCCTTCTCGATCAGATCCACATGGTCGTCATGCGGGCGGGTGAAGGCGTGGTGAGCGGCAGCCCACGTCTTGTGTTCATCGTCATACTCGAACAGTGGCGGTTCGACGACCCAGAGGAAATTCCAAACGCCGCCATGTCCCACCTCCGGAATCAGGCCGAGTTTCTTGGCGATGTGCACGCGCAGGTTCGCCATCACCATGTGCACTAGCGAGGTTTTCCCAAATTGGAACAAGAGCAGGTCGCCCTCTTTGGCGCCCGTCGCCGCGTTGATCGCGAGCACCATTTCTTTGGTGACGGATTTCGACAGGGGCGACTGCACCCAGGTGCCGTCCGGACCGACCTTGGCGCGCGCGAGACCTCCCGCGCCCATGCCCTTCGCCAGCTGCTCGAGCTTTTCTTGATCGGTGCGCGAGAGCGCGGACGCAGCCGGCACGACCATGGCCTTGACGATCTCGGCCGGCAGATCGCGACGGTAGGCGCCGCTCTTGAACTTCTCCGCGATCGGCGTCCAGAACGGGATGCCGCCGCCATTCTGCTCGATCACCTGATCGGTGATGTCGAAGTGACGCAGATCGAAGCGTAGGTCCGGCTTGTCGTTGCCGTACTTTTCCATCGATTCGTCGAACTTCAGGCGCGGGAAATGGCCGCTCGGGTAGTGCTCGTGCAGATCGATGCCGAGCGCGGCTTTCCAGATCGTGAACACCAAGCCCTCGACCAAGTTGAACAGATCATCCTGGTTGATGAAGCTGAGCTCGATGTCGATTTGAGTGAACTCGGGCTGGCGATCGATGCGCAAGTCTTCGTCGCGGAAGCAGCGCACGATCTGGAAATAGCGATCGTAGCCGGCGACCATGAACAGCTGCTTGAACAGCTGCGGGCTTTCGGCGAGCGCGTAGAACTTGGAGGCGTGCAAGCGTGACGGGACGAGGAAGTTACGTGCACCGCCGGGCGTGTATTTGACCAAGAACGGCGTCTCGATCTCCATGCAGCCTTGGCTCGACAAGTAGTTGCGTGTGGCCAGGTTGATGTTGTGGCGCATACGCAGCGAGCGCTGCAGCGGTTGGCGGCGCAGATCGAGGTAGCGGTATTCGAGGCGCACCTCTTCGCGCGTGTCGACCGCGTCATCCAGGCTGAACGGCGGCGTTTCGGCCTTGTTGAACACGAAGGCCTCGGTCACGCTGATTTCGACTTCACCCGTGGGGATGTTGACGTTGGCCGCGCTGACCAGCTTGCCTTCTTTTTTGCTGAACTGTTCGCCGCGCGAACGCACGGTGCCGCGAATGCCGACCACCCACTCGGGGCGCAAGGCGTTTGCGACTTCGTGGGCTTCCTTGGAAGCGTCCGCGTCGAACACGATTTGAGTCACGCCGCCGCGATCGCGCAGATCGACGAAGACGAGCGAGCCGTGATCGCGCCGGATCGCGACCCAGCCGAAGAGGACGACCTCTTTGCCGATGTCGGAAGCGCGCAGTGCGCCACAGTCGTGAGTGCGTTTCAGCTCGTCGATGAATCGTGCCACTTCGGTTTCCTTTTGCGCCCGGGTTCGAGAAACCCGCGGGGCAGCCTTTCTAGCGCAAAACGTCCACCCCAGCGCGCCAAATGGGCCCGCTTTTCGCGCCCCCAACCCCAAAATCCCGGATAACTAGGCCAAATGCGGGCTGGTGTGGCACCGAGAGTGGGTGACAGGAGAAAGACGTTCCGAAGCGAAGCCGCCGCGCCATTGGCTCGATGCCGTGTTCGGGCAGGCCGCCTTCGTGATCCCGCTGATCGTGACCGCATTCCGCGCCAGTTCGGCGCCGGTTTGGCGGGACGATTTGCCGATCGTTCGTGCGCTGGGCTTGGTGCCGGCCGGGACCGAGGGCCGGGTGACGACGGTGTTCGTGCAGTTGCTTTCGTTGCTGCCGCTCGGTGGGCGTTGGTTGCGGGCGTCGTGGGTCGGCGCGTTGTCGCTCGCTCTGTGTTCGTATTTGATCTTCGTGCTCGCGCGTCGCGTACTCGAGCGCGCGGTGGAGACGCCGCGACTTACGCCTTCGCTCGCGCTGGCCGGCGCATTGACGGCGACATTGGCGCTTTCGTTTCAAATGGAGGGCACGGTGGCCGGCGGTGCGCCCATGGCGACGGCGTTGGTCTTGGCCGGCATCCTGCTCGGCTTCGAGACCGTGCAGCGCAAGGATGCGCGCCTATCGCTCGCGCTCGGTGCGCTCGTGGGTCTGACGCTTTCGGAAGCGCACGCTGCCGCGCTGGTGTTGTTGTTCGCGCTGCTGGTGCAAGGCGCGACCCATCGAGTGCTGCCCAGGCCGCGGGCGGTCGGGGCTTTTGTCGGCGGAATTGCGGTTTTTTGGGGGTTTGCGCTGTTGCCGATGCTGGTACGTCCGCTCTCGGCGCAGGGCGTCGACTTTGGGCATGGGCTCGAAGCGTCGAGCTTGGCATTGATTGACGCTTCGGGAGCGCGCGCGACGGCGCTCGGGACCTGGCTCAATGACGTGGGGGTGATTTCGTTTGGACTCGCGATCGCGGGCCTGGTGATTGGGTTGATGCGTCGGTCGACGCGCGCGTCGATGATCCCGTTGCTCGCGCTCGTGCTTGCCGATCTGGCGATTCCGGTGAGTCGCGTGGCGGTGCTCACGCCCGACGCGTTTGGCGCGTTGCGCTTGCTCGCGCTCGCCGCGCTTGCGGTGTGCGCGGCTCTCGCGGTTCAGACCGCTGCGGTTGCGCTCACCCACGCGCGCATCCCGTTCGCGAAGCCGGCGAGCGTCTTGCTCGTGGTGTTCGACTTTACGCTCGTTTTCATCGGCGCCGAGGACTCGGCGTTCGCCGCGGATCGACGTTCCGAAGCCGCGGCCGAGGTTTGGACGGACCGCGCGCTGGCGAGCGTACCGGCGGATGGGTTGCTCTTGCTGCGCTCGGAGGCGGTTGCTTGGCGGTTGCTCGCGGCGCGCATCGTGCGCGGACAACGGCCGGACATCGTGGTCGTGCCCATGCCGTTGCTCGAGCGCGGCAATGTGCGCGCGCGGCTCTTGCGCACCGAGCCCGCGCTCGCACCGTTGATCCGCGAAGTCGCACTCAGTGGTCGACCGAGCGAATACGCGCTGTCCACGCTCGCCGACGCTCGCCCGTTGTTCGTCGAGTTCGACCCGAGCTTCGACCGCGCGCAGCTCGAACACCTGGTTCCACAAGCGTTTTTCATGCGATTTGCGCCGGAGCCGCTGGGCCGTTCCGATCGCGTCGCGGGCCTCTCGCAAGGCGCGGCGGATTTTCACAGCGTGGTCGTCGAGACTGAGCGTGATGGTCAGCGCGACATCGCGACGCGCAGTGTGTTGATGGCCGAGACCCGTGGTCAGGCGTTGGTCGCGGCTGCACTCAACGACCGCAAGAATCTGGAAAGCATTCTCGCCACTGCGCACGGACTCGATCCAAACGACGCGCTGGCGCGTGAGATCGATCGACAGCTCAAGCAGAAGCCACGCGGTGAACTGAGCTTGGCCAAGCTGCTGCCCGAAGTGACCGCACGCCCTCGTTGATCCGAAACAGCGCGCGAAAAGCGCAGAGATAGGCTAGGTTCTTCAAATGAGTCGTTCTTGTGGGTTGGGCTTCGGGTTGGCGGCGGTGGCCGTGTGGATTGCCGCGTGCGCCGAAACGCCGAAACCGGTCGAAGCGCCCACCGCTGCACCCGAGGCGAGCGCCGAGCCAAGCAAAGCTGCCGCCACTGCTCCGCCGCCTGCGCCGGATACGCATGAGAATCCGCCCGCTACCAGTGCGTCACCCCCACCTCCACCCGCCGCTTCGATCCTGTCGATCTGCGATGCCAAGTGCGACAAGTTGGTGAGCAAGTGCGGCAAGACCGCGGTGGACAGCTGCCGTCTCAATTGCGGCAAGTACGATCCGCCGCCTGCCGGCTGCGGCGATCAAGTGCGCGCGGCGCTCGAGTGTGCGCGTGATGCTCGCGATCTGACTTGCGCCAACGTCGCGCCCGAGAGCTGCGCCAAGAAGTTCCGGGAAATTGCCTCGTGCGCCGCGGGTGAGGCCGCGCCAGTGGAGAAGCCGCCAGCGGGTCTGCCTGAAGGTTGGGAACAAGTGACGGACTCAGCGAACGGCTTCAGCGTCGCGATGCCCACGGGCTCCGTCTCGAAGGCGGGCGCTGAAGGCCCAGTGCGCTCCGTGACCTCTGGCGACACCGTGTACTCCGTCAGCGTGTTGCCGCTGCCCAAGGACAAGCCGAGTGAGAAGTCGTTCTTACACTTTCTGATGAAGGTGCAGGGTCGCTGCAGCGACAAGGTGAAGCTGGATGGCTTCGTGGAAAAGGCGGGCCGCTCGTCCATGCACTACAAGGCTCACTGCCCCGACAAGACGGACTGGAACGGCATGATCTACACCAACGATCAGCACCTGTTCTTGCTCAGCGCGCAGGCCCCGTTCGGCAAAGTGGGCGTCACTGACCCGTTTTTCTATCAATTCGAATTCATCGCGCGCTGAACATGTCCGGAGCTCTGGTTGTCGCCCACGTCGTCATTCCCGAAGCCGAGCTTCGCTGGACGGCGGTGCGTGCATCGGGGCCGGGCGGTCAGAACGTGAACAAGGTCTCGAGCAAGATCGACCTGCGCTTCGACTTCGAGCAGAGCAGCGCGTTGAGTGACGAGCTCAAAGCTCGGCTGCGCACCAAAGCCCGAGCCCGCTTGGATGCTGACGGGCAGATCCAAATCATCAGCCAGCTCACGCGCAACCAGCCCGACAATTTGGAGGACGCGCGCCAAAAGCTGGCCGCGCTCGTGCGCTCGGCCATGGTGGCTCCCAAGGTCCGCCGAAAGACCAAGCCGAGCCGCGCCAAGAAGGCCAAGCGCGTGGCCGAAAAGCGCGTTCACTCCGCGAAAAAGCAGAGCCGCGGTCGCGTCAGCTCGGAGTGAGCGTTGCTTCGAACAGCGCGAGCAATTCGCGCCAATGGCGCTCGGTGCACGCTGAGTCGTGTGTGGGTGCGTCGCTCAGCACCCAGCCGTGCTTCGCCGGATACGTTTCCACGACATGGTCGACGCCCGCGTCGCTGAACGCCTTCTCGAGGCGCTGCCGCATCTCGGCGGTGAACCAAGCATCTTCGATGGCTCCCGCGACGTAGAGACGCGCCTTCATCTGCGGGGCGAGCAGATGCGGACTGTCGGGTGCATCCGTCACGAGACCGCCGGGGTGAAACGCGGCGGCTGCCACGATGCGATCCGGGTAAGTGCCGGCCGCTGTGATCGCCATACGACCGCCCATGCAATAGCCAGTGACGCCAACTCCGCCCGCTTTCACGTCGGGTTCCGCAGCCAAATAGTCGAGGAACGCGCTCGTGTCCGACATCACCTTGGCTTGCGAGATGTGACTCGAAAACTTTTCTTGGAGCTGCTTGCGTAGGTGGGGATCGCTGAAGACTTTGCTCGCGTCCATCGCCTCGTACGGGCCCGAACGATAGAACAGATCGGGCAAGAGCACGAAGTAGCCGCTCTTCGACAACCGCACACCCAGCTCCAACATCGCGGGGCGGATGCCCACGCCATCCATGTACATGATCACCGCGGGCCAGGGGCCGCTGCCCGCCGCGGGGCGAAAGACGTAGCTCGGGCAAATTCCGTCGGCAGTCGTGATCTCGACGTGGCTCATGGAGCCAATTTTACGTCGCTCACTTGGGCGGCGAAAGTTCGCATTTGTGCTCGGGCGCAATCCACGCGAAGAGCTGCACCCAAAACTGGCTGATCTGCGGCAAAGTGGACCACTCCGAGTCGAACTCGATCCATTCGTCGCCCCAGACCACCGCGCGGCCCTTGCCCATTTCGATGGCAATACCGACCGTGGTCTTGTTCGTGTCGGAAAAGAACGCGATCGGCGTGCGCGTGCTTGCGCTGCCGCCCAAATCGGAAACGGCGTAGCCACCGGTGAATGTCACCGAGGTGAGCCCGGCGGTCACGGGATGGGTCGCAAAGTCTTCGATCGGATCGGTGAGGATCGATCCGCTGTACGCGACCTGCAGCGGCGCGAGCAGCGAGTTCGCGTTAAAATCAGCGGCGGTGTTGGAATAACCCGACATCGACACCACGCCGTGACCAGCGGAGACCCAATCAGCGAAAATGGCTGCTTCGTCTGCGGTGTATTGGCGAGTCAGCCAATCGAGCACCACGACGTCGAAGGGCTGCAGGGTCGCCGCCGTCAACGGCTCGTTGGAGGACGTGTGAATTCGCTGCGCGCTCGTGCCGCTATCCACGAGCCATTGCTGAAAGTTCGACGACGCGCGCGCGCCCGGATTGCCGAGAATTCCAATATTGAGGTGTGCGCACTCGCTGCCTGCGCCAGGATCTTCTGCGCCCGCATCAGGGTCCACGTTGAGGATCGTGCCACTGCCGCCGCTCGCCGTCCCGCCGGACGTCGTGGAGGCCATACCGCCCTCGCTGGCATTGCGTCCACCGCTACCGCCCCCAGCGGAGGTGCTGCTCGTTCCTGCGCTCGCGATCGCACTGCCGGGGTGGTTCGAATTGCTGCTGCAAGCGAACAGCGCGAGTGCGCCTAGCAAAGACGCGGCGAGCGAGCGGTTGAACACAGTGCAAGGAGTGCATCCGAGCGGGTTGTCGCTGTCAAGCAGCGCAACAATGCGCCTCAATCGAGAGAAAATCTCGCATTCTCTCGCAGCCGTGCGCGCACCTGACTCTCGGGGGTGGCGCGCAACGCTAAGTCTCGCAGCCACGTCGAAAAGCTGCCCTCGAGCTGTGCAATGCGACCGAATTGCCACGAAGCGTTCACAATCTTGCTCGTGTGCTCGACGCGTTTGCGTTCGTAGGCTCCAAGGGCCTCAGCCAGAGTCGCGTGTTTGTTCAGGCAATGCGCGAGAACGACCGCGTCTTCGATCGCCATGCAGCCGCCCTGACCGAGATTGGGCGTGGTTGGGTGCGCAGCATCGCCAAGCAACGAGACGCGCGCTTTCGACCAAGTCGAAACGGGCTTTCGATCGTGAATATCGGTGCGCAAAATGCGCTCGCTGGGGGTTGCTTCGAGCAACGCGCGCGCGGGCTCACCGAAGGCTGCAAAGCGCTCCAAGAGCGTCGCTCGATCGGCGTCTTTCTCGCCCGCGGGTGCATTCGCAACCGCGAACCAATACGTCTCGTTGTCCGCGATCGGCACGATTCCAAAACGCAACCCGCGCCCCCAAATCTCGATCACTTCATGCGCGGGACTCAGTCCGCCGATAGGCGTTACGCCGCGCCAACTCGTGTACCCCGCGTAGCGCAAGGGCGTGTCCCCGAGCAGCTGCCGTCGCACCGCCGAATGCAACCCATCCGCGCCAATCAGCAGCGCGCCGGATGCGCGCGAACCATCGCTGAATAGCGCGTGCACTGTCTGCTCATCCTGCTCGAATCCGGTCAGTTCGCGGCCCGTGTGCACGCGAGCTGCGTCGATTGCGTCCAAGAGCGTCGCTTGCAAGCGCGCGCGATGAATCGCGATCGACGGTGCGCCAAATTCATCGAGGCGTGTCGAATGCAAGATTGTACCCGCCGCATTCTTCCCCGTGCCTCGCTTTGCCTCATGGCCCACGCGAGCAACAGCCTCATCCAGGCCGAGATGACGCAACGCGAACATCGCCGCTGTTTGCATCACGATCCCCGCACCGGCCGCGCCCAAACTCGGCGCGCGTTCGAAGATCTCGAACGGTATCCCCGCCTTCTGCAGCGCGCATCCAAGCGCAAGCCCACCGATCCCTCCGCCCGCAATCAGTACCGTTCCGTGGTTCGGCATTGGTGAGAGAACTAGTCGAGGGTTCGGCGGCGCTCTACAGCAAAGAGATATGAAACGTTAGCGCGTGCGGAAGCGTTCGGACGCAAGGCGTCCTGTTTCACGCCGAAAACCAAAGAAATTGACCATGGCTCGGCCACGCTCGAGCTGTTAGCGATCAACGCTCTCACTGCTGCGATTGCGGCTCAGGGAGGACCATATGTCAGGTGGAATTGCGAATAAGCGTTCGGTCCATTGGCGAACGCTCTTTGTCTTGATGATTGGTATGGGATGCGCCGCTTGTGGCGGACCTTGGACGGCACGCGTTTGCTCGTCCAATGCGAGCGGGGCTTGCCGAGGTTCTTCGCCGTTTTCCACGCATTACACGGCTAGCTCGTTCAACGTCGTCAAGTTGGCGAACGGGCTCACGGACGTGCAGGTGAGGGATCCGTCGTGTCCGAATGGGATTGGCTCCCTCGACGTGACAGTGGTCGACGCCGACACTCTCGACATCAACGTGTATTGTCTTTCGGACCAACCACCCGTTGGCGGTGGAACCATGACGTTGCCGCCAACGGGCGCCCCACATCCGGCTCCCACGAGCGCGCCCCCGCCGCCTCCGAGCGGGACGATGACCTTGACTCCAGCCCCAACCACGGCGGCGCCTGCCCACTAGGACCAATCGAGATGGCACCAGTCCCTTTTCGTTCCAACGTCACTTGGCAAGTCATGCATCAGACCGTGCCCGCCGTCACCTCGGCTCGGCTCTACACGCCTCGCAATTGGCGAGCTGACGGAACTCGCGATCAAGCCAACAGCTGGCGCCCCGGCCTGGATGCTCTACGTCAGATCGTTGCCGATTCGGAAGCACTGCATCGCCGAGTGCGCGCTGTTGGCGGCTTATGGTCGCTGTCGCCAGTCGCGGTTCTGCAGGATCACGTAATCGATACGACGAACCTCACGGAGTCCGTCATGCACCTGCCCGACGGCGCGTTGCTTCCCAGCGCGAGTAACGGCCGACCGTTCGTGTTTGCGCAGGCCGGCGCGCGTGTCGTCGATTTCCACGAGCAGCTGATGGCAGCCAATTTCGACCTGCCCACGTGCGGCGCGAGCAATGGGCAAACCCTCGCCGGCGCGGTTGCAACCGGCACCCACGGAGCGGCGATCGACATCGGTGGCGTGCAAGATTACGTGGTTGGCATTCACTTGATCGGCGCGGCCGGCAGGCACATTTGGCTTGAACGCGCGTCGAGGCCGATTGTGACCGATGCGTTCGTGGCCATGCTCGGTGCAGAGCTCGTCCGGGACGACACCATGTTCAACGCAGCGCTCGTCAGCTTCGGCAGCTTCGGCATCGTGCACGCCTACATGCTCGAGGTCGAGCATGCGTTCATGCTCGAGGAGTACGTCAAGAAGATTGATTTCTCCGTCGCCATGCAGTTGATCGCGGGTGGCACGATCGACACGGTTCCGCTCGCGCTGCCAACCGGAAGCGAGCGGCCATTTCATTTCGAGTTCGTCGTCGATCCGTACCATCGTGCCGACAACAGTGGGGGCGTTCGTGCGCGAGTGATGTACAAGCGGCCGTTCGCACAACAGCCACCGGACCCGGGCGGCGTATCGCAGACGCCATCGGCCAGTATTCTCGCGACAATCGCTGGTCTTTTGGACCATTTCCCGGGGAAAATCGACCGTGCCATCCTCGAGGCGGCGGTACCGTTCTTCCTAAATCTGGAGGTCCCCATCGTCTCCAAGAAGATTGCGACGCCCGCGGCGATGTTCGGAGATACTTCGTTGCGCACTGGCGGCATGAGCATGGAGCTTGGCTTCGAGCTGACAGATGTCCCGCGCGCCGCCAAGATCCTTTGTGATGCTGCGGTTCAGAATCTATACGCGGGTGTGCTGGCGTTTCGCTTCGTCAAGTCGTCGCTCGCGACGCTAGCATTCACGCGCAGTCCAAACCCCGCCGCCTCCGGTCAAGCACAACGGATCGTGTGCACGGTCGAAACCGACGCGCTCGCCACCGACGGGACGGCCAACGCATTCAACGCATTCTGGGCGAATTTGGACGCTGCCAATATTCCGTACACGCTCCATTGGGGACAAAAGTTGCGCCAAGATCCCAGTTACTTGAAGAGAGCGTATGGCGCCGCGCTCGACACTTGGCTGGCCCAACGTCGCGCTTGGCTGTCGACACCGGCTGCTCGGCGCCTCTTCTCGAGTGATCTCCTCGACACGATGGAGTTGTCCAAGTGAAATGACCGCGCACACGGGGCGCGGCAACGAGTACGACCACATCCTTCTGTGTCGGAACGGATTCGAGCTCACTGCCCGTATCTCCGCACGGGGCTGCGGCGGTGCAGGAGGATTCGAACCCACGGTACCCCTGCGAGTACGCCGGTTTTCAAAATGCCAGGCGACCGTTGATGTCGAGAGCAACGAGAGGCACATGAAGGCAACGGAGCGATCGAGGTCGCGCTCTTGGTTTACCCGACGGCGATGCTGATCGCTACGACCGAAGTGCGCCAGACTGTGCCAGCGCGCGGGGCGCGAGATCTCCGAGGGATTTGGCTGATTCGCGATCTGACCGCTCGGCATGATCGTTGCGTAATGCGGCTGTATGAATCGTCTGTCAGTCGGTTGGGGAGCATTGCTGACCACACTCTCGCTATTCGGTTGCGCGGGTAAGGCGCAGGACAGTCGGGATGTGGTCGGTGGTGGCGGCGGGCTCACCTCGATTTGTCGTGGTGCCACCGGCGGCACGCATGAGGTCGCAATGGCTGATGCTGGCGAAGGTGGCGTGGGTGGCACAGCGTTTGTAGAGCCGCAGCTGCTACATACCTGCGGCTGGGATGCGACCGTGTCGGTCAAACGGACAGATCGCACTGATTTGAACCTACCGTCACGCCTCGGGACCTTGGTCGTGGACGACAGCGCGGCGTTGACGGGCTTGCTCTCGGTACAAGGGCAGGTCACCCCGCTCGCGTTGATTCGCGATAGCGGCACACGCGCGCACCTCGAAACGTCGAAGGCCGGCATTCGGTTCGCGGACTTCGTTCTGCAGACCTTGACGCTGACCGCATTCGACGACGACTCCGACGGAATCGCCGATCGACTCGAGGGCAGCGGCGAAGGAACCGTGGATACGCCCTGTGGCGATTGCGCTCCGGTCCCCGTGCCCGCAAGCTTCACGCTTTCGGCGGTGGTCGACCGAACCGCGCCGAAGGTCGGCGCGGTTTCGCAAAACATGAGCCCTCTCAGCCAGGTGTCCGTGACGGTGAGTGAAGCACTGCAGTCAGCGACGCTGGCGCTCAGCGGCACGAACACTGTGCCGCTCGAGCCGCTCGGCAGGCAATTGAGTTCGTTCGCTACCTCGATGGCGTTGCCTTTCGGCGGCTCATGGCAAGTCACGGGCAAAGCCCAAGACTTTGCCGGACTTGCACTCGACTTGAGCGGCGCAACGCTCACGACGATGGACCTTGGCGTGTTTGCTGAAGATGGCTTCGAAAGCCAACCAGTCGCCTCGCTTGGCGCTACCGCGAGCTGGATCGACGCCAGCAGCGGGCTACCGATCCCAACGGGAAGTCGCGCGCTATTGCTACAATACGCCACCCTCTTTCATCTGAAGCGAAGCGACGGGACCACCAAAGTCGCGTTTCGGGTTATCGGTCTCACGCGCGCGGCTTCGGGCACGGCCGATTCGGCGGAACCGGCAGCGAGCTTTCGGGCTGCGGTCATTGGTGGCACGAGTCGTGTCGACGAACAAGCCTCTGCCGGCACCGCGGTACTGCCGACTAGCCACGCAGCCTGGACTTTGGCGACCGAGCCGCGCACCGTCGAGTTCGAGCTGCACGACCCCGGTACCGACGTCGCCGTGGAGATCTCCGCGGCGATTGATTGTTCCGGAGCGATCGGGTTTGGCGGATGCACGCCACGCAACGCGCTAATCATCGACGACCTGCGCGTCGAGTAGCGGAGGAGGAGGGATTCGAACCCACGGTACCCTTGCGAGTACGCCGGTTTTCAAAACCGGTGCCTTAAACCGCTCGGCCACTCCTCCAAGTCGCGGATTGCTTGGAGGCCGCTCGATAGCATCAGAAATCGGGCGAGTCACGCATCAGTTCGCGATCGGCTGTTCAGCGCGGGACGAAGCGTTCGCCGTCGAAGCGATACTGGTAGGTGGTGACTTGGGGTTTGCTGAACGGCCGCTCGTTGAGCGCGGAGTCCGTGGCTCTCTCGTTGCAATAGCGTAGGTAGGCCGGATCCATGGTGCGGGGGGTCGCGGTGGTGCGAACGATGAGCCCGTTGTTTTTGGCGGCGGGGTTTTGGTTGAGCTCGAAGCTTTCGATCACTTGTTCGGTAGTGCGCGTGCCGGACGCGGTGTCGCACGGATCTTGGTTCGTGAACGAAAATAGATCTTGGGTTTTTGGGGGATCGACCGTGAAGTCGAGGACCGACAAGGTGTCGGTGGAGGTCGACTGGTGGGCGTCCGTGAATTCGCACACGCCAACGTCGATGTCGTCGGCGCGACGGTACGCCTGACACGTTTGCGGGCGTAGACCCGATAGGTAACGGAGCGATCGAAATTTGTCGCCTTGGCGTTCGGCGATCAGCGTGCCACCCCAATTCGAGGAATGGGGTTCACAGCCGCGAAATACCGCCAAGCGCTGGTCTGCGTTTGCCGCAGTAAAATGGCCAGAAACGTAGAGCTCGAGCTCGAAGAAGTCTGCCCCATCGACGGCAATGCGGCCGTCCGAGACGGCTGCGGCGCCTTCGAATGGCGGGCACGTTCGACAGCCGACGTGAATGCGATGCGCGCCCGTGGTCTCGTAGTGCATCGCGACGTTACACAGGTCGGACAGGAATCCGATCTGCTGCGCGAGTTCAGGTGTCAGATCGGCGGGGATGGCATCGAGGAAGCGCGGGCTGACCGGTGCGGGTTCGGCTTGCGCGCTGGGTGGTGGAGGCGGCGTCACTCGTGCGGGTTGCTGAGCAACTGGAGAGGGTGCCCGGGTCGCACAGCTCGCTAGCGTCAGTGCCAATACTCGAAAGCCCAATCGCCCCCACGCGCGCGCTCGTTTCATCCGTTCGAGCGTAGCTGACGCGCGCGTCAGCGCTTGTGGCACTTATCGAAACTGTGCGGCCCGCCCGACACGGGTTGCGGCGTGAAAACCACGAGCGCCCCCCAAAAATCCCCAAATGTGCCGCGATTTGGCCTGGCCCAACGTTTGCTGAAGGGGTGGGCAACCGGCGCTTTCGTCCGGCGGAGGTTCTGACAATGACTGGCATGGAGAGTTCGCGTTGGGTGGCGGTGAGTGCGTTGGCTGCGGCAATGTTCGCAGTCGGGTTTTCGTTCGCGACGGTGGCCTGTAGCAGCCCGCACGACGTGAGCGTTGCCGAAGCGGCGCGCGCAGAGGGCAGTGTGAGCGTGCCCGCGCCAGCGGCGAGCTTGGGCAGCATCGCGAAGATCGTGAACGGCGCGCCGTCCGCCGTACCCGCGTCTTCAGCTTCGATGGGACTTGTCGAGGGCAAAGGCGTCGAGATCAAAGCGGCGAGTGATGGACTCAAGCTGAAGCGCTTCGTGGTCGCGCGCAAGATCGAGAACCGTGAACCGATAGCGGGCGATGAGTTCAAATTGGGGAGCGCGCCCGTGTATGCGTTCGTGGAGTTCGAGAACTCGGCTCGCGACGCGCGCAGCGTGCGCGTGATGTTTCAAAATCAGGACACCAAAGTCACTGTCGGTCACGTGAAGCTGACCGTACCCGGTGCTGCGGAGCGCTTTCGAACTTGGGGCAATACGCGCATGATCCGCGACCCGGGGCGTTGGGAGGCCGTGGTTTCGACGGTCGATGGTGTCGAGCTGGGTCGCGCTCAGTTCGAGGTCAAAGGCTGAGCTCGTCAGACTGCACGCGCACTGCGAGTCGCGCTAGGCTCGTCGCAGCAATGAGCTCAACGTCATCGAAGTCGCAATCTGTGGCCCCCGAGAGCACCGCGGTGCGAGTCGCGCTGTGGCGAGCGCTGCACGTTCGAGTCGATCCGGCGCCGCACGTGATCGAGGACGAGGTAGGCCTTCGTCTCGTCGCTCCCGACGATGGCTGGCGTCAGCGCCCGGACATGGATCCGAAATTTACGGCTCCCTTTCGTGCCTCGATCGTCGGTCGTGCGCGCTTCATCGAGGATTTGGTGACCGAGCAGGTGAGCCGTGGGGTCGGACAATACGTGATCTTGGGCGCAGGTCTCGACACGTTCGCGCAGCGCAAACCGGAGAGCGCTTCGCAATTGGCGGTTTTCGAAGTCGACCAGCCGGGTCCGCAGACCTGGAAGCAACAGCGGCTAGTCGAGCTTGGTTTTGGCAGCCCCGAGTGGTTGCGATTCGTGCCTGTTGATTTCGAAGGCGGTGACTCTTGGTGGGAGCAGCTGTCGCGCGCGGGCTTCGACGCGAACGCGCCGGCGATCGTCGCCTCCGCTGGCGTGAGCATGTACCTGAGCAAGGAAGCGATCACCGCCATGCTGCGTCAGGTCGCGGCGCTAGCGGCAGGATCGACGTTCGTGATGACGTTCTTGATGCCGATCGAACTCGCCGATCCCGAGGTGCGTCCCGGATTGGAGATGGCGGCGAAAGGAGCTCGCGCGAGCGGCACGCCGTTCATCAGCTTTTTTGCGCCGGAAGAGTTGCTGACCTTGGCGCGTGAAGCGGGCTTTCGCGAGACGCAACACGTATCGACGGCCACGGTCGCAGCGCGTTACTTCGCGGGCCGCGCCGACGGTCTGCGTCCATCGATCAATGCCGAGGAAATTCTGGTCGCGACGACTTAGTCCGTGACGCTCGTTGGAGCCGATTCGGCGGCGCATCCGGCATGGCCCGCCGTTGCGTCGTCTTCGTTGTCGTCATGGTCGTGCTTGCCGCCGTGCCCGGCGCTTGCGGGAGCGGACTCCGGGCCCGTGCCACCGTTCCCGCCCGGGACGCCAGCCTCGGCCGCGCTACTTCCGCCGAAGCCACCGCTCCCTAGGTGGAAGGAGCCGTAAGCGCTCGTATTCGGCGTGAATGACGGATTGGGCGTGGTCGTCGCGTGCGGCAGGACGAAGCGGCTGTTGGCGCATTGCGGGATCCCTTGCCAACACTGCACGCCGTCGAAGTAGACCTCGACGGGCACGCACTCGCACTGACCGCAGCACGCGAGACCGATCACCGCTGCTTGACCCCAAGCAACTTGCGCAGTGGCGCCGACAAAGCCGGCGAATTCACACTCGTTGCCAGACACCACACCACAAGTGCCCGTTGCGCCGTCACCGTTTGATTGGCAATTGCCGTTCAGATCGCACGGCGGAGGAGGCGCGCTGTCGTCTCCCGCCGCCCCGCCGACACCAGCAGCGTCAGAGCCGATGGCCATGCCACTGCTGCCGCCGCTCTCGTCGCTGCTCTTTCCACCCGTTGCGCTCGGCTTCGCGCCGGGTCGTCCTGCGGTGCTCGTGTTCACCGGCGATTGCCCGCCACTTTCGGTGCCGCCGCTCTCAATCTCGGTATCGGTCGAGGCTGAATCGGAATAGTCGGTCTTGATCGTGCAGGCGCCAAGCGAGCACATGAGTGCAGCAGCACGAAGGAAGCGAGCAGCCATGGTGCGGCTTTGGTGCAAGCCGTGTGCTCAGCATTACTCGCCAACAAAGCTCGCGCAAATCCAACTCTCAGGGGTAGGTTGGAGTGTCATTGCGCGGCACAGTGACGCTTCGCCACGCTTCAGATCAGTCGAAGGCCGTCGCGAGTGCTACTCGTTCAGTGCTGTTCACGTCGCTCGTCACTTGCGCGAGCTTGGCTCGGATCCCGCTGACGGCATCTGCACCGAGTGGCAAACGGAGGTTGGGTGCGCCCGCGTCAACTGCGTCGATGATTGCGCGTGCGGCCTTCGTCGGATCGCCTGCCTGAGCTCCTGCTTCTTTCTCGACGTAAGCGCGTGTGGCGCCAACGGTTTCCGCGTAGGCCGGAAGTGTGGGCATTGCGCGGAATGCGGAGCCGAACAGTCGCGTGCGGAACGCACCAGGTTCGACGATCAGCACGCGCATCCCAAAGGCAGAAACCTCGGCTGACAAGGCCTCAGAGACTGCTTCGAGCGCGTGTTTTGCGGCGCAATATGGGCCAAAGCCTGGCGCGGTGATCAGGCCACCTACACTGGTGATCTGCACGATCGTGCCGGCGCGGCGTTCGCGCATGTGCGGCAACAGCGCCTGAGTCGTGGCAACGGCGCCAAAGAACATGGCTTCGAATACCGCGCGAAGCTCGGCCTCGCTCGTCTCCTCCAGTGCACCGACGACGCTGTACCCGGCGTTGTTCACCAACACGTCGATCGCCCCGAAGCGCCCGATCGCCGAAGCCACGGCACTGTGAATTTCTTGCGGCTTGGTAACGTCGAGTTGCAACGCCAAAACGCGCTCGGGCGCGCGTGCAACGAGGTCGTCGAGTGTGCGCGCATCGCGCGCCGTTGCGACGACGCGTTCTCCGCGCTCGATCAGTTCCTCCGCGAGCGAGCGACCGAAGCCGGAAGAAGTGCCAGTGATGAACCAAACTTTGCTCTGTGCCTGCTGGGTGTTCATGCGTTTCTCCTGCTCAGAAAACTAGGCTTCTGGATTCTGGTCAGCAACGCGTCGAATCTTCATGCGCTATGTAGTAGTTCTTATGAATGACTAGCGACCGCCACGACCTAACCGGGCTCACCGCGCTGCTTTCCGTCGCCGAAAAGCGCAGCTTTACTGCGACCGCGGCCGAATTGAGGGTTACGCCATCGGCGGTGAGTCAGACGATTCGAGCACTCGAGGATCGGGTCGGCGTGAGGCTGCTCCAACGCACCACGCGTAGCGTCGGGTTGACCGAAGCAGGAGCGCGCTTCATTGGCCGGCTCAAGCCAGCGATGGCCGGCGTTTATGAGGCGTTCGATACGCTGGGCGAACTGCGCGATCGCCCAGCGGGGCTATTGCGCCTCACCTTGCCTCGCTTCGGCTATGAACAAGTGCTCGCGCCACGGTTGCCGGAATTTTTCCAAAGCTATCCCGACATACACCTCGATGCTTCACTCGATGATGCGTTCGTCGACATCGTGGAGCAGGGCTTCGACGCCGGAATGCGCATTGGTGAAATGATCGACCGCGAGATGATCGGCGTGCGAGTGAGCGATGACATGCGCATGGCCGTGGTGGGTTCGCCTGCGTACTTCGCGAAGCACGGCAAACCCAAACACCCGCGCGAGCTTCAAGACCACGACTGTATCAACTACCGGAGAAAGACCAGCAACGTGGTCTATCGCTGGGAATTCAGCGAAAACCGCAAAGATTTTGCGGTTGCGGTGAATGGCAGATTGTTGCTGAACGACGGCGCGTTGATGGCGGACGCGGCTGCCACGGGTCTCGGGCTCGCGTACGTGGTCGAAGCGAGCGTGCGCGACGCGCTCGCTAACAAGCAGCTGGTGCGTGTGTTGGATGCTTTCTGCACGCCATTCCCAGGCTTCTTTCTGTATTACCCGAGTCGCGTACAAGTGCCGCCCAAGTTGAAGGCGCTGATCGATTTCTTGAGGTGGACCTCGCGTTGAGCCACTCCGTTCTGCCCTCAACCCCACGCGGCGAGCACGGCCGGCGAAATCAAACGCGCATCAGTTCCGATCGGTCGATGCGTGTGCCGGCGCGCGAGGCGATCGCGCCAGAGTCCGTGATACGCGTCCGCATTGCGCATGTCACACGCCTCGAGTGGGTTGTTCGCTCCGACCTCGAGATACACGTCGAGATTGTCGAGATTCGGCCGAGGCAGTGCGCCGCGTTCCTGCGCGTGCCACATCTGTTCGTATAGGCCTTCCAGCTCGCGCACCAAGGTTGGCATGTCGAACAATACGGAACCGTTGCGCGCCGTGCCCAGCCGCTCTCGGAAGGGCTCGAGCAAGCGCCGATCGCGTCCGTAGCGCACGGCTCTTTCCACGAATTCGGAGGCCGATTCGCAGATCAATTCCGGGATCCCCGCGGCGCGGACCAAGCTGCCGCAAACGCGTGAGGCAAACGAGCGACCCGCGAGGGTGAGCACGGGGATGCCGCTCCACAACGCGTCAGAAGCCGTCGTGTGCGCGCCGTATGGCATGGTGTCGAGGAATAGATCCGCGAGCGCATAGCGCGCCAAGTGGAACGAATTCGCCAGTTTTTGCGCGAAAATCAGGCGCTCTTTCTCGATGCCGCGCTCGGCTGCGTAGCTGCGAAGGCGCTCGTTGGTCGGGTCGTTGTTGCTCAAGAGCCAAAGGACGCTGCCCGGAACGCGCGCCAAGATCGCCAGCCAACGCTCGAAGGTTTCCGGGGTGATCTTGTGCGCGCCGTTGAAACAGCAGAACACGGTCGCTTCCTCCGGCAACCCCACCTCACTGCGCGTGGGTCGTTGCGGGGCCAGGCTGCGAGCGCGCAAGCTCGGCTGATAGCAGGGTAAGCGCAGGACCTTTTCGGTGTAATACCGTTCGTGTGATTCGGGCACCACGAAGTCGTCCGCGATCAGGTAGTGATGGTAGGGGCTCGCCATGCTGCCCGGAAATCCGAGCCAATTGACGATCACTGGCGCTGGGCGCTGAGCCACGACCTTGAGCCGCGCGTCGCGCGTGTAGCCGTTCAAATCGACGAGAATTTGCACGCCATCAGCGGCGATGCGTCGAGCCGCGCTCGCGTCGTCCAATTGACTGAGCGACGTGAACTGGTGCGCGGTGGCCTTGAAGTGTTGGTGCAGTGGGTCGTTCGATTCCGGACCGCAATAGTAGGCGAAGGCCTCGACGCGGTCTCGCGCGTGCAGCTCGAACACTTCGGTGATCAGGTATCCGAGCGCATGCTCACGTAGATCCGAGGACAAGTAGCCTACGCGCAACGGTCCAGCCGCTGCCGTGATCGGCGTGCGCGGACTCAGGAGCGCGCTGGGCTCACCCACGTCGAGCTGGTTGTAGTGGTGCGCGATGGCGAGCTGCAATAGCGGATCGTCGCTCAGCGCTGCCGCGGAGAGCGGCGATAGGCCGCGAATCAACGAGCGCAGATCGACACGCTCCGAAGGCAACACCGCAGGCCATTCACACTGCCGTTGGCGCAGCGCGACCAAATGCTGAATCGCTTCGCGCTGGCTCGAATCGAGCTCGAGGCTGTGACGGAGCATCTGCTCTGCTGCGGCATCTTGCTCCGCGGCTTCCAAAGCGCGCGCGCTCTGATTGAGCGTGGTCGTCTTGTGCGAAACCGCGCTGCCGGTGACAGCGCTCATCCGCGACAAAGCTACTGACCATTGCGAAAGCGCAGCAGCGACGTTCCCGAGCCGCTCGTACACGCGGCCCAGGTTGATGTACGCCGGCATGAACTCCGGATTGAGCTCGATCGCGCGCTCCAAGCATTGCTGGGCCGTTTCCAGCCGTTCCGCGTCGGACAAGGCGACTGCGTAGTTGAACAGCACCGCGTAGAGGAGCGGGTTGTTCGGGTTGTGCTCGACCCAGGCGGCATACAAGGCGATTGCAGCTTGAACTTGACCGCCCTGCTTCAGCAGCTCAACGGCGCGGATCAGGTCCGGGACGCTCAGTTCTTGGGCCATTGTCCGAATTTAGAGCTCAAACTAGGGCGTCGATCAACGCTTGGATTTGCGCTTGGCTCATGGCTGACAGCTGATCGTCACTGAGCGCACTGAGTTGGGTCGCGCTCATTGCTTCGATGTCTTGCGTGGTCAGCTGAGCGATCGTGGTCGTGCTCAGGTAGGAGATGGTGGTGGTCGAGATCTGCGTGAACTGAGTTGGGGCGAGCAGGGCGAACTGTTCGGGCTTGAATGTGCCGAGCTGCATGGCCGTGAACGAGGCGACCTGTTCGGCACTGAGCGCGCCGAGCTGCGCAGACGATAGATTTTGCAGCTCGGTTGCGTTGAAGCTGCCGACTTGCGAGCCGCTCAGACCCGCAATTTGCGTGCTGGAAAGCGCGGCCAATTGCGGCAAGCTCAATGCGCGGATCTGCAAGCGCTGCAGTCCTTCGAGTTGGTCGAGGCTGAGCGCTGAAATTTGCGCGGTCGAAAGATAGCCGACCTGAGTCGAGCTGAGCGCTGCCACTTCGTACGGCGTCAGGCTGGCGAATTGCGCGGAGCTCAGTTCGCCGATCTGCGCCGCGCTGAGCCCGGCAACGCCGCTCGCCGACAACGAGCTCACTTGCCGAGGGCTCATGGCTGCGACTTGCGTTGCGGCCATTGCGCCCACTTGCGTCGCGGTCAGTCCGCTCAATTCAGTCTCCGACAAGAGCTGGATCTGAGCCGTGCTCAGGCTCGCGACTTGGGTTGCGGACAAGCCGGTGATGCCCGTCGCAGACAAGCTTTGGAATTGTGCGCTGGTCAACGCTGTGAATTGCTCCGCAGTGAGCCCTGAAATCGCGGCTCCCGAGAGCGCGCCGACCTGAGCGAGCGAGAGCGCGTTGAGCTGAGTCGTGCTGAGCGCGGCCACCTGGGTCGCGTTCACGCCGGTGATTCCCGACGTAGAGAGCGCGGCGATCTGCGTCGAGCTCAGCTGAGAAACCTGAGCGGTGGACAGCGCAGCAATCTGCGACGACGTGAGCGCGCGCAGCTCCGTCTGCGTGAGCACGCCGATTTGCGTCGAGTTCAGGCTCGCGATCGCGGTCGTACTCAGCGCGGCGACTGCCGCAGACGACAACGACGACAGTTGGCTCGTGGTCAACGCCGCGAGCTGGCTCGGTAGCAACGCCGCAGCGCCGCTCGAGCCCAAGCCGGCGATTTGGCTGCTCGAGAGCCCGGCGAGCACGGTTGTTGTCAGTTGCGCGACTTGGGTCCCGTTCAGTGCGCCGATCTGCGTGCCGGTCAACGCGGCCAGTTGAGTCGTGCTCAATGCTTGGAAATCGCTCGCGCTGAGCCCCGTGATGCCGCTCGAAGATAGCCCTGCGAGCTGCCTGGCGCTGAGCGCGTTCAACTGTTCGAGACTGAGCGCGGCGATCTGCGTCGAACCGAGCCCTGCGATTTGTCCCGCGACGAGTGCGGCGACTTGGCTGGTCGATAGCGCGCCGATTTGCGAAACACCGAGCGCGCCGACCGCGCTGGACGAGAACGCGGCGAGCTGGGTCGAGCTGAGCGCGTTCAGTTGAGCTGCGCTGAGCGTCGCGGCGGCCGCCGTCCCCAAACCGGACAAGCCAGTGGCGGAGAGCGCGCTGATTTGCGCTGTCGACAAGCCCGCTGTCTGAGTGGTGGTCAGGGCAGCGAGTTGCGCCGAGCCGAGCGCTGCGAGCTGCTTGTTGCTGAGCGCGGCGAACGCAGTCGCGTTCAGGCCGGGCACGCCGTTCGCGCTGAGGTTGCCGAGTTGCGTCGTGGTCAGGGCCGCGAGCTGGGTCGTGCTGAGCGTGGCCACCTCGCTGCTGTTCAACACACCGACTTGAGCGGTGGTCAGGGCCGCGAGCTGGGTCGTGCTGAGCGCGCGGATCTGCTCGCTGCTCAGGCCTGCAACTTCGGTGGTCGACAGTCCCGCGATACGCGAAGTCGTGAGCGCGCCGACTTGTGCAGGTGACAGAGCCGCGAACTGACTCGAGGTCAACGCGGCGAGTTGTGCGGGGCTCAGTTGGTTGAGACGAGTCGCAGAAAATGCTGCGATCTGAGCGGTAGACAAGCCGGAAACGCCACCGGTCGAGAGCGCGGCCAGTTGAGTGGCGCTGAGCGCATCGACCTGTGCGGCCGAGAGCACGGCTGCTTGCGTCGAGGTGACACCGGCGAGCTCGGTCGCGGTCAGCACGCCCATTTGCGCGGCGCTGAGCTGAGATACCTGCGAACTGCTCAGCGCGCCGAATTGACTGGAATTGAACGCGGCCAGCTGGCGTGTGGTCAGCGCGGCGAGTTCGGCTGCGGTCAGGCCGCGCACGCCGGTCGTGCTGAGCGCGGCGATTTGAGTTGTCAATAATGCGCCGAGTTGCGTGCTGTCGAACACAGCAACCTGAGCGTCGCTCAGTGCGCCGAGTTGGACGCTGCCCAAGCTGCCGATTTGCGTCGCGCTCAGTGCGCCGATTTGCGTCAATGCCAGCGCGGCGACTTGAGTATCGAGCAGAGCGCGCAGCTGGCCGCTGCTGAGCGCGGCGATTTGGGCGCTGCCCAGCGCAGTGACCTGCGCGGCGCTCAAACTGGCGATTTGCGCCGAGGAAAGCGCGCCCAATTGCCGATTGCTGAGCGCCGCCACCTGGGTGCTGGCGAGGCCGCTCAGGCCCGAACTCGACAACGCGGAAATCTGACCGGTCGACAGTGAGGCCAGCTGCGCGGCGGTGAGCGCCGCGACCTGAGTGTCGAGCAAGCCACCGGCCTGCGTCGCGCTGAGCGCGGCGACCAAGCTCGTCGAGAGCCCCGCGATCTGCGTCTCACTCAGCGCAGCGACTTGCACAGGCGCGATGGCGGCGAACTGCGCCGAGGTGAGCGCGCTTAAATCGCTGACCGGCAGGGCCGCGATCACCGTGGTGGAAATCCGCGACACCTGAACCGTGCTCAGGTTTGCTAGCTGCGCCGTGGAGATAGCCGTGAATTGCTCGGGCGTCAGTACGCCTACTGTCGCCGGCGAGAGCGCCCGCAGTTGACTGCTCGAAAGCGCGGAAATGGCGCTGGTCGAGAGCCCATTCGCGCCGGTGACGGAAAGCGCGGCCAGCTGCTGCGAGGAGAGCCCCGCGACCTGCGCGGGCGACAGGGCCGCGACCTGGGTATCCAGTAGGCCGCTCACCTCGGCTGGCGTCATCGCGTTGATTTGGGTGCCGCTCAAGCTCGCGATGACGCTCGTGCTGAGTGCGCCGACTTGCGTCGACGTGAGTGCAGCGAATTGCGTCGTCGAAAGCGCAGCGAGCCCAGTTGCGCCCAGGCCAGAGATCGCGTCGAGCGACAGAGACGCGATCTGCGTCGCATTGAGCACGGACAACTGTGCCGAGCTCAACCCGGCGAGCTGAGCGGAACCGAGACCGCTGATCTCGGCTCCGGTGAAGGCAGCGAGCTGCTGTGTGCTCAGTGCAGCCAACTGCGCCGAGCTGAGGTCGCCCACCTGCTCTGGCCGAAGGCCGCGCAGCTGAGTGGTACTCAAACTGGAGACTTGGTTCGCAGAAAGGGCGGAAATCTGGCTGTCTAGTAGGCCGCTCAGCTGGGTGGCCGTGAGAGCACCGAGTTGCGCGCCGCTCAGCGCGCCGAGCTCGGCTTGGGTCAAACCGCTGATTGCATTTGCCGACAGCGACGCCACTTGGTTGGTCGACAGCGCGGCCAACTGCGCGAGCGAAAGCAGTCCGACCTGGGTGGCACTGAGCCCGCGAATGGCGCTAGTGCTCAGTGCCTGCAACACGGTACTGCTCAGCGCCGAGATCTGGTCGACGTTGAGGGCGGCGAGCTGCGTTGCGTTGAGCGCTGCGAGTTGCGCAGTGGCGAGCGCCGCGAGTGCAGTGTTCGCCAGGCCGTCGAGAGCGCTCGACGATAGGGCGCCGACCTGCGCGCTCGTCAATGAGGCGAGCTGCGTCGAGCTCATGTTGGCGAGTTGTGCGGAGGTGAGGCCGGCAATCGCGGAAGTCGACAGGGACGCGAATTGGGTCGCGTTGAGCGCAGCGAGCTGCGTGTCACTCAAAACGGCCAGCGAAGTGGCACTGAAGCCGCGTAGCTGCGCGGTGCTAAGTGCTGAAAAGTGCTGCTCATTCAGCCCAGCGAGCGCACTCGTCGTGAGGGCCGCGAGCTGCGCCGCGCTCAGCGCAGCAACCTGCGTCGTGGCGAGCTCACCCACGTCGGTCTGACTCAAGCCGCTCAGCTGCGTCGTCGACAGAGCGGCGATTTGCGTCGAGCCGAGGGCTGCAATTTGATCGCCGCTCAGCTCGCTGACCCCGGTTGCACTGAGCCCACGCAGTTGCGTCGCGCTGAGCGCGGCGAGTTCTTGCGGAGTCAGAGCATCGATCGCGGACATCGTGAGCGCGCCGAGTTGCGTTGCGGACAAGGCGCGGAGCTGTGTGAGCGGCAAGGTCGCGATCTGAGTCGCGGTGAGGCCGCCGAGCGCGCTGGTCGACAATGCGCCGAGCTGGCTCGTGCTGAACGCGGCCAGTTGTGTCACACCGAGTGAGCCGAGCTGTGTAGAGAGCAGCCCACCGAGCGCGGACGTCGACAATGCGCCGACCTGTGTGGTCGACAAGGTGGCCAATTGTTCGTTGCTCAGCGCGCCGAGCTGCGTACGCGAAAGGCCCTTGATTTGGCTAGAACCGAGCGCGGCGATTTGTTCTTCGGTGAAGCCTTGCACGGCGTTCGCGGTCAGCCCGGCGAGTTGCGAGCCCGACAGCGCCGAGAGTTCGCCCAACGTCAGCGCTGCGACGTTTCCGCTGCTGAGGCCGCTGAGCTGCGTCGCGCTGAGCGCGGCGAGCTGCGTATCGGCCAACGCCGCAAAACTCGTGGCATCGAGCTCGCTGATTCCGGTACTGGCGATGCCGCGGATCTGAGTCGTGCTCAGCGTCGCGAGTTGGGTGGGGCTCAGCGCATCCGCGCCGTTCAGCGTAAGCACGCCGATTTGCGTCGCACTGAGCCCTCGCAGTTGAGTCGCGCTGAGGGTGCTCACTTCGCTAGAGCTCAGCCCCAGTAGTTGCATGGCCGACAAGGACCCGAGCTGCTTCGAAGTCAGCGCAGCAAATTGCGTGCTGCTCAGACTGCCGAGCGCGTCCGCGCCCAACCCGGCCAAAGCAGCCGTGCTCAGCGCGCCGATCTGCGTGTCGGCAAACGCGGCCAATTGCGTCGAGGCCAGCGCGGCCAGCGCGGTCCGCGTCAAGCCAGCGCTTTGCGTGCTCGAAAGCGCTGCAATTTGCGCTTCGCTCAGGCCCAGGACCGCGCTCGCGCCGAGCGCGGCGAGTTGATTGGCGCTGAACGCGGCGAGCGCGCTGGGCGCAAGCTCGGAGATGTCGACGCTGCTCATGCCCCGGATCTGCGTCGCGGTCAGCGCGCCGAGTTGTGCCGTCGACAGCACGGCGAGCTGCGTCTCGCTCAACTCGCTCACGGCCGCGGCGCTCAGCGCCGCCACTTGCGTCGTGCTCAGCGCCGCAAGCTGCGCAGTCGAGAGACCGTCGATCGCGGTCGTGGTCAAACCGATCAACTGAGTCGGCGCGAAGCTCGCGAGCTGCCAGTTGCTCATCGTGGCAAGCTGATCCCCGCTCAACCCTTGCAGTTGAACGGCGGACAGCGCTTTGAGCTGTGTGCTCGATAGCTGCGCGATCTGCTCCGTGGTCAGCGACGCAATGGCGCTGGAAGAAAGCCCCTTTGTCGCGGTGGCGGTGAGTGCGGCCAGTTGCGTCGTACTGAGCGCGCTGAGCGAGGTCGTGCTCAGCCCGCGCGCTTGGTTCGAGCTCAATGCTGCGATTTGCGCGTTGCTCAAGCTGGCGATCTGCGCGTCAGCGAGCCCACCCAGCGCGGACGCACTGAGCGCACCGAACTGCGAAGCGCTGAGCGACGCGATTTGCGCGATGCTCAACGCCGAGATGCTGGTGGCCGTGAGACCCCCCAGTGCAGTCGTGCTGAGCGCGGCCAGTTGCGTCGTCGACAACGCGGCAAGCTGCGTGTCGGCGAGCGCGGCGAGCTCGGTGAAGACCAAGGCGCGGACTTGGACCGTGCTGAGAGCGGCGACTTGCGCGCCAGTCAGCGCCGAAATCTCGGTCGTCGTGAAGCCCGCGATCTGCGTGGCGCTGACACCGGTGAGCTGAGTGGTGCTCAGTGACGCCAGTTGATCCGCGCTGAAGCCTTTGATCGCGGCCGCGGAAAGCGCGCCAATCTGGGTCGATTGCAGCGCTCCGAGCTGATCGGCGGAGAGCGCGCGCAGCTGATTCGCGCTCAGGTTGGCGAGCTGGGTGTTGGAGAGCGCGCCGAGCTGAGTGTTGCTCAAGCTCGCGATCAGGGTCGTGTTGAGCGCGCGAACCTGAGTCGACGTGAAGCCGGCGAGCTGTGTGGTCGCGAGGGCGGCCAGCTGGGTGTCGGCGAGGCCGGTCAACGCGGCCGCATTCAACGCAGCGACTTGCGTCGAAGCCAGACTGCCGAGTTGCGTCGTCGACAGCGCCCCAAGGCCCACCGAACTCAGACCAGCAATGCTGGTCGTGGCGAGAGCGCTCAGCTGAGTCGCGCTCAGCGACGCGAGATTAGCGCTCGTCAGCGCGCCCAACTGCGCGGTCGTCAGCGCACGAATTTGCGACGTATTCAGCGACGCGAGCTGTTCTTGAGTCAGACCCGAAAAGGCGGCGGCGGTCAGCCCCACTTGCTGAGTCGTGCTTAGCTGCCCGAGCTGAGTTGCGCTCAATTCCGCGAGATCGACGCTGGTCAAGCCGCGCAGCTGGGTCAAGGTGAGCGCGCTCAATTGGCTGCTCGAGAGCACCGCGATCTGTGAGGGTGAAAGCTCACTCACGGCGGCAGCGCTGAGACCACGGATTTGCGTGCTGTTTAGTGCAGACAGCTGCGAGCTGCTCAGCCCGTCGATTGCGCTCGTGCTCAGCGCACCCAATTGCGTCGTGTTGAGGCCCGCGAGCTGCGTGCTCGTCAAAGTCGCGATCTCGCTCGCAACGAAGCCGCGCACGGCGGCGGCAGAGAGAGCACCAAGCTGCGTCGCGCTCAGCGCCGCGAGCTGCTCGCTCGTGAGCGCTGCGGCTCGCGCGGCGGTGAGCCCCGCAAGCGCGGTGGTACTGAGCGCGGTGAGCTGGCTCGGTGCGAGGGCCGCGAATTGCGTTCCGCCCAGCGCGCCCGCTTGGCCAGCGGTCAACCCCTTCAACTGCGCGCTCGAAAGCACCGCAATTTGCGCTTCGCTCAGACCAGAAAGTGCAGAAACGCTCAGCGAGCCGAGCTGCGCCGAGCCCAGCGCGGCGACTTGATCGGTCGTCAACTGGCCGAGCGCGCTGCTGCTCAGCGTGCGCAGCTGCGTCGAACTCAACGCGCCCAGTTGCGCGTTGCTCAGCGCGTTCAGATCCGTCGCACTGAGCGCATTCAACGCAACGCCGGACAGTCCGGCGACTTGCGTCGTGCTGAGCTGCGAAAGCTGCGCGGGACTCAATCCCGCGATGCCGGTCGCGGAGAGCCCCGCGAGCTGCGTGGCCTTGAGCGAAGCGAGTTGATCGAGGGCGAGCGCGGCGACCTGCTCCGAACGCAGCCCCGCGAGCTGCGCAGCGCTCAATGTTCCCAAAAAGGTCGTCGACAGTGCCGACACTTGCGCGTCGCTCAGCTGCGAAACCTCGACCGCGCTGAGGCCCGGGATGGCAGTCGCCCCGAACGCATTCAGCTGCGTCGCCGAAAGCGCCGTCAGCTGGGTCTCTTTCAGCGAACTGAGCTGGGCCGCGCGCAAACCGGAGATTTGCAGCGTGCTGAGCGCCGAGATCTGAGTCTCGGAAAATCCGTTCAACGACCGCGGTGCGATCGCAGCCATCTGCGTGGAAGTGAGCGCGGCGATATCGCTCAGGCTGAGCTCACTCACGTCGGTGCTGCTCAGCGCGGCGAGCTGCGTGGTCGTGAGCGCACCTAGCTGCGCGTCGGACAGCGCATCGATTTGCGTCGCGGCCAGTGCCGAGAGCGCGTTGCCCGTGAGACCGCGCAGTTGCTCGGTGCTGAGCTGCGAAAGCTGCGTGGTGCTCAAACTCGTGACGCGCGTGGTCGTCATCGAACCGAGCTGCGTCGCCGTCAGACCGCCCATCTGCGTGGTCGTCAGCCACGCCAGCTGATCTTCGGAGAACGCGCGCACTTGCGTCGCGCTCAGCAGGGAAATTTGCGTGCTGCTGAGCGCCGAGATTTGCTCGTTCGTCAGCTGCCCAATCTCGGTGACCGTGATCTGGCTGAGCTGTTTGCTAGTCAGCGCCGAGATGTCGGTCGCCGAGATCGACGACACTTGCTGGGTGGCCAGCGCGTAGAACTGCGCTGCCGTGAAATCCAAAATCTGGCTGACCGTTAGCGCCGAGACTTGCGGAGACGTGAGCGCGCCGACCTGCTTCGTACTCAGCGCCGCCAATTGCGAGGCGACCAAGCCAGAAAAGTCAGCCGCCGAAATGGATTGCAAGTCCGTCGTCGACAGACTCGCGATCTGATCGGTGCTGTAGTTCGAGATCCCGGTGACGCTCACGGCACCTAAAAAGTGCCACGCGTGCGCGCTCGGATCCGCTAAAAATTACCGAAAAATGCCGCTAAATCGCGTCAATTGGCTGACACGGCACAACGCGCCGAGATTCGCCTCGGCGCGTCAGCGCCTTGACTCTCAATTCGTGCGTGGGCGCACAGCGCGTTGAGCAATCCGCTCCGCACGCTGCAAGTCCGTGCGTCGGAACGCATGTCCCGGACGCGACAGCTCGAGCATCGCCGTCAGCTGCTCACCGAGGAAAATCGGAATCATCGCCGCTGCACCGACACCACCGCGGCTACTCGCAAAGCGAATCGCGAGCGCGTCTTCGGTCGGACCGTAAGGTGGACCGAGCACCGGTCGACCGCGGCGCGCGGCGCGCAGCACGAGGTCATGCTCCTCCAGCGGATAGCCGAGTCGCTCGTTCGAAATCGGACCAATGATCGAGCGCGTGATCAACGTGCGTTGATTGCGGCCGCGATAGTGAAACATGGCGCTCTCTGCGCCGGTCGTCATCAGCGCGAGCCAAGCCACGGTGTGGCTGAGCTCACATTCGTCCTTGATGCGCTCGACCGGGCGACTCCACTCCTGCAGCTGCTCCGCAGTCGGCGCAGCTGAATTCGTCTTACTCGTCAGCGCGGCAATCTCGCGCACCGCAGTCAGCGCGCGCCAATCACCGTGATACGGGCTCACCTGGCAGAAGTCGGGCACGCGCCCCGCCTCGACACCGCGAATCAACAACCCCGTGACCACCGGCCCCACTGTGAGATCACCATTCGTGACGTACCAAAGCGGCGGCGGCGTCTGCTTGAAAATACTGCGCGGGATTTGATTGAGTTCCATGCGGGCCAGGCCTCCTTCGAGTGACCAGGGCCGATGCTCACTCACCGCTGCTCAATGGGCCAAAAAAACGACACACCTCCACCTACATCTCTCATTCCCAAGAGTGAGAGGGGGCGCCCCCACGCCCGCATCGCACCTCGAATCCCGCCGCTGTACCCGCCCATCACGTCCGGCATCACTCCGCGCGAAACTGTCCTCACTCTCGCAGACACTGCTCGCAGAATTTCGACTCCCAGAGATTTGAACCGCCGAGCCGCAGAGGCCGCAGAGATCAGAGGGAGATTTTGGGGGGGCGCGCAGTGCGCAGATCGCTGCGTTGGACACGACACTTGTGAACCTTGGTCGTGGATGAATTCTCAAAAGGTCGCTGAGCGCGAAACCCCAAAAGACTTCGCCTTCCGCGGTGCAGCTACGCTTTCTGGGGCTCGTTGGGCGCTCTGCGGCCTCTGCCGCTCGGCGGTTAAATCTCAGGGTGCCGCAGAGGGCCTCGAACCGCTGTCGCTAGCGCGCTTTCCGCGACCCAACCCGTTTCTCGGCCAGCCGGGCCGCGCCGCCGAAGGCTGGGACGGGGTTGGGGAGGGCGCGTGACCATCAAAAAATTCTCTCCAGACTGGTAACTGGTGGAGATTGTTTGGGATTATTTCTGGCGCTGGGGCGCTGGGTTGGGTTTGTTGCGTGGCTGCGGACCATTCGCTAGGTTTGCCGACCCCCTTTCGAGGAGCACTCCCCAGCCATGGCACGCGTCACCGTCGAAGATTGTTTGGAACAGGAAGAGAATCGTTTTGCGCTCGTGGTGCTCGCGGCGCAGCGCACGCGCACGATCATGAAGGGTGGGCCCTCGCTGGTGAACGCGAAGAACAAGCCGCCGGTGATCAGCTTGCGTGAGATCGCGGCGGGCAAGGTGCGCTTTCACCGTCCGTCGGTCGAAGCGGTCGCCGAATACATCAACGAACTCGGCCGCGTGAATCTTTGAGCGGCAAAGCGCGTAGCTCCGAGACGCGCACGATCCGCGATTTTGGCGCCGCCGCTGATGACGGCGCCAAGGGTCACTACGAAGATCCGGCGTACTACGCGAAGACGTACAAGGACCGCCGGCACGACGTCGATTACTACGTGCGGCTCGCGCGCCAAGCGAAAGGGCCGGTGCTCGAGTATGGCGTCGGCAACGGGCGTATTGCGCTGCACGTGGCCCGCGCGGGCATTGAAGTCCACGGCGTGGATCTGTCGAAGCCGATGCTCGCGGACTTCGAGGAACGCCTCAAATTGGAGCCAAAACAGGTGCGCGCGCGGGTCTCACTGGCCCAGGGCGACATGCGCACGTACGAGCTCGGCAAGCGCGTGCCGCTGGTGTACGCGCCGTTCAATTGCTTTCTGCATTTGTACACGCGCCCTGACGTCGAAGGGTTCCTCGCGCGCGTCAAAGCGCACCTCGCTCCCGGTGGTCGCTTCGTGTTCGATTTTTCGGTGCCGCACGGCGAAGACTTGTCGCGCGATCCCGAGCGCAGCTACGGCTCGCCGAAGATTCGCCATCCCACGACCGGCGAGCTCGTCAAATACGCGGAGCGGTTCGAGTACGACCGCCTGCGACAGCTGCTCTTGATCTGGATGGAGTTCGAGCCCGAGGAGGGTGGCAAGCCTTGGAAGGTGCCGCTCACGCATCGCCAGTTCTTCCCGCGCGAGGTGGAGGCGCTGCTGCACTACAACGGGTTCAGCGAGATATTTTTCACCGCGGACTTCACCGATCAGCCCGCCGATCAATGGGTGGACTCGATGGTCGTGAGTTGCCGTGTGGCGCCTTCCGCCCGGACTCGCAAAACGTCCTTGCTGAGCAGGAGTAAGGTCCTTGCCGCCAGCAAGAAGAAGCGGGTTCGTCGCGCCTGACCTTGCCGGAGTCGCGCGGGGCGCTTAGTTTGTTTAACGTCCCATGGCGGCCGATTTTTATAAAGAGCTCGGGGTTTCCCGCGGCGCGAGCGACGACGAGATCAAGAAGTCTTATCGAAAGCTCGCGGCTCAGCTTCACCCGGACAAAAACCCGGGTGACAAAAAGGTCGAAGCACGATTCAAGAATGTGAATCGCGCGTACCAGGCTCTGTCCGACCGAGAAAAGCGCAGCCTTTACGACGAGTTCGGTGAAGAAGGCCTGCGCGAAGGGTTCAATTCGGCCGCGGCGCGCGCCTATCGTGGCGGTGGCGCTCCGGGGGGTTATCGCCGCAGCCGCAGCAGCGGCTCGATGAACGTCGAGGATCTGTTCAGTAGCCCGGGCAGCGACCCACCCTCAGGTGGTATTGGTGACTTGTTTGGCGACTTGTTCAGCCGCGCGGGGCGACGCCCGTCGAGCCCGAGCATGAAGGGTTCGGACATCGCCAGCGAGGTGAGCGTGGATTTCATCTCCGCCCTGCGCGGTGCAGAGCTGAAGCTGCGTTTGCAGGACGGCGGTGACGAGATCACCGTGCGCGTCCCGCCGGGCGCCGGCGACGGCGATAAGGTGCGCATTGCTGGTCACGGTGCGCCGGGCGCATTCGGCGGCCCGCCTGGGGACTTGATCCTCAACATTCGCGTCGCCAAGCACCCGCATTTCGAGCGCTCGGGTTTGGACTTGTATCTCGATCTGCCGATCACGGTGGGCGAGGCCTACCGCGGAGCGAAGGTGCGGGTTCCTACGCCGGATGGCGCGATCACCCTCACCGTGCCCAAGCACGCTCAGAGCGGCCAAATCGCGCGCCTCAAGGGCCGCGGCGTGAAGCGCAAAGCCGAGCAGGGCGACCTGTACATTCGCTTTCAGATCAAGTTGCCGGTCAGCGAGTCCGAGGACATCGAAGCGGCCATCAGCGCGCTCGACGCTGCCATGACCGGCGACGTGCGCGCTGACGTGCACTTCTGACGGCGCTGCCCGGTCACTCGGCGTCGGCAGTGAGCTCGCCACTGCGAGGCCGGCGCGAGGGGCGTTCGCTCTTGGCGCCGTTCTGCGTGGCGATCAGCACGCCATTGTCGTCGTACTTGTCGAGCTCCACGCACACGCGGCGCATGGCGGCTTGCTTCTCGTGGAATGGCTGAAAGCTCGATTTGAAGCCCGAAAGGACGATGCTCTTGATGTCGGCGAAGGGCACGCCCATCTTCGTATGCACGAGGTACAGCTCTTTCGAGACGCTCGTGTCCGTGATCAAGCGATTGTCCGTGTTCACGGTGACGCGCAATCCAAGGTCGAAATAGAGCTTGAGCGGGTGTGAAGCGAGGTCCTTCACTGCGCCAGTTTGCACGTTGCTCGACGGACAGCACTCGAGCGGAACGCGGTGATCGTTCAGGTACTGCATCAGATCGCCGTCTTCACGCAGCCGGCACCCGTGCCCGATGCGATGCGCGCCGCACACGTGAATCGCCTGCGCGATCGACTGGGGTCCGTACGCTTCACCCGCGTGGATGGTGCAATTGATGTTGTTGTCGCGCACCAACTGAAACGCCGCGCGGTGATGCTTGGCTGGAAAATCAGCCTCGGCGCCGGCCAGATCGAAGCCGACCACGCCGCGGCCCTTGTACGCCACTGCCAGCTCGGCCATCTGATACGACGACTCTGCGGAGATGTTGCGGATGCCGCAGATGATCACCGTCGCTTTGATGCCGTAGGTCTCGCGTGCGCGGCGCAAGCCGTCGAGCACGGCTTCGACCACCTTGGTCAGCTTCAAGCCGCGCTGGGTGTGCAGCATTGGCGCGTAGCGAACCTCCATGTAGCGCACGTTTTCGCGGTGCGCGTCTTCCGCCAGCTCGAACGCGATGCGCTCCAGCGAAGCCTCGGTCTGCATCACGCGTAGCGTGATTTCGAAGCCGCGCAGATACTCCACCAGTGAGCCGAAGTTGTTGCCCGAGCCGATTGCGGCGCGGAGTCCCTCGATGTCGTTCGCCGGGAGCTCGACCTTTTCGGTCTTGGCAAGCTCGAGAATGGTTTCCAGGCGCAGTGAGCCATCCAAATGGACGTGCAAGTCCGTCTTGGGCAGCGCTTTGAAAACCTCGAACGGGACGTGTGCTTGGGTCGCGATGCCAGCGACGGCGATCGCGCTGTCGTTCGAATTCGCTTGTTCCATGTCAGAGCGTAGCACGACGCACACGCCCGCCCCAACTTATGGCAGCTGCCAAAGCGAGCACGATTGGCCAGTAAACCGCCCCCGGGATTCCGTGCTCGCCCTCACCCCGCTCGGCGCGATCGAACGCGTTGCGGAAGACTTCCTCTCCCTGCGCACCGAGAATGGTTTGGGCGCCAACGTAGGTAGTCGGCAGGCCCTGTAAGCCGTCATCGAGCAAGATTTTCGACTCGGCGTCGATGATCTTGTCAGCTGCGCCGGAGGCGATGCATTTGTCGTAGGCGCCGAGTTCGACGCCTAGCTGCTTGGCCAAGTCGCGATTGGTTTCGGAGCGCAGATCTTCCGAGAGAAATAGGCGATCGGCCATTTCATCGCCTTTGCCCTGCTCGCGTGCGCAGACTTGCGCTTGCGCGGCGCCGTGCGCGAACGGATGGCTCTTGAGGGGCAAGTTCAAGCGCGTGAAGTTGACCTTACCGGGGTAGCTTTCGATGATCGCTTTCAGCTCCGGGTGCAATCGGCGACAATACGGACACTCGTAGTCGGCGAACTCGACGACGTTGATTTTGCCCGGCAAATACAGCTTTTGCACGCCGATCGGCACCGGCGCGGTTGGGCGTAGCCGTGGCCAGGTGAGCGGCCCGAGCACTGCCAAAACCCCGAGCAGAGGCCACGCTCCCCAACGCAGCCCAAAGGGCTCGTGGACGTCGCCCTCGCCGCGCCATTGCAAGATGCCGCAAATCGCAGCGGTCACGCTCAGCGCATCGACCGTCACACACAGCGAACAGAGGTGCCCGATTTTGAACGCCTGCATGCCGAACAAGCCGAGCCCGATCACCCCGCCGATGATGGCGAACGCAGGCGCCCAGCGCAGGAGCCCCCGGGTCAGCGCGACGCCCAGGAGCACCGCGAACGCGAGCAAGCCGAGTGCTGGCACTGGGACGGCGATTTCGGACACGACGAGGTAGCCGAAGCCGCTACCCCGAACCGCCGCGCAGCCCGAGCCGACCCCGCAGAACGTCGGAGTACTACTGATGTAGTCGACCAACAGTGCCGCCGAGACCGCCAAAGACAGGACCGCGGCGAGCCGCACACCAAACAGACCAAGCGCCCTTCGCACGCCAGGATCCTTAGCCCGACCCGCACGAAAAGCCCAACGATCCCCCAGCTCCAAACGTACCCACCGAGAGCCTTTGGCGCGCCAGAAGGTGGTAGAAGGCCCGCATGGCTAGTCGAATCCCGGCGAAGGGCGAAGTGATTCGCTTGGTCGTCGAGGCAAAGAAACCGATTCATCCGCGTGAGCTCGCGGCCCAGCTCGGGGTGAGCAATGCACAACTGCCCAAGCTCGTGACAGCGCTCGACGACCTCGTCGAGCAGAAGCGGATCAAGCGCGTGTCCGGGAGTCGTTACACGGCCGCGGCCGAGCTGCGTGAAGTGAAGCAATCCGAGAGCTGGGAAGGCGTGCTGTCGCTCAACCCGCGCGGCTTCGGCTTCGTCAATACCGTCGGGCACGACGACTTGTACATTGCGCCCGAAGCGATCGGGCCCGCGTTGCATGGCGATAAGGTCAAAGTGACGGTCGTGAATCGCTCGTCGCGCGGTGCGGAAGGGCGCGTCGACTACGTGGTGGCGCGACGCAACCCGCGCGTCGCGGGCGTACTGCGCCGTCGCGGCAAGAGCGTGTGGCTCGAGCCGGACGACTCGCGACTACGCGGACCGATCGTGCTCTCGAACAGCGTGAAGCTCGGTGAAGACGGCGACGCCGCGGTCGCTGAAATCACGCGATTCCCGGACTTTCCCGACGAAAATCCGGAAGGCGAATTGATCACGGTGCTCGGCTCGCCGGGTGACCCGAATGTCGAAGTCGCCAAAATCCTGATCCGTGAGCAAGTCACGGAGCTTCATCCCGAAGGCGCGATCCGCGAGGCCGAAGCGATGGCCGCGCGGCTCTTGCCGCTGAACATGGAGGGCCGCGTCGATCTGCGCGCAGTCCCCTTGCCCACCATCGATCCCGAAGACGCGCGCGATCACGACGACGCGGTGTGGGTCGAAAAACAGGGTGACGGCTTCCGCGCGTGGATCGCGATCGCCGACGTCAGCGAGTACGTCCAGCCCGGCAGCGAGCTCGACAAAGAAGCGCTGCGTCGCGGTTGCACCATCTACCTGCCGGACCGCGCGATCCCGATGTTGCCCGCCGCGCTCGCCGCGGATCTGTGCTCGTTGCTCGCCGAAAAAGAGCGCTTGTGCCTGTGCGTGATCGCGGATCTCGACCGCGACGGTAAAGTGAAGAGCTTCGAAATTGTCGAGGGCGTGATGCGCTCGGCGGCCATGTTGACCTACGGCGGCGTGGCGCGAACCCTCGGTTTTACGGACATTCCGCCCAAGAGCCCGCCCGCAGAGGCGTTCAAGAAAGAGCTACGCGTGATGGAGGAGCTGACCAAGAAGCTCCGCAAGGCGCGCATGAGCCGCGGTTCGCTCGACTTGGACCTGCCGGAAGCAAAGCTCACCCTCGACCCGGTCACCAAAGCGCCGATCGACGTCACGCGCCGCACCTCGGATCCGGGCATCAAGCGCGCGTACAGCATGATCGAAGAGCTGATGCTGCTCGCCAACGAGCTCGTCGCACAGTGGCTCGGCACCAAGAAATCACCCGCGATTTACCGCATTCACGGTAAGCCCGATCCGCAAAAGCTGGCGCGCCTCGGTCTCGTCGCCGAAAAGCTGGGCGTGGAGTTCGATGCCGAAGAGATGAAAGAGCCACTCGGCGTCTCCAAGTTCTTGCAGCGCATCTCCACGCACGCGCGCAAGCAGGTGTTGGAAATGCTCTTGCTTCGCTCACTGAAGCAAGCCGCCTACGACGTCGAAAACGTGGGCCACTTCGGCCTCGCGTCCACGAATTACCTGCATTTTACCTCGCCGATCCGCCGCTACCCGGACGTGCAAGTGCACCGCGCGGTCAAACACTTGCTGCGCGGTGGCAAGCCGATCACGAGCGAAGCCGGCTTGGAGGAGCTCGCCCAAAGCGCGACCGCGGCCAGCGTGCGCGAACGCGCCGCGATGGACGTGGAACGCGAAGTCGTCGACCTGTATCGCGCACTGTTGATGCGCGATCACATCGGCGAAACGTGTGAAGGCGTGGTCACCGCGCTAGTCGGCAGCGGCGCCTACGTGACGCTCGATACGCCGTTCGTGGACGTGCTCGTCAAGCACGAGAGCATGGGTCCCGATCACTACGAAATGTCCGACGACGAACTGAGCGTCGTCGGCACACGCTCCGGCGACACCATCTCCCTCGGTGATCGTATCGCCGTCGTGATCGAAGACGTTGCCATCCTTCGCCGCCAAGTCCTCGCACGCCGCGTCGTCCCCGACGAAGTGATCGAAGCGCTCGACGGAGACGAGTCCGAGTCGCCCAAACCGCGCGAATCTGCCGAAAAACCAGGCGCCCGCGTGCCCACCCGTCGCGGCGCAGGCGGCCGCCCCGCCCCCCGCGGCCGCGGAACACCGATGCTAAAAATCGGTCACCGCCCCGTCCCCACGCGCAAAGGTGCCGCCAAACCCGGCAAGGACGGCGGCGGCAAGAGCTTCAAACCTGGCCGCGGCGGCAAAACCGAAGCCAGCGCTCCCCCGCGAGGCAAGAGCGCGGACGGCGGCAAAAAGGGCAGTAAAGCCGGCAACCGCTCAAAGAAACGCCGCTGACCCGCACTCACCAATCTTGAAGAGTGGGCGCTCCCAACCCAGCAACGCACCTCGAAGCGCCCACTGTTCCCGACTCAGCGCGGCTCCCGGAGATTGAACCGCCGAGCCGCAGAGGCCGCAGAGATCAGAAAGAGGTTGATGGGTTTGCTCTGAGCGACGGTTTTGCACATGGACACGTGCGATCACGTTGGCTTTGGAGCGATAAAAGGGCTCGGGTGTGCTCAGCTTTTCCAAGCGTCGCTCTGCTGGCCTGATACCCCAAACTCCCTTCTGATCTCTGCGGCTCGGCGGTTACTCCCTCTCAGGAGCCGTTCGCGACGCCGAAGGCTGAGCGCTCTTTGTTGTGGCGCGTGACCATCAACAAACAAGCTCTCAGCCTGCGGCTTTGATGTTGTTCAGGTCTTAGGGGGGCTCAGGCGATCGGTGCCCATGAAGGCTTGCAGGGCTTTGGGGATGAGCACGCTGCCGTCGGGTTGTTGGTTTTGTTCGAGGATGGCGACCCAGGTGCGCCCGATGGCGAGGCCGGAGCCGTTGAGCGTGTGGACGAGGCGCGGCTTGGCTTTGGGTTCGGGGCGGTAGCGAATCTTGGCGCGGCGGGCTTGGAAGTCGCCGAAGACGGAGCAGCTCGAGATTTCGCGGTAAGTGTTTTGCGAGGGGAGCCAGACTTCGAGATCGTAGCCTTTGGTGGCGGCGAAGCCGAGATCGCCCGCGCAGTGCTCGACCACGCGGTAGTGCAAATTCAGGCGTTTCAGCACTTCTTCGGCGTGGAGCGTGAGTTTCTCGAGTTCTGCGAGCGATTGCTCGGGCGTCGAGAAGCGCACGATTTCGACTTTGTCGAATTGGTGTTGGCGGATCAAGCCGCGCACGTCACGACCGTACGAGCCGGCTTCGCTGCGGAAGCAAGGGGTGTACGCGGTGTAGCCGATGGGCAACTGCGCGACGTCCAAGATTTCGTCCGCGTGCAGGTTAGTGACGGGCACCTCTGCAGTGGGGATCAGGTACAGCGCGCTCGGGTCGTTCGGATCGCTGCGCTTGGTTTTGAAAAGATCTTCTTCGAACTTGGGCAGTTGGCTCGTGCCGCGGAGAGCTTCGGCTTTGACCAAGTACGGCGGGTAGACTTCGGTGTAGCCGTGCTCGCTGGTGTGGAGGTCGAGCATGAACGCGGCGAGCGCGCGTTCCAGGCGCGCGCCGAG
>Ga0164309_10000125_pt1 | contig 46767 bp, 39 predicted proteins | sample Whisoiple_247_MG_FD_109984 | JGI IMG/M metagenome (GOLD analysis project Ga0164309, IMG submission 109984) | Soil microbial communities amended with fresh organic matter from upstate New York, USA - Whitman soil sample_247_MG | ecosystem: Environmental > Terrestrial > Soil > Unclassified >... | reverse complement strand
TCGCAGCGTTCGAACCCCTGGGTAGCGAGAAGGCGCGCGGTTCCCCCTAGGAACCGCGCGTTTCTTTTTTGTGCGGGCCCGGGTAGGCTTGGCGGTCATGACCCCCGGCGAAAAGAACATCGTGAAGTGTCTCGTGGCTGTGGCATGGGCCGACGGCAAAGTCGCAGCTCCCGAGTCCGGAGTCATCGAAGGCCTTCTGTGTGGTTTCGATGCCAGCGCCGAGGAAGAGCGCGAATTACTCGAGTACGCCAAATACAAGCGCACGCTGAGCGCGGACGCTCCGATCAAGGATCTGTCTCGCGAAGAGCGCGAGCTGCTCCTAGCCAACGCCGCGCTGCTCACGCATGCCGATGGTGAACAGAGCCCGTCAGAGGCCGAGCTACTCGACAAGTTGGTGTCGTTGCTCGAGTTCGACGAGGAAGCGGCAGCACAGATCTTGGATTCGGTGCAAGACGGTGCGTTGAACCTGGGTTCCCGCGTGCTGGAGCCCGACGAGAGCGCGTAGTTTTCGCTCCGCGGCTACTTGCTCGGGGGGAGCAAGGACTGCCCCACGCCGAGTCCAGAAACACCGCCCGAGATGATGAACGTCATCAACTCCGCGCTGTTCACGTCCAAAGCTTCCACGTATTCACGAGGCACAACGGCCAGGTACCCGGCGAAGTTGTAGGACTGCGGGAAGTACACCGCCACGTGTAGCGGCATGTCGAGCGCGTGCAAGCCGTCGCGAGTGACGAACCCGAGTGTCTTCATGCCGGTCGCTGGATTCATGATCACCGCGACTGGACGATTGAAGCTCTTCTTGTCACCCATGAAGGCATCGATCAAATCCTTGATCGAGCTGTAGATGAGTTTCACGAGCGGCAGCCGTTTCAGGACGCGATCGGTCGATTCGACGACACTGCGTCCAATCACGTTCGACGTCGCCATGCCGACGACCGTGACCAAGCACAGCGTGAGCAGCAAACCGACACCCGGAATACCGATGGGCAGGAGTTGGTCGATCGCGCGCAGGATCGTATAGAGGATGTACACGGTCAGGCCGAGTGGCGCCGACACCAGACAGCCGCGTACGAAATAGCCGACCAAACGCTTGAAGCTCATGGTGAGGGGAGCATAGCCCCAGTCACGCGGCGTCGCGTACAAGGGCCCGCGCGGAAATCACTGAGTCGCGAGGCCACCGAGACCGAAGCGAGGCGGGCCGGGTGAGGAGGGAAGACCGGAGGGCGGCTGAAGCCGTGGACCCTTAGCTTGCCGGATGCCAGGCGGCGAGTCGCTCGAGCCCCTCGAGTCGCGAGAGCACGAAGCGCTCTGGGGGGCTCAACTCCGACGCTCGCGCGTGCAAGAAATCCGCGTAACGTCGTAGGAGCTCGCGATCGATTCCGCGCACATGACGCAGCACCGTGTACATCTCGTCCACGATTGGCAGAGGGATCGTCTCGCGGAGCGCCTCGTACAAGCGAAACGCGAAGTCGAGCCACGAGGCTTTGCCGGTCGCGGTTGCAAGTTTGACCGCATATTGCGCCGCGATTCGCGCGACCTCGGGCGCGACACTGCGACCGGCGACCGCGTCGCTCAGGGTGGCCACGAGGTGTGTCCCGAGCACGTGCTCCGCCTCTGGTCCGCGACCGAGGGCAAGCGCTTTGTCGGCTACGTTGCCCAGCAAATACAGAGCGTCCGCGCGCCGCGTCGCGACCGAAGCTTCTTCTGCCGTAAGCGTATGCGTTCCCGCTGGCACGCGTGACGATTCACGGTTCGAGTTCAATTCGAATCCGGAAGTGCGCTCCGCGCGCTCTCCGGCGAGCTCGGTCAACTCGAACTCATTGTCGCCGACGGTGATCTTGTCGCCGAGTAACAGCGCGGTTGGGCCCGTGATCGGAGTACCATTGACGAGCACGCCATTTTGGCTCCCGAGGTCGAGCACGACGATGCCTGCTTCGGTCTCGTGAAACTCGGCATGGCGCCGCGACACGAGTGGACCGGTGAGCAGAATGTCGGCATCGGAGCCGCGGCCGACCAGGAGCGGGCTCTTGTGTAGTGGGTGGTGAACTTCACCCTCGAGTAATGCGTAGCGGGTCGGCGCACGGGCATGAAGGCCGCTGTCGCCCGACTGCTGCGGTTGGCTCGGGTCTTTTGCCTGCTGGTGCGCCACTTAGCGAACAGATTATCGAAATGGCGCACTAGTGTCTACAATGACCTACATCGCGGCTGTCCGCGCTCAATCGAGGCTTCGTGTGACCGGACGGTGTCGGTCGCTCGTTCAGGTGGCTCGGGGGTAGCTGCCGAGCACCCTCACGGTTGAACAGATCCCCTCGAGTTCGGTGAGCGCGCCCGCCACGGTTTCGTCTTCTCGATGACCCTCGAGGTCAGTCAAAAATACATACTCCCAGCGGCGGCCGGGTGCGGGGCGCGATTCGATTCGGCTGAGGTTCAACCCAGCGCGATCGAAAATTTCGAGCGCTTTGCGCAGAGCGCCGCGGATGTGCGCGGTCGAGAACACGAGACTCGTCTTGTCGTGACCAGTCCGCGCTGCATCACTCTTGCCGATCACCACGAAGCGAGTCGCATTCTCCGCGTAGTCTTGGATGCCAGCGACGAGCACGCGAAGACCGTTGAGTTCGGCAGCGAGCGGGCTCGAGATCGCGGCGAGCTTGGCGTCGGATGCGGCTTCTTTTGCGGCGGATGTGGTTGATAGCGAAGCCACCTGCACGGCGTTCGGCAAATGCTCCGCGAGCCAGCGCCGGCACTGGGCGAGTCCTTGTGGGTGCGATGCGACGCGTTCGATGCTGCCGAGATCACTGGCCAGGCCCATGAGGCACTGCGCGATTTCGAGCACTACCTCGCCTTTGATCCAGAGCTTTCGTGCCAAGAGCTCATCGACGGTTTGGTTGACGCCGCCCTCGGTGGAGTTCTCGATCGGTACGACGCCGAAGCTGGCGAGTCCGTTCGACACTGCCTCGAAGACCTGCGCGATCGTGGAGTTTTCGCGATACTCGGCGTCGGGACCAAAAGCGGTGCGCGCGGCGGCGTGCGTCCAAGCACCGAACTGGCCGAAGAACGCGATTGGCAGCGCGAGCTGCGGTTCGATCGACACTTAGCGGCTCCGTTCAATCATCGCGCGCAGTACGGCGGCGGCGTGGACTCGTGCGTAGTCCTTCCAGCCCAAGAGTTCCGCTGTTCCGTCCACGATTGCCGCCCAGTGATCGGGTTCGTCGTGAAGCCTGCGCACGACGAACATGGCTCGTTCGAACGGCATGCGCTCGCGAATCCCAGTGGGCAGGCTGCTGTGCAAGACGCCCGCGCACGCATGATACGCGGCTTGCAGTTGTTGATCCCGACGCGGCGTCCCGCGGATTGCGCTGTGCGCGCGACCGACCAGGTGCGCGACCCGCAAGATGTGCGCTTCACTCGCGCCGCTCATCGACCAAGCGGCCCAGGTTCGGGCGATGGCCGCTTGCTCTATGGCGTCGACGCTGCCGTTCTGAATGCGCTCTTCCAGCCAATCAGCGAGCGCCCGGGCGGCGCGCATCCACTCTGGCGAAAGCGGCGGAAGCGATTCGCGCGCGCGGCGCGTGTTCTTGCGCCGGCTGTCTGGCGTGTCGTGAAATTCGTCGTGACGATCGAGCGCCGCGAGCTCCTGAGCCCCCGGCGACGAGGAGCTCAGTGCGTGCTTCGGATCGGCCGGGAAATTGCCCGGTTGGCCTTCATCGAAGAGGGGCCAAGTGCCGGCCAGATCCGGATTCTTGACGCTTTTCCCGGTCATCACTCAGCGCACGATGGCGAGCAGGCTTTGCAAACGCAGCGCCAGGCTCATGTCGCCTTCCACCCGTAGTTGGTTGCTGAAGAACAGCTGCTCACCGGTGACTTTGCCTTCGAACAGCGCCACGCCGTTTTCTGCCGACATCGCCAGGGTGCAGTCAGAGGCTCCATCCCCAGGGGTGAGCGTGGCGTCGCCCTTCAGATTCATGATCCAGGTTCCACCGCCTTCACCCTCGAGTACGAACTTGTAGATTGCGCCAATCTCGGAAGCGGCGGCCTTGTTTGCGGCCAGTCGCTCGCCGACCGTGGCCATGATTTCTTGCGCGGTGCTCATGGTTTTGCCGATGTCGCTGGGGCGGCGGACGCCGACGTCATGGGCTTGGCTGCGACGAGGCCTGGTGGGCGTGGCTTCGCAGTGGGAGTTGCGGAAGCCGTCGTGGCGGGTGGAGTAGTGGCTGGCGTCGTCGGAACGGCGGTTGCAACTGGCGCGCTTGCAGTCGCGGTGACGAGCGGTGGATTGGTTGCAGTCACGGCCGGTGCGGTTGCCGTTGCGCTGGCGACCGGTGGCGCGCTGTCCGCGGGCTTTTCGGTGGTGATGTAACAAGCGGGCACCAGGACCGCTAAGGTCAGGGCAATTGTCAGCGCTTTATGCTCGATTTTCATGAAGTACCGCCTCCAAGTGGAGCCCTCACGTTAGCATCCTTCATCGTCCGAGGAAGCCCCTCGTGGCAGCGCGAACGCGGATCCTAGCCGGATTCAGGCGGCTTCACGGAATCGGTCGGCGGCTTCGTCGAACCGGTGGGTGGTCTCGTCGAGCGTAGCGCGTGTTCGCCGAACTTTGCGGCAAGCACCGTGACGGCTTCGCGGCCGAGATCGGTGCTCGGCATGTAGGCATCGGGTGCGTTCGAGACCGATCGCGCTTTCAGCTCTTTGTTGTCCATGCCGATCAGGACTTCCAGATCTGCAATCAAGTCGTCCATCGTGGCGTAGCGGCGTTCGCGGTCCTTTTGCGTGGCCATTTGTACGATGCGATCGACGCGCGCGTCCAAATGGTCGTTCAGCCAAGACGGTGGAGGCACCGTGGAAAACAATTGATGGCGCAGCAGATCGGCTTGGCCCACTGACTCGAAGGGCAGATGTCCGGAGAACACTCGGAACATCACCACACCGAGGCTATAGATGTCGCTGCGCGCATCCACGGGCTCGGCCAAGATCTGTTCGGGCGACATGTACTCTGCCGTGCCCATGACGTTGTGCGATTCACCGCCCGCTTCGTCGACGTCCCACAGTTTGGCTAGGCCAAAGTCGATCACTTTGAGCCCATAGGGTTCGCCAGGGGGGCCGAGCAGTAAGAAATTGTCTGGCTTCACGTCGCGATGCACGATGCCGGCGCGGTGTGCCGCAGCAAGACCAGCCGCTGCTTGGCGCACCAAGATCAGGCCGGTATCGAGCGGGATCTGGTCGCGGCGCACGTACTCGCCCAGTGTTTCACCGAGTAGGGCCTCGAGAGCAAGAAAGGGCACGCCTTCTTCGGTCACACCCGAGTCGATCACCGTTGCCACGTTGGGGTGGACGATCGACCGCATCGCTCGCCCCTCACGCACTAAGCGAATGCGGAACTCGGGCGAAAGCGCAGTTTCGGGGGCGAGGATCTTGAGCGCGACTGGCGAACCAGTCGTCAAGTCCTCCGCCAAGTAGATACGCGCGTGCGCTCCGCGCTGCAGAAAGCCGCGCACCTGATAGCGACCCGCGAGTATCGCCCCGCTTCTCCTCGATTCTTTGGTGGGATACGAGGAGAAGGCGGAGCCTGACTCGAGCTCTTCCGGTGCTTGCGGATCGAGCAGCGAGTCAGGTGGCAGTTTCATACCGTTTCGATTCACCGAGCAAAAATCAGTCGGTCTCGCGCTTCGAACCCGCCGGAGCAGGCGTGAGAGAAGCCGGCGAACGCTTGTCCATGGGGATGAAGCTACGCTCGTCGTAGCCCGTGTAGATCTGACGCGGCCGAGCGATCTTTTGATCCTTGTCGAGCAACATCTCTTCCCACTGCGCGAGCCAACCCGAGGTGCGCGGGATGGCGAACAGCACTGGGAACATGTCGACCGGGATCTGCAGCGCTTCGTAAATCAGACCCGAGTAGAAGTCGACGTTCGGGTAGAGCTTGCGGTTCACGAAGTAGTCGTCGGTGAGCGCGATGCGTTCGAGCTCGAGGGCGACCGGCAAGAGCGGGCTCTTCTTACCCACCAAGTCGAACACCTGATCGGCCAGGCGCTTGATCACCTTCGCGCGCGGATCGTAGTTCTTGTACACGCGGTGGCCGAAGCCCATCAGGCGCGTGCCGACGCCGCTCTTCACTTCCTTCACGAACGCCGGGATGGCGGAGACGTCGCCGATCTCGCGCAGCATGCGCAAGACAGCTTCGTTTGCGCCGCCGTGCAGCGGGCCGTACAGCGCCGCAGCAGCGCCGGCGACCGCGACGTACGGGTCGGCGCGAGAGCTGCCGATCGAGCGCATCACGTTCGTCGAGCAGTTCTGCTCGTGGTCCGCGTGCAGGATGAACAGCACGTCGAGCGCCTTGACGATCTCCGGGTGCACCTCGAACTTCGGTTCGGCGATGCGCTTCAACATCTGCAAGAAGTTCTCGCTGTAGCTGACTTCGTTGCTCGGATAGACGAAGGGCATGCCCATGCTGTGGCGGTAGCTCCACGCAGCGAGCGTCGGCATCTTGGCGATCAAACGCACCATTTGTTGGCGGCGAATGTCGTGGTCCAAGACATGCTTGGCTTCCGGGTAGAACGTGCTGAGCGCGCTCACGGTCGCACACAGCATGCCCATGGGATGGGCGTCATAGCGGAAACCGTCGATGAACGTGCGCACGTTCTCGTGCACGAAGGTGTGGTGAGTGATGTCGCTCGTGAACTTGTCGAGCTGAGTTTGCGTCGGCAGCTCACCGTTGATCAGCAAGTACGCGCACTCGAGGTACGTCGCCTTTTCTGCGAGCTGATCGACTGGATAACCGCGGTAACGCAGGATGCCCTTCTCGCCGTCGATGTAGGTGATGGCGGAGCGACAGGACGCCGTGTTCATGAACGCGGGGTCGTAAGTCATCAATCCAAAGTCACCGTCGACCGCGTGGATCTGGTTCAGATCCAACGCCTTGATGGTGTCTTCAGTCACCGGGACCTCATAGGTCTTGCCGGTGCGGTTGTCGGTAATCGTTAGTGTTTCCTTCGCCATTGGATCGCTTCGCTTCTCGCTTAGGAATGAGAAAGGGACCCGCGTCTTCCGGCGGGTCCGAAGGCTGCACAGTACGCCGATTTTTGGGCCCAACCGTCAGCTTTTGGCATGTGTGGGTACATGCTTTCGTGGCCGCGTCCCAGTTTCCGAAAGAGCGCCGTTTCGCTCATGTTTCTAGCAGGAGTCGCAGCCTGCAACGGTTCGGGGCCGTTCGATTCCAAAGACCCAGCCGCGTCTCGGCTCAAACCGGAAAATGGTGGGATCGTTGCAGATCCCAATGATTTTTCGCGAATCCCAGTGCCTCCGGCGGACGGGCCGCAGCTGGTCCCGATCGCGATGACTGTGGCGGTGATGCGCAAGCCCGACCCCAAGGCCGAAACATTGGGCTACCTGCGTATCGGAGCCCGGGTGGCTCGATCCGAGAAACCGGTGGCGAACGAAGGCTGCCCGGACGGTTGGTACGCGATTCGACCGGCCGGCTTCGTGTGTGCGGGGCCGAACGCGACGCTCAAGCTGGACCACCCGCTAGCCCGCGCGATTCAGGTCGAGCCCGATCGCAGCAAACCGATGCCATACAAGTACGCGTTCTTACGCTCGATCGCGCCGAACTACATGCGCGTGCCGAGCAAGAACGAGCAGTTCGAGTACGAGATGCGGCTCGAGCGCCATCTGCGCAATTGGAAGAAGCTACACGACAAATGGGACGCGCTCGATGTCGGCGCCAACGACGTGCCGCTCGATGAAAACGGCGTCGCACGCGGCGCGATCCCCGAGCAAGCAAAGCCGATGGACGAAAACGTGCGCTTCGGTGGCAACGGCAACGATGCCGTGCCGTGGTGGCTGCAGGGCGAGCGGCGCATCCCGAACATTTCGAGCTTCAAGGCTCCGAGCTTCGCCGTGATCGCCGATCGCTTGAAGCGACACGCGGGCGTGTCCTTGATTGGCACCTTCGTGGCCGGGCCCGAGGCGCAAGGGCGACGCTTCGCTATTTCGACCGACGCGCGGCTGATCCCCGCCGACAAACTCAAAGCAGAATCGGGCTCGCCGTTTCACGGTGTCGACATTCGCGCGGTGGGCTTGCCCGTGGCGTTCGCGCAAAAAGACGGCACGAATTACTACGACTTTTCCGGCAATTCGCCGGTGCGTGGTGACAGCCTAGGCGGCCGCGAGTTCGTGCCTCTGAACGGCAACATCAAGGAGTACGGCGGCGAGCGCTTCGTTCAAGCGCGCTCGGGCAAGTGGTTGAAGAGCGCGGAGCTACGCACTGCCGCAAAGTCCAGCCGCTTGCCGGCATGGGCAAACCGCAAAGCGAAGTGGATCGAGATCTCGATCGTGAATCAGACGCTCGTGTTGTGGGAGGGCGACGTCCCGGTGTTCGCGACGCTCGTCTCGACGGGGCGCGACGGCATGGGCGATCCGCAAAAGACGCTCAGCACGCCGACCGGCACGTTCCGCGTCTACCAAAAGCACGTCACGACGACGATGGACTCGAGCGTCGCCGATCACGAGTTCGAGCTACGCGACGTGCCCTGGGTGATGTACTTCAAGAGCGGCTACGCACTGCACGCGGCTTACTGGCACGACGACTTCGGTCACGTGCGCTCCCACGGCTGCGTGAACATGTCGCCAATCGACGCGCGCCGCACCTTCATGTGGGCTTCCCCCGACGTCCCCGAACACTGGCACGCCGCCTACACCACGGACGGCCAAGAACAGGGCACGATCGTCTACATTCACGCGTAGAACGGCATCCGAATCCGGGAGGGGGCGATCGCGATCCCGCATCGCACCTCGATGCACGCCTCGTTCCGACCTCTGCAGTCCGAAGAGGGATTAACCGCCGAGCCGCAGAGGCCGCAGAGATCAGAGGAAGATTTTTTTTGGTTCCCGCTCAACGTCGAAGCGCACGTTGTCACGACGCGAACCGCCGCAAAGAGGAAACCCCGATCTCTCTCAGATCTCTGCGGCCTCTGCGGCTCGGCGGTTCAAACTCTGGGAGCCGTTCCGCGCCGGGAACAAAGCGTTCAGTGAGGTGCGATGCGGGGCTGGGGGCGCCCCACTCTCGATCTCACTGAACCGTGAAGCTTTTGCTCACCGTGACGGGGTCGCCTGAAAACGGGGGGACTTTGGCGGCTCGGAATAGGCGGGCTACGCAGCCGCCGACTTCGGTGCCGGCCAAGTCGCCCGCGACGCTGGTCGCCGTTGCGCGACCGCTGGGGGCGAAGGTGACCGAGACTTTGCCGGAACCGGTGGGGCCGTCAGCGGTTTTGCAACTGGCGGCGCTGGCGGCGGCGGCGCTAAGCGCGGCAACGGCGGCGTTCTTGTCGAATGCCGCGCCTTCTGCGGCCGCCGCTGGGGCAGCGGGGGCATCTGCGGGTTTCGCCGCTGCCGCGGCGTCTGCAGGTTTTGCCGCGGCATCTGCGGGTTTTGCCGCCGCGGCTGCGACGGGAGCTGCGGAAGCTGCCGGCTTTGCGCTCACTGCGGCCGCGCTTGCAGCGGCTGGGGCGGCTGAGCCGCTGCTGGCTGGAGCGGTCCCGCTTGCGCTGGCTGCCGCGGCGCTTGCGCTCGGAGCTGCGCTCGCGGCGGGTGCTTCAGAGGCGACAGGCGCTGCTGATGCGGTTGCTTGCGCGGTGGCACTGGGCGCGGTGGGTGCCGGTTCAGCTTTCGGCTGCTCTTTCTTCATCATCACGAAGCCGACGCCAGCGGCGGCCGCGATCGCGAGCAGTGCGATCACTGCGATCAATCCGCCCTTGCCCTTGCTCGGCGCGGGCTCTTCCACCGAGTCATTGAGCGGCACGACCTTGGCACCGGGAATGACCGGTTTCGTGAAATCGGGAGCGGCCATCGCGCTCATGCCGCTGCCGCCCAAATTCATCAGCGCGTCCGGCGCGCTCTCGCCGAAGAGCGCCTCGCTGGCTTCGCGCTCTCGCTCTTTTGCTTTCGCTTGGTTGGCTTTGGGATCCGGCTTGGTGAGCGCGTCGAGTGAGAACAAGACCGAGCTCTCGTTGCGCGCGCCGGTCAGCTTTTGTCCGCGCTCGTCACTCGAGCCAAGGTCGAGCGAAACGTCACCCTCGCTGCCGGCCTCTGAGACTCTGCCGAACAGATCGACGGCGCCCGCGCGTTTTTCGACGCGTCGCGCGGCGGCGGGCTTGGCAAATGCCGGTTCTTCTTCGACCGGTTTCGGCGCGGCGACCACCGGCGCGGGGGCGGGGGCTGCAGCGGGCGGCGCTGAAGGCGCGCTGGCCGCGATTGCCGCAGCGACTTCCGGGTCATCGAGGGGTGATTTGACGACGAGCGTCGCTTCGTCCTCGACTTGCGCGAACGAAGGCACTGTCGCCGCGGGGGCTCGCGGTGCAACGTTCTTCGCGCGGAATGCGGCGGCGAGCTCGGGGACGTCGAACGGCGAGAGCCAATCGGCCATGCCGTCTTTCCAGACTAAGGTCTCGTCGTCGATCTTGCCGGCGCTGTACAACTCGACGATGCGCGAGACAGGGTGCGTCTCTTGGCGATCGTCAGCGAAGCCAACGATGAACATGCTTTCTGCGGGTGCCTTGGCCTGAGCCGATTGCTTGGCCTCTGCGGACGCCTTCGGCTGCGTCGCCTGCGCGGCAGGTTTCGGCGCCGCTTCATCGCTCGCGGTACCGTCCACGATGATGTTCGTCCCGCAATGCTTGCAGGTGATGCGGACTTTTTTCCCGCGAACTTTCTCGTCCGGAACCGCATATTTCGCCGGACAGCCGGTGCAAGTCACATTCATCGCTTATGTCCAACGCCTGCAATTGTGGCGGCTAGGGTCACCCAAACGCCAGAATTACCACGGCTTTTTCGCCTTGCCTACGGGCGAATGAGGGCGCAATTTCTTCGGGCGGCTTGGTAGCGGCGCCGGCTGATGGCGTCGCGCCGCCATCTTGCCACCGGCGTACCGCGCTCGCCAAAAGACTGACAGACTCGGGGCTCGGGCATGTCGATCGGTCATCTCCTCCGTGCCACTGGAGTCACGCTCCGGATCAGCGTCCCGACGTTGTTCGACGCACTCTTGGGCAAGCTCACGCCCGAGGTGTGCGATGCGCGACTCGATTGGTGGTCGAAGCGCTTGCTCGAGCAGGCCGAGGTTACCCTCGAGACCAGCGGTCTGGACCACGCGCGCGGTGCGCGTGCGTTCGTCGTGATGTCCAATCACCAATCTTTGTACGACATTCCCGCGCTGTACCAAACATTACCGTTGCGCTTGCGCATGGTTGCCAAGGCCGAGTTGTTCAAAATCCCGATTTGGGCGCAGGCCATGCGTGCCGCGGGCTTCGTCGAACTCGATCGCTCGGCGCGCGAGCGCGCGATCGAAAGTCTGGACCGCGCCAAGCTCGCGCTCGCGGGTGGGACGAGCATTTGGATCGCACCTGAGGGAACGCGCAGCCGCGATGGCGCGCTCGGGCCGTTCAAGCTCGGCGGGTTTCATTTGGCGCTCGGTGCGGGCGCGCCGATCTTGCCGGTTACGGTCGTTGGGACGCGTCTGATTTTGCCGGCGAAGGGCGCGCGCGTCGCGGCGGGCGCGCAGGTGCGCGTGACCGTTCACCCGGCGATTGACCCCGCCGCGTATGGCAACGAAGTGAGCGACGAGCTGGTGCACGCCGTGAGGAACTCGATTCAAAGCGCGCTGAGCGGTTGAGCTTCAGAGCTTGCACCACACGCGCACTACGACCGTGTTTTTGACGGTCCAGGGCGTTACATCGACGCGATCGACTTGAGCCATGTCTTGCGCGGGCAAACGCTGCAGCAGGTGGGTTTCGACGAAGAGGCGGCGTTGGCTCTCAGACGCCAAGCTCGCGACGTCCGCGCCCTGCACCACGAAGGTGAGCATTTCGAAGATCGTCGGCGTGACAGTGGGTGAGGCCGGAGCCTTAGCCGCTGCTGGAGCGCGGCTCGGCACCTTAGCGGCTGGGGCGCGGCTGGGCGTTTTCGCTGCCGGAGCGCGGCTCGACGGTTTCGCCGGCGGAGTTTGGCTCGGCGCCTTCCCCGCGGGCGGGTGACTGGATGCCTTCGCTGCCGGGGCGCGGCTCGAGGGTTTGGGGGTAGGCGTGTGGGTCGGCGCTTTCGCCCCTGGGGCATTCGAAATGCGGTCGCCGTAGCTGATCGTCGATTGGCGACTCCGCGGCGGACGTGCTGCGCCTTCGATCAGCGCGAGCGTCTCGCGTCCTGCGGGGCCTTCGTAGACCGACACTTCGGGGCCATCGTCGTCGGCTGTGGCGTGCAGCGGTTCACGGAACACCAACTCTTCGGCGATCGCCGCCATCGTTGCGTGACCCGCGGGCGTGTACGTGACCTGCAGCTCGGGTTGGGACGTCTCGGGGGGCCGAGGACTACTACGGGGGATCTTGCTCTTGCGAGAAACGCGCGAACTCAAAACGCGCTGAGCCTGGCACGGCCAGCCGTGTAGGTGCCACGGGCGGCCTTGACCACCCGTGAAACTCGCTGATTTTCGCGGTGCGACTCAGGGCAGCTCGGAGCGGCCCATCAAGAACAGGTCCACGTTGCGCGCGGCCTTGCGGCCTTCGGCGATGGCCCACACCACCAACGACTGCCCGCGTTGACAGTCGCCCGCGGCGAACACGCCGGAGACGCTGGTCATGAACTGCGGATCGACCTCGACGTTGCCACGGCGATCGAGCTTGAGCTCGAGGTCAGTAACGATGCCGGGATGCTCCGGGTGCACGAAGCCCATGGCCAAGAGCACCAGGTCTGCTTGCAATTCGAACTCGCTGCCAGCGACGCGCTCGAAGCGCCCGCCCTTGAACTCGACGCGCACGCAGTGCAGCTTCTCGACCTTGCCGTTGCCAGTGATGCGCTCGGTCGAGACGCTCCAGTCGCGCTTACCGCCTTCTTCGTGAGAAGACGAGGTACGTAGCTGTAGCGGCCAGAGCGGCCAGGGCGTCGAAGCGGCGCGCTCATCTGGTGGGCGCGGCATGATCTCGAAGCTGGTCACGCTGAGCGCGCCTTGGCGATGCGACGTCCCGATGCAGTCACTGCCGGTGTCACCGCCGCCGATCACGATCACGTGCTTACCAGTGGCCAAGATCGCTTCCGAGTCGGGAACTGCCAGCCCGGCGACGCGGCGGTTCTGCTGCGTGAGGAAGTCCATCGCGTAGTGGGTGCCCGGGAGATCGCGGCCAGGCACCTCGAGGTCGCGCGCTTTGCGCGAGCCGATGGCGAGCACGGTGGCGTCGAAGTTCTTCTTCAGATCGTGCGCGGTCACGTCGCGGCCGACGTCGACGCTGGTCTTGAAGACCACGCCTTCAGCCGTCATTTGCTGGACGCGACGGTCGACCAGCGACTTTTCCATCTTGAAATCGGGGATGCCGTAGGTGAGCAGGCCCCCGATGCGATCGTCGCGTTCGAACACGGTGACCTCGTGGCCGGCGCGCGCGAGCTGCTGAGCGGCCGCCATGCCCGCGGGACCAGAGCCGATCACCGCGACCTTCTTACCGGTGCGCGTCTTGGGCATCACCGGCTTGACGAAGCCTTCGTCGAACGCGCGATCGGCGACGGAGCGCTCGATCAGCTTGATGCTGACCGGGTCTTCGTTGATGCCGAGCACGCAGGCGGCTTCGCACGGAGCGGGGCAAACTCGGCCCGTGAACTCCGGGAAGTTGTTGGTGGCGTGCAAGGACGCGATCGCCAAGTCGGGCTTGTTCTTGTACGCGTGATCGTTCCAATCCGGGATCAAGTTGCCGAGCGGGCAACCGGTATTGCAGAACGGAATTCCGCAATCCATGCAGCGCGCGCCTTGTGCGGAGAGCGTCTCCTGCACGATTGGCAGCTCGAACTCGCGATAGTCTTTGACACGCTCGCGCGCTGGGCGTTTCGACGGGTCGACCCGATCAATCTCAAGAAATCCGGTGATTTTTCCCACGACTTTTCACTCTCGACGTTAAGTCATCAGCAAAGACGAATAGCGGACTTGGCTCACTCGGCGTTGGCGCCGGGCTGTAGCACGGGCAGGCTGGCGGTTGAGGTCGCCTTTTCGCGCTTGGCCAGCTCGGCGAGGACGCGACGATATTCAGTCGGTACGACCTTCACGAAGCGAGATTGAGCGGTGTCCCAGTTGGCGAGCAGCTCGGCCGCTTTGGGGCTGCCGGTGCGCGCGTGATGCTCTTCGAGCAGCTTGGCCACGAACAATGCGTCTTCCGGCGCGAGACCTTCGAGCTCGACCATGCCCGTGTTGCAGCGCAGCTTGAAGTCCGCGCTCTCGTCCAGGACGTACGCGATGCCGCCGCTCATGCCGGCAGCAAAGTTGCGTCCCGTGCGACCGAGCACCACGACGTGGCCGCCGGTCATGTATTCGCAACCGTGATCACCGACGCCCTCGACGATCGCCGTGGCGCCGCTGTTGCGGACGGCAAAGCGCTCGCCGCCGCGGCCGTTGAAGAAGGCGCGACCGCTGGTGGCGCCGTAGAGCGCCGTGTTGCCAACGATCACGTTCTTCTCGGCTTGGAAGTCCGCACCGCGTGCCGGGCGGATCGCCAGGATGCCGCCGGACATGCCTTTGCCCACGTAGTCGTTCGCTTCACCCTCGAGGCTTAGGGTCATGCCGCGCGTGACCCACGCTCCGAAGGCTTGGCCAGCCGAGCCGGTGAAGCGCAGATCGATCGTGCCTTCCGGCAGACCGTCTTGACCGAAGCGCCGTGCGACCTCGCCCGCGACCATGCCGCCGATCGTGCGGTGTGCGTTGCGCACTGGGATGTCCAGTCGCGTTGGCTCGCGGCGTTCGAGCGCGGGCTTGAGGCGATCGATCAACATCACGTCGAGCGTGGCGCTCAGGCCGTGATCTTGCTCGATCGTCTTGCTGACGTCGACGCCAGGCTTGGCCGCCGCGGACATCAGCACGTCCGAGAAGTCCAGCTTGGACGCCTTCCAGTGGTTGATGTTCCCTCGCGTGCGAACGCGATCGATCTGGCCGACCATTTCCTTGATGGTGCGGAAACCGAGCGACGCCATCAGCTCACGCGCCTCTTCGGCGACGTAGAACATGAAGCGCACGACGTGTTCCGGCTGGCCGCTGAACTTGGCGCGCAACACCGGATCCTGCGTGGCGATGCCCACGGGGCAGGTGTTGAGGTGGCATTTGCGCATCATGATGCAGCCGGTCGCGACGAGCGGTGCCGTCGCGAAGCCGAACTCTTCCGCGCCGAGCAGCGCGGCGAACACCACGTCGCGACCGGTGCGCATTTGGCCGTCCGCTTGCAGGAACACGCGGCTGCGCAGGTCGTTCTTGACCAGCACTTGGTGCGTTTCTGCCAAGCCCAGCTCCCAGGGCACGCCGGCATGCTTGATCGAGGTCAAGGGGGAGGCACCAGTGCCGCCGTCGTGGCCCGCGATCAGGATCACGTCCGCGTGCGCCTTGGCGACGCCAGCGGCGACTGTGCCGACGCCCGCTTCCGCGACCAGCTTGACGCTGATGCGCGCCCGCGGATTGACCATCTTCAAGTCGAAGATCAGCTGCGCCAAATCTTCGATCGAGTAGATGTCGTGATGCGGGGGCGGGGAGATCAGCGTCACGCCTGGGGTCGAGTGGCGCGTCTTGGCGATGATCGCGTCCACCTTGTGACCGGGCAGCTCGCCGCCTTCACCCGGTTTGGCGCCCTGCGCGACCTTGATCTGCAGCTCGTCGCAGTTGACCAAGTAATAGGTGGTCACACCGAAGCGTCCAGACGCGACCTGCTTGATCGAGCTGCGCCGGGAATCACCGTTCGGGTCGAGCTGGTACCGCTCGTCGCGCTCGCCGCCTTCACCGGTGTTGCTCTTGCCGCCGATACGGTTCATGGCGATGGCCAGCGTTTCGTGCGCCTCACCGCTGATCGAGCCGAAGCTCATCGCGCCGGTGGCAAAGCGCTTCACGATCTCGCTGGCCGGCTCCACTTCATCGAGCGGGACGGGCTTGTCGGTCTCGACCAAGTCCCACATGCCGCGCAGGGTGATGAGCCCCGTAGTCCGGACCTGCGAGTTGATCAGCTCGGCGTATTCCTTGTAGCTCTTGACGTCATCCATGCGCACGGCGCGCTGCAGAGCAGCGACAGTGCCCGGATTCCACAAGTGGCGCTCGCCTTGGGCGCGGTACGCATATTGACCGCCGATGTCGAGCATCTGCGATGCTTCGGTCATCTTCGGGTAGCTGCGCTCGTGACGGAGGCGGCACTCTTCGGCGAGCACGTCGATGTCGATGCCGGAAATGCGCGAGGCCGTGCCGGTGAAGTAGGTGTCCACTACTTCGGGCGAGAGCCCGATGGCCTCGAAGATCTGCGCGCCTTGGTAGCTCTGCAGCGTGCTGATGCCCATCTTGCTCATGACCTTGAGCAAGCCCTTGTTGATCGACTTGATGTACTTGGCCGCAGCGACCGCCGGGTCCTTGAGGTTCGGGAAGGTGCCCTCGTGCACCATCTGGTGCACGGTTTCGAGCGCCAAGTACGGGTTGATGGCGCCCGCGCCGTAGCCCAGCAAGAGCGCAAAGTGGTGCACTTCACGGGCATCACCGGCTTCGACGATGATGCCGATCTTCACGCGCGTGCCGTTGCGCATCAGGTGGTGATGCACCGCACCGGTGGCGAGCAGGCTCGGAACCGGGGCCATGCCCTCGTTCGAACCGCGATCGCTCAAGATCACCAAGCTGTGCCCGTCGAGCACCGCTTGTGACGCCTGGCGACAGATCTCGTCGAGCGCCGACTTCAACCCTTCACCGCCTTCTTCGACGGGGTAGAGCATCGGGATCGTCGGCGGTTGGCGGACCTGCTGCAGGTGAGTCTCGCGCAGCTTCGCCAAGTCCATATTGGTCAGGATCGGATGCGGCAGCTCCAGCATCTGCGCCTGATCCGGCAGCTCGAACAGGATGTTGCCCTCGCCACCGATGTACGCCTTGAGGCTCATCACGAGTTCTTCGCGGATCGGGTCGATGGCGGGATTGGTGACCTGCGCGAAGTGCTGCTTGAAGTAGTTGAACAGCAACTGCGGACGATCGCTGAGCACGGCGAGCGGTGTGTCAGTGCCCATCGAGCCGCGGGGCTCGTCGCCGTTTTGAGCCATTGGCGCCATCAAGAAGCCGAGATCTTCTTGGGTGTAGCCGAAGGTCTTTTGGCGCTGCACGAGCGAAGCGTATTCGCGGCGAGTCGCGCTGGGCGGCGAAGCGTCGATGTCGGCGAGCGAGATCTTGTTTTCGGACAGCCATTTGCCGTACGGGCGAGCCTTACAGACCGCGTCCTTGATCTCTTCGTCTTCGACGATGCGACCGAGCTCGGTGTCGACCAAGAACATGCGCCCGGGTTCGAGTCGACCTTTGCGGAGCACGTTTTCAGGCGCGAACTCCAAAACGCCGGTCTCTGAAGCGAGGCAGACCAAGCCGTCTTTGGTCACCGTGTAGCGAGCGGGACGCAGGCCGTTCCGATCGAGCATCCCGCCGATGCGCTTGCCGTCCGTGAAGGCGAGTGCCGCAGGGCCGTCCCACGGTTCGACGAGGCACGAGTGGTACTCGTAGAACTCGCGCTTGTGTGCCGGCATGAGATCGTCGTTCTGCCAAGCTTCCGGCACGAGCATCATCATCACGTGAGGCAAGCTGCGACCGGCGTGCAGCAACAGCTCCGTCACATTGTCGAGCGTCGCCGAGTCGCTGCCGCCCGGGGTGATGGTCGGCAAGATGTGGCGCACGTCTTCGCCAAAGATCTCACCGTCGAACAGCTGCTCGCGCGCCGCCATCCACGCGGCGTTGCCGCGGACGGTGTTGATCTCACCGTTGTGGGCGAGGGTGCGGAACGGTTGCGCTAGCTCCCAAGTCGGGAACGTGTTGGTGCTGAAGCGCTGATGCACCATGGCCAGCGCGCTGACCATGCGTTCGTCCTTGAGCTCGACGTAGAACTCGGCAAGCTGCTCGGCCAAGAGCAAGCCTTTGTAGATGATGGTGCGGCTCGATAGGCTCGGGATGTAGAACGAGCCTTTGCCTGCGAGGTTGGTCTCGCGCACCGTGCGCTCGGCCCACTTGCGGATCACGAACAGCTTGCGCTCGAAGGTTGCTTCGTCCTCACACGTTGAGCCAATGAACACCTGGCGGATCACGGGCGCGCTCTCGCGCGCAGCGGGGCCGAGCACGCTCTCGTTCACTTTGACATCGCGCCAGCCGATCAATCGCTGACCGGTGCCGAAGATCTTGTCCTCCAAGATCTGCTGACAGCGACGACGCTCTTTCTTGTCGCGTGGCAGGAACACGCAGCCTGCTCCGTAAGTTCCTGCTTCCGGAAGATCGATGTCCGCTTCATCACAGGCGTGGCGAAAGAATGCGTCCGGGATCTGAAGAATGATGCCCGCGCCATCACCCGTGAGTGGATCGCAACCGGTTGCGCCGCGATGCACCAAGTTGAGGAGAATATCGATGCCCTTCTTGACGATGTCGTGCGACGCCTCACCCTTGATGTTGGCAACGAATCCAACGCCGCAGGCGTCGTGTTCGAATTTCGGGTCGTAGAGTCCTGAGCGAGGCGGAAGTGTCATTTCGGTGGCTCGATGTCGGAGAGTGAGTTGAAAGGTGGGGGGCCCACCCGGGGCGCTTACTAAGGTTTGTTCGTTACCTAAGAGCAGGGGTGACCTGTCGACCGCGAGTATATGGCGATCGGAGGGCCGGGACAGGCGAAGCTGCGCTAATTTTCTGCCATAAATTAACGCAGCGCGCAACAGGTCGTCTGGCCGAGAAGCCTAATGCAGCTTCTGAAATCTACTGGACTTTTTCTGTTTACGCTGCCGACCTCTGTAGCGTCGATTTAGCAGGTTTTCAAGTCCTCGACGGCCGGCTAATCGTTTTGTTTGGTCACCGGGCCGCCTGGCCGCCCATTCACTGGAGCGTGGCAGGCGGATACGAACCCACACTGCGCCTTGCGGCAGGCCAGTTCCTCGATGCCAGGCCATGAGTCGTGGAAACGCGCTTCAATCAGGCGGGTTCCAAGTTCGAAGAAGTCGAAGGCTGGCGGCGCCTGCCACGTGGGTTCGTTGTTCTCACCGAGCAGGTGTACCAGACCAGTGCGGATTCGATCGATCCCATAGTGACGTCGGGCCGCTTCGCGATAGGCGGCGAGCTGAAACGAATAGCGATCTTCATCACCGCCGCGGGACCGCTTGTAGTCGACGACGTCGATGCTGCCGTCGGTGCGTTCGATCACTAGATCGAGCGTCGCCTTGAGTACGACGGTCGCCGAAAGCAGGTCGGGGTCCGGCTCATTGGTTCTGGGGCGAAGCGCGAACAGCTCGAGTTGCCCGGGCGCAACGCGGCGTCCTCGCGCTCGAGAGCTCGATTGTGCCGCGGTCGGCGTCGGCGCTGGAGCGGGAACGTTGCGAAACGGGATGTGAAGCGAGAGTTCGCGCCGGATGCGCGACCCGTCTTGCCGTACCGAACGGGCGTAGTCGCCCGCTAGAAATTGCGCGATGCCGCGTGCAGTACCGGCACTCGAGTCTGCTTCGGGATCCAAGCCCTCGCGTGCGAGGGCTTCCAAGATTTCGCCCGGCTCGATGGGAGTTCCCCAACGTTCGCTCGGAAAGGCCTCCAAGACGCGGTGCGCAGCGCTGCCGAGCGCTCGCGGATCTTCGCCCGGCGACGCGCTGACGCGCCCACCCGCGTGTGGCTCCGCGAGACTGAACAAATGCGCGAGCTCGAAGCGCCGCGCGCAAATAGCAAAGTCGGACAGCGCGGTCACTCCGATCGTGGCCAAGGTCACCCGTGGCCGCGGCGGTCGCGCCGGGGGCGGCGTCGGCGGCGTGTCACTCGGCGTCGCGTCGAAAGCGAGTTCCCCGAGCAGTGTGTGCGCGGCTACGCGCGTGACGCCTGGGATCTCGTCTAGGCGCGCTTGGGCGCCGACGATCGATGCGGCCAGCGAATCCGCACGCAATTTACCGGCGGGCAGCACGATGGCCAGGTGATTGCGCGCGCGCGTGAGTGCGACATAGGAGAGTCGTTGTCGCTCTGCTCGAGCGCGAGCGAACGAATCCTCGGTCGCCCGACGAGACAGAGGTGTGGCGACGCTGCCCGTGTCGGTCATGTGGCGAATCACCAGCGAGGTCTCGGTGTCGCCGCGCAACAGGCCGATCGGTGCCGAATTCGGTCGTTCCCACGAGCCGGTGTCGAGCACGACCGCGGTGGGGAACGCTAGCCCCTTGCTGCCGTGGATCGTCAGCAGCCGAACTGCGTCGTCTTCGTCGGAAAATACCGCGGCTTCGGCTTCGTCGGTTTCGTTCAGGATCTGCCGCTGCAACCAACGCACGAAGCTTTGTAGACTTCCGCCTTGTCGCGCTGCGATCTCGAGCAGACGTTCGACGTTGCCAAAGCGTGTTCGCCCGCGCGGTAGCAGTGAGTACAGCGACTCCAACTGGAAACGGTCCGCGATCAGCGAGAGCGCGTCGCGCGGCGAAAGGCGAGGTGCGATTTGCCCGATCTCGAGCAGTCGCGCACGGAGCGTGTTCAGCGCCTCGTGTTCGCGCGGATCGCTAAGTCGGTTCGAGTCCCAATCACGGACGGGGTCGAGCCCGCGCCGCGGCGTGCACAGCTCCGCCAAGGCGCGATCACTGAGGCCGCCCAATGGTCCGCGCGCCACGACGGCCAAAGCGTGGCGATCGCTGGGGTCGATCTGCAGGCGAAGGGCCGCGAACAAGTCGCGCACTTCCGGAGTGGCGTACAGCGCACGGCCCGAGACGACGAACGGGACGTTGAGTCGATCGAGTGCCAGCTCGAGCAGTGGCAGGGTGGCGCGTCGGCGTGCCAAAAGCGCGATGTCTTTGAAGCTCGTGCCCTCGCGCGCAACCTTTGCGCACAAACCCGCTGCTGCCAGCGCGCTGCGCATGGTCCCCTCTGCCTGGCGCAGCAATGCCGGTGCCTCGGGATCGGCGGGAGCCGAGCCGTCGTCCTCGACAATCGTTACCGTGCCGTGCGGCGCGCTCGCCGCACTTTCGGGCAGCACCAAGGCTTCCGCAGCGGTGTAGCGAATTTCGAATGCTCGCTCTGGGCGTTCGCTGAAGTCGGCGCTGGCAATGACGTTCACCGCGTCGATGATGGAGCGCGCGGAGCGGTAGTTCGCGGTCAAGGTGTGAAACTCGGCGACCGGTTCGGTGCTCGCGAGAACGCCGGTGAGCTCCAGGCGCTCCGCCGCGGGGGCTCCGGCCAATTCTGCGGCGAGCTGCGCGAACACCGACACTTCCGCGCCGCGAAAGGCATAAATAGATTGCTTGCGATCGCCCACGACCACGAGCCCGCGCGGCAAGATGTCCTGGGGAGCGGGGACGTGCCCCGGTTTTCGGCGCTCGATGGATCCGGGACGCTCGCGCAGCAAGAGCAGCAGATCACGCTGCACGCGACTCGTGTCCTGAAACTCGTCGACTAGCAGCACCTCGGTTCTCTGGCTGGCGCTCATGGCCAGATTCGGTTGATCACGCAGGCCGTCGCGGGCGAGGCGCAACACGTCACCGAATCCAAGCGTGCCCTCGGTGCGCCGTCGTTCGAGCAATGCGCGCTGGATCATCGCCAAGAGAGCGTTCGCGCCACGCGCGTCCGCATCGAGCTCTTCGGCACGCTCGGCGTGTTGTACGAGCGACTCTAAGCGCTCCCGCTTCGTGCCGCCGGAGAGGCTTTCCTGAAACTGGTCCCACGCGGGCCAAAAGGTCGCCTCTTTGATGGTTTTGCTGGCGCGTACAGCGGCGATTTCGACCAGGGCGGGCCTGAGGGCGAGCAGATCGCCGGCTTCGAGCGCGTTGAGCGCCGAACGCGCTGGTTCGGTCAGGGCCGACGGGTCCGCAACTACGATGCTCTGACAAAGCCCTCGCAGCGTCGCGAGCTGGCGTTTGGCGTCGGCCACGTGATCGCCGGTGGACAGCGCGTCGGCGGGCAAGCCCTCTTCGTCCAGGCGACCGAGCAGGACGGTGATTTCGTTGCGCGCGCGATCGAGGCCGTAGCACGCGTCCAGCAGTCGCGAAGTGGCGGTAGATAGCGGGCCTTCGAGCGCCTCGTCGAGCACGTCATCGATGCTGCGTTCGGCGTCGGTAAAGGCTTGTTCCTCGTCGAGGATGCTGAAATTCGGCGACAGTCCGAGCTCCAGCGCGTGCCGACGCAAGATGTTCGTGGCCAGGCCGTGCAGCGTGTCGATGGTCGCGCGCGGCAGCTCCTCGAGCACGCGCTGCGCTCGCAAGGAGAGCTCTTTTTGCGACAAACCACGCTCGAGGGCGAGCTCGACCAGGGAGTCTTGCTCGAGAGTCTCTGGGTGCGAGAGCACGCTCAGACGGTGCTCGAGGCGCTCTCTGATCTCGGCCGCAGCGGCGCGAGAGAACGTGGTGGCGACGATGCGCTCGGTGGGGACTTGTTTGCCGTCGCGAGCGAGCCCGAGCGCGAAGGCCAGATAAATTCCGGTCAGGAGTTGAGTCTTGCCGGTGCCTGCGCTGGCAGCGATGACGGCGTTCTGTTCGAGCCCGGGCAAACTCATTCGCTGGCCTCGTGCGGAGCCGATAGCGGGCGTCGACAAATGTCGCGGGCGTCGCAGCGCGTGCAAGAACTCGGAAGCAATGGTCGAGCGGGAACCCTCCCGGCGCGCAGCAACGCGATCAGTTGCTCGGTTCGGACCAGCTTGTCCTCGATGATCTGGGCTAGAGGCTCGCTGTCTTCGACGGCGGCTTTCCACTCTGGCTTGCGGCGCTGCAAGCTCAAATAGCCCGAGCTGACGCGCGCGGAACGGTACTCTTCGGCTACTTTTCTGGCGTAAATCCACGGTTGTAGCAGCTGCTCGCCGTGCTCACCCGTGAGCCGCACGCTACCGGTCTTGTAGTCGATCACGCGCACGCTCTGGCCGTCGCTGTTGCTGTCGATGCGATCGATTCGGCCCGACACGAAATAGTCGCCGACCGCGAGCGCCGACCAGGCCTCACCGATGCCGAAAGCGCGTTCGGCCTCCGCGAACCAGATGCCGTCACTGTTGGCAAACGACCAGCGCAGTAGCGCGGCCACGTCTTCGAGCGCAGCTCGCAGTGCGGCACCGCGCAGATTGCTGCTGATGCGTGCGCGCAAGAACTCATCGGCTCGCTCGAACGCTTCGCGCTCCAGCTCCGGCAAATCGCGCGTGCCGAAGCTCGCACGCGTTCCGTTCAGGGCAACCGCAAGTGCATCGTGAATCAAATTGCCGCGTTCTCGCGCGCTCAGCCCGTCACCAATGATGTCGTCCTGATTGGCGCGCAGAACGAGCCCGGAAAAGCCGAGAAAAGCGCAGCGCGCGTAGCGCTCCAAGACCGTCAACGCGATCGGTCGATCCGCTTCGCCTCCGACCCAGCGCTCGAGCGGCCCGGCAAGTCCATTGTCGAAATCGAGCGCTGCGTCCGGATTGGCGTAGAAATCCTGCCTTCGCAGCTCGAGCGTCGCGCGGGCGCGCACGTCTGCGCTCGGAACGGCCAACGCGAGTACGCGACTCGCTTTCGGGTCGAGCGGAGAGGCAGGTTCGACTTGGGTCGCATTCGCGTCCAAGTTCATGACCAGCCGACTCGCGCCGCTCTTGCCACGCGCGTCGCGCTTGGCCCAGGTCACGAGCGAATTCCGGGCCCGAGATAGCGCGCTGGCGAGCGCGAGTCGCGTGAATGCGGCTCGCTCCGCGGCCGTGCGCGGACGGCGCGCCGGCGGCAGTTGTTCGAGCAGATCCGCGTCCAGGACGCTGTCCGAAGTCGCGCTCTGCCAATCGAGCGTGGACGACGCCGCGCGACACACGATGAGCAAGTCCCAGTCCAGCCCCGCGACGGCTGCTGGCCCAGCGATGCGCAGCGTACCGGCTCGGCCCGCACCCTGGTTCGGTCCGACCGACGAAAGCGCGGTCGCGAATTCCTCGTAAAACTCGCTGAGCGGTAAGCGCTCGTCGCCGAGCTTCGCCAATTCGGCCGCGCTCACCACACGCTCCAACGCGAGATCGATGGCGCGCCCAGCTCGAGCATTCTGACCGAGCGCGGCCAGGGGCGCGTGGTCGAGCGCTTCCGCATACGCGATAGCTTGCGTCAAGCCGCGACGCGACGCGGTGAGCAGGCCAAGCTCCGCGAATAGCTCGCGTGCGCGCTCTCGAAATACTCGGCGCGTGCTCGGTTCACGCAGACGTTCGAAGCGCGCCAGCAGCGCCGTTAGCACGAGCTCTGCTTGGTGATTGGTCGTGAGCAAGCGCTCGCGTGTCGGGGCGCAACGACGTCGCTCGCGGTCCAAGGCTGCAAGCAATTCACGCCCCGAGCGGTCGACACGCACCGGCAAACGCGCAATCACCTCGATGAACGCGGTGAGGGGTGGGCTCGAGGTTTTCGCCGAGTCTGAGGCCGGCGCAAGTTCTGAGTCGCCGAGCAGCGCTCTTAGCTCGAGATCGGGAACGCGCAGCACGTCGACCAGCGCGTCGCGCAGCAATGGGCCCTGAGCCAAACGCAGCAATTCGAGTGCGGCGTAAGCCTCGGGCGCGGCGCTGGTGGGGCGACTCCAGGCCTCACTGAAGGGCAACTTGGCGGCCGTCAATTCTGCCCTGAGCGGTTCGAGAAACGCTTCCGCGGCGTCCACCGGAACAATCGCTATGCGATCGAGCGCCGTGCCGCGCGCGAGCGAGTCCAACACGGCGCGCGCCACCGCGCGCGCTTCACTCGCCTCGTGTGCCGCTTCGATCACCTGCGGCGCCGCGGCGTCAGCGCGCGCTTCGACGAACGACAGCTCGGGAGGGTCGAGTGCTTCGGCCCAGCGATGTTCGAGGCTGCCTGCGAGCTGTTCAACGGCCTGGTGCAGTGGGCCTCCGAGGTACTTGGGCACCGTCGGGAACTCGATCACGACGCCACCGCCCACCGTCGCTCTCAGCTTTTGGTGAAGCGCCTCGAGCAGCGCCAAGTCACCATTTTCCCATTGCGACAAGCCGCGCACGCGCACGCGGCTAACGTCAGCCAGATCGGGGATCGACACCTGGGGCAGCACTCGGGCAGCGAGCCACGCGCTTTCGCGATGATCGCGCAGGCGATACTCATTTAGTCGTGCACTCGTGTCCTCCAACGCGGAGCGCAGCAGCCCGGCCCGCGCGCTGTTGACGCGCGCCAAGTCGCCCGGCTGCGTGCCGGCTCGCCGCAGCTGACCGAGGGCGTCGTCGACGGCGAGACCCAGCGCCGCCGAATGGCCCGGGAGCGCTTTGCGTGCGAGCAGGCGCGTGGTTTCAGCCGCCGTTTCGCGAAGCTCGGGTTCCGCTGCTTCGCAGATTCGCTGCGCGAGGCTACGCAGGCCGAGGACGCGTCGCTCGGGCGTTTCTTCGTGCTCGAAGTATTCGGCGTGCCGCTCGCTTGGCAGCAATACGAGTTCGACGGGAGTCAACGGGCGCAACACTGCCCGTGCGAGTACCGGCGCTTGCCTAGTCCGTCAAGGTAAAGGCTGCCATTGAACGTCAGCCGAGGTCAGCGCGCTTTGCGCTTTTCCGCCTCGTCGCGCGAGCCTTCGACGGCCTTGGCGGCTGCAAAGCGCACTTCGGGCACGACCAGCGAATCCGGCACGGGTAGATCCGGCACGATCAGTAGCTCCAACGCCACCTGAGTGCTCGTGTCGTCCAGCTTCTTGAGACGCCAGGTCGCGTCGAGGCGCTTGACGTTGCCTTTGATCATGTGGCCCACCAGCACTTCACCGCCATCGACCTGTTTGATGGGTTCGAAGCGCACGACGGCCCATACTTTGGCGGCGCCCTTCAGGATTGGCACCTGCAAGTAAACATCGGTCTTGTCACCCGAGCGCCCGACGATCTGCGACTTCTCGAAGCGCGCCATGAAGCTCGCGTAGTTCTTGTAGTCCAGCACCACGGAGCGCACGACCTCCTCGGGGGCGTCCACGTTCACTCGGGCTGCGCCGGCGTTGATGTCGGCGTACGGCGTCTTGACGTTGAAGCGCGAAACCTCACGCCACTTTTGCAGGTCCGGACCAGGTGCGGGAGCGGCGGCGGCAGCGACGCTGCTGAGCAGCAAACCGCCGAGCACCGCTACCGCGCTCAGGCGGCTATTGCGGAGAGAAGCGAGTAAGCCTGCAGAACCAGAAGCGTTTGAATATTTCATGGGTGCGTCTCGCGGATCGTGACAACTACTTTTACTGCGGGAAGGTGCAGAAGTTTCCCTCGGTTTGCCCGAGGGGGTTCCGCCGGTTCACCCCTTACCCTCTGCATCGCGCGTGCCGCCTGAAGACCCCTAGAGCACAGGGCGCGTCTCGTCGAGTTTCCCAACAAATCCGCAGTCGGTTACCAAGTCTCTCCTGATGCGCGGCCGCCCCAGTGGCGCAAAAATCACCACAGTCAGCGAACGGCCGTTTACGGCGCGTCTTCAACAGGAGCCATGGTGCAGGTTCCGGAAAACTGCACCCCCTTGTCCATGAAAATCTCGGGCGAATGCAGTGTGCCCGAAACGCGGGCGGGGACGTACAGCTCGATCGCTCGGGCGGCGCGCACGTTGCCTTGCACCACCCCACCTTTGATGATCACCGTCGCCACGTCGATTTGAGCGTCTACGTCGGCGCCATCACCAATGACCAGCGTGTCCGCGCTCCGGATTTCGCCCCGGAAGCTGCCATCGATGCGCACGCGACCTTCGAACTGCAATTTTCCTTCGAAATGAGTGCCCCGGCCGAGGAGCGCGGTGATTTCGGTCGCTGGGAGGGAAGCCGGCATGGGGCCACCATAGCCAAAAAAAAGCGACGAGAGTAAGGTCCTCGCAAGACGCGTGGCGCTTAGTTTGAATTATTGGCTAGGCTCAGCGGCACTTCTGTGCGGCTTACTGGTCGCCGCCCGCCCGCTGCAGGCCCAATCCGCGCGCATGCGCGAGACGCCGCGCGGCGTGAGCGGCGCGAGCCCTGACGGCATCGAGCCGACGAATTTGCCGTGGCATGACTCGTATCTGTATTGGGACCACGCGGTCACCGCGGCGACGCTCGGCGTCGGTCAAGACTATCAGACTCGCAATCCGCTGTACGAGATGACGATCGGCTTTCGCCCTCGTTATTACTTGCTCGAAAACGATCGCTCCAGCATCAGCATCCGCGGTGATCTGGGCGTCGTGACCGAACGCACGAATAGCGACACGACCACGCAGCAGGGCGAGTGGTCGGCGACTGACTTCGAGTTCTGGGGATCGTTTGCGTACAAGGTTCGCGAGAGCAAAGGAGACCTGACCGAGCTTGCCATCCGCATTCCGCGCTTGATCTTGCCCACGTCGAAGGTGAGCTACGACAACGGCAAGATCCTCGGCTTGGGCGTGCGCGTCGGGGGCCGCGAAGAAATCGTGTTGAACGGGCGCAATGCCGCATGGTTTCCGTCGATCGAGCTGCTCGGCAAGATCGACTACGGCTATCAATTCAGCAACGGCCAGGTACCGATCAACGGTTCGCTCGAACGCGTGCGCATGGGGCTCGATGGCCGTTCGATTGTCTCGGACCAGCTGGGCGGAGCCACCTTGGCGCAACACGCGGCCGCGTTCGGCATTGCCGCTTGGGCGCACGTTCATCAGCGTCTGAATTGGATCACGACATTCGAACTGCGCTCGGCTTGGAAGTACCCGGTGAGCCACGATGCTCAGATTTGTGGCGTGGTGCTGACCGGTTGCACGCAGGCGAGCGGCATCGCCGATCCGCAGACGCGCACGGCACTCACCTATTTCCAGAGTGAACTCTGGGGGCGCCTGACCGACACGCTCGAGCTCACCTTCGGCTACGCGAATTTGGCTACGCAATTGGCGCCTGACGGCCGCAGGCGCAGCATGTTCTACAGCCCGGACGCGCGCTTTTACCTCACTCTCAACGTGTACCTCGATCACCTGTACGTGAATCTCGCGCCCAAAAAGCAGCAAAGCGCGAGCGTTGCGAACGAGCCGCGCACTCCCTGAACGTGTCGCTTCGCGGTTCGTCGTTCGCGCTTTGTGCGTTCCTCGCCGGCTCGGGCTGGGTGGCTCCGGTGCGTGCGGCGGGGCCGGCGATGCGCGAGTACCGCGTCGAGTTCGAGGCTGAGCGCGTGCAAGTGGAAGGCGATCTCGGCTCGCTCGAGCTCGACGGCGATGTCCGGGTCCAAGCGCAGCGTTACCGCTTGATGAGCCAGCACCTGCAGCTCCGTCGTGGACCGCGCGGCGTCGAGGCAGAGGGTACCGCGGACGTCGCGTTCTGCACCTGCGATGAGCCACCGATCCGGCTCCGTGTCTCGCACGCCACGCTAGCGCCGCCGACAGACGCGCTGTTCATGAATCCGAGACTCGAGGTCGGCGGAGTCCCCGTGCTCTGGCTGCCCGCGCTTTGGTTGCGAGCTCCAACACGCATGGGGCTGACCTTGCCCCGCGTTGCCTATCGCGGAGACGACGGCGTGTTCGTCGGCGGAGGCGCCTATTTCCCGCTAAAAGTCGAAGAAGGGCGGGTCACACGCAGCCTCACCCTGGGTGGCGGTGGGTATCTGCTCAAAGGCGGTCGTTTGGAGGGCGAGCTCGACACCGAGTCCAGCACGTCGCGCGTGGCTTGGGATCACGTGCAACACACGGCGCTCGAGGTCGATGCTCATGGCAGCGCGGCCTTGTCGGACGCGACCTTCGCGTATCGGGTGGACGCGTTGCGAGGCGCGCGTGCGGCGAGCGTCTCTTCGTCGCTCGAGGTCAGCGCGCGGCGCATGGATCGCGCGCGGATCAGCGTGTCGCACGTGGATGAGTTGGCGCTAGGTTTCGGGGTTCGAGCTGACGCGCCGCGCGCCGGGCCACTCGGCGATCTGGGCGCCATCGGTCCGGAGCTGTACCTCGGGGCGGCCCGTGGCCTTGGGGATAGCGTCAGCTATGACGTGTTCGCGCTCTCGCGCACGACCGCGGTGAGCGGCAGCCATAGTCAAACGGAGCTGTTTCAGCGCGGTTCTTTGAGTACCAAGCTGCGGCCCGGCCCGCTCGGCGTCGACCTGACAGCGGCAGAATCGGGCGATCTTCGAGTCGCCGAATACCGCACGGACGGGCTCCTCCGCGGCGGCCTCCAGGCGCGGATCGGACTACCTCTGCTGCGCGGGTTCGGCAGCGTGTCTCACTTCGTCGAGCCGCTGATCATCGCGCGCGGCTTGCTCGATGCGCGCCCGCGCGGCTCGCAGGTCAACGACGAGCGCACCCTGCTCGGCGCCGGCGGCTTCGATACCTCGGTCGGTCAGCGCAGCACGCGCCAAGCGTTGACGCTCACGGTGCGTGCTGGTGCTCTCTCGCACGAAGACGAGCTTCAAGGAGTGGGCCTCGCGCGACTCGGCGCCGATGCGCGCTGGCTTGGGCTGGCCCAGTCGTTCGCTGCACTGGGGCGCAGCCCCGCCATGGTCTCGCTGTCGCGGGTGCGCATTGGCAAAAGCGACGGTTTGCACCTGTTGCTGCGCGCGGATGGGGCAAGTCATGGCTCTCCAGCGCGCGCGCGAGTGCTGTTCGACGAAAGTTGGTTCGACAGCGCGCGACCGTTCCTCGATCGCAACGGTTGGAGTGGGGGGGCTGAGCTCTCCATCCCTTGGACCCGGGCCTTCAGCACCACCGGGTCGATTGACTATGACTTGACCGAGCGCGAGCTACTGGCCGCCTGGGGCGGATTCGGTTACCACCATCCCTGTGGCTGTTTGGCCGTGGCAAGCTTTGTGGGCCACCGGGTCGGTCGGGGAGGCTTCGACGCCTGGCTGGGTTTCGACCTAGCGCCCTAACGCCTGAACCGCGAGCTGTGCGGGGAGGAGCGATGCGGCACGCGCACACAGAGGCGCCAAGAGCGGCCGGTTTCGGACGCTTTTGTGGCTTCCGATTCGCCGCCCCCCGTTGATTCTAGTAACCTCCGTAGCATCGTGCCGGACAGCGAAAAGCCGACCTCGCCCAGCGCTGCGCATGGATCACTGCAGGGCTCGAAGATCGTCGTCGCAGAAGATGATCGGATCACGCGGGAACTGCTCGCCGGAATGCTGCGCAAGCACGGCTTCAACGTGGAGACCGTGCCGGATGGACAAGTCGCCGTGGAGCGAGTGGCCAAAGGCGGCGTCGATCTGGTCTTGCTCGATATTTTGATGCCGCGACTGTCGGGGCTCGAGGCGTGTCGACTGCTGAAAGGCATGACCAGTGACACGTTCTTGCCCGTCCTGCTCGTGACCGTCAAAACCGACAGTGCGAGTCGCGTCGAAGGCCTCAAGATCGGCGCCGACGACTACGTGTGCAAGCCGTTCGACGAGGCCGAGTTGCTCGCTCGCGTCGAGGCCATGCTACGCATCAAGCGGCTCCACGATCACGTGGTCGAAGCCCGCGCGCGTCTGGAGCAGCTCAGTCTGCACGACGACCTCACTGGCCTATACAACTACCGCTACCTGCACTCGCGTTTGAACGAGGAATTCAAGCGCGCCGAGCGCTATCACGACCCGCTGTCGTGCTTGGTCATCGATATTGACCGGTTGCAGGCCCACAATGATGCAGGGGGACGGGAAGCGGGCGATCGCGTGATCTGTTTCGTGGCGGACACGATTCGCCGCTCCGTGCGCGAGGTGGACGTGGTGGCGCGCTTCGGCGGCGATGAATTTTTGGTGGTTTTGCCGAGCACCCACTTTGCCGGCTCGGTCACCGTCGCCGAACGAATCTTCCAGGACGCGAACCAGTTGCTCGAGGGTTGGGAAAAGCGCTCACCGTTGCCCGTGGCGCTTTCTTTGGGCGTCGCGCTGTTCCCGTCGCGCGACGTTCGGACCAAGGACGCATTGCTGCGCGGGGCCGACGCGGCGCTGCACGCCGCCAAGCGCGATGGCGGGAACAGAATTTGCGTGTATCAACAACAAGGTCACATGTACACGCCGGTCAGCGCTGCCAGTCACACCCAATCAGACGGTCGTCCTTCGCGACCGCGTTCGGATCCGCCGAATCGTCGCCCGGAGCGGCCGCTTGCGAACGAACCGGGCACATTGGGTGAGCGCGCGATTCCTCGGAGGAAGCCCGAGTGACATTGTCGGCACGGCCACGCTCCGGAGAGATCGGCCAAGTCAAACTCGAAGAAGCTCCGCCGCGCGTGCTCGTCGTCGATGACGAACCAACGCTGCGCCGCACGCTCGCGCGTCTGCTCAACAGTCGCAACATGACCGTGCTCACCGCGGACGACGGCGCACAGGCCATCGATCTGCTCGGCCGCGAACAGGTCGACGTGTTGCTCGTCGATCTGATGATGCCGAAGGTCGGCGGCCTCGAGCTCTTGGATCACGTGCGCTCATCACACGCCGGGGTTGAAGTGATCATGATGACCGCGTTCGGCGACGTCGAAACCGCGGTCAAAGCAGTGCGCGCCGGCGCGTATCACTTCCTGACCAAACCGTTCCGCTCCAACGACGAAGTCGTGCTCACGGTGACCAAGGCCGCTGAGCGTCGGCGGCTCGTCGACCGTGCGCTCTTGCTCGAGAAGCGGCTCGAGCAAATGGAGAAGTTTGGCGAACTCATCGGCAATTCGCCAGCCATGCAAGAGGTGTATCGGCTGGCCATTGGCGTTGCGCCCACCTCTTCTACGGTGCTGATTTTGGGCGAAAGCGGCACGGGCAAGGAGCTCACCGCGCGAGCCATTCACGGCCATTCTCCACGTGTGAACGCGCCCTTCGTGGCCGTCAATTGCTCGGCCATTCCGGTCGATTTGGTGGAGAGCGAGCTCTTTGGGCACGTGCGCGGCGCATTCACGGGCGCCACGGCCACGCGCGCGGGTCTGTTCGAATCCGCCGATCGCGGCACGTTGTTCCTCGACGAAGTGGGTGATCTACCGCCGCTCGCCCAAGTCAAATTGCTGCGCGCCTTGCAAGAGGGCGAGGTCAAGCGCGTCGGCTCGAACGAAACGCGCATCGTCGACGTGCGTGTGGTCGCGGCGACCAACGTCGACTTGCGCAGCCGCATCACCGCTGGCAGGTTTCGCGAAGATCTCTTTTATCGCCTGAACGTCGTGCCCATCTCGCTACCCGCTCTGCGTGAGCGACGTGAAGACATCCCGCTGCTCGCGTATCACTTCTTGCAAAAGTACGCGTCCCGCTCGAGCAGCCAAGTGAAGAAGATCTCTCCCGAAGCGATGCGGCTATTGTCGTCGCACCACTGGCAGGGCAACGTGCGCGAGCTCGAAAACGCCATCGAACACGCGGTCGTGTTCTGTCGCGACGACACCATGACCCCTGCGGAGCTGCCCTTCGGCCGGCCCAGCAATGGCGCGCCGCCCGACCCAGCTCAGTCTGGGATTGCCGACCCGGCGGCCCAGAACTTCTCCGCGCTGCCCTACAAAGAGGCCAAAGAGAAATCGATGGAGGCCTTCGAGATCGCCTATTTCGAAGGACTTTTGGCCCGCTGTCAGGGGAATGTGTCCGAGGCGGCACGCCAAGCCGGCCTGGACCGATCGAATTTTCGACGCGCGGTGAAGCGAGCCGGCGTAAAAGTCCGCGACGACGAATGACGCGCTTCGCGATCCCTGCCGGGGGAACCTGTTTCCGGATTTTCGACCGGACGACTGCGCGCACGTGTGTGCTCGTTCTTGGGCTGCTCGCGGTCGGGGTCGAGCGCAGTGCGCGCGCTCAAGACGCAACCGAAGCGCTCAATGCAGCGGCTAACGCGATGCCCAAGACGGCGCCCGTCACCGCGCCGCGGCCCCGTGCACTGACGCTCAAGCGTTGCCTCGAACTCGCAGTCCTCAATTACCCGAAGGTCCAAGAGGCGCGCGCTCGTCTGGCACAAAAGAACGCCCAGCTCGATCAGGCCTACGTCGCGCCGTACAGCGACTTCACCATGACCGGCGGCATTGGACCCGCGCCCACGCTGCGTGGCACCGCGGTGTACAGCCCCGACACGGACAAGGCGCTGACCAGCAAGATGAACGCCGCGTGGCAGCTCAACGTGAGCGGCGCGATCCCGATCTACACCTTCGGCAAGATCACCAACCTGTGGGACGCGGCCAAGCAACAGGTGCGCGTCGGTGAATTCGAAATCAAGAAGGAGCAAAACGACGTCAAAGTCAGCGTGCGCCGCGCCTACTACGGCGTGCAACTCGCCCGTGATGCATTGACGCTCGTGCGCGAAGCGCTCAATCGCATCGACGCGTACGTGGTTCGTCTGGAAAAGAAGGTCAAAGACGGCGACGGTGACGACATCGATTTGCTCAAAATCAAGATGTACCGAGCCGATCTCGAAGTGCGCGAAAGCGAGGCCATGCGCCAAGAAGCGATCGCGCTCGCGGGGCTGCGCTTCCTGACCGGAGGCGGCCCCGACGCGGACGTGATGGACGCGCCGCTGCACCAAAGCAGCCACCGGCTGGGTCCGATCTCGCGCTACCTGTCCGCGGCGCGCTTGTATCGTCCAGAAGTGAACATGGCTCGCGCTGGCGTCCTCGCGCGCGAAGCCCAGGCGCGCATCGAGCGCGCCAAGTTCTTTCCCGACTTGGCGATTGGTTTGAATCTGGGCTACTCGGCCGCGCCCGAAATCGAAGATCAGAAGAACCCATTCGTGAAAGACAGCGCCAACTACCTCGCGTATGGCGCCGGCCTCGTCTTCCGATACAAACTCGATTTCCTGCCGCAATCCGCGCGCCTCGCGCAAGCCAACGCGCAGCTCGAAGAACAGCGCGCGACCGAACGCTATGCGCTCGGTGGCGTCGGAACCGAAGTCGAAGTCGCCTTCCGCGAAGCCGAAGACGCCAAACGCCGTCTCGAAGCGTACGGCCGCGCGGCCTCGTACGCCAAACAGTGGCTCGTTCAAATCCAAGAAGGCATCGACGTCGGCACCTACGACGACCCAGACGTCGTCGACCCCGCCCGCGAATACGCGATGAAGCGCTTTCTGCAAATGAACGCCACCTTCGACTACAACGTCGCCCTCGCCAAACTAGCCCAAGCCTGCGGCTGGGACTTCGTAACCGGCGACGACGAATAACGCTCCAAAGAATTGGAGAAGGGGGCGCTCACAATCCAGCAGCGCACCTCACAGTAGCGCGCTGTTCTCGACACACCACGGACCCACGCCGCATCGTCACAGCGTAAGCGATTGGCGCGATGTTGAGCCTGGATCGGCTCCCTGAGTTTGAACCGCCGAGCCGCAGAGGCCGCAGAGATCTGAGGGAGATTTGGGGGTTCCCATTCCACGTCGGAGCGCATGTTTGCCACGCCGCAAACCGTCGATCAGAGGAACCCCAAAAAATCTCCTCTCACTCAGATCTCTGTGGCCTCTGCGGCTCGGCGGTTAATCTCTCCGCTCGTTCCGCGCCGCGTTCCGGTTCCCACCAAGCACGCGCGCCGCCCTCCGTTAGTCGAGGCGCGCTGGGAACAGTGCGTTGCGTGAGGTGCGAGGCGGGGGCGCACCCCTTCGGGTGTCACGAAGCGCGTCGGGCGCCCCCAAAATCGCGTTGGGCGATCAGTCGTCGTCGCTGGAGTCGCCGTCGGAGTCGCTATCGCCGTCGGAGTCCGAGTCTTCCATCTCGGAGTCGAGGTAGAGATCGGAGTCGTCGTCGCGGGCGGTGGCGGCGGCGACGATGGCGGAGGTCGGCTTTTCGGACTTTTCCGGCTTTTCTTCGCCCGGGTTGGGCGGAGACGAGGAGCGAGACTTCGTGGCGTCGTGCTCTTCGATCTTCTTTTCGATGCTGAGCAGCGCGTTCATGATCGACTCACTGACCATCGAGACGATGATCGGGAGCTGACCCTTGAGGGCCTCGTAGTAGCGCTGGCGCTCGGTCGAGTGAATGATCGCGGGCGGGTGACCGGCGCGCATCAAGAGCACGTTCATCAACAGGCGCGAGACCTTGCCGCTGTCTTGCGGGAAGGGGAACACGCGCAGCAAGTCGTAGTGGACGCGTGCCGCGATGCGGATTGGGCTCTTGAGCTTCTTCGGCTCGGGGCCGTTCAGCCAATCAATGACCTGGCGTGCCTTGTAGGCGATCTTGTCCGGCGCGGCGTACTCGTGGAAGTACAGCCGGTGTTGCGGAATGTCCTTACGGTACTTGACCGTTTTGACGTCGCCTTCCTCGGGGTGGAGGATGCAGTAGATCTTCTTGATCGTATCGACGTTGATCGGAACGCGCTTCTTCTCGGACAGCTCGCGCACGTATTCGAGCGCTTGCCGATGACGACGGATCTCATCGCACACGGGTTGCAGCCCAGAGTCCGCGACGACGCTCATGTTCGGGTCGATCGCGGTCTTCAACTCTTGGAAGGTGTAGACGACGCCTTCCAGCGCGCTGTCGTGGTAAACCCACGACATTTCGAAGCTTTCGCGATATTCGCGCTGGAACTGCTCGTCCATGCCGTTCAAGCGCTCGTTGATCACCGCCCAGCGTTCCTCGATCGAGAGCGCGGGGGGCGGGGGAGCCTGCGGGACGGCAGGGGGCGGCGGGGGTTGCGGCGCGGCGGTGGCCCGCGGCGGGTCGTGCAAGATTTCGGCGGGTAAGCGAACCCCTAACAGACGCTGATTCTCTTCGTGGCGACGCGTGGTGCCCGATTGATTGGGAATGGTATCAGCGCGGTATTGGCGCGTGGTGACGCCTCGCCCAATTCCATCGCCGCGCTGAGCGCGCTTGTTGGCGCGAGCGACTTTGCCCTCGAGGGCACGGCGAGCGGCTTCACGCTCGGCGCGAATGCGCTCGCGTTCGGCCTCTTTCGCCTTGCGATACGCTTCACGCTCGGCGTCCTTGGCCTTCTTCTCTTCGTCCTTGAGGCGCTTGGCCTCCTCGCGAGCGGCATCGCGCTCAGCAATCTTTTGTAGACGCTCGGCTTCCTTTTCGCGTCGGATGCGCTCGCGCTCAGCCTCTTTGGCGGCCAGAGCGGCTGCCTTGGCGGCTTTTTGCTCGGCCTCTTTGCGAGCCTTCTCTTTTTCGCGCTCTTTGAGCTCGAGGGCCTTGGCTTTTTCGCGCTCTTTGAGCTCGCGCGCTTTTTCCTTTTCGCGCTCTTTCTTTTCGCGCTCGGCCTCTTTGGCTTTGAGTGCCTTCTCGCGCTCGGCGTCTTTGCGGGCCTTTTCCGCGTCCTTCGCCTTTTGCTCGCGCTCTTTTTCTTTGGCCTTGAGCGCCTTTTCGCGCTCGGCGTCTTTGCGAGCCTTCTCTTTTTCGCGCTCTTTCTTTTCGCGCTCTTTTTCTTTGGCCTTGAGCGCCTTTTCGCGTTCCGCATCCTTGCGGGCGTTGGCAGCCTTCGCCGGCTTCTTCTTGGCGGACGGTTTGGCCGCGGCCTTCGCGGGCTTCTTCTTAGCGGGCGCCTTCGGCTTCGCGGCCGGCTTCTTCTTAGCCGACTTGCGTGCTTCCTTGCGAGGGCTAGCAGAGGCCTTCGCCTTGGCGCGGGCTTTCTTCGGAGTAGCTTTCTTTCGGACGGACATCGCGGAAATCAGCGGAAATGTGATTAGGGGCCAGACCGGTACCCAGCCCGTCCAAGCGAACACATAGCGCTCCCTCGTACCGGGCCGCCTGCGAGCCGGAATTCGAGTCGGAGGCAGTTTGGGACCGGAGTCCCTGGGGGCAAAGCCCAGGGCAACCTAATCGGCTCGCGTGCAATCCGTCAAGAAAGACCTGCGAGCTCGACCGGAAGTCGTTCGACCGGCCCGTTCGCTGCCTGGCTGTGCCTGGCTGTGCCTGGGCCGAGCTGAGGGGTCGTCAGGAGAAGGTGTAGTCGGGAAAAATCTCGCTATGAACCAGCGGGCGATTGCGCTCGGTGAGCACTTCGACCCCAGTCTCGGTCACGAGTACGGTGTGCTCGAATTGGGCTGAAAGTGAGCCGTCCGCGGTCACCGCGGTCCAGTCATCATCCAAAACATCCACTTCCCAACCACCAATATTTACCATTGGCTCGATGGTGAAGGTCATACCGGGTTTGAGCCGTTCACCTTTACCCCAGCGACCGTAGTGGGCGACCTTTGGCTCATCGTGGAATTTTCGACCAATGCCATGCCCGACGAAGTCGCGTACCACCGAGCAACCTTGAGCTTCGACGAACTCTTGAATCGCAGCGCCCACATCACCGAGGCGCGCGCCGGGGCGAACCTGCGCGATTCCGAGAGCGAGGCTGCGCCTGGCGACTTCCACCACGCGCTTGGCGGCGTCACTCACTTTGCCGACATAGAAGGTCGCGGACGTGTCGCCGTGAAAACCTTTATAGATGTGGGTCACGTCGATATTGATGATGTCGCCATCACGCAACACTCGCTCACTCGGAATTCCGTGGCAGACCACCTCGTTAATCGAGGTGCAGACGCTCTTCGGAAATCCTTTGTAGTTCAGCGGGGCAGGGATCGCGCCCTGACTCAGCGTGTGGCGGTGGACGAACGTGTTGATGTCCTCTGTCGTCAACCCGGGACGGACGATCTCACCGACAGCGGACAGGGTCTCCGCCGCGAGCCGCGAAACGTCGCGCATGGCGTCGATTTCGGTTTGGCGTTTGATTTCGACGGCTGAACTTCGAAAATGCATATGGCTCTACTTCCGCTGCAGCGTATCACTTCTTCGAGGAGCGCGCCGCACGTTCTGCGGCCAAGTCGGCGGCTTGGATCCTTTGAATCCGTGCCCGTAGCTCTGGCGTGTTGGGCTCGCCGTGGAAGTGCATGACACCATCCCTGGCCTCGGCGTGCGCTGAGGGCGGTCGATAATTCCGGGTCAAGAGCAGCAACTCTCGCCCGACCCACGCGCCACCGACGCGATCGAGCCAGTGAAATGACGGGTCTTTCCCGGAGATCGTGAGCGTTACTTGAGGTGGTGCGGGAGGCCCAGACAAGCCTTCCAGCGTGCGCATCGTCACTTCGTAGCGTCGGTTGTTACCGAAGCTGCCTTCGCGCGAGACCGTGGCTACTTTGACCAGCCAGACGCTGTGCGCTGCCCGCACGCGATCTTCGAAACGAGGGTCGTCACCGGCAGTGCCAGGAACGAACGCAGTTTCGAAAAGATGCCCAGAAAATCCGTCATCGAGCAGCGCGGCGTCTTCGGCACCGTACAATGGCAAGCGCGATGGGTCCGTTGCCTGCGGAGGGCTCGAGCAGGCAACGACGAGCGACAGTGCCGCGCCGATCACACACGCACGACGACTGAGACTTGCGCTCGACGCGCTCAACGCGACCGACGAACGCAAAGCGATCGACGACTTTGACTTAATCGAGGAGGAGCTTCGTCCAACTGTTCGCTTGAGTGACTCGACAGACAAGTGATACGCTCTTGCGCCGCTACGCGGTGGGTACGCTCAAGGATTTCCGGAGGATAGCAATGAGGCCGAGACTGTTGGTCACGCTTTTCGCGCTGGGTATGGCATCGTCGGCGCTAGTCGTCGAGCCCCGAGTCGCCGAAGGCAAGGACAAACCTGCCGCGAGCACAGCGGGTACGATCGAAAAGGCGACAGGCTTGTCGCCCAAGGGACTGCACTGGGCCCTCACGCTGGAAGGCGTCGCCAAGATCTACGACAAGGTGTTCGAGGACGAGTACTTGCCACTGCTGCGTAAAGCGCAACCCGGGCAGGAAATGCAGGGCCTCGAGGACGAGCAGAAGACCAAGCAAGGCATTCTGCGTCGCGGTCGGATCGATTTCGGGAACATCCCAACTGGTGTCGATCAATCACCGCTCAAGGGTGAGTACAGCTACAACAACGGCGAAAGCATGGCGACGCTCCGCCTGCGCAGCGGTACTGAGCGCCATTTCTTTTTCTTCAGCGACAAGCTGTGGAAGGTCTATGACGAGCACAAGCTGGCGAAGGGTGGCACCCTCGGCGAAAATTTCGCAGAAGCCACGAAGATCCTGAGCAAGCGCTTTGGGGTTCCTGGCAAGCTCGTTCCGGCCGATTATGACAAAGGTCAGCCCTTCGACGAGATGCAGTGGCGCGACCCTGAAAAGACAATCCGCGCAATCGACCGCGGCAATGTGTTGGGCATGGTCTACGCAGACCGCACCGTGGCCGACAACATCTCGCAGTACCGTAAGAACAAGGCCGAGGACCTGCACGCGATGGACAAGGACGTCGCCGCGGCCACTGCGCACCCGCCGACCTACGCGGGCAAGCCGGAAGACAAGCCCGCCAAGGGCAAGAAGTAGCCGCCCAGCGCCGGTCCCGAGAGGGCCGGCGCGAAACGCCTATCTCAAGGCTGTCAGACGCGAGCGATCGGTCGCCGACGGCCGGGGGCCGACTGAGGCGACTGACGAGAGCGATTTAGCCGAGGCGAGCGGCGCCGACGGGGATCAACGGACCTGACGTGAGTGTCAGGATGATCCCCGGCACCACTGCGGCGAGCGGGGGCTCGAAAATTCGACGACGCACCAGCGTGTTGCCCGGGCAACCGGCGAACCGTCCCGTAACGTGGAGCGAAACCCCCGTTTCCTCTACGGAAACTAGGTAGAGGTCGCCGCCGTCCGCCTGGACTAGGGGTGCAAGCACCTCGCGCGCGACCCTCACAATCTCGTCTTTGCCCGCTGCCATTCCGAACCCAGAAGTTACCACGACGCTTGACCAGACCGCGAGGCTTACTCTAGGTTCCCGCCCGCTTCACTTTCAGTGGGGTGGTTTCGCGCTCTTTCCGAGCATCCGAATTACCGCGCCCGCTGGCAGGTGGGCTGCCGGGTGCTAACGTTCGGTTAGTCCGGGCTTTCACGCAATAATCGAGGATAGTATGGCTGTTCACATTCGCCTTGCCCGTCATGGCACCAAAAAGGCTCCGTTTTTCCGTATCGTCGTTACCGATCATCGCAACCCGCGTGATGGCAGTCACCTCGAAAATATCGGCACTTTTCATCCCGCCAACGAAGGCGTGCTGAACCTCGATCGCTCGCGCCTCGAGTACTGGCAGTCCAAGGGCGCTCAGCCGTCGCACACGCTCAGCAAGCTCTTGAAGAAGAATCCGGCGACGCCCGCTCAACCGTGAGCGTGCGTCCGCGGTTCGGGGTGCTTTCCCTCCGCTTTATTTCCCCATCCTGCACCTACTCGGGCGCTTAGTCGCCCGACCGAAACCGGAGCCGCCGAGTTATGGCCCTCAAGGAACTGATTACAACGATCGCCCAGGCCTTGGTCGACGACCCCGACAGCGTCGAGGTGACTGAAATCGAGGGAGATCACAATTCGCTGATCGAGCTCAAGGTCGCCAAGAACGACATCGGCAAGGTCATCGGCAAGGACGGGCGTACAGCCCAGTCCATGCGTACGATTTTGACCGCCGCCTCGACCAAGATTGGTCGACGTGCCCATCTCGACATCGTCGACTAGCGGCTGACGAGCCCGCACTGTCTGTAGATGTCGCGAGCAGGTGAGCCACTAGAGGCCTCGCCGGGTCTAGAGGTCGGACGGGTCAGCAAGGCCCACGGCATCACCGGCGAGCTGCGCATCGTTCCGCATTGGGAGTCGAGCGATGCGCTGGATCAGGTCGAGGAGATCTGGTTGACGATCAACGGTAAGCGCACGCCGTATGCGATCGAGCGCGCGCGTGCCGTGCCCAAGGGCTATCTGGTGAAGCTGCGCGGCGTCGATGATCGCAACGCCGCGGAGGCCCTCCAGGGCGCAACCGTCAGTGTCCCCCGCAGTGCGCTCTCTCCGCTCGAGCCTGGTGAGTACTATCTGGTCGATTTAATCGGCGCGAAGGTGCTGGGTCCGGAAGGCGAGATTGGTGAGGTCACCGGCATTACCTCGCACCCCACGGTCGACGTCATCGTCGTGCGCCTCGCCGACGGCACGAGTGTCGAGCAGCCGCTCTCGGAGCCGTGGCTCTCGAGCGTGGATGTTTCGGCCCGCCAGGTGATCTTGAGTTCACTCGACGGGCTCATGTAGCTCGCGATGAAACTTGCCATCGTTACGCTATTTCCGGAGCTGTTTGGCTCGTTTTTCGAGCTGAGCTTCGTCGGCCGCGCGGTTACTTCGGGCACGCTGACCGTGCACCTCGAGCCGATGCGCAAGCACGGCTTGGGCAAGCACCTGAGCGTCGATGACACGCCGTATGGCGGAGGTTCGGGCATGGTGATTCGCCCGGACATCGCAGTGGCCGCAATCGAAGCAGCCGAGCTCGCCCTCGCATCGAGCACGCGGCCGCATCGCGTTTTACTCACCCCTCAGGGTGAGCGGTTCAAGCAGGCCAAAGCCCGCGCGCTCGCCGCACACGAGAGCTTGGTCTTGATTTGTGGCCGCTACGAGGGCTTCGACGAACGCGTGCGCAGCTTCGTCGACGAAGAGCTGTCGCTCGGTGATTTCGTGCTCACGGGTGGTGAGGTTGCCGCGATGTGCGTCGTCGAAGCGTGTATTCGCTTGTTGCCGGGGGTGCTCGGCAACGCGGATTCGACGAGTGAGGAATCATTCAGCGTCGAGTGCGGCGGGTTGCTCGAGTATCCGCAATACACGCGCCCTGCGAGTTTTCGCGAGCTGGATGTGCCGGAGATCTTGCGCGGTGGCGATCACGAAAAGGTGCGCGCTTGGCGCAGCGCCGCGTCTCGCGAGCGTACCCTTTCGCGCCGCCCGGACTTGCTGACCGCTGACGGAAAGCCCTCGGGCGGCAAAGGTGAGGGTCAATCATGAGGCGCGTCGCCGCTGCACTGGTGCACCATCCGGTCCACGACCGTGCACGCGCGGTCGTGACCAGCGCGATCACGAATTTGGATCTGCACGACATCTCGCGCAGCTCGCACACCTACGGGTTGAGCGATCTGTTCATCGTGCATCCCGTTGCCGCGCAGCGCTTGTTGGCGGAGCGCGTGCGCGAACATTGGATTAGCGGCTCCGGTGCGCGGCGCATCCCGGACCGCACGCCCGCAATCAGCCTGCTGCGCGTCGTACCCACTTTGGATGACGCGCTGACCGAGCTCGGCGAGGGCGCACGGCTGTGGGTCACGAGTGCCAAGGGTTCGGGCGATCTCTTGGACTACCCGGCGGCTCGCGCCGAACTTTCACTCGATGGCCCCCCAGTACTGATCGTGTTCGGCACCGGCTGGGGGCTTGCTGATTCGATCACCGCGCGCGCCGACGTGCGGCTCGCATCGATCCTCGGGCGACGCGAGGACGGCTACAATCACCTGAGCGTGCGTGCTGCCGCGGCGATCATTTTCGATCGTCTGCTGTCTCGGCAGCGTTAGCACCCTCGGGCAATCCGCCCGCGAGGATGCGCATCAGTTCTGCCGTTCGGACGCCCTTGCCCGCCCACTCGAAGAGCGGCGGCAGGATCACGAGTCCGCCGGGCTTGGCTCGGCGCAGTTCGATCAGCGCGACGCGCGCTGGGCTGCTCGCGTCCGCATGCACCAAGCGTAGACGCTTCGGGACTAGCTTGGCGCTCTCCGCCCGCGCCAAAAAATGGCTGAGCTCGCGGGCTGGGTAGACGAAGGCTGCGCGACTGCGCGCCCCAGTCAGCGCGGCTCCCGCAGCAGTGATGAACGGGTCGAGGTCGCCGAAGCGTGCTTGGACCTTGGCCGGGTGCGAGCTCGGTCGTGAGTGATCGGGGTCGAAAAACGGCGGGTTCGAGACGACCAGGTCGGCCGCTTGGCGTAGAGCGTCGGGCAAGCCTTCGCTCAAGTCGCGAGCAAAGCTCTCGCTGGGCATGCCCGCGTGGCGCGCATTTTCGTCCGCCAAGCCGAGCAGCGACGCTTCCCGTTCGACCAGCGCGAAGCGGGCTGCGGCGCCCAAGTGATGCAATCCGAGCGCGACGGAGCCTACGCCCGCGCCCAGATCGACCGCGAGCCCTGCGCGTCGACCTGCTGCGGCAAAAGCCGCCAAGAGCACGGCATCCACGTTCACGCGGTAGCCGACTGCTGGCTGGCGCAGGCGGACGGCGCCGTCGTACAAGGTGTCGGTCGTGGTCGCCGCGGAGCGACTTACAGACCCGCTGCTATTCGTAGGCGTTGCCGCCATCTCCCGACTGTCCTGTGTTCTTGGCGCTTTCTCAAGCGCTAGCGCAGAAAAAGCTCAGCGAGGGCTTGCCGCACGGCCCTCGGCGTGACACGGGAACGTACTCATTGACCCGTGCCCTCCGCCCAGATAGCGCTTTCTTGAGGCGACTTGCCTACGCGGGCGCGCGCTTTGGCCCGCGTTTCGTGATCGAACATAGCCCTAAATTCTTCGGCACTGCGTTTGCTCTGGCTCTGCCGGAAACGCGCCAGCGTGTGCTCGATAACCTGCGTCGCGTGAAAGGCCAGCGCTCGTTCTTCAGTGAACAGCGAGACGTCGTGCAGACCTTTACCAGTTACGCCTCATGTCTCGCCGAATCGCTGGGCATCGAGCGCGCCGACGGTCAAAATACGAAGCTGTCATTGCAAGGCCGGGAGCACTTGCGCTCGGCGCTGGCGCTCGGCCGGGGTGTGATTCTGGTCACGGCCCACATTGGTCCATGGGATTGCGCGGCGCGCCTGCTCGCCAAGGATTTCAGCGCCGACGTGATCGTGGTCATGTTGGCCGAAGCCGATGAGGCCGCGCGCAAAGTTCACGACGCGGTGCGCGAGCGAAGCGGCGTGCGCGTGATGCACGTCGGTGATCATCCGCTCGATGCCTTGCCGCTGCTCAGGCACGTACGGGGTGGGGGAGTGGTCGCCATTCAGCTGGATCGGGCTTCGCCCGGCGGACGCGCGCTGTCGGTCGAACTGTTCGGCAGCGAGGAATCGCTACCGGAGGGTCCCTTCCGCTTGGCGGCGCTGTCCGGGGCGCCAGTGGTTCCCATTTTTGCGCACCGCCTCGGCTATTTCCGCTACGAGTTCTCGATCGAAGCGCCGATTTGGGTAGGTCGTCAGGCCACGCCCGCGGAGCTGCGCGTAGCGGCCTCCAGCGCCGCCCAAGCAATGCAATCCTTCATCTCACGCCACCCCACCGAGTGGTTTCATTTCGCGAACTAATCCCATGCAGCTATTCGTTGGAAGACACAATCTCGAGGGCGACATCGCCCGCTACGCGTCGCGCTTCAACTTGCTCGAAGTGCGCGCGGACGCGACCAACCTGCCGCGTGGAGCGCGTTTGGCTGATTGGCGAAAGCGCGTTCCTGCCGAGTTTGCGTTCAGCGTGGTGTTGCCGCGGAGCGTGGGTCAATTCGAGTCGAGCAGCTTCGACCTCGGTCGGTCGTTGGAGCTTGCGGACGCGCTGTCTGCCAAGTGGTTGTTGCTCCAGTCGCCGTCGTCGGTCGGCCCGAGCGCGCGCATGCGTGAACGCTTGAGTAAGTTGTTCGAAGCCGTGGCTCACGCGGATCGGCGCATCGCTTGGGAATCGCGCGGCGTTTGGGAAGACGAACAGATCGAAGAATTCGCGGCCGAGCACGGTGTGACCGTGGTGCGCGACGTGACGCGCGCCGAGCCGCCATCGGGTGATTGCGTTTACACGCGTCTCTTGGCGCTGGGTGACGGCGTGCAGTTGCGCGCGAGCACTGCCAGTCACATTGCCGAGGCCATTGCCGATCGCGAAGAAGCATTCATCGTGATCGAAGGCCATGGTGCGGAGACCGTGGCCAAAGCCTTGCGGCAGGAGCTTGCAGAATGAGACTCCGCGCGCTCGCCATTTCGAACGATCCAATCGCCGAAGAAGCGGCGGTCGCGCAGCTCGGGCAGGGTGGCTCCGCCGTTGGCGCGGTCTTGGCTGGGTTCTTTGCGGCGGCCGGCGGCTACTCGGGCGTCTTGCTTTCGCCGCTGACGATCCTGATCGCGGGCATCGGCACCGGTGGTCGTGCGTTCGATGGTCGCCTCCGCCAGCCAGGGCTCGGCACCAAGCGCCCGCGCGGCTTCCTACCTGACGAACCGATCCCCCCGGCCGCGCGCATTGCCGTGCCCGGTTCGGTGGCCGCCGCGGCGGTTGCCAATGCGTACGACGGCGCCAAATCGCTCGGTTCCCTGGTCAAGCACGGCATTCTTCGCGCCGAGCGCGCAGGCGCCGAGGGGCGCGCCGAGATCTTGGGACGCGTGCGCTCGCTCGGCCAAGTTGCTTTTTCCGAGCAGGCATTCTCGCGCCCGTTTTTGCGACTCACGGGACCGAGCGAGGGCGGTCTCGTCACACCGGCGGATTTGACGAACGTGACGGACATCGATCACGCGGCGAGCACGCGAAACGTGGCCGGCTCGGGCTTCTTGGAACCACCTTGGTCCGAGGGCGCGGTGGGCGACTCACTGCCGCCTGAACTCGGCATCGGGGCTGCGGTTTGCGCCGTCGACGTGCGCGGCGTGTTCGCGGCCGCGGCCTATTTCCGACCCGCGGATGGGCTCGAAATCGATGATCTGGCGTTGCTCGCACCGTACGTCGCTGTGCCGACCCAACGTGGCGTCCCGCGCCAAACGCCGGGTAGCCCGCTTCCAGCGCCAGCGCCAATCGCGGTGCGCTGCAACGAGAACGGTGTGCCGGTGGAAGTGTGCGCTGAGCCTGGTGCCCCAGTGCTCAACTTCGGTAGTCCCGCGCGCTTGTCGCTGCTCCGCGATCCGATCTCGCGCGAAGTCACTGCCCAACGCCGCTAAGCAGCGCCCCTGCGGGGCGGCTTCAGCAGGCGATGGAATACGGCGCGCCGAGCTGCGCTAGCAACCAAGAACGACAAAAGCGTTCAGGGCGGCATCGGCCAGTTTTGGACGAATGCCGCCTTTCGAGGCTCGCCTTGCGGCGAGCCGACTCACGCGACTTTGGCGCCGTGCTTCTTGGCGAACTCGAGCAGGCCGATCTTATCGACCGTGCGGAGATCGCTGGTGGTGAGCTTGAGGGTGACGTGACGTCCGAGCTCCGGAACCCAGAGGCGGCGGCGCTGCACGTTCACGTGCTGCCAGCGCGCGGTCTTGATGTTGGAGTGCGAGACGTTGTGAGCGGCGAGCTTGCGCTTACCGGTAATTTCACTGCGGGCCATTGAGGGCGCGCAACCTAGCTCAGGGTGACCGGCTGTTCAAGTGTCACTTACTCAAACTAGCGTCAGCTCACCCAAGGCTTCCGCTGTTGTCCGGCAAAACTTCTTCAAGTTATCGAATTCGCGCGGTTTTTTGGTGAGGGCCTGCTCGTCCATGTACAGCCTTCGGGCCAGTTCGATCTGGATTGCGTGGACGCGATCTTTGGGGCGCCCGTAGTGGGACGTGGAGAAGCCGCCACGATAAGGCTTGTCGTGCGCGACGCTGAAGTGAAAGCCGGCAGCGGTTCGATCGACCAAGCGCAGCACTTGCTCGGAGCAGGTGCTGCGTCCACGCGAACCGGGGACCACGTCGGCGCGCTCGCGGCCGGGATCGATGTGACCCTCTCGACCACGACTTGGCATCGAGTGGCCGCACAACAAAATCGCAAAGCCGAACTCCGCCACGCGCGCTGCGAGCAGTGCCTGCAGCGTCTGATGATACGGGCGGTAGATGCGCACCAGGCGTCGCTCGAGCTCGCTGAAGGGCAGCGGCCGCAGCAATGCCGGTCGATTATCCGTCGTCACGCGCCAGATCACGCCGTGCGGCGCGGAGCGCGCGCTGCCACCCTCGACAGTGAGCGGATCCACGTCAGTCTCGGCGCGATTGAGATCACAGACGTAGCGACTCACATGTGAAACGAGCAACGTTGCCCCGACGTCCGGCACGTCCGCATACAGGTCGTCCACGAACAGATCTGCGTCGCGACCGAGTGATTGCGCGGGAGCAATCAGCGTCGCGATCGACTCGGGATCGACGCTGAGCCCAGCATGTGGAACCTCGACGATTACCGGCGTGCGAACGGCGCGAGGCTCATGAACTGAGAAAAACACCCGTGTTTTGTAGCACAGTTGTTACATTGGGTCAGGCTCGATTCGGTCCCTTGACCGCGTCTGCCGCTCTAGCCGCCGCTCGCGCGCGCTTATGCGCGCGGGTGCGAACGTCGGTGGGCGTTTCGCACGTGATCTCCGCTCACGTGGGTGTAGATCTCGGTG
>Ga0164309_10000124_pt1 | contig 46885 bp, 50 predicted proteins | sample Whisoiple_247_MG_FD_109984 | JGI IMG/M metagenome (GOLD analysis project Ga0164309, IMG submission 109984) | Soil microbial communities amended with fresh organic matter from upstate New York, USA - Whitman soil sample_247_MG | ecosystem: Environmental > Terrestrial > Soil > Unclassified >... | reverse complement strand
TCATCATTTTCTAATACAGGATCACTTACTCCATCAAGTAAACAAAAAGCACTATGAAAGGCGCCCATTATATTATCTCTTACGATTTTTTCAATTGCACTAATACTTTCATCTGTGAATTCCTGGGTCTCTAAAGAATTTATTTCATCTTTAGTTAAATTGAATTCTTCCCACGGTAATTCCTTAGGAGGTTGTTTTAATTGTTCCCCTATTTCTGAATATTCTTTGATAATATTATGTAGTTCTCTTAAAAATAACTGCTTAGAATCCATATTTTATTCTCCTATATGTATGTTATGGGTGCTATTTATTATATCAAATTTACTTTGATATTCATTGTATAGAGTATACAAGCTTAGTTAACATAATAAGCGTTATAGGAAATAATAATAAGATACGAATAGCTCCTTATAGGTGTCAAAAATCAAAGCCCTTATAGACTTTATATATCATTTCATCATATTTTCATTATTAATTGTTAAATTAAATCTTGTGAAAAGCATACTGACATTTTTTCATAAGTTTAACCCCCTTTTAGACTCACTTTTAAGAAGTGAGTTTTTTATTTATAATATGGACTTGTTTAATCTTCACAACGTTCAATGAATAAAGAGTTTTAGGCATTGAACTAAAACAGTCTTATATTTTAAAGTAGAAAACCATTTTCTTGCTTATCAACATTACCAGAAGCAAAAAGAGCCTGAATCATTTAGAAACAGACTCTTTTTGCTTTGAATATATAAATTCCTTTACTTCTACAATTGAAAGACCTAGATGATATGCTTCTTCTTTTAATAAATCGCTTTCATGAAGAAAATATGTTATAATTAATTTGCTAAAACACACACATTGCATATCTTGTTTTATAAAAAGCTGCCTCTCCTGACGCTCCGAGGCAGCTTTTTATTTTGTTAACGATAATAAATACTTTAACATCTTGTAATAGATTTAAGCATCTTGTCCGTAAAAGTATACCTTTTTAGAAAAATGAACATCGAAATAAAAGAAAAAGGTAGGTTGCTATCTAAATAGAGGGGATTACAAAATTCATTTTTAGCCTTGTATGTATATGAATGTAAAAACTATATTTTCAATATTTATAGCTTGAAATTTTGTTTTTTACAAGTGAACAATATGGATAATAAAAAAGAGTTGCAACTAATTGTTAAAAAGCCGTAGAAATTCTCTTGTAGAAGCTGACAAGTAACTATTTGCTCTCCAAACTAAGGCTGGTTCTGATATCCATGGATTATCTTGAATTGAAATGATTTTAAATTCTTTCATTAATTTTTGATTTATCATAGATAATGGTAATATTGTTGCTCCAAATCCCATTTCTACTAAATTTAACAACATTGCAGAGTCATGACACTCACATAGGATATTGGGAGTTAAATTCAACTTTTGGAATACGTTAATGATTTGATCAAATAACCCAGTTCCTTCTGTAGGGCGTAATAGTAACAGAGGAATCTCAGAAATCTTCTGGATGCTTATGACCTTTTCGGCTAAGTTGTAATCATTAGGTACAACTAATACACATGGATCAACCTCCAATTTTTTCATCTCAATATCTTTTTGAGAAAATGGTCCGCCTGTAATAGCAATATCAATCTGACGATTCTTCAATAAGTTCATCAAATGAGTAGAGTCACCTTCCCAAATGTTAAATTTGATATGTGAGTATTTCTGCCGAAATTCCTTTAAATTAGAAAGTAAAATAGGGGCACAATAAATCGTGGATCCCACTGAGAGTGTGCCACTTATCTCCTCACTGAATTCTTTAACTTCTAGTATTGCCTCTTCCATTCCATGTAATAATTTTTTTGCTTTTTTCAGAAACAATTCTCCTTGAGAAGTTAGGGTTACTTTTTTCTTTTTATTTCTATCAAATAAGACAACACCTAATTCATCTTCCATCATTTTCAATTGTCGACTAAGTGGTGGTTGTGCCATATGTAGATGTTCTGCTGCTTTAGAAATAGTTCCTTGTTCTGCAATAGCTATAAAATAGCGTAACTGCCTAATGTCCATGTTTACCCTCCAGAAATAATTATACCTTTAAAGTATTATATATAAACAATATAGATATTATCAATATAATACACTGAAGAGTATAATCATTTCTAGAGGTAACATTAGACTAAGGATAATAGAAAAAAGGAGAAATACAAATGAAAATAATCATAGGAATGTCTGGAGCAACGGGGGCTATTTTTGGTATTCGCCTTTTAGAACTTCTTAAAGAGACGGAAATAGAAACTCATTTAGTGATGTCCTCATGGGCAGCTGCGACAATTCAAGTAGAAACCCCTTATACAGCGAAGGAAGTGGAAGAATTAGCCGATTACACATATTCTTATAAAGATTTAGGAGCCAAAATTTCTAGTGGATCCTTCCAAGTGGATGGCATGATTGTCGCTCCTTGTAGTATGAAAACATTAGCTTCTATTCGTATGGGATTAGCAGATAACCTTGTGACACGTGCAGCTGATGTAATTTTAAAAGAACGAAAAAAACTGTTATTGTTGACACGCGAGACACCTCTTAATGATATTCACCTTGAAAATATGTTGGCGTTATCACGTATGGGAACAATGATTTTCCCTCCGATGCCTGCTTTTTATAATCATCCTGAAAATATTGATGATTTAATTAACCACATTATATACAGAGCATTAGATCAGTTCGACATTCATCTACCAGAAGCAAAAAGATGGGATGGCATAAAAAAAGAGAAAAATAAAAAAATCTTAAATTAATATATGGAAAAGGTTGGTCGTTGAATGAAGAGACTAGCCTTTTTTATCTGTATATAAATATGTTCATTAAATAATTAACTAAAGAGAAGGATAATTTAGAAAGGTGAGAAGAATGAATGAAGTAGAATATGAGAAATACAGAAAGAACGGAAGGAATTCTAGGAAGGAATCTGCTTGATTTTGAAGATAATTTATATGGTCATATGCTAGAATATAAGCCTTTTTTAAAAATAAGAGAGAAACAAATTAGGGAGGATAAAAGATATGCTAAAGTCAGATTCTCAAAAATGCGATGGAGCTAAGTATGTTATTACTATAAATCCTGATAAAATTCATTTACCAGATTCTGAATTCTTTAAATGGTGTCAATCCCTTTATGGCATTAACAAAGGAATTTATAACACTATTGACTTATGGTTTTATGAATCTAATAAACGAGATATATTATCTAGAAGGCGTTGTATTGTTGAATTTTTGACCTTTATCGCTAGCTGTAAAATGAATCGAAATCAGCATCATTCTCTTCGATTTGGACATAGAGGCCTTGTCAAAAAGCTTGAAGAGTTTTTTTGACAAACAAGAGTATGAGGAGAATTTAAGGAAAAGAAACCATAATGATTAAAGAAGGCAGCTTTTATAAGTTGTCTTTTTTATTAAATTCCTAATGAGAGAAGTATAAAAAAGTTTCTAACAATTTTATACTGTTTTCTTTCTTCAATTACCTTTATAAAACAAGAAAGTGTATTTTTCATTAAACTGTAGCATCTAATATTATACCTTTAAGGTATATAATAAATACATAATAGATATTTCCAATATTAAAAATAGGAGAGTATACTCGTAGTTGTAAGGTAAACAAGCAAATTAAATTAGATAATGCAACGTAGGAGGAATACTTAATGGCTTACAGAGATTTAAGAGAATTTTTAGATTTACTTGAATCAGAGAATCAATTAGTCCGTATTAAAGAAGAGGTTATGCCTGAACCAGATTTAAGTGCGATTGGAAGATCTGCTCCAGACATGGAGAATGCACCCGCAGTTCTTGTGGAAAAAATAAAAGGGTATAAAACACCAGTTGTTTTAAATGTTCATGGGTCATGGCAGAATCATGCTTTAATGCTTAATATGCCAAAGGATACACCAGTTAAAGACCAATTTTTTGAGCTAGAAAAAATCTGGGATAGATATCCTATTAAACCAGTTTGGGTTGATAAAAAGGATGCTCCGGTTAAAGAAGTTGTAATCGAAGACGATATTAATTTATTTGATGTTCTACCATTATTCCGCATTAATGAATTTGATGCTGGATTTTATCTCTCAAAAGCTTTAATTGTAAGTAAAGATCCAAATAAACCAGATAGTTATGAAGAACAAAATGCTGGTACATATCGTATTCAAGTTAAAGGTAAAGATAAAGTAGGTATTCAACCACTTCCGTTCCACGATATTGCTGTTCATCTGAAACATGCTGAAGAAAAAAATGAACCACTACCAATTGCTATTTGCTTAGGTAACGATCCTGTATTAAGTTTTATGGCTAGTACGCCAATTGAATATGCTCAATCTGAATATGATTTTGCTGGAGCTCTAAAAGGTGAGCCGATTGAATTAACAAAGAGTGAAAACGGTAATTTAGATATCCCATCACGCAGCGAAATCGTATTAGAAGGTTACATCATGCCTCGTGAAAGAGAAATTGAAGGACCGTTTGGTGAGTTTCCAGGTAGTTATTCAGGTGCTCGCTTACAACCCATTGTTAAAATCACTAAAATTACTCATCGTCAAAACCCTATCTTTGAAAATTTATACTTAGGAATGCCATGGACTGAAATTGACTACTTAATGGCATTAAATACAAGCCTACCATTATACAAACAATTAAAACGTGATTTCCCAGAAGTTAAAGCTGTAAATGCAATGTATACACATGGTATTGGAACCATTGTTTCGACGAAATCTCGTTTTGGTGGATATGGAAAGGCAGTTGCTATGAGATTATTATCTACTCCTCACGGAATGCCTTATACAAAGATTGTAATCATTGTAGACGAATTTGTTGATCCATTTAATTTAGAACAAGTTATGTGGGCTTTAACAACACGAGTTCGTCCAGATAAAGATGTTTTCAAGGTACCATATGCACCTGGTATGCCACTAGATCCGTCTTCTGAGCCTGCTGGTATGCATACAAAATTAATTATTGATGCTACAACTCCAGTTGCACCTGACTTTGCTCGAGATACCGAATTACTAGCTGTTCCAGAAAAAGCAGAGGAATGGTCAAAAACTCTTCGCGATTTAGTTAAAAAAGGAGGAAATAAATAATGAAATGTCCTAGATGTGAATCTAAAAAAATAAGTCTATTAACAAAAGCTCCAGTGGATGACGCTTGGGAAGTATATATTTGTGAAACTTGTACTTTGTCATGGAGAAATACAGAAGGCTCTAATGTAACTGACCCAGAAAAATATGATAAACGTTTTAAGCTAAATCCTGCTGAATTCAAAGAATTGGATCAAATTCCTCCAATTCCTGAGTTGAAAAAATAATTATTGAAAAAGATCCCTATTGACGAATTAAATAGGGGTCTTTTTGAATCTATAAAAGAGTCTAAAATGATTATTCTTGAACTAGTTCTAATCAACTAAATACCAGGATTATCATTACCCCGTTTTCACAAGTGCATTTTGTTTATTTAGCAAATTTTACTTTTACTTAAATGGGTATATCCACATGGTGGACATTGTTTATTATTATGGGTAAATGTTAAACTTCTTTCACAACCCCAACGATGTTTCCCTTTGAGATTTTCCATTAGAATGTCTCCTTTTGTACCATCCATCAACTTGCTAACGAGGATTCGCATTGCTTTGCTAAAACATTATATTACGTATATTTCATCTTTAAAAGTACACACTTTATTTGCATATAGTTATATCGAGGTAAGCTAATGTGGGAATTAATACTATGACTATAAAAGTAAAAAGACCTTGGACAGCGAGTATGTAACCGTCACTGTTCAAGGCTTTTTAATACTATTTCTATAAGAAAGTATAGTTTCTACTCGTTAAATAGATGGGGAAAAACCACGATTAATAATGGCTAACCGTGGTAAGTTATTATTGTCTTAAATCATGAAAAGAAACTTTTTTCTACTAAGTGGCTGATTTGTCTTCAGTTTCCTCTTCCAATACATTCACAATATAACCTTTGCCCCATTCATACATAGCATCTAAAATCGGTATAAGACTTTTTCCATGCTCAGTCAATGAATATTCAACTTTAGGTGGAACTACAGGATAAACTTTTCGATGTACTATTAAATGATCTTCAAGTTCGCGTAATTGATTAACAAGCATTCGTTGGGTAATACCCGGCATAAGGGATTTTAATTCACCAAATCGTTTAGTTCCTTCTTTACCTAGATGCCATAAAATTAACATTTTCCATTTACCACCAATTATTGAAAGTGTCAATTCTTTTTCACAGTTAAATGTTTTCTCTCCTAAATTTGGCATTTACTTCACCTCCCCCTTATTTTACCCAACAGTATACTTTTTATCACTATATGTAGTAAAAGTATGTACTCTTAATTCATTAACATACTCAGTATACTCAGTATACTAAGAAACGTGCTAGTGAGTAAATAGCTTTTCGAAAGGAAACATTTACACCGGTATAATGACAGCCTATTAGCACAATATAAAATCATATTAAAAGGAGAAAATATTCTAGTATCTTCTCAGCTTCCCACCAATTTAAATGAATATCACTTTGAGATTCTGGATAAATAAGGTTTTCTTTCTTGTCTACTGTAAAATCACTCAGTGTAAATATACCTTGTGATTCATAAGCTTCCTTAACTATTCGGCTATTGCCCTGTTCTTCTTTCTCTAACAAAACATAATTTGTTATACTTAATCGTTTTCGAGAGAATTCATCTATAGGCGTCTTTTTAGGAGCTTTGTAAACTTTTTCATTACGTGGGAAGCGCTTATAGAACAAGTAGTATTATTGGTATATATTTAGAAAATTTGGAATTTATTATAAATTACCATCATCTCAATCTATAAGTTTTAGAAAATGGATATAATTCTATTCTCTTTTCCTTAATTGAGTTTTTAGATGAACTAAAACGTAAAATAGACAATTACATTACTTACTATAACCATAACAGATATCAATGGAACCTAAAAAAGATGGCCCCTGTATAATACAGAGATCATCTTCTTCAGGCTACCTAATATTTTTTGGAAAATATCCTTTACAAAGGCTACACTGTACAACTAGGTTCCTGCTTCTTATCCAATATAGACAAGAAGAGTCGATCGCTTCTCAAATTAAGGATTAGTTGACCATAATCCTGAAGTCTTTACTAGGACTCTTGGATGAAGCTTTAACCCTGCTACAAGCAGCTCTGCTAAATCTTCTGATTGCATAACATTTTCAGGATTTCCACTGATAAGATTGGCTTCAATTGCCAAATCAGTTGCAACTGTACTTGGTGTTAAAGCTGTTACACGGATATTATGCTTTCTTACCTCTAGCATGAGTGATTCTGTTAGTCCTAAAACAGCAAATTTAGAAGCGCTGTAAGCACTTGTAACAGGTGCTCCTTTTTGACCCGCAGTTGAGGAGATATTCACAATATCTCCTGATTTTCTTTCAATCATATCAGGTAAAACAGCTCTTGTTACATTATATACACCCATCAAGTTTACTCGGATGATGTTTTCCCATTCTTCTGGAGTTAAATCAAGAAAACCGCCAAATTTAGCTATACCTGCATTGTTGATTAAAATATCAATAAAACCTAGGTCTGATTTGATATGTTCAACAGCATGATGGACTGCTTCAAGATCGGCTACATCTGCTGTTGCTGCTGAAACGTTCACATCATATTGCTCTAGTTCTGCGGTTACCTTTTCAAGATTTGACATCGTTAATCCAATCAAGCCTAGATGAACTCCTTCTTTTGCTAAAGCAATCGCAGTAGCACGACCGATTCCTCTGCCTGCCCCAGTAATTAAAGCAGTTTTTCCTTTTAGTGAAATCATGATATCATTCCTTATTAAAAAATTTTAGAATAATTGTTAATAATAACAAATTGATGTTTTAAAAACTTACCAAAAGACCGCAACATTTCTTTAGAATGTCTGCGGTCTTTTGGTTATTACATTCCTAGGACTATATTTTATTCAAGATTGGCATGTCTGCCATACATCTTATTGGTATCTAATCCCTTTTTCTCCATGAATCTCAAGATGACGGCATCATAAAAAAGTAAAAGAGTCTGCTCAAATAGTGAGCCCATTGGTTGGATGGTTTTATAATCGCCCTTTGATTGGTCTTTCGGTGATCCAGGCAATTTAATGGTGACATCTGCTAACTGTCCAATAGTGGAATCAGGGAATATCGTGACAGTTGCAATTTTACCACCAATGCTTTTTGCTTTTTCAGCCATGGAGACTAAGCTTTTTGTTTCACCGGATCCGGATCCGATGATTAAGATATCCTCTTTTTCAAAGTTGGGAGTTACCGTTTCACCGATTACATAAGAATCAATTCCCATATGCATCATCCGCATGGCGAAGGATTTGGCCATGAAGCCTGATCTGCCTGCACCGGCGACAAAAACCTTTTTGGATTCAAGTATCCCGTTGACGAGTTTTTCAGCTTCTTCATCTGCGATTAAGTCAGCTGAATGCTTAAGCTCTTTTAAGATTTCTGCTAAATATTGAGTCGTCTGCATCTTAGGATTAACCTGCTGTAACCGTTTGTTCTTTGATCATTTGTTGCATTTTGGCAGCAGCAGCTTTTTTATCAGCTTGTCCAGTAATCCCGCCACCTACAATGACAAGGTCTGGATTTACTTTAATGACTTCTGGAAGTGTTTCTAACTTAATGCCGCCTGCGATGGCTGTTTTAGCGTTTTTAACCACACTTTTGATGGTTTGTAGATCTTCAAAAGAATTTTTTCCGACTGCTTGAAGATCGTAGCCCGTGTGAACACAAATATAATCCACGCCCATAGCATCCACTTCTTTAGCACGTCCAGTAAGGTCTTTTACCGCAATCATATCGACAAGGACTTTTTTACCTTGTTTTTTCGCTTCTTCTACAGCACCTTTAATCGACATATCTTCAGCCGTTCCAAGAATAGTGATGATATCAGCACCTGCTTCGGAAGCTTTCATCACTTCATATCCAGCAGCATCCATAATTTTCAGGTCTGCTAATACTTTTAAGTTAGGGAATGCTTCTTTTACTGCCTTTACAGCATGGAGACCTTCGTTGATCACAACCGGTGTTCCGATTTCTACGATATCAATATGCTCCTCTACTTCTTTTACCAATTCGATTGCTTCTGGAATGTTGACTAAATCTAATGCTAATTGTAATTCCATCTATGTTTCACTCCTCATAATTTTTTAAGTTTGTTGCACAGTAGTAATAATGCCCATTGCTCACTTTCATTTCTCCTGGCAACTGTAACCAATGCTCTTGTTAACGATGGTACCATGTTAGTATAATGCGTATATTGAAAGTGTGAAAGTACGCACTTTATTTTTACATAGTGTTAAAAAGTATACTATGGGTTATTCTATATAGAAGTGGAGGTGAAACAAATGTCACGTATGCAGGACAAAATGTTTAATTGTGAAAAAGAATTAACGCTTTATGTTATTGGCGGTAAATGGAAAATGCTGATTTTGTGGCATTTAGGAAAAGAGGGAACGAAGCGATTTGGTGAGCTGAAAGCTCTTATGCCGGGCATTACTCAACGAATGCTTGTTAACCAATTACGCGAGCTAGAAGACGACCTCATTGTTGAACGAAAAGTCTATCCTGTTGTGAATATTCATTGACCGAACAAGGAAAAAGCTTAATGCCAATACTGGATTCCATGTATAAATGGGGTAAAAACTATATGGAGAATGTGATGGATACTCCTGCCAATAAAAGTGCGTCTATTAAATAGCAATCGTTCTAAAAATAGGGAATTAAAACCACAAATAGACTTTTAATAAGTCAAGACCTGTGGTCTTTTTATTTGCAATGATCCAGTGTATAAGGTAAATAAAGGAGTACAATCTGGAAAAAGGTAAATAATATTCCTGTGTTGTAAAGGATTATAGCTGAACTGTTTTATAGTAAGGAATCAAGAATAATACATATTTTGAGGTGAGATGATGAAAAAATTTGTTGAGTATGTTTTTTTAACTTTTGGGGCGTCAATCGTTGCTATGGGATTAGAAACGATGTTAGCACCAAACGGGCTAGTAGATGGTGGTGTAACAGCCTTATCGATTATGGCCAATGCTTTATGGGGAATCCCAATTTATTTTGTATTTTTGGGCTTAAATATTCCTATCTTAATTTTTACAGCTAAAGAAGTGGGTAAAACCTTTGTCATTAGAACTCTATATGCAAATATCATTACTACCGTTGGTTTAGTACTATTTAAATCGATTCCTCCTATTACTCAATCTGAAGTATTAATTGTTCTATACGGTGGGGTAATCTTAGGAGTTGGGATAGGAATCGTTGTAAAATTTGGCGGTGCAATAGATGGCACTGAAATGCTGGCGATTTGGTTTAACCAACACTATCAATTTCCGATTGCCTCATTTTTATTAGTCGTAAATGCTTTCATATTTACGATTGCGGCGGTTGTCTATACATTGGAACAGGCCATGCTTTCTCTGGCAGTTTTTTATATAGTGACGAAAATGATTAATTATGTTTTAGATGGATTAAATCATGGGAAATCTGTCATGATCATTTCAGAAAAACCTGATGAAGTTGGAGATAGTATTATCAATCATTTAAATATCAGCATCACATTTTTATATGGAGAAGGCGGTTTTTTAGGGAAAAAAAAGAAGGTTATTTATTGTATTACGAACAGGTTTCTTTTTTCTAAATTAAAAAGTGTCGTTTTAGCAACAGATCCATCAGCTATTATGGAGGCGTCCTATGTTTGTGAAACATCTGGTATAGATAGGTCGCTTATACTACCGAAAGCAAATCCTTCTAAATAATAAAGCTTAATATTTGCTTATATTAGTTAGCCTCATGTTGATACTTATGTATATCCCCATTATAAACCAATTCACAAAGGTTTGATAAATGCCTGTGCAAACAAAAGGGCAAAGAGTCAGCAGTAAGCAAAAACATTACAACGAGTCGTGACCCCAAGGATATTCCTTTATTTATCATGAGTCGATAAAACTATTTTTAAAATAATGACTCTAAGGAAATTTTGAAAGATCCTCGTAAATATAGAAGTGGTGAGGATGGCCTATGAGTGTCTGACACTCATAGGCCATCCTCACTTTCTTTGTTTTTTTGCACAGACGGAAGCAGAAATGGCCATATCATGCAATAAAGAATGGATTTGTTGGTTACGGGAATTCTAAATATATGCGTACTTTATACGTAGAGACGTTAACAGTCTACTTCTATGATAACCAAATACATAAAAGAAAGGGTCGAGCCTAATGGATGAAAAAAAAAGAGCCGAAATTAAAAATGCATTAGCCAAACACGTGGTAACCCTACCTGACGGCACTTCTTTACCTAGTTTAGGACAAGGAACATGGTACATGGGGGAAAATCCCCAAGTGAGAGACAAAGAAATAAAAGCCTTGCAGCTCGGCCTAGAATTGGGCATGACACTTATTGACACTGCTGAAATGTACGGAAATGGCGATTCTGAACGCTTAGTTGGCGAAGCCATTAAAGGACGCAGAAATGAAGTCTTTTTAGTCTCAAAAGTGTATCCCCATCATGCAGGTTTAGATATGATTTCAAAAGCATGTGAAAACAGCTTAAAGCGACTCGGAACAGACCACTTGGACTTATATCTTCTTCACTGGAGAGGACGTGTTCCTTTAGAGGAAACAATTGAAGGAATGGAAAAACTACGTGAAGAAGGGAAAATTTTAAGATGGGGCGTCTCTAATTTTGATACGGTTGATATGGAAGAGCTATGGAACACTACGAACGGGAAAAATTGTGTGACGAACCAAGTGCTATACCATTTAGGTTCAAGAGGAATCGACTTCGATCTCTTACCATGGCAGCGTGAACATAACATACCAATCATGGCCTACAGTCCCCTTGCTCAAGGAGGCTCTTTAAGAAGACAGCTTTTAAACGATCCAACTATTCATGATATTGCTGACAAATACAATGTCCAACCATTACAAATCGCTCTTGCTTGGACCATCCGTTCGAATAACGTCATCGCTATTCCAAAAGCAGTTCAAGATGAACATGTTTTAGCAAATGCTGAAGCAGCAACAATTGAGTTTACTGAAGAAGATCTCAGTAGAATTGATCAAGTATTTCCTAAACCTACTAGGAAAATGCCATTGGATATTATTTAAAAATTCACTTTAAAAAAGGACTCTTGTTGGAGTTGCTGACAATCTAATAGGAATTTCAAAAAAACTGTGTAGAATTTATTCCATACAGTTTTTTTATCGGGGAAATTTAATATCCTTATCGAATTATTCTCGCATCAAAACCCTATTTAGTTAGTTTTTGTTTAATGTTAATCGTTAAAAAGAGAAAAGGGACATACAAATATATAAAATAGAAGCCGACAGATGAGTATAAATTAGCCGATATTCTTCATATTGACTTATCCAACGGTATAGCGTATTAGGATGAATAGATAATTCTTTCGCAACCTCTTTTACAAATAGGTTCTCTTCCATCACCAACTGAACGGCAGCCATTTTAAATTGACGATTATAAACTTTTCTACCCATAAACCGAATCAGCTTTTTCTCTTAATTTAGTGTCCAGTTTATCATACCATCTCCAAACCGATGGCTGGTTTTTTAGTATCTTTTTTTCGATGCAATGATTTTGTCTGGATTATGGAGGGTGTTAAATTATAAACCTTTTCCAGCTATTTCTGATGACAGAAGTGGCAAAATAATTAAAAAAAAAATAAATCAATAGCCCGGAAAGGGTGTTTTTATGAAGATATTTAAAGATATCCATTCAATAATCGGAAATACTCCAATTTTAGAAATAAACAGCTTTTCTTTGCCGGAAGGTGCCCATATTTTTGCCAAGCTTGAATTTATGAATCCAGGAGGAAGTGTGAAAGACCGATTAGGTCAGGAGCTTCTAAGAGAGGCAATTGAAAGCGGAAGGTTAAAAAGAGGCGGAACTATAATTGAACCAACCGCTGGAAATACTGGGATTGGTATAGCCCTTGCTGCGCTAAACCAAGATATAAATGTGATCTTTTGTGTTCCTGAGAAATTCAGTACAGAAAAGCAGCTAATTATGAAGGCGTTAGGAGCGGAAATCGTTCACACCCCTACTGAAAAGGGAATGAAGGGAGCTATTGAAAAAGCTGCAGAGCTGGTGGAAGAAATCCCTGGTTCCTTCTCTCCTCAGCAATTTTCCAATCCTGCCAATCCTCAAACGTATTATAAAACCCTTGGTCCTGAAATCTGGGACCAGATGGATGAAAAAGTGAATATATTCGTTGCTGGAGCTGGATCTGGCGGGACCTTCATGGGTACGGCTAAATTTTTAAAAGAAAAAAATAAGGAGATCAAAACGGTAATTGTTGAACCTGAGGGTTCAATTATCAATGGCGGGCAGCCAGGACCTCATAAAACAGAAGGGATTGGAATGGAATCGTTGCCTGATTTCATGGACCCGTCTTATTTTGACTACATCCATACTATTTCTGATCAGGATGCCTTCAGTCTTGTAAGTGAACTGGCATTAAAAGAAGGACTATTGGTTGGAAGTTCATCGGGTGCAGCTTTTAAGGCTGCTCTTATTGAAGCTGAACATGCGGCTACAGAAACGAATATTGTTGTTATTTTTCCAGATGGAAGTGAAAGATACTTAAGTAAGAATATTTATGAAGGTGGGATTTGAGATGAAAAGGAAGACAAAGCTTATTCATGGAGGGATCAGCAGTGACCCGCATACTGGTGCAGTTTCAGTACCAATCTACCAGGTCAGTACCTACAAACAGGAAGGTGTAGGGGGACATAAAGGTTTTGAATATTCACGTACCGGTAATCCAACAAGGCAGGCTCTTGAAGAATTAATAAAAGATATTGAAGGCGGCACTGCCGGCTTCGCTTTTGGTTCGGGAATGGCTGCTATTACAGCAGTCATGATGCTGTTTAATAAAGGAGATCATGTCATCATGACAGATGATGTATATGGCGGAACATTCCGGGTGATGAGCAAAGTGCTGAATCGATTTGGAATTGAATCTACCTTTGTAGATACAAGCAACCTGAAAAATATCCACAGTGAGATACGTGAAAATACCAAAGCTCTTTATTTAGAAACACCAACCAATCCGCTTTTAAAAATTTCAGATATTGAGGCAGCTTCCAGTTTGGCAAAAGAAAACGGTCTGTTAACCATTGTTGATAATACTTTTTCCACCCCTTACTGGCAAAATCCAATTGAACTTGGTGCAGATATTGTATTGCACAGTGCCACCAAATATATTGGAGGACATAGCGATGTGGTAGCAGGTCTTGTGGTTGTAAACACCGAGAAGCTTGCCCAGGATCTCCACTTTGTGCAAAATTCTACAGGTGGTGTACTGGGACCTCAGGATTCATGGCTATTAATGAGGGGGATCAAAACCTTGGGTATCAGAATGGAAGAGACAGAGGAAAATACTGCAGCTATTGTAAATTTCCTGACTCAGCATCCTTCTGTCAAAAAGGTATTTTATCCTGGCCTTGAGAACCATCCAAACCATGAAATTGCCAAAAAACAGGCCAGAGGTTTCGGAGGAATGGTGTCATTTGATGTGGGCAGTGGGGAAAAAGCAGATCATCTATTAAGTAAAATTCATTACTTCACTTTAGCTGAGAGTCTTGGTGCGGTTGAAAGTTTAATATCCGTGCCGGCCCGCATGACACATGCATCCATTCCAGCGGAGCGAAGAGCAGAGCTCGGCATTACTGAAGGTCTGGTTCGCATTTCGGTAGGGCTAGAGGATGTAGAAGATTTAATTGAGGATCTTCGAAAGGCGCTTGAGTAAACAACCAATGATTTTAAAAGCAGTTCTATAATTGTGCTGTATATAAAACACATAAAAGAAGCAGAGTACATTTTAAATTACTCTGCTTCTTTTATGTGTACATATCCTAACTGATCTACTATTATTTCCAGTTGTTCGAATGGATAAGGACCAATATTCTCTTGAAAGTAGTTAAGAGCAGATGAAGCTTCTTCACTTATTTCTTTATACAACCGATCATCCTTATCTAGTCCTATAAATCTAATATTTACCTTCTCTTCATTTTTAACACATAAAATAATTATTAAGTCGATAAAATATATAATAATTAAACATTTTTCAATTAAATATTATTGTTGAATATTAGCGTTAGAATGCTAAATCAAAGGATTCATGAATAAATATTTGAATGTTGAATTGTTAAAATAGCTTATGAATAAAGGATTAAAAGATTTTGTCACAGACTTGACACATTTTATTTTCAGGAGTATATTTGTCTCGTCGGTATATTGTTATACTAAATTGAATCGCTTACAAATTACCAAACTGATAATAATTAAGTGTTACTGAAAATATATTGTTATACTGAGGTTATTCATTTATAAACGTCAAGTTTATAATTCTTAATAATTTCCAAAATTAGATCGATCTAATAAACGTTAAAAATATCATTTTTCTTCACATTCAAAATTAGATCGATCTAATTATTTAATATTTATATATCTGTCTGAGAGAATAAGTTCTAATAAATTTTTTAGTATAACAATACACTCTCGTTTAAATATTAACTTGTATCATGCAACCTACAGTGTGAATGGATTTTAAAAATTTGTTAAAAAGAAAGCGTTTCAATTAATGGTAAACTGCTTAAAAAAATTCAGTTAGAAAACTATGTGTTTTTTAAGCAATCTAATCTCTGCAGCAAAACCTCCACATAAAAGATATTAGTCAGGAGTGATGTCTTTGGTTTGAGATATTCTAATTATTAATTTTATTATCTTAAGATTTTTAGAATGTGAAATAATATTAGTTTTGAAAGAGGTGTTGCCTAAAAAAGTACTGATACTAGAGTAATTTAAAATGTTTGAAAAACCAAAAATTAAAGCTTTTGTTTAAAAAGGTTTTGTATATAGGAGTGAAAACATGAAAAATCCTTACATCAAATCATCTTTCGGGATGTATATGAACTACTTAATGCTCGGTATGATTAACATTATTATTGCATCAAATATGGACAACTTATCAGAACGCTATGGTGTAACTATTGCCAAAATTAGTTTACTTGTATCAGCTATAGGAATTGGTAAATTAATTGCTCTCTTCTTTGTCGGTCGTCTTTCAGATGGTTGGGGTCGTAAACCAGTAATCATTACCGCCAATTTTCTTTATTTATTATTCCTCGTAGGAATACCGACAACAACAAGTTATGTACTTGCTTTTGTCTTTGCCATTTCAGCAGGTATTGCTAACTCATTACTTGATTCAGGAACATATCCGGCATTAACAGAATCGTTTCCGACAAAAGCGAGTTCTGCTTCTGTATTAGTAAAGGCATCGGTATCGATTGGGGCAACATTACTACCATTTATAATGGCAATTTTAGTCGCAAACCATATCTTCTGGGGCTGGACATTCTTTGGAATGGGCGCATTATATCTATTAACTGGAATTTATTTGATTTTTATGCCATTTCCAAACCACAAATTAGTTTCAACGAAAGGAGGCGATATAAGCCAAACAGACTTTAAAGAACAGCCAAAGTTTCTTGGCGAAGGCTTAGCCATCATCCTAATGGGATTTACTTCAACAGCATTATTCGTTGTGTGGCAAACATGGTTACCCCAATTAGGAACAAAACTTATAGGACTTGAATCTACTCAAGCAATACAATTGCTATCTTATTTCAGTATAGGTGCTCTTGTATCTGTACTTTTACTGGCAATTATGTTGGATAAATTTATCTCACCTATTATGATTGCGATCATCTATCCAATTGGTGCCTTCTTATCCATGCTTACATTATTCATGGTGGAATCATACAGTATTGTAATAGTAAGCACATTCTTAATGGGATTATTCACATCAGGTATTTTCCAACTAGCTCTAAGTATTATGATGAAGCTTTTCCCTGCAAGTAAAGCGACAGCATCTTCGTATGTAAATATCGCTGCGAGTTCAGCTTTTATCCTTGTACCCATTATTACGAGTGGTTTAGTAAGCTCACTTGGAATTTCAATGACATTAATCTTCGACATGATTATCGCAGTAATTAGTGTCATACTTGCCGTATTTGTACTGACTAGACTAAAAAAGATCTTTGGCTAACAAAAAACAAATTTATCGATTGAATATTTAATTTGAAGGAGATTTTCAACATGACACACACAGTACATGAAAAAAACATTGATGGAAAAACAAAATTAGTAGGACTGCTTGCAACACCCATTGGACATAGTCTTTCACCACGAATGCACAATCTTGGTTATACATTAGCAGGGTTAAACTATGCATACCTTGCATTTGAGGTAGGGAATAATGAATTAGAAAAAGCAGTTAATGGTTTTAAAGCAGCAGGGGTAGCTGGATTCAATGTATCCATGCCAAATAAAATGAAGGTATTAGAATACCTTGATGAGCTAGACGATTCAGCTAAATACACACGAGCAAGCAACACAGTAGTTAATCAAGATGGTAGATTAATTGGTTATAATACGGATGGCCTTGGATACGTAAAAAATTTAATCGACCACGATGTGAAACTTGAAGGTCAAAAAGTAACACTGGTTGGCTCAGGTGGAGCTGCAACACCAATTGCTATTCAGTTAACGCAATCAGGAATTCGAGAAATCAGTATTTTCGCTCGTAATGATGAGTACTTTGCTCAAGCAGAAGAAAACGTCAATTATATTAATAATGAAATGAAGGAATTCGGTGTTAAAGCCAACATTTTTCCGTTAGAAGATAAAGAAGCTTTCCGACGTGAGGTAGCAGAAAGTGCTATCTTGGCTAATGGAACAAGTCTTGGAATGAAACCATTAGATCACTTAAGTATTATAGACGACACTTTAGATGTATTACGTAAAGATTTAGTTGTAACAGATGTAGTGTACAATCCTCAAAAGACAAAATTATTAACTCAAGCAGAAGAAGCAGGTGCTAAAACTATTAATGGTTTAGGAATGATGTTATGGCAAGGTGCATTAGCATTTAAATTATTCACAGGCGTTGATATGCCAATGAAGCAAGTTAAAGAAATTTTATTTGCAGACAACAAATAATAAAAGAAAAAAATTTATAATATTTAAATATAAAAAACTGATTGGAGAGGCAGTTATGACTAAAATTTTAATGTTACATGGTGTAAATCATAATATGTTCGGTAAGCGTGATCCTAAACAATACGGTACGATTACCTTAGAGGAAATCAATAATAATATTGAGCAGTTAGCAGAAGAGTTAAACGTTGAGGTAGAAACGTTCCAAACAAATCACGAAGGTGAAATGGTTGAAAAAATTCATGAAGCTTTCCTATCAAAAGTAGATGGTGTTGTACTTAATGCAGGAGCTTGGACACATTATAGTTATGCAATTCGCGATGCTTTAGCGATTTTAACAGTACCAGTCATAGAAATTCATATGTCAAATATCCATTCACGTGAGGCTTTCCGTCATAAATCTGTGTTCGCAGAAATTGCGACTGGGCAAATTTCGGGATTCGGCGAGGAAAGTTACTTACTAGGTATTCGAGCAGCAGTAGCAGCAAGTTCTAATAAATAATTCTGATCAATATAAAATGAGAACGCCTAATAGTTATATTATGGTGTAAAAATTATCTAATGAACACATAGAAATTTCATTTTAAAGTAAGATGTAATTTTAAGTGAATTATTAGAAATCCCATTTTATTTTTGACAACTTCATCTAATGGTGAAGTTGTCATTTTTAGTATGTCTATGGCTTTTTACAAAACATTGAGGTTCATCAATAATTTTGTGTAAGTGGAAAATTTATCCTCTTATAGACCTTGTTAGTTATTCTGTTTTAAGCACCATTGGAAAGTTTTTTATGCAGGAGTGAGAAAAAATGAAGAATCCTTATATAAAAACAGCATTGGGAATGTATGTGAATTACTTTTTGTTAGGAATGGTTAATATCATTTTAGCTGCGAATATGCCTTTCTTAACCAAACAATTAGATACAGATAGTGCGGGTATTAGTTATATTATCTCAGCGTTAGGTATTGGAAGGGTTCTCACATATGCTATTTGCGGATTTTTATCAGATAAATTTGGAAGAAAACCTCCAGTAGTAATTTCGACTATTATGATGGCAATATTCTTAATAGGGATACCATTGTCTCCCAACTTTCAAATTGCGTTTGCTTTTGCCATCCTTGCAGGAATGGCCAATTCAGCTATGGATGAGGGTACGTATCCTGCTCTTATGGAAATATTCCCTAAAAGTTCAGGTTCCAAAAACGTTTTGGTTAAAGCTTTCTTATCTTTAGGTTCATTCATTCTACCTTTAATTATTTTCTTTTGTTTAGAACATGGAATATCTTATGGATTTTCATTTTTCATTCCTGCTGCCCTATATCTTGTCAACATGCTCTTTCTATTTACAGCACCATTTCCTAATCATCGAGATATAAGTATGATTCAAGAAACAGAAAAAGATAATAAATCTCTGTTTGTCCCTAAATTTTGGAAAGAAGGGATAGCTCTTATTATTATAGGATTTACATCAAACGGGCTATATTCTCTTCCGCAAATATGGCTACCTACTTATGGTCAAGATATTCTAAATATGACTGATGCTAATTCAGTAAAATTGCTTAGTTACTACAGTATTGGTGGGCTGATTTCAGTTTTATTATTGGCAGGATTATTAAAGAAATTTATAAGACCGGTGACTATCCTTTTGGTGTATCCAATTATTACATTGTTTTCACTTTTAGTGTTATTAACTGTAAATTCTCAAGCAATTGGTATAGTAAATTCGTTTTTATTAGGTTTCTCAACTGCAGGAGTATACCAATTAACTTTGACCGTTATGGCAGAATTATTTTGGAAAAATAAAGGCACTATAACAGGAGTCGTATCTACCGCGGGTGGTTTGTCAGCTATCTTTATTCCTACTTTTACAGGTTTAATTAAAAGTCACACTACTATTTTGCACATATTTGTATTTGATCTAATAATTACTTTAATCGGTATAATATCGGCAGTTGTCGTATGCTACAGATATGGAAAGTTAATGAAAAATAAAGTTGTGAAATAGGTGGTCTTAAGAAAACAATATATGACAACCTAAGATCTGTACTGATAAGGAGTCAAGATGCGTATTTGTATCAAATTATATAAAAAAATTACAAAAAAGGGTTTTTCGGTAAATAAATCTCTCTAAACTGTATAATTAATATGTATACCGCATGCAACCTTAGTTAACATAATGAATTTTATCAGTAGTAAATAAAAAGGAGAGCCTTAAAATAAACAAGGCGCTCTTTTTATTTATAGTCATTTTTTAATCCTTCTAAAAAATAGAATTGATTCTCTCGTCAATTTGTTTTAGCATTTCCTTCAGTACTGACTCTTCAAGATGTTCAGAGACATTTCCAAACAATAAATGATCTATAGGTTCAATTCCTGTAAAATTAAATATCCCAACATCTGACGTAATTTTTAACCCGGCTGTCATTCCAATTTTGTCATACATCTCTTTTGGAGCACCGTGAGTATTAATTATCAAACCTTTCTTACCTTTGAGTAACTGAATAATTCCTTCCTCACCATAAGCATACGCATAGCCATAAGAAAATACACGATCTACATAGCCTTTGATAATGGCAGGAAGACCAGCCCACCAAATTGGATATATAAATGTTATTACATCTGATTGTGTAATGAATTCTTGTTCCGTTTTAATATCATCTGGGATATGGCCAGATTTCATAGCAGCCGTATCTTCAGGTTTTAGTACAGGCTGAAAATCCAATGCATACAAGTCCCTCACTACAACCTCATGACCTTTGTTCTCTAAGGATTGAACAAAGGTTTCCATTATAGAATGATTAAAACTTTCCGGATGTGGATGGGCATATACAACAAGGTGTTTCATTTATATTCCTCCATTTATATTGGATTTCTTACACCAGAACTAGGATTACTGTTCCTTTGAAATATTATTATTTCTTTTCCTTTTTACTATTAGAATAATGGCAACGATAAAGGCAATTGCACTATATATCCAGGTAAACATAAAAGCCAAGCCCAACCCGATATTGGCATCCATATAATTACTATTCATATCATCTATGGCTAGATAGAGAAGTGGCGCGCCTCCAATAATAAGCAAGATTATCAAAGGAAGGCTTTTTTTCGTTTTTCTGGTTGTTAAGTAAATAATCAGAAAGGGTACTAAAAGAAACATTTCCGAAGCTATCGTCAAAATTAATAGCTTGTTCATAATGAATTCCCTCCTTTTTTATATAGTTGTTTATAATTTCGGAATTAATTGTAATATATTCAACAATGTCTATCCTATGAAAATTTTCGTTTCCTTCCTAAATAGACCTCTACATTCGTATCTTAGTTTTCAGAGCGTGCCGACTTCTTACTATTTGTTCGTTTCTTCCAATTGGTCAATATACCAAACCCAACTTTAGGGTGGAAAAGGTGCAAAGGTGGGCGTATTAAATTCATCACTCTAACTAACTTAAGATAAATCTCCGGATCAGAAGCCGAAAGCTGGTAAACTTTCTTACTATACCATTGTTTAATTGGCTGTATAAAAGGTTTCTCTCCAGTAATATCAGGGTGTCGAAATGCTTCTGTAATTGCCATATCCCATGGAGTTGCAATAAAAGTAGAAAATCTCTTGTGAAGTATTTTGGTAAACCTTTTATTAGGATATGCGAAATTTCCAAAATAGCGTTGCAACTCTAAGGCCTCCATAGCAGCAACAGATATTCCCTGTCCAAAAACAGGATCAAAACGGCAGTGAGCGTCTCCAACAACTAGGAAACCTTCTGGGAGAGTGGCAAGATCGAAGCGTCGACGTACTTGATAAGGAATTGTATGTATTTTTATTTCTGAAATTGGTTCTACTTGTTCTAGAAAATGAAGCACATCAGGCACGGGTAACTTTTGTGCATAAGAGAAAAACTCCTCAGTTGTTCTTGGTGCACTTTCATTGGCATAACCACTAAAGGTAATAGAAAAACGATTCCCTTCAATCATTTGAATATATGCACCGTAAGGGTTTTCAGGGAAACTAGGAGAAATCAGAAGATTACACCAGTCAGGTCGGTTCTGATTCTTCAGACGAAAGAATCTGGTCGCGTAAAAAAGCTTAATCCAGACCTTCTCTTCCTTAACCTCTATATCATATGATTTTAGCCACTCTACACTCTTTGAACCAAAACCACTAGCATCAATAACAACATTTGCAAGAATTTCTTTTTCTCTTCCTGTCTTAAGTGAGCGCACTCGTACTCCGGATATTTTATTACATTGATGATCTAATAATAGTTGCTCGACCTTTGTTTCATAATCGGTTGTAATATTGGGAATTTGATCAATACGGTGTTGTAAATGCCACTCTAACATAGGGCGACTTTGTTGAATCATCTCTAATTCTCCTGAAAATCGCTTTTTCCAGGAACCAAAATGGTGCCACTTTAAATCTCTTGTAAAGTTATTTATAATACTTCCATCTTCGATTAATTGATTAAAGAAGTGAGGGAACAATTTCTCAATTGCTTCTTCTCCTCCTTTTAATAAAACATGGGGATGATAACTTTGAGGCACCCTCTTTCTAGGGGCTTTCTCCTCCCACTTTTCCCCAGCTTCTAGAATAATTACTTGCCGAAAAGAATGTGATAAGGCTTTAGCAGCTAGTTTCCCAGCGATGCTTCCTCCAATAACTATTGCTTTCTCCAATATAATTCTCCCCTCAATCCATAATTGGAATAAAATACTAAACGGGATTTATTTTCATTATACTTCATAAAAATTTCCTTTGAAATGACCTTCTTATAAAATCAAATCAAAAGTTTCTAGAATGCTGAAATTTGGATTGAACAAGGCTTACCGATAAACCAAAGTTAATTTGCTCAGAGAGTGTCTCTAACAATGGGGACCAGTTCGGATACAAGAGTTCTTTTTGTGCAGGGTTCTGGAAGATACATTATGTTAACTGAAGATGTATAGAATATTCATCAATAGACTGTTTAAATTAGCTTCATAAGCTAGCTACTTAAAGGAGAGTGGATCTCTATGTTTCTAGGTGGCTGATTGTTGCACTAAAACCAATAGCCCTGCTATCCTCTCTGTTTCTTCTTATTTTTTAAGAATGCTACGGTGAGAAGAAGAAGAGGGATTATTACTTGAAAAGGAAGAAAGAAAACAAAGGGTATTATCTTGGTTCCCTCGTAAAGAAATTCTTGGAAATTACTGGCGATTGTGATGGAATAAAATATAATGACAAGTCCCATAGGATAAGCTAGACGCGAAGGTGAATGAATTTTAAATAAGCTCGCCGTGCTGATTACAACAGCATGGAAATACAGGCATATCTTAAAGAACACAACGATAATCGACGCTATCATAAAAAATACATCAAGGCGTTCTAAAAAATCAGCTACCTGGATGCTTTGTACAGTACTGAGAAGAGGGAACTGTGAACGTGAAGTAAGATCTACTCCAAGTACACTCGCATTAATAATCATTGTAATAGTTAAGTTAATCCCACTTAATCCGATTGCACATAATCCAGTAATTTTTGCTTTTTTAGAGTTATTCAAATACGGAAAGATCATTAAGAATACGACTGTTTCTCCAAATGGAAAGTACAAAGTTTGAGTGAATACAACCTTTAGAACTGGCCATATTCCTTCCTCAAGTACCGGTTGTAAGTTTGTGAAATTGATTAAACCAGAACACACAATTAGAGTAAATCCAGTAACGGCAAGGATATACATAAAAATAAAAAGTAGTTCCCCTGATCTCGCTACCACCTCTATTCCTTTCCGAACGGTATAAATAATGACAAGCATCAATAAAGCATTCGCGATGAATAAAGGAGTGTTTGGATAGGAAAATGTTAACAACATCTCTCCAAAATCGCGTAGAACCCTTGCTGCACTATTCGCAAAGTACAGGATATAAAGAAAGGCAATTGTCTTGCCTATCACTTTCCCCAAGAGTTTTTGCATGTACTCTGTAGGTAAGAGGTTCGGATAATAGGAATAAAGTTTATGATAGACTAAAAATAGAAAGAAACTACATATCATTCCAAGCAAAATCGCCAGCCATGCATCCTGTTTTGCTTTCATCGCAAGAGGTATCAGCAAAGCACTACCCAGTTCAAACAGGACCATTAAGATAAACAACTGGCTGGCACTAATTTTGACTTTTTCCATTCAACTAACACCTCTTTTTCATCACCTTTGCACTGAAAAGAAACGACTTGTTTCGTAAATCAGCATGAAGGATATAAGCCCCACGATAATAGCCACATTTAATTCTAGAAAGTACAAATCGCTCCACTTCGATTTTAATTTCTTCCATCTGTTTTGTTTGGTCTAGATCGTTAGATGGCTGCATAGAATCCAAAACATTCCTCTTACTGCTCTTTCATCCAGACAGCTCACTAGCTTTCCTTGTTTTAAAATCGATCATGTCAACTAGATATAGGATATGCAAAAAACTGGTTACACAAACCTAGTATAATTAGTAGCGTAAATTCTATAATTAAAAGTGAGATGTCATCCATCGCTATAATGTAACATAGAGAGAATGCATTTATTCTTGTGAAAATTAATATAGAAAACACTGATCAGATCAGTATTCTCTATATAGTTACTAAGGTTCTGATACAAAAAAAGTCGTTCTAAAAGCAATCAACACTTTTGGAACGACCAAATTTTTATTATTTTTTATAAAGGCAATCATGTGTATAATCTCTATTAGCAGCAACCACAAACCTTGATTTTCCTTCGTGGCATTCATGAGCGATTTCAATATCGCCACAATAAGGACAAGTGAGGTATCCTCTGGACTGCATATGGTTAGAGCTGATTATTTCCTCAGGTTTAAAAACCCCCATTCTTATTCCATAATGAGTACAAGCAACTTTTTTTATGCTTATCATAGGATTTCTTCCTCCTTCTTATTGTGTATTGGTTAATTTTTAGTATATAAGATAAATATGGATAATTTAACCTTTTTTGATCAACTTGCCTTAAATATTTAGAATTTAAATTGTAAAGGAATTATTGAGTAAAAAAGTTAAAGGTAATTTCTACTTGTGTATCTTAAGATACACATCCCTGTCAAAACGAACATTAAAATAAAAATAATAAACGTTAGATAAGTTTAAAATAATTTGTTAAATAAACCCTTAATGCTTTTTAATTTTAAAATATAGATAATATATGTTGTTACATTATTAATAAGAGTAAATAATAAAATACTTTATTTAAAAATAGTTTAACTATTAATTAACTTGTAGAAAAAGTGGACAATGACAAACATCATTAGTCCTTTATTAGTTGAATATACAAAATTATTAATTTTCTCAAGCAAATAATTTCATATTAAATACAAGAATAGGAGAGGAATTATTATTATGAATTACATTAAATCCGATAAAATGAGTTATTTGGCAGGTACTCGTAAAGATAGTAATTTGTTACCAGAGTTTATTTGGGATGATAATTGTTTTAAAGTACTTTCCTATAAATTAATTATTAGAAAAGTTATTCCTGTTACGCAAAGTTACATATACCCTCCTCAATCATATGAGCGTGTAAATAAAACGTTTAAGGATTATATTGCAGGGATGGGTAGAAAATATGATGAATGTTTTTGCCCTCTATATATATTTACTTATAAAGAAACAGATGAAAAATTGACTTGGTACGTAGGAGAAACGAATCAAGCACCTACTGCTACAACAGGACGAATGTATAGTGGCCATCATGCCATACCACAATTGACTGATGATTATTTTTCGAAAAAAGATAAAGAAATATATATTCTTCAGGTTTTTCTATCTTACTGTCATGAAGGTAGGGAATATATTGATGTACCTTTGGAATGGATTGATTTTGAAAGAACTGAAGAGGAATTAAAGAGCACGAAGAGTAAAGATAAATATAAAAAAATTACAAAAATAGTTAAATACCTAGAGTGGGTCATTATGGAACGCGCTGCAGCTGCTAAAAATAGTGACAGGGAAATTCCAAAAAATATAGAAGACTTTGAAGTCGAAGCGAATTATATAGAAATTTTCTTTGAAGATGGCCGTCCCATTGATATTGACTTACAAGCAGTATATGAGTCCATTTTAGAAGAAGAATTAATTAAAGAAGTGTATGAATTAAGGAATTGCTAATACTTAAGGAATCAAAGTTATTTATATGAAAAAAGACCATTCAATAAGTCGAATTCCAATTATTGAATGGTCCTTTGTAAGTGTTGATACGCAAAATAGCCATTTATCGCCAAATCTTTATAATAGATATAAAGATTCATTTAATTACACAAATGTAATTGTGTAATTAAATGGTATTTATTATTAGATTTCTTGAGTTTAACTTGGGTTATTGTAAATATATATATTTGTTTATCATCAAAATAAAAAATTTAGCAAATAAAAAAAGTCGTCAAATGACGACTTTTGAAAACTTGTTCGCTCATATACTCAGCACCTACAGCGATACCAGCTACTCCTGTCCAAAATGTTTCCGTTACAACAGACATAAGGAATCTTACATTTAGAAGACTAGATAATTTTTTCATAGGCATCTCTCCCGTCATTTTTAAACTGACAATTCTTAATACAATTGCTAACAGGAGTAAGAGTATTGCTACTGGTATTGATGGGACTGCGGTTACACCCGTAAGTGCTCAATATACGAACTTCATAAGTTTGTTAATTATATCAAAAATATTCAGAAAAGTAAATGGGGATAAGACTATATAATTCATTATTCCTTCTTCAACTAACTAGGCAGTTTAGTTAGTTGAAGAAGGAATTTAACCATCTATCTTTCCAATTCATTTCTCTGTGACAATCGTTTTTCCTGTGCTTTTTCCATTTGGCGCACTTGTAATGTTAGCATCCTGCAATATTTTTAAATATCAAGTCCGTAAAAGTATACCTTTACGGACTTTTATATTATATAAGAAATCCATCATTTTTATCGTTCGTTTAAATTTGAAAATGAATTACGAACGTCTTATGAAATGCATAAAATTTTACGAACGTTTTTAATGTAATAAGAGGAAGAGAACCACAAAAGGAGTATAAAATAGAAAACAGAAGATTTGGATACATACATGGGAGCAGTCGAGAGTAAAATGAAGGTCGTCAATTTCAATCAATGCAAGAAGTTGGTATTTCCCCCCGTGATATTTTTTAGAAAGAAACTCGTTAATAAAAAGTATTTGGTTAATAAAAAAAGGCTTCCTAAATAGAGAAGTAGTTCACAGGTGTAACTAACTTCCCTATGGTTTTATACTAGTCATTTTATAATGATACTACTGTATGTTATTCATTCTTGCTTGGCTGAAGATACTCAGTTTTGGGTAGTGAAATTTGATGAGATACGGGAGAAGCAATAATCAAAGATGTATCCACTTTACCATAAAGGCTTAAACGGTTTGTAAAGGCTTCCAACTGTTTTATGGATGAAAATGCAGTTTTCATAAAATAACTGTTTATTCCGGTTATCCGGTGACATTCTAAAATATCTTTTTCTCCTTTGATAATTTCTTCAAATTGTTGAGTTTTTATTTTTAAATTTGCTATTTGAATAATTGCTTTTACACTTTTTCCAATTGCGTTAGGCGAGAGAATTACCGTAAAACCTTGTATCGTACCATTTTTTTCTAAACGTTGTAGTCTTTTTTTTATACTTAATGGACTTAGAAGTAATTTTTTAGACAATTCATGGACAGTAATTCTACTATCTTCTTGTATAAATTGCAGTAAGCTACGATCAATCAAATCCATTTTCATCACCCCATTTTCAAATAAAATTGTTCTTATATTCCTTTATTAAAACACTATTAGCATTAATCTAAAAAGGATACTTGACTATAGATATTTATTATATTAATAAATCAATCATTAAATCCATTTTTAATCTTGATGCTTAGAAATAAGCCGAATTTAAGATAATAAGTTAAAAGATTAAATAGATGACTTGTAATATCTTAACAGAACATCCTTCAACGCAAGACGATACTATAAGTCCAACATCATATACTTAACATGTATCAAAGATTCAACGAAGTACTTGTTTCTTATTGTAATTACAACTCCCACACCCTTCACAATTCACCTGTAGTTTTGTTTTACTGCAATTTATCTGTGTGCCTTCGAGATGCTGTAAAATATCTGCAAGAAGATCATTGACACTATCACTGACAATGTTTTTACCGTTGACTAATGCAAATGGCTGTACTAAACATTGGCCGCAATAAAGTAAACATTTTTCTTCTATAATTTCCACATTTGAAATTTGTTGCAATTTCTCTTTTGCATCATAGAGTTCTTCTTCAAAATTACAAGGACAAAATTTAACAGTATATTCCATTTTGTTCTCTCCTTTAGGCTAATAATTTGTTGATAGGATTTAGAATGATTTTACAAATATTTTTAAAAAAGATGCAAGAATATACAGCAACGTATTCTTGCTTTAGCACGTTAAGGAGGAAACCTTTCACAGAATAAACGCTTCAATGTAAGCGCTTGCTTAACGAGAAAACTAGTTATAATATTTAGATTGTTGGAAATATTATCCCCTTATTTGGGAATAAAACTATTTATCTACTAAAAAACAGGAGGTTGTTTTAATGTCTGAAAAAGTATTAGAAACGAAAAAAACAAAAAAAGAGGAAATCTTTCCGGTGCAAAGCATCCACCACTTAGAACTATATGTAGGGAATGCGAAACAAGCTGCTTATTATTATTCAAATGCCTTTGGTTTCAAAGTTAAGGCTTACCGTGGATTAGAGACAGGTTGTCGTGATCGTGTTTCTTATGTGCTTGAACAAGGAGCAATTCGTCTAGTGGTTACAGGAAGTCTTGAGGAGACTACAGATATTGCTGCATTTGTAAAACTACATGGTGAGGGAACAAAAGACATTGCATTAAAAGTTTCTGATATTGAAAAGACATATAAGGGAGCAATTGAGCGAGGAGCAATTGCCATTCGAGAGCCATGGTCTGAAGAAGATGAGAATGGAATTGTTAAGAAAGCGATTATTGGTACGTATGGGGACACTGTTCATACGTTAGTCGAGACAGTAAATTACAAAGGCAGTTTTTTACCAGGGTATCAATCTTATGAATTAGAGACTGGTACATCTTCTACGGGAATTGTTGGCATTGACCATATCGTAGGAAACGTAGAGGTTATGGATGAGTGGACAACTTATTACGAAAAAGTATTTGGTTTCAATGTACTTAAACACTTTGATGATGAAAACATCTCAACAGAGTATTCAGCTCTTATGTCTAAAGTAATGATGAATGGAACAGGGCGTATTAAGTTTCCGATTAACGAGCCGGCGGAAGGAAAAAGAAAATCACAAATTCAAGAATACCTAGACTTTTACAAAGGCCCAGGTGTTCAGCATTTAGCACTACTTACAAACGATATTATTAAAACAGTTAAAGCATTGAAAGACAATGGTGTAGAGTTTCTTGACACACCAGCTACTTATTATGAAGAACTAAGTGAACGGGTAGGAAAAATTGATGAAGATTTACAAAAGCTGCAAGAACTTAGTATTTTAGTTGATCGTGATGATGAAGGATATTTACTTCAAATTTTCACAAAACCTATTGTAGATCGTCCGACTTTGTTTATTGAAATTATTCAACGTAAAGGTGCTCTAGGATTTGGAGATGGAAATTTTAAAGCATTATTTGAATCCATTGAACGTGAACAAGAACGTCGAGGGAATATTTAAGCTATAGTTAAAGCTAAATTAATATTTGTTTGGTAAATATGAAAAAGAAAGGAGGAATGCGACATGAATATAAAGAGTATAGCTGGAAGTGGTGTTGAGATGAGCGAGAGCTCAAAATTGCAAACTAGTATCCATGCTTTTTTATCAGATCTAATTGATTATGCTGGGTTGTTTCCACCAGCTAATTTATCTCTGGAAACCTCAATAAAAAATTACAAGAAATTTCAAGTTTGTAAAGATTCATTTATGCTAGGACGGTTTATCATTCCTATCTCACAACTAAATCAACTTATTCCGTATGTATCAATGTTTTCAAACGAACGTCCATTAATTATCTCAGCTTTAGGATCTAGGAGTAATAATAAGATCGAATGCCTAAATAGCTTACATACGGATCTTGAAATAGTTAGGTCTTTTCGTAATGAATACGAGAGGAATGTCAAAATTGACATATGTGAGATTCCTCTCCCGCCTCATATACCTGACCGTGCTTTATTACAAACTATTACAAAAGCAACGGACAAGAGCAGGCTAAAAGCCTTTTGTGAGGCGACAATACCTTTAGATAGGGACTGGGAATCTAAAATACTTGAAACTCTAGATATTATTGCTGCGCATAATAATGAAAGCGATCTCTTACTAGGATTTAAATTACGGACTGGTGGAGTTACAGCAAAAGCATTTCCAACTTCTCAGCAAATAGCAACCGTACTTGTCGGATGTCGTGATCGAGATATTCCCGTAAAGTTCACGGCAGGACTACATCATCCAATTCGTATGTATCGTGAAGAAGTGAATACACGAATGCATGGTTTCCTCAATGTTTTTACAGCTGGGATGCTAGCTCATATCAAAAAACTAGATATAGTATCAACAGTAAAAATTCTTGATGATGAGAAATCAAAGAATTTCAAGTTCACTGATAAAGGATTACAATGGCACGATTTAACTGTCCCAACTTCTGAAATTATAAGATTACGAGAAAAATTACTTTGTTCATATGGCAGCTGTAGTTTCGATGAGCCCCGTGAAGACTTACGTGCATTAGGAATTTATAGTATAGAAGAGGAGTGGAGATGATGAAATCATTTATAGAGGTAGATCCTAAATCTCATTTTCCCATTCAAAACCTTCCTTACGGTGTATTTCGCCCCCTTATGATGGGGGGTCCCCGTATTGGAGTTGCGATTGGTGATTATGTGTTGGATCTTTCCGTGCTAGATGCTGAGGGATATTTTGATGGTACGGATGTAGATGGAAAAGGAGTTTTTGAACAAGCTTCTCTTAATGAATTTATGGCTCTTGGAACTAAAGCATGGCGGGATGTAAGAAGACGTATCCAACAATTACTACATGAAGATGAGTCAATTTTAAGGGATAACTATGCCCTTCGTGATATTGCATTAATCCCTCAAAAAAATGTCAAAATGCTTTTGCCTGCACAAATTGGGGATTATACAGATTTTTATGCTTCAAAAGAGCATGCAACTAATGTAGGGATTATGTTTAGGGGAAAGGAAAATGCCCTAATGCCGAATTGGACTCACTTGCCAGTTGGGTATCATGGACGAGCTAGTTCAGTAGTTCTTAGTGGGACTGATGTAAGGCGTCCACAAGGACAAACGAAACCAGCGAATTCAAATGCACCTTTATTTGGTCCGAGTTGTCAACTTGATTTGGAATTAGAGGTGGGATGGTTTATTGGTCCAGGTAATGAAAGAGGAAAAAGCATTGCCCTAGAAAATGCTGAGGAACAAATCTTCGGTCTTGTACTAGTCAATGATTGGAGCGCTCGAGATATCCAATCCTGGGAATACCAACCACTTGGCCCATTCTTAGCTAAAAGCTTTGCTACTTCAATTTCTCCTTGGGTGGTGCCACTTGAAGCTCTCGAGCCTTTTAGAGTAGCTGGACCAGACCAGGAGCCAGAGCCGTTACCTTATTTACGTACAAATAAACCTAGTTCATTTGATATTCATTTAGAGGTGAATCTTAAGGGAGAAGGAATGAAAAATTCCAAAACCATCTCCACAAGTAACTTTCGTTATCTTTACTGGTCCATGGCTCAACAGATTGCTCATCATACAGTAGGGGGATGTAATTTACGTCCTGGTGATTTGCTTGCTTCAGGAACAATTAGTGGGCCTGAAAAAGAGATGCGAGGAAGTTTATTGGAGCTAACATGGCGTGGAACTGAGCCGATAGAAATAGAAAATGGAGAACAAAGGGTTTGGTTAGAAGACGGAGATCAGCTAACTATTACAGGGTGGTGTCAAGGAGAGGGATATAGGATTGGATTTGGAGAAGTGACAGGCCGAGTTCTGCCAGCTCTTAAACAATCTTATACTTTATCTCAAATTTAACTCGTAAAGCTCGTTCAGTATGCTCCAAGACAGATGTGTGTGGGAATGGGATTAGAGTCAACTGATGGGCTTTACAACTAAATAGAACTTATGGGTGAAAGTGGAGAAAAAAGGTTTGAGAAATCACTGTATCAGTCTGTAACAAAATTACATAGAACAGGATAGGTGAAAGCATGGAAGTACTTGAACATAAAATCATCTCACGGAAAGAATTAGAAGGTCTTGATGTTTATAAACCAGGTAAGCCTATTGAAGAAGTGAAGCGAGAATTAGGTCTTAATCGCATTATTAAACTTGCTTCAAATGAAAATCCATTAGGTTATTCACCAATGGCAAAAGAGGCCATGATAAAAGAAATGGAAAATTTAATGTTTTACCCGGAAGGAACGGCGCCTGTTCTGGTAAAAAAAATAGCGAAACAATTAAAAGTTAAGGAAGAGCAAGTTATAACGGGAAATGGGTCGGATGAAATTCTTCGTTTGCTCACACGCAGCTATATCCGTTCTGGGGACGAGGCTATCATGGCAGACGTCACATTCCCTCGTTATGAAACGAATGTCATCATCGAAGGGGGCAGGGCGATTAAAGTACCACTTGTGAACGGGGTGCACGATCTTGGTGGTATGCTCGCTGCTATTACGGACAAAACGCGCATGATTTTTGTATGTAACCCAAACAACCCTACTGGAACGATTGTTGGAAAGAGGGAACTGACATCATTTATTAATCAAGTTCCTAATCATATACTGCTTGTTGTTGATGAAGCTTATTTTGAATATGTGACAGCAGAAGACCACTTGGATACGGTGCCACTTATTCACTCTCATGCAAACTTGATTGTCTTACGTACTTTTTCAAAAATTTATGGATTGGCTGCTCTACGTATTGGCTATGGAGTAATGCATTCAAATTTTGTAAAGGAACTTATTAAGGTAAAGGAACCCTTTAACACTAACCGTATGGCACAAGTTGCAGCCACTACCTCATTGGCAGATTTAGAGTTTGTTAGCAAGTGTAAAAAAGAGAACGAGAAAGGAAGGTTATATATTTCAGCAGAGGTCGAAAAAATGGGTCTCAGCTATTTTCCATCCCAAGGTAATTTTGTAATGATAAGGCTAAATTCATCAGGTGATAATGTGTTTCAATCGTTACTGCATAAAGGAATTATCGTTCGTTCCGGAGGGGTATTGGGACTCCCAAACACAATTCGTGTATCAATCGGAACAAAAGAAGAAAATGAAGCGTTTATCCAAGCACTTCGCGAAGTAATACAATAAGAGAGGAGCAGTGTTTATGCCGCATTATGTAAAGATGGGGAAGGTTCCTGCTAAACGCCATACACAATTCCGGAAAGAAGACGGGAGCTTACACTATGAGCAAGTTATGGGAACGAAAGGTTTTTCGGGTATTCAATCACTAATTTATCATATCAATCCCCCAACACAAGTAAGAGAGGCTAAAAAAATCACAGAAATCCATTATGAGATTGAAGAAAAAGAGGCACTTAAGCATCGTCACTTTCACACTTGGGAAACCGAAGCAGGGGGAGATTTCCTTGAAGCAAGAAAAATCTTTATGGTTAATGATGATGTAGCCATTGGAGTTGCCCGGCCAACACAACAAATGTCATATTTTTATCGTAATGGGGAAGGCGATGAAATGCTGTATGTCCATGAAGGAAAAGGAAAAATAGAGAGTATCTTTGGTGAATTGTCCTTTCTTCCAGGTGATTACCTAGTTATTCCTATTGGTACTACATATAGAGTAGTTCTAGAAACAGAACAGGCACGATTTCTCATTGTGGAATCAAACTCAGCAATTATGCCTCCAAAACGCTATCGTAATGAGCATGGTCAACTTCTAGAGCACTCTCCCTATTGTGAGCGTGATTTAAGAACACCAGAAAAACTAGAGCCAAAAGATGAACGAGGAGAATTCGAGGTTCGTGTGCGAGCTCAAGGTATGTTGACTTCTTATTTATTTGACTTTCATCCATTAGACGCCGTAGGTTGGGATGGGTATTTGTTTCCTTATGCTTTTAGTATTCATGATTTCGAACCAATTACAGGTAGAATTCATCAGCCACCTCCAGTTCACCAAACATTTGAAGCTCATAACTATGTAATTTGTTCATTTGTGCCACGATTATATGATTATCATCCAAAGGCCGTTCCGGCTCCTTATGTACACAGCAATGTAGAAAGTGATGAAGTACTATACTATGTGGATGGAGAGTTTATGAGTAGGCGTGGAATTGAGGAGGGATCTATTACTCTTCATCCAAGTGGGTTGCCACACGGTCCGCATCCAGGGAAAATGGAAGAAAGCATCGGGAAAAAAGAAACGCGAGAACTAGCTGTTATGATTGATACATTCCGACCACTTCATGTCGTTAAGCAAGCACATCGTTACGAAGATTCTTCTTACATGCAGAGCTGGTATAAATAGAAAAATATACTTAGTTAAATTTTATGGCCGATACCATAGCCTTTATGCTTTTTGTACCGGGCGTTATTTAAACGCCCAGCTCCCTTTTATTTAATCATTACATGCTATTAAAATTTTTAAAGATAAGTATTCATGAAAACAGAAAAGTGGTATGGGAATAATCTGATAGATAGAATAAAAAAATTTCCTTTTTTAAATTATTAAGGCCATTAATACGCTTATTCTAGAGAAGTGCAAATGATAAAACAAATATTCCATTTTTGAGGGGAGAACCTACATGGATTTATTTCGAAAAAAGTCAATTTCTCATATGTTGGCCAGTATTCAAGAAACGGATAAATCTCTGAACAAAGTACTTGGAGCTAAAGATCTAACAATGATGGGGATTGGCTGCATTATTGGCACAGGAATTTTTGTTTTGACAGGAGTAGCCGCCGCAGAACACGCAGGACCGGCTCTTGTGCTTTCGTTTATCTTTTCAGGACTTGCCTGTATATTTGCTGCGCTATGTTATTCAGAGTTTGCTTCTTCTATCCCTATTTCTGGTAGCGCTTACACCTACAGTTATGTTACTTTTGGTGAAGTGATGGCCTGGATTCTTGGTTGGGCATTACTGTTGGAATATGGACTTGCAGCTTCAGCAGTTGCTAGTGGCTGGTCAGGTTATTTTCAAGGATTATTAAGTGGGTTCGGATTGAAATTACCACTTGCTATAACAAGTGCTTACGATCCTGGAAAAGGTACCTTTATTGACGTTCCAGCTATTACTGCTGTTTTAGTTATTACCTTTCTGCTCTCTCGTGGTTTACGTGAATCTACACGTGCAAATAATATCATGGTTGTGATTAAGATTGCTGTTGTTCTTTTATTCATTGTCATCGGAATATGGTATGTAAAACCGGGAAACTGGACACCATTTATGCCATTTGGTTTCTCTGGGGTAACAGCAGGTGCTGCATCTGTCTTTTTTGCTTACCTTGGCTTTGATTCTATAGCTTCTGCAGCAGAAGAAGTAAAAAATCCTCAGCGCAATATGCCTATCGGGATTATTTCTTCCCTTACTATATGTACGATCTTATATATTATTGTTTCCTTCATTCTAACGGGCATTGTTCCCTTTACTGAATTAAATGTGAAAAACCCGGTAGCTTTTGCATTAAGCTATATTCACCAAGACTGGGTAGCAGGCTTTATTTCGGTAGGAGCTTTGACGGGAATGACTACAGTGTTACTTGTACTTTTATACGCACAAACACGTTTGTTTTTTGCTATGAGTCGGGATGGCTTATTGCCTAAAACAATGTCCAAAGTCGATTCAGTTAAGAAAGCCCCTATTATAAATACGTGGATTACAGGAATCTTAGTTGCAATTTTTGTTGGATTCATTCCTTTACATAGATTAGCTGAACTAGTTAATATCGGAACACTCTTTGCGTACTTGGTTGTTTCGGTAGGCGTATTGGTTTTGCGTAAAACACAACCTGAACTACCACGCGCTTTCAAAGTCCCATTTGTTCCGTTTATCCCTATTATCTCTATGTTATTTTGTGGCTACCTTATGTTTAATTTACCGATGACCACTTGGATTGGATTCGGAATCTGGTTGGTGATTGGTCTTATTGTTTACTGTATATTTGGTTACAGAAATAGCGAATTAGGAAAGAGGGAGAAAAATTTAAAAGCTGATAAAGAAATAGATAAGAGAGAGATTCTATAAGCCTTCTACATGCACTTATCTAATTAATATATTCAAGTTAATTAAAAAAGTCTATCTTAATACATGTAATCTTCTACTCATCTCCTACTGCAGTAGCTACATAGTAGCAACAGCGTTAAATCAGGATTCTAAATTACACCCAGATATCACTCATAAGTGGCTATTTCTCAACGGAATGGGGTTTGCTGAAAAAGTAGATAAGTTTAAGAAATTAATTATTACTTCCAATGATGTTATAAATGGCAAGTTAATTACTGATTGGACTCAACTTCAACAAGGTTAATAACTAGATGAATAAAATAAAAAGCGACATACCTATTAATGGTAAGTCGCTTTTAGTTATTTATCATTTCAGCTTGAATAATGTAGCGATCAGGCGCTTTTCCAATCATATCAAATGGATAGCAAGTCGTTAGTGTAAGCGTAGGCTTATCTTTAGGAACAATTACTGTCCGATCTTCTTTATGTGTAATCCAAATCTTTTTAATTTGGTATTCATAAAGCTTATTATCAAATTCTACAATTAGATTGTCACCTTTTTTAAGTTCACCTAGCCTTGTAAATACAGTGTCGCGGTGCCCACTTAATACTGTGTGTCCCATTCCCTTTGGAGTAGTAGTTAAATCACTAACAAACATCCCTACGCCTCTTTTCAAGGTATCAGCATCTGTTCCCCAATACACTGAGTATTTTAATTCGAGTTTAGGAATAACGAGATTCGCTACTTTTTGACCTTTGTTGTAATTATAATCTTCCATCTTCTCTGAAGACTTGGTATCGACTTCTTCTAGATTCACATCGCTAGTTGAATCTTCTTGTTTTACTTCAGTGCTTTGTTGGCCTACATCTTCTTTTTCTTTTACTTCATAATGGTTTATTTCCTTCTGAGATAGAGCCTCCGAAGATGATCTTCCTAAGTTCCACTCAAAGAATGAATAGCCAGCTAAGGAAATGCCTATCACAAATAGACAAATGCCTAATATTCTCATACAACTGCACCTCTATAAAAAAGAGACAGGAATAATCCCGTCCCTTTTATTTTATATATCCATTATATTATGCTTTTGAATTTTTACGACGAGTAAATAATACCACGCCAGCAGCCGCAACAGCTAAACCAGCTGCTACACCAAGTGGATTATTACTTGCTGTTTCAGGAAGCTCTTCGCCTTCTTTTTTGTCAGAAGTAGTTTTTTGCTCTGAAGAAGAATTGTCTTCTTTAGTAGCAGTTTCTTCTTTTGCTGGTTGCTCTTCAGTAGTTTCTTCTTTAGTTGTTTCCTCTGAAGTAGCTTCTTCTTTCTTACCAATACCATTAATCTTAGAAGTATCATAGTCGGATGGAGCTTCACAAGGAATACCATCGTCTACCTTATTACCCCAGCCATCTAAACGCTCAGGATCGTTTGTTGCTGTGTATCCTTTTGAATTCCAGTAGTCTACTACTGCTTGATATGGTTGGCCTTTGAAATCAGAACAGTCTTTGTCTAAACCGTTTGATTCTGCTGATGCTGTAGTTGCTACAGTACCAATTCCCCCAAATGTTAATGCTGCCGCCAAAGCAAATGTTACTTTTTTCATTTCTTCTACCCCCAATATTTGTGTGTCAGATTTGCTAACAATTTCATATTAAACTCTTTTTTTGACAACTTCAACAATAATCTGGGGTATTATACGTATTTTCCCTTTATTCGTCAATTTCTGCTATTGTATATGACAATATTATTACTTTTATCCATTTTATTGAATTAAACTAGTTTTAAATGAGTGTTGTTTTCCCGTTTTTTCTTTAAATTAAACCTCTTATTTTTCTATTTGCAATTTGAATTCTTGCTTTTTTTCTCTCTTCTAACCAGCTTATACTTGATTTAATTCCTCATTAATCTTTTTACCAACCTACTTAATGCGCTTCTTTCCGAAAGTAATTTTATAAATTATAAATGTTATAAAAATCCAAATCATATTAATGCTATTTATTGTAAGTCCGCAAATTGATCAACCATAGTTCCATCAATAGGATCTACAGTATACCAAGCCACAGTAGCATTATGTCCTTCTCCAGTCGCTTCATCATCAATAACAACATTATAAGCATGAACCACATATTTCCCATCTGAATCAATGTGATCTAATTCCACAATAGTATCCGAACTATCGGGTATAGCTAATTTTTGACGAACAAGTTGAACAGCTTGCTCTTCAGACACACTCTGCTCCTCTAAGCCTTGCTCTGCAATTGCCTGTGAGTCCTCCCATTGTGGGTCTTCTGAAGGTTCTTCTTGCTCTGCTAGGACATCTGCCTCTGCTTGCACGACATTGTCAGCTTTAGCTTTTAACGTTTCTCTGATTTCCTCTTTCAAAACATAGAGCGTAATATCTGCTTGGAGATACTGTTCACGTAATTCTCCAAGTTCAACTTTTAGTAATTTTTCTATTAGTTGATAATTGAAATCATTTTGATCAACAACCGCAAATTCTACACCTAGTTCAGCATATTCCATATATGTTTCAGAGAGGTATTTTCAACCTCAAAAAGCTCTACCAATACTTCAATCATTTCATCCAGTGTAACTTCATCTAATAATGTGGAATCAAATTGAAAAATATGCTTACTAATAACAGATGCATCCTTGTTTTCATATGTATCTACATTTTCATTATAGACATCATCAAACATATCGCCAATAAATACTTGTATAGCTGGTTGATAATCGAAGGTGAAGATTTCAAAAATATCTAAACTTGTTTCATTAAATTTTTTAAGTAAATGAACATAATTTATTTCCGTTTGTAAGATAGACTCTATAATGTATATTTTTTTCATTTTTAAAACTTACTTCCATTTATAATTAACACAGCTAATTATACCGTGTATTACCACTTATTATAATATGGTAAATTACTATTAACTTTATCTAGGAATAAAAAAATGACCCACATTAATGAAGGTCATTTCTTTTATTATATTGCTTATTTATGCTCATTTTAATGAGTTATTACTGATCACAGCCAATTCCATCACCGTCACGGTCAAACTTCGGTTCGAATCCTGGCTCACCTTGTCTAATTGGGGCTCTTCCTGCTGCACGAACTTCTGTACAGTTTGCAAATGAAGCCGTCTGAGTTTGTTGTTGCTGTTGTTGAGCTTGTGCTTCAGCTTCAGCTTGGGCCTTTTCTTCAGCTTCTTTACGTGCTTGTTCTGCTTCAGCTTGTTGTTTTGCTTGTAACGCTTCTTGTTCTTTTTGCTTCTGTTCTGCTATACGCTTTTCTTCAGCAACACGATCTGCTTCTTCCTGTTTACGTTTCTCTTCTGCTGCTTTAGCTTGAGCTTCTTCTTTAGCTTTTTGCTCTTCTTGTTTCTTTTGTTCATCAACTTTCTTTTGAGCTTCTTCTTTCTTAGCTGTCTCTGTTGCTTTTTCTTTATCTACAGAAGCAACTACTTTCTTTTCTAAGTTAGGACTCATTTCAACCTTTTTAATTACGTTATCCTTGTCGTCAAATGTTGCCTGAATCCATTCTCCAGATTTACCTACATCAGCATACATGTAAACATGGTCTTTCATCTTAGTAGTAAGATAACCTTTCATGACGCTTGTTTTAATAAATTTAGCTTTAGTCATATCAACATCTGCACTTTTTGTATCACCTACCATTTTATAAATGATTCCTGCTGCTTCTACAAACTTAAGGGTAGGCTTTGCAGTTGCACTAGCTGTAGTGGCTGTTTTCTTCTCAATTCTTGCTTCTCTCTCAGCTTGCATTTTAGCCTCTTTAGCTTGTTGCGCTTCCTCTTCTTTTTGCATTTGTTGTCCACCAATAACTGCAAAAACTAAAAAAAGAATTAAACTACCAACAGAGATTAAGAAATATTTTTTAGCTTTCTTCTTTCGTATAGCTCTAACAATTCCCCAAATTAAAAAAACTATAAACCCTAATAAACCAATAACACCTAAAAAATCTACCATTTCTTTTCTCCCCCTATATATATTGAAACTAATTAGCATCTTTTGAGTTTTTCCCGAAGGATATAACTATTATTCACTGAATTCCTATAATTATATTAAAAGAGTCATATTTACCATTATAGAAAATGATTTCTATTGATAATTTAGTTATTTACTTTTTATTGAAATTAAATGAATCTATAAACTCATTACGCTTGATGAAATTACTTTATATCATGGTGAGAAATAGTACAGTTTTTGGAGCAAATTATGAAGGACTTTACCAAAAGGAAAATCATTGAGGAAATTGACCTTCCTTTAAGGAATAAAAACGTAGAAGCTTATTATGTTTAACCGAGGAACTTAAATCTGTGTCTTAATAAAAACCATATAATATAGAAGAAACTTATCAAAAGGAAGCCTTGCCATATAAAGATTAAGGCTTCCTTTCTCCTCAAGTAATTGAGAAACAGATTTCATACAATTTGTTGATTCACTGAGGAATTTGTTTGTTTTTATCGATGAAGTGTTTAAATTAAAGAACAAAATGAGGTTAAGTGAACTAATTGATGTCCGTTTTACATAAAATAATTTCACCTTCACTTTTTGTGATAAATTAATAAAAGCCAAATAGAAAAGAGTGATCAACCTGGAAGAAATAAAAGAGCAAGAAATAGATCTTGATAAAGTGTATGACTACGCTGAATATCCAGATAAGGTAAGTGGTCGATGTGACAATTGCAACTCAGCTTACTTCAAAAGTTCGGTAAAAGGTGGCGTTTTCTTGCGTGAATGCCGGGATTGTGGCATGAAGAAAAGTATTTAGGCGGTATTTAGATTATAAAAGAAGGCAGGACTTGAATGGCAGTTGTTATTATTTGTTGTATGATTTTAGTAGGGCTTATTTTTATCTATGGAGGATGGAAGCGTCCATATGATGAAATTAGTTCGGCTCCTGATATATGGATAGTAGAAATCCTCTTTGTTATCATTGAAAAATTTTTTAAGATTTCGGCAGAAAAACTTATGCGTATCTCACTTATGGTTTTCGGGACCGTTTGGTCCCTGTTTTTCCTTTGTGTATTAATTACACATGCATATTAGAAAAATATAATGTGTTAGATAATGATAAAATCATTAAGGATAGAGAAGGAAAAAATACCATTGCTTGTTCTAAGCAATGGTATTTTCAATAACAAAAATTAGCTTTTCAGAAATAACCTTTATATTTTAAGAAAAAAATTGAGTTAGTAAAAAGAATAGCTTTCTGTAAGAAACATTATCTATTTAAAAATTACCAGCCTCGTTCTTGCATGCGATTCTCTGGCAAAATTGTAGAAATTTCAATTCCTTTCATTGCATTCCCTAATCCCTTTGAGAGCTTTGCAATCAACTCATAATCTTCATAATGAGTCGTTGCTTCTACGATTGAACGAGCAAATTTTTCTGGATTATCCGATTTAAAGATACCTGATCCAACGAACACACCATCTGCTCCTAATTGCATCATTAATGCTGCATCTGCAGGTGTAGCTACACCACCTGCAGCAAAGTTGACAACTGGTAAACGACCTTCACGTTTAATTTGCAGTAATAACTCATAAGGAGCGCCTAATAATTTTGCTTCTGTCATGAGCTCATTTTCGTCCATACCCACAACTTTACGTACTTGCGCATTTACTTTACGCATATGGCGTACTGCTTCTACAATGTTTCCTGTTCCTGGTTCACCTTTTGTTCGAAGCATGGCAGCACCTTCACCAATTCGTCTTGCTGCTTCTCCTAAATCACGGCATCCACAAACAAATGGTACCGTGAATGTGCTTTTGTTAAGGTGAAATTCCTCATCCGCAGGTGTGAGTACCTCACTTTCATCAATATAGTCTACACCCATTGCTTCTAGTACGCGTGCTTCTACAATATGCCCAATTCTCGCTTTTGCCATGACCGGAATAGATACAGCATTCATTACTTCCTCTACAATTGTCGGATCTGCCATACGAGACACGCCACCTGCTGCTCGAATATCAGCTGGAACGCGTTCTAGTGCCATAACAGCAACAGCACCTGCTGCTTCTGCAATTTTTGCTTGCTCTGCATTGATAACGTCCATGATAACGCCACCTTTTTGCATTTCTGCCATTCCTCGTTTTACACGATCAGTACCTAATGATTTCTTCATTTCATACACTCCATTTCACTAACTCTTGTATTTTACGAATATATGAAATAGTATAAAAAGTAATTGACTTCATTGGAAGTGCCAGTTTTCCAAAAAACAATAGGTCCAGTTACAGGGAGGTTGTTAGAAGTGGAAATGTTATCATGTCAATTAAATAGACTAAATGGTATACCATTATACGAACAATTATATTCGCATATAAAAAAAGAAATCATAGAAGGACGCCTTTCTTACGGGACAAAATTACCATCCAAACGGAAGCTATCTAGTTTTCTAAAAATAGGTCGGAATACTGTTGAGACAGCTTATGAGCAACTGGCTGCAGAAGGATATGTAGAGGCATCTCCCCGTAAAGGATACTTTGTTATGGCCTATGATGACTTAGAATATATACAAGTAAACAATCATTTGGGGGAGAATATTGAAATAACTAAGAAAGACATAAAATACAATTTTCATCCAAGCTCGATTGATACTGAGAATTTCCCTTTTTCCATTTGGCGTAAGCATGCCAAAGACACAATTAACAAGGATAATCACTCCTTATTATTACTTGGAGACTCACAAGGAGAAATAGAATTACGGGAGGAAATTGCTCATTATTTGTATCACGCTCGAGGAGTACAATGTTCACCTAATCAAATTATCGTTGGGGCTGGGATTGAAAACTTATTACACCAACTCTTGCTCCTCTTTAACAAAGAAACGATTTATGGTGTAGAGGATCCAGGTTACCATTTAATTCTAAAGATGCTCAAGAGTTTTCAAAATGAAGTTTATCCTCTTGGAGTGGATGAAGAAGGTGTAAAAGTAGAAGATGTTCATCGGAAAAATATTAATGTCGTTTACTTAGCCCCTTCCCACCACTTTCCGTATGGTACTGTGTTATCAATAAATCGACGGACTAAGCTATTAAAATGGGCTGCAGAAGATAAGAACCGTTATATAATAGAAGATGATTATGATAGTGAATTTCGCTATAGTGGAAAGTCCATTCCTGCCTTGCAGAGCATGGATCTCGGCGGAAAAGTAATTTATTTGGGCACTTTTTCAAAATCTCTAATGCCATCTATTAGGATTAGTTATATGGTGCTACCAAGGCCTCTTCTACAACAATATAAAGAAAAACTATCTTTCTATAACTCCTCTTCTGTCTCAAGAATTGACCAACATATCTTAGCTCAATTTTTAAAAAAAGGTGATTTTGAGAGACATTTAAACAGAATGCGAAAGATTTACCGTCGTAAGCTTGAAAGAGTATTAGAATTATTAAAACCGTATCAAGATAAACTCTCTATTATTGGTGGGCATTCTGGCCTTCATATCGTTCTTATGGTTAATAATGGGATGGATGAAAAAGAATTGGTTCGAAGAGCAGGTGATGAAGCTATAAAGGTATATCCATTATCCACTTACTCATTTGAAAAAGAACAAGAAAATCCTCCTAATATTGTTTTTGGTTTTGCTGGAATTCCTGAAGGTGATTTAGAAGGTGCTGTTCAATTATTGTTAAAATGTTGGGGATTTAATATTAGTTCATAAAACAAATATAAGTTATTCGTATTTAGTGTTATTTTAAATATTAGTAAAATGATATAAAATTTCCAAAAAAGCTCTTTTAAGATAATCGGTCTTTGTATTGGTTAACCATCTTACATACATACGATAGTAACATGCCGATTCGCTCCATTGGCATTTCATTATCAAATACCAGCATTCAGGTATAGGTGGCCATAAATCCTAAGAAGGATAAAGATATGGAACATAGAGGAATGAAAAAATGGCGCCCTTTTGCTCCAATGTCAGAGCAATACATAAGATTAAAGGAAATGATAAATAAGCAAGCAGAAGTAGCTCAACCTGTTTTAACGGAAGCACAAATGGTCAAAAAAAGGTTATTTATAATTTCTCAACATTAAGAAAAAGCATTCCACAAAAAGGAATGCTTTTTCAGTTTATAAAATTTTAATTTTATAAACTGAGATAACAACGGAAATGGCTGCTCCTTTACCATTCTTTCTAATATACTCTTTGTGTCTAGACCATTTATTCTTTATCCACTAACCCTTTCTTTTAAAAAACCTAGAAATCCATTTTGGACTTTGACTATATGATCACCTAACCAAATATTATTGACCCTGAAGTAATAACAATTCCTATCTTTTCTTAAAAACTTACTAACACTATAACCCTCTTTAATTAAATAGGCCTGAATTTCTTCTTCATGATTATTAAACATGACATTCCCTCCTATTCAAAATGGTTAAAACTTTCTTTTAACTAATTCCCATTTTATTCAAGAAGGAAACAGTATTCCTTATTTTTCAAATATGTTAGGGCTATCTACGCTATGTAAGCTTTATAAAAGAACAAATGCTTGGGACAATTCCTGGTAGCTAAAAGCCTAGAACATCTTGCCCCACAAATCTAAAAATGAAAGATTTTTTTGCTACCGATAATCAAACTTATGGAAACTCGAAATGAAAAAGCTTGTATCTAGGAAGATACAAGCTTTTTCGCATACTGTTTAGAAATTTGTTTGCCCTTGTGAGGCCCTTTCGTTACGTATATCGGTTCATAACCAAAGTGCCTTGTGTAAGATACGAATATCTACTTTCAATTTGAGGTAATACGTTTGTTGAAGTCGCTGTTAATTCTTTCAAAACTAATCAGTCCCTTCATAAATTAAGTATTTACCTTCTCACAACAACCAACAATAACATTAGCGTTGTACTATATGTGTACCACATGTTTAAAAGCTAAAACGTTAATCCAACAGATTTTTTATAGTTTTCTCCTTCATATATTAATTAAAGAATCAAACAGATGATAGTAGTGAATTTCATTTCATATTAAAACCTGTTTATTCCCTATCAAAAAGGGAGTTTCCAGCAATCCCTGGATTAGTCATTTCAAAAGGGTTTAAAATAAGATCAAGCTCTTCTTCTGTTAAAACATCATACCTTAAGCACAATTCACGTACGGATTCACCTTTTAGTATTGCTTCTCGTGCGATTCTAGCAGCCACTTCATATCCAATATGAGGATTAATAGCCGTAATAATACCTACACTTTTTTCTACGTATTCTTTTAAATGTTCTTCATTCGCCTCAATCCCTTGCAGGCAATAATCCGTAAATGTTTGAAAAGTATTATTCATGATGCTAATTGATTGAAGTAAATTAAACACAAGAACAGGTTCCATCACATTAAGTTCAAGTTGACCTGCTTCAGAAGCTAGACAAATTGTATGATCATTACCTATAACTTGAAAGGCAACCTGATTAATCATCTCTGGCATGACAGGATTAACTTTTCCAGGCATAATCGAAGATCCAGGCTGACGAGCTGGCAAAGTGATTTCTGCTAGTCCTGCACGGGGCCCAGATGCCATTAGACGTAAGTCATTCGCTATTTTCGACATATTTACCATACAAATCTTTAATGCTGCAGAAACTTCTGTATAAGCATCTGTATTTTGAGTCGCGTCTACAAGATGATCGGCATTCTTAAGTGGTAAACCACTGATATTTGCTAGATATCTTACAACATTTTCGATATAACGCGGATCTGCATTTAAACCCGTTCCAACTGCAGTTGCTCCCATATTAACCTCATATAAATGTCCATAGGATTGCTTAATACGTTTCATATCGCGCTCAAGAACACGACTATATGATTCAAATTCTTGACCAAGACGGATTGGAACTGCATCCTGTAGGTGAGTACGTCCCATCTTTATAATGGAATCAAATTGTTCTGCTTTTTTCTGAAATACACTGTGCATATAATTCATTGTTTTCAGTAACTTATTTAACAGATTAAGCGTTGCAATATGGATAGCAGTTGGGAATACGTCGTTTGTTGATTGTGACATGTTTACATGACTATTAGGGCTTAAATCGGAATAAGAACCTTTCTTGTGACCAAGTAACTCTAAAGCTCTATTTGCAATAACCTCATTTGCATTCATATTCATTGAGGTCCCCGCACCACCCTGTATTGGATCAACAATAAATTGATTGTTTCTTTTCCCTTCAATAACCTCGTCTGCTGCTTCAATAATTGCATTACCCAATCCATCATATAACCTTTTTGTTTCCATGTTAGCAAGAGCAGCAGCCTTTTTAACGATTCCTAATGCTTTAATAAGCTCTGGGTGAATCTGATATCCTGTTATTGGGAAGTTTTCAACTGCACGTAAAGTTTGAATCCCATAATAAGCATAAGTAGGAACTTCTTTTGTTCCTAGGAAATCTTTTTCAATTCTTACATTTTGTTTTTCTGGTATTTCTATATTTGCCATAACATTGATCTCCTTCTTTACATAAATAGAAATTTTTTATGCTACGTCCGATTTTCTAATAGAATCTGTATAATGCTTTGCTTTTTCTTTATCGAATCCGCCTTCCCACTTAGACATCACAATAGCAGCTAATGCGTTAC
>Ga0164309_10000123_pt1 | contig 46923 bp, 41 predicted proteins | sample Whisoiple_247_MG_FD_109984 | JGI IMG/M metagenome (GOLD analysis project Ga0164309, IMG submission 109984) | Soil microbial communities amended with fresh organic matter from upstate New York, USA - Whitman soil sample_247_MG | ecosystem: Environmental > Terrestrial > Soil > Unclassified >... | reverse complement strand
TTGGGGGGACTCGTCACCCAAGTCAGGTCGACCTGCGGCAGTCGAAGCTTTCGAGTTAAATCCGGTCATCTCGTTCGATTCCAGCATCCACAGAATGTGCCCGCCGCCGCCTTGCGGGCTCCCTCCTCCCGCGCGAAAAGAGCCGGGCCGGCCTGTCCGGCCCCGGAGAAAATCACATGTCGCAAGGCCTCTACATCGGACTCGACGTCGGCACCCAGAGCACCAAGGGCATCCTGCTCGACGCCAGCAAACGCGGAGCGGACGCCGTCGTGGCACGGGCCAGCGCCGCCTACGACCTCATCGCTGGCTTGCCGAGTGGCGCCGCCGAGCAGCATCCGCACACCTGGCGCGATGCGGTCGGCACGGTCGTCAAACAGCTCCTGTCCAAGGTCGACGCGAAGCAGGTGCGCGGCATCGGTGTCTCCGGTCAGCAGCATGGCCTGGTCGTGCTCGACGAAAAGGACGAGGTCATCCGCCCAGCCAAGCTGTGGTGCGACACGACCACCGTGCCGGAGGCCGATGACATCACGAAGGCCGGCAAGTACGCCGTGCCCACCGGCTACACGCTGCCCAAGCTGCTCTGGCTGAAGCGCCAGGAGCCGCAGAATTTCGCGCGGGTGAGGACGGTGCTTTTGCCCCACGACTACGTGAATTTCCTCCTCACCGGGAAGAAGTTCATGGAGTGCGGCGACGCGTCGGGCTCCGGCGCTTTCGATCCGAAAACGCGGCAGATCGACCGCGAGCTCTTGGCCTGGCTCGACCCCAAGGCACCCAGCTTCTTCCCCGATTTGGTGGCCGCGGATCAGCCGGGCGGGACGGTGAGCCGTGCCGCGGCGGACTGGCTGGGTATCCCGGAAGGGGCCGTGGTCGCCCCTGGCGGCGGCGACAACATGATGAGCGCCATCGGCAGCGGCGCGACCAAAGCCGGCGCCACGGTGGTCAGCCTCGGCACGTCGGGCACCGTGTTCGCCTACTCGAGCACGCCGGTCATCGATCCCGAGGGCCTGATCGCTGGCTTCTGCGATTCGACCGGAGCTTGGATGCCGCTCCTCTGCACGATGAACGTCACCAACGTGACCGAAGAAGTGCGCGGCGCGTTCGGCCTCAGCCACGACGCCATCACTCAGGCGGCTGCCGCGGTGCCCGCTGGCGCCGACGGCGTCACCCTGCTCCCGTACATCACCGGTGAGCGCGTGCCGAACCTGCCCCTCGCCAGTGGCGCGCTGCTCGGCATCAAGCCCGGCCTCCTCGACGCCGGGCACCTCTTCCGCGCGGCGCTCGAAGGCACGACGCTCGGACTCGCTTCGGGCGTGGAGCGCATGAAGCGGCTCGGGCTCGAGGTGAAGGCCGTGCGCGTCGTCGGCGGCGGCTCGAAGAATCCGCTGTGGCGCCAGGTCCTGGCCGATTGCTTGAACGCACCGGTCGAGGTCCTCGTCGAGCCCGAATCTGCGGCGCTCGGTGGGGCGATTCAGGCCCTGTGGTCCCAGAAGCGTGGCGCTGGGGAGAACGTGACCGCCGACGACGTAGCGAAAGACTTCGTGGTGCTCGCACCCGGACGCACCGAGCCGAACGCCGCAAACGTCGCCGTCTACCGTCAGAAGCTTTCGAGCTTCGAGGCGAGCACGCAGAAGCTCTTCGGCTGATGACACGTTCCTCTTTCGGCCGCATCGGCGGCCAAGACGTCGGGCTCACCACCTTGCGCGTCGGTCAGCTCGAGGTCTCGGTCCTCGACTACGGCGCCAGCGTGCAAGCGCTGCTCGTGCCGGATCGCTCGGGACGCGTCGAGGACGTGGTGCTCGGATTCGACCGGCTCGACGACTACGTCTCGAACCCGGTGTTCATGGGCGGCACGGTGGGGCGCGTCGCCAATCGCATCGCCCGCGGGCGCTTCGAGCTGGGCGGCAAGAAGTACGAGCTTGGCTGCAATAACGGCCCCGATCACCTGCACGGCGGCTTCAATGGCTGGGACAAGGTGCTGTGGAAGTACGAGGGCAGCAGCCAGACGAGCGTCCTCCTGTCGTACGACTCCCCCGCCGGCGAGGGCGGCTATCCGGGTCGTGTACGCGCAGAAGCCGAGTTCAGCCTCGCTGGCGATACCCTCGCCATCTCGATGCGCGCTACGGCGGCGGAGCGCACGCTCATCAACCTCGCCCATCACGGCTACTTCAACCTGGGCGGGCCAACGTGCAGCACCGTCCTCGATCACGAGCTCGAGCTGTTCTCCGACGAGCGTACGCCCGGAGCCCCCGTGGTGCCGGACGGACGCGTCGAGCGAGTCGACGACACTCCCTTCGACTTTCGTAGACCCAGGCCAGTCGGCGTCGACCTCCCGATCCTCGCAGGCGGCGTTCGCGGGTACGACCACAACCTGCTGGTCCGCGGGGCGCCGGGCGAGCTGCGCCCGGTCGCGCGTGTGCTGGAACCGAAGTCCGGCCGCACGATGCACCTGAGCGCCAACCAGCCCGCGGTCCAGCTCTACAGCGGGACGTTCCTGGACGGCAGCCTCTCCGGCAAGGGCCGCGCTTTCACGCAGTATTCGTCCATTTGCCTGGAAACGCAGGCCGTCCCGAACGCCATCAACGTTCCGGCTTGGCGCGAGCAGGTCCTCTTCGATGCGGAGCGCCCGTACCGCCACGAAATGACGCTGCGCTTCGCGGTCGAGTGAGCGGCGGAGTGATGGCCCTTCAGTCGGCCCTGGCGTCGAGCTCGAACCAATCGAAGTCGGCGGGTAAGCGTCGTCCGGTCAGGTCCTGCACACAGACACCAGCGAAGGCGCCGGTGAATTTTACTTCGACCTTGTATTCGTCGGAGAGCACGGTGGCATCGAGAACGGGGCCAAAAGGCTGCCATTCTGCTTCGCCCTGCCGGTAATAGAACCGGAGCTCGCGATGGGACATGCGGCCCTTCAGCTGCACGGGCCCAGGCGCGAGCTCAATCTCGAGACCAGGGTAGTGGACGCTGTTTCCAGCCTCGCAGGTCAAAATGCCGAGGCAGCGCCCACGGTCATTGCGCGACACGTACAGGTAATGATGGTCCACGCAGTCGTAGTAGAAGATGAGCCCGGCCATCTGCTGGAAGCACGTGGGCTCGAAGTCGACCACGGTGCTCGCCGTCGTGTCGAAATGCGTGATGCGCCGCGCGACGAGGCTTTGCTCGTGCTTGGAGAAGAGCGACTCACGGCCGTACAGGCGCAAAACTCCGGGGCGCTCCGTGAGCGAGAGCCAGCTCGGATCTGCCGGTCGACGGAGTGTGTTGAACTCGCCGTCGAGCTCGGCCCGATCGAAGTCGTCGAAATGGCGCAGGGTCTTGGAGTCGCGCGAAAACGGGTGCGGCGGCAGGCTCGGGGCGGGCACAAGGGCCTCGGGCGTGTGGCCCCCACTCGCGAGACGCGGGAACTCGCCGGTAGGCCAGGAAATCGGCTGCAGGGCGGTTTCACGGCCCAGCGTGCAGCGCCGCTCGGGCAGGACCGGACGACCGCACAGGTGCGCCAGGTACCACTCGCCGTGCTGCGTCTCGACCAGTGAGCCGTGGCCGGCGCGCTGGAGCTCGAGCGCCGGATCGTACTTGGACGTGAGGAGCGGAGGACCCGGCCGCACCTCGTACGGACCGGTCAGGCTGCGCGAGCGCGCGATCGTGCACACGTGGTCCCAGCTCGTACCGCCTTCGGCGGTGAGCAGATAGTAGTAGCCATCCTTCTCGTAGAGATGCGGGCCTTCGACCAGACCGTGATCGGTGCCGGAGAAGACGTTGTGCACCGGACCCACGAGCCGCTGCTCGCTGAGCGAGTACTCCTGGATCAGAATACCCGAGAAGGGATTGCGCCCTGGTCGATGGTCCCACTGCATGTTGACGAGCCACTTCTTGCCGCCCCGCTCGTGAAAAAGCGATGCGTCGAAGCCGCTGCTGTTCAGGTAGATGCGCTCGGACCAGGGTCCCTCGATGCGCTCCGCTGTGATCAGGTAGTTCTTGGCGTCCTTGTAGGCGCCGGTCCAGCTCTTCACCTCGGCGTAGACGAGCCAAAAAAGGCCGTCCGCATGGCTCAGACACGGCGCCCACACGCCGGCATTGTCCTCACAGCCGAGGAGGTCCAGCTGCGTCGTGTGAGTGACGGCGTAACCAACCGGCTGCCAGTGCACCAAGTCCTTCGAGTGGTGCAGGCGCACGCCCGGGAACCACTGAAAGGTCGAGGTGGCGAGGTAGTAGTCGTCACCGACGCGACAGATCGACGGATCGGGGTGAAAGCCCGGCAGGATGGGATTTCGGATCACGGCCCGCCGGGTACCAAGCTCGAGCTGAGCGCGCTCAGCCACCCCAGTTCGGATCGATGATGAACCCAGTCTCCGGGAACTCGGCGGGAATGCAGCTCGCGGCGCAAGCGACCGTGCTCGGGTCTTCGGCTTCGCACGGCGGATCCCCCGCGATCTCCGGGCTATCCAGGCAGAACGCGATGGGCGCCGAAACCGTGCTGTTGCCGGCCAGATCTTGGCCAGTCACGGCTGCGCACACCCAGCCCTCGTAGGTGCCGAGCAATGCCCCCACGGACTGCTGGTTACCCGTGCACGACGCACCGCCTCCGACCAACGGCGCGTAGAGGGCGGGCACCGCCTGATTGTCGAACTTCTGCCCAATGGCGTAGCTGAGGTCCGACAGGTTCGAGCACAAGCCATCGGGTGGCTCGGCTGCTGGGGATGCCGCGTACGCGCAGATCCCCGCCATGGTCGGCGCGGACAGGTCGCCAGTTCCGTCGCCGAAATAGGCGGTGCCACCGGCGTTGATCGGGATCATCTCGACCGCGTCGACGTCGGCATCCGCCGCCGACGAAATGCCATCGCAAATGCCGTCTGGCGGATCCGAGGTATCGACCACGAGCGGTTGATCTGCCCGTGAGACCCAGAGCCTGATGCTTTCGCGGTCGACCGTCGAGTAGTGAGCGATGATCTGCCCTTCCTCGTGATTCGTGTCATCCCACGCCATGCCGCGAAAGAGGACGAGGTTGGGCGTGTTGTCGCCGTGGCTCACTGCGAAGCTTCCTGCCGGGTCGAACGAGTGCGAGCATTCCTCGTTGAGCACGATGCGCACGTTCGGTGGATCGAGGGACAAAATAGGCGGCACCTGGTCGAGGTAGTACGTACTCCCGGCGCCATTGTCCGAGATGTTGCCAGCGACGTCTGCCACGCTCACGTTGATACTCATTTGCGTGGCAGCGGAGTACTCGGTCGTGTTGAGCTCGAGGGTCGCCGTGTTGCCGGTCTGCGTCCAGCGGGACGACTCGACGTCGAACGGGATCGGAACGTCCTTGGCCTCGACGACCAGCGAGCTCCAATCGACGCCGCTGAAGTCGTCCACGATCTGGAAGACGAACGTGACGCGACTGCCGATGATCGTCGCTGCAGCTGGCGAGGCGATGGTGATGTCCGGCCCGGTGCCGTCGACAGCTACCGTGTAGTCGAGCTCCCCCGTGACAGAGCGGCCGTTCTCTGCGGTGACACGCACGGCGGTAAGGTCGGGCGGCGCCTCGGGGAACAAAACGTCGTTCTCGAAATCGATGCCCTCGATGATGTACACGTCCGGGTATTCGTCGCCCTTGGGCTCGAGCGTGAACGTTTGGTGGTCGATGTCGATGAGAGGGTCTCCCTCCAGCTCGGCATCGTCGTCACCGGAGAACAGCGGGACGGGTCGGATCTTGACCTCGAAATCATGGAGCCCAGCGCGCGACAGATAGCCATCCGCGAGCGGCACCACGGGTTCGATGCTGGGCCCGTGATCGACCAAAACGTCGACGGACGCCGTTCCAATCCGCGGCGGCACGGCGGTGTCGCCGGCAACGCAGGTCACGATGTAGCGACCGGGCGGCACTTCGGCGACGGATGCCTCCGCGAGGTATTCGTCGGCGCTACCGACCACGGCCGGTAGCTCAAGCACGATCTCGTCGTCCTCGTCCGTGAGGCGAACCAGGACACTCGCGGGGTCCACCGGGTTGGAATCGTCCGCATCGTCGGACAAAGCGCTACACCCCGCCGACAGGGTATCCGTGAGCACGGTGTCCTCGGCCGGCATGAGGACCTCGACGTGCGGCGCTCCGGGATCACCAGCACTCTGGCCGCCGGAGCCGCTCGGATTCGATCCGCCTTCGCCGCCCTCACCGTGGCCGCCGCCTGTGGAGGGGAGGGGATCTGGATGGTCGTCCGTCGGCTGGCAAGCGAAGACCAGGGCGGTCGCGCCCACGGCGCAACACCAAGCAACCAGCCTCGGTCCGGAGAGCCGAGTGAGCAATCGTGAAGCCCGAGCGTGTGTTCGATAAGCCATGTGCGAACGATAGTCCCCTCTTTCTGGCACATAGGTTATCCCAGTCGGGCCAACCTCGACCAGGGCCAAGTCAGGTGCGTAAAGGTGGGCAGCACCGGGATTGCGCCGTTAGGGGCTGGCTTCCAAGACACGAAGACACGCCAGCACTTCTGCCGGAGTCCCCGCGGCGGCCAGGTCCGACGACAGGCCGCGAGCGGTCCAGCGCGCGAGCTGCAGCAAATGGTGTCGACGCTCCGTCGACGCTCGGGGGCCCGCCAAGACGATCACGGTGCGCAGAGGGAGGCGATCGGGCGTGTCGCAGCTGAGCGGGTGAAGGAGCGTGATCAGCGCCGCCACACAGCGGGGGCCCGCGACGTGAGCGCTGGGAATGGCCACCCCACCACCGATGGCGCTCGGCACCTCCCGCTCTCGGCCGCGGAGCGACGCGCTGATGGCCGCGCCAGGACTGCCCACCACGGATTCCAAGCGGCCGCCCGCGACGTCCAGTACGTCGTCGAGCTCGGCGCAGCTCATCCCGATCACGATTCGATCCGGTGCGAGCAGCTCGGATAGTTGGGGAGGGACGAGCTGGGCATCGTCCTTGGCTCGCGGAAAGCGGGCGACGACGAACCGTTGAATTTCCTCCAAGTCCGCCGGGCTCAAATGGCGGGTCGCGATGTCCAGGAAAAGCTCGGCAGCCGCCCGCTCCTCGCGCATGTAGTCGACGGCGAGAGGACTCACCTGGTGAGCCAGGCCGAGCAGAAGCGGCTCGGGTACGCCGAGCTCCCGAGCAATGACTTTGAGCCGCGCCGGGGTTGGTGCGGCGTCGAGGCCATTTTCCACGCGGCTGAGGTAGGCGCCCGACACGTCGAGCCGTCGCGCGAGGTCGCGCAGGCTGAGGCCCGAGTCGAGCCGGAGCAAGCGAAGCGTGGCACCAAAGTGCATGGTTCAGGTCGCCCCGGCGGCCAGACGCTGGGCGTTGGGCTCCGTCGCCAGGGTCGAGCTCAGGGCGGGGGGATGGACCGCGAGGATGGACACCGGGGCCTCGGCCAGCACGCGGCGTCTCCGCAAGCTGACGGTCCCCCCGTCGAGTCCCCATTTGGTGTGCATGCCGAGCACCACGAGGTCGTAGCCGCGACTGCATTCGTCCAGCACGGCGTCGGGCGGTGAGGCGTGCGTGGCGAAACGAACGCGCACCGTGCCCGCGAAAGCTCCGGGTTCGGCGAACACCTGGTCGATCTGCCCCCGGCCGCGGCCGGCTGCGCCGCCCGGGCTGACCACGTGAAAGAGCGTGAGCTGGGTGCCGGGGGCTCGGCCGATTCTCCTCGCCAGCTCGAGCGCAGCCAAATCCTCGGGGCCCCCCGCGTAGGCCACCAGCACGCGCTCGATCCGCGACAGGCCACGATCGACCAGCACCGCCACCGGACAACGCGCGTCGGTCACCACATCGCTCACGGTGCCACTGAGACGCCCCTCGAGCAGGAGCGGACGGTGAGCACCCAGAAGCACGACCGACGCCTGCTTGGCTTCCGCAGTCCGCCGAATGTCCACGGCAGGCTGCGCGGAAACGAAGCTGAGGGGGCGCACGTCGAGCATCAGGTCCGCCGCATGGGACAGAAGCGGGCCGAGCGGCCCAGGACCACTGCTTGCATCGCCGCGCTTGCGCTCCACACTCGGCCGATCGGTCGGGTTCCACAGATGGAGCGCGAAGAGATTGGCTGGCTCCTCACGCTTGCCCATGAGCGCTGCTGCCACGGTGGCCAAGCCCGGCCCCAGCCTGGCATCGGAGACGCACATCATCACGGTAAACGGATGATCGGCCGCCATGGTCGGCGTGGCCGGCTCGACCAAGCGGTCGCGCGCGAGCTCGTGGTCTGGATAGACCAGGCGCAAGATGGGCGAAGTCGCAAAGGTGGTCACGAGCGCCATGATCACCAGCATGGTGAACACGGTCGGCGAGATGACTCCGAGATCCATGCCGAGGTTCAGCACGATGAGCTCCATCAGACCGCGCGTGTTCATCAGGATGCCGATGGCACTGGCTTCACGCCAGCGCAGGCCGGTCAGGCGGGCTGCCACCGCGCTCCCTCCGAACTTGCCGAGCGTCGCCAAGACGATGATGCCCCCCGTCACCAGCCACTCGCGCGGCTCATCCAAGAGCCCAATCTGGGTGCGTAAGCCGCTGAAAGCGAAGAAGAGCGGCAAAAGCAGCACGACCGCGACCGCTTCGATCTTGTCGGCCAGGGCCTCGGCTAGATGGCCCTCCTTCGGCAGGATGGCTCCGAACATGAAGGCTCCAAACAAGGAATGGATGCCGATCAGCTCGGTCAGCGTGCTCGACAAAAGCAGCAAGAAGAGCGCGAAAGCGACCGCCCCCGGCGACAATCCCTCCCGCGAGGAAACCTGCGCCGAAAGTCGATGCAAGAACGGCCGCGCAACGAAGAGCATCGCCGCGATGAAGGTCAGCGCGAAACTCGTGGTCCACACGGCTTGCTCGAGGCCGCCGGCGCGAGCGACCGCCACGACGAAAGCGAGGATGCACCAGGCGGTGACGTCGTCGACCGCCGCGCAGGCGATGGCGATGGCTCCGACGCGGGAAGTGAGCAAGTGCCGTTCCGACAGGATGCGGGCCAGAACGGGAAAGGCCGTCACACTCATGGCCGCACCGAAAAAGAGCAGGAAGGCCGTGAACGAGACCGAAGGCTCGGAATACTCGTCGTACATCCAGAACGCCGCGCCGGCGCCGAGCAGAAACGGGAAGACGATGCTGGTGTGACTGATGGCGACCGACGAGTGGGCGCGCCCGCGCAGGAGCTTGGGGTCGAACTCGAGGCCGACCAGGAACATGAAGAGCACGAGGCCGACCTGGCTCAGCATCTTCAGCACGGAGAGCGAGCTCGGGGGAAAGAGCGCCGCCATCCCGACCGGCCACACGAGCCCGAGCAGGGAGGGGCCGAGCAGGATGCCCGCCAGGACCTCCGCGATGACGAGGGGCTGCCCCAGCCAGCGCGTGACGACGCCCAGACCGCGCGAAGCGGCCAGAATGACCGCGATCTGGATCAGGAGCAGCGTCAGCGCGGTGAATTCGAAGTGCGGCACGTGGTCTCCTCCGGCTGCGCTCTGTAAAGGAGCAACTTAACACTAGGCCGTCAAGGGCCGCCCTCCTACAGCCGCCTGGTCCGTGACCACCGCCTCCACTCTCACCCAAGAGGTCGACCCCCTGCTGCTGGAGCAAGCGGCCAGTACTGCCCTCGCCGAAGCGCTCGCTCTGCTCTCCTCCCCTTCCGCACCGGGTGTCCGCGAGCGCCATCGCGCGCTTCTCGAGCGGAGCGTCGACCTCGCGCAACGAGCCCTGGTGGCAGCGAGTAGCGAGGCCAACGCCGCCCGATGGACCCTCCTCCGCGCGCACGCCGCACGCGCCGAGAACGCACGCTACGGAGCCGGCCAGCTGGCACGTGGCTCTCAGCGGGCACCCACGCACGAGGACTGCGACGATGGCTGGCAGCGGGTCGAGTCGATCGTCCGCGAGAGCGAGGCCTCCGCTCTCGCAACTGCGGCGATCGCAAGCGAGCTCGACCATCCGCAGGCACGCGAGCTCGCGCAGCGCGCCCAGGCGTCTGCCACCAAGGCCCGGCAAATCGTGCAGGACCGCAACCGCGCCTACACTTTCCACGCCGATCCGCGGTTCTCCTTCGGCGAAGGCTGGTACCTGGCCGCTGCGGCCGTCCTCACCGGCGTGCCCATCCAGATCGAGCCCGATCAACCGCAAACGGCGCAGGCTGCGACGTTCTTGGAGGAAGCTGGTCTGGCCCCGCTCTTGACCGTCTATCGCCCACGTCCGCCCGCCAACAAGGCCCTGCCCGACTTGGTCGCGCGCGCGTTCCACCGAGATCCAAAGGCGGCGCAGGCCCACCTTCGCGCCGCCTTCTTGGGCGAAGGACCCGTCCCGGCAGAAATCCGCGCGTGGATCGATCGGCGAATCGCGCCCGGCCAGGCCGGAAAGAAGGTGCTCGCTTGGGTCCGCTACGGCACCCATCATCCGGATCGAAACACGGACCGCGCCGAGCTCGAGCTCCTGTGCGAGCTGCTCCTCGCGCGCGGGCTGGTTCCCGTGCTCGTCGGAGACGCACTGCGCGGCAGCGCCGCACCTGCCGGCAGCATCGACCTCACCCTCTTCTGGAAGGATCCGCTCTTTCAGGGCGCGCGGATGCGGCGCGCGCAGCTGCAGTTCTTCGAGTGGCTCAGGCAGTCGCACGGCCTCGTCGGTCAGCTAGGCGTCACCACGGCTGGCATGGACGGGCCAGCACTGATGGGCCTGCCGACCATGTACCTCACGCAGGAGCCCAACGTGCGCCTGGGGAAGTGGGTGGGCGCCGTACCGGGGTACGAGGAGATCGTGCGGACCCCCGACTACCAGGGGCGCATCGCGCAAACCTTGGACAGGTGGCAGAGCGGCGGCTGAGGCCGTTCAGTCACGCCAGGACGGCGGCAGGTTGCGCTCGATCTCGAGCGGTCCGAACGACTGGCTAGCGCGCGCTCCGACGGTCTTCACCCAAGCGGCCATCCTGGACAGGCCCTCGTCGAGCCCAACGCGCTCCTGATAGCCGAGGAGAGCGCGCGCTTTGTCGTGGGAGGCGTGCGTGTGCTTCGCCTCGACGCGTGCAGGCAGATACTTCGGCCGAAACGGCACACCCATGACCCGGCTCACCGCTTCGCCCAGCTCGTTCAGCGAGTAGGGCCGGTCGGCGCCGATGTTGAACGTCTGTCCGTAGGCCCGGGGCTCGTCGATCGAGGACGCGATGATCGGCGCCACGTCCGTCACGTGGCTGAACGCGCGCGTCTGGGTGCCGTCGCCGAAGATCGTCAGCGGCTCCCCACGCAGGATCTGGTTCATGAAGATGCCCACCACGTTGCGATAGCGGTCGCCAATGTTCTGCCGCTCGCCGTACACGTTGTGGGGACGGAAGATGATCGAACGCAGGCCGAAGAGCTCGCGACAAATGCGCAGCTCCTGCTCGACGGCGGCTTTGGCGATGCCGTACGGATCCTCGGGAGTGAGTGGCAGATCCTCCTGCACTGGCGGCTCCGCGTTGCCGTAGACGGCCACCGACGAGGTGAAGACGAAGCAGCCGACGTCGTGATTCACCGACGCGTTGATCAGGTTCACGCTGCCAATCAGGTTGTTCTGGTAGTTGAAGCGCTTGATGAAATGGCTCAGTCCTTCGGCCGCGTAAGCCGCTAGGTGAAAGACGGCTTCGAAGCGCCCCTCGTTGAAGAGTCGTTCCAAGAGCGCGGTATCCAAGATGGACCCCTCGACGAAGGTCGCGCCTGAGTCGACGTTGTCTCGAAATCCTCCGGACAGGTCATCGAGCGCCACCACCTCGTGCCCGCGTGCCAAAAGCTCGCTCGTGACGTGCGACCCGATGAAGCCCGCGGCTCCCGTCACCAGCATCCGACTCATGGGGGGCCCCATAACAGAAAAGCCCACCCGCAGCTGCGGATGGGCCTCTCGAGGTCGTTCGAACCCGCTCTTCAGCGCGCCCGCTTGCTTCTGCGCTTTCAGCGCACGTAGCGATTGACGATGTTCTCGTAGAGCTCCTGCTGGCCGCTCCTCTGGGTCGGCTCGCCGCCCTTGTTGCCGAGCTCGGCGAGCTGCACGAGGCTCAGCTTGCCCGCCTCGTACTCCGCGCCCTTGCCAGCGTCGAAGGACGCGTAGCGCTCCTTGCGCATCTTCTCGATCGGCGACTTCTTGATGATGTCGTCGGCGATGATGAGGCTGCGGGCGAACGTGTCCATGCCGCCGATGTGGCCGTGGAAGGTGTCGTTCAGGTCGGTCGAGTTGCGACGACGCTTGGCGTCGAAGTTGACGCCGCCACCCTGGAATCCACCCGAGCGCAAGAGCACGAGCATCATCTCGGTCGTCTCGTTGATGTTGTTCGGGAACTGGTCGGTGTCCCAGGCGTTCTGGTAGTCGCCGCGGTTGGCGTCGATGCTGCCCAGCATGCCGGCGTCGGCCGCCACCTGCATCTCGTGCTCCATCGTGTGGCCCGCGAGCGTGGCGTGGTTCGTCTCGATGTTGAGCTTGAAGTCCTTGTCGAGGCCGTACTGGCGAAGGAAGCCGATCACGGTGGCGCTGTCGAAGTCGTACTGGTGCTTGCTCGGTTCCATGGGCTTCGGCTCGATGAAGAACACGCCCTTGAAGCCCTGACCACGCGCGTAATCGCGAGCCATGGTGAGGAAGCGAGCGAAGTGCTCGACCTCGCGCTTCATGTCGGTGTTGAGCAGGCTCATGTAGCCTTCACGGCCGCCCCAGAACACGTAGTTCTCGCCGCCGAGTGCGATGGTCGCGTCGAGCGCGTCCTTCAGCTGAGCGCCCGCGTGGGCCACGACGGCGAAGTCGGGGTTGGTCGAGGCGCCGTTCATGTAGCGGGGGTTCGAGAACAGGTTCGCCGTGCCCCACAGGAGCTTGACGCCGGAAGCCGCCTGCTTCTGCTTGGCGTACTCGACGATGTCGACCACCCGCTTGGACGTCTCGGCGCGGCTCGCACCTTCCTCGATCAAGTCGATGTCGTGGAAACAGTAGTACGGCACGCCGAGCTTGGTGATGAACTCGAACGCCGCGTCGGCCTTCATCTTGGCGCGGGACAGGGCATCCTTGCCAGCGCTCCAGGGGAAGACGAACGGACCGGGGCCGAAGGGGTCATGACCGGCGCCGCAGAACGTGTGCCAATAGCAGACCGCAAACTTGAAGTGGTCCTTGAGAGTCTTCCCCGCAACGACGCGATTCTCGTCGTACCACTTGAAGGATAGGGGGTTATCCGACTCTGGTCCCTCGTACGCAATTTTTCCAACGCCGGGGAAGTATTCCTTGTCACCAATCACAACGCTCATGACGTCTCCAACAATTCGCTAACTAATCCATCCGGGCACCTGCTCGAGGTGCGCTCGGTCGAGTCCGAGAGCCGTCCATCAGGGCGACCCTGTTCCGCAGAGGATGGCTGCCTTAGCAGACAACCGCCGCTCTCGGCATCGAGGTCACGGACGCCCGAGCCCGAGGCCGAGAACGACTCACCATAATCGAGCGGTGCCGGCGGGCTACCCGGGAGTGTGGCGTAAATTCCGTTGTGATAATAATTTGTCAGCGGACGTTCAGGCGGAAGCTGGCTTAGGGCGAGTACTCCAGACTCAAGCTGCCGCGGAGCTCTACGTTCAGGTGCATCAGGTCGCCGCCCAGGGCCTCGACGCTCTGGACGTCGAGCTCGTCGAGCGAACCCTTGACCTCGAGCTGACCGGGAAGCGCACCATCGAGCGCGCGGGTGATGGCGCGACGCAGCACCTTCGCCTCCTTGCCTACGGGAACGTAGACCGCCTTCTCGACGGCCCGAACAATGGCCTTGGTATCGATTCCCTCGAGCTCGTGGTCGTCGAAGGTCACCTGCTCCACATGGATCTCGCCCTTCTTCTCGTCGAACACCGGCTTCGCACCAAGCTTGATGGTGCCCGCGTAGGCGCCCTTCGTCTCGATCTCGATTCTGAGCTCGCCCTTGCTGGCCAGCACGCGCACCTTGCTCACTTCGACCGCCTTATCGTCCTTGCGCAGACCGAGGCTGGAGAGCTCGCTCTTGATCGACTGAGCGAGGACCGCCGTCGGGATGTCGAGCGTTACACTCACCTGGAATGCCGTGGACCCGGGGAGCTTCGCCGCCTTCGGCAGCTTGGCCGTGCCTACCTTTGGCTTTTTGGCGGTGGCCACGGTCAGCTTGCCCTCGAGACCCACGTCGATCCCGAAGTCGCCCTCCACCAGTGAAAGCTCGGACAGGCCGAAACTCGAAGGCTCGAACACGAGCCACGCGTCTTTCTTGCAGGCGGCGAGCAGCACGGTCGCACAGGACTTGTCGCCGGCCCTCTGCAAGCTGAGCGGCTTCTGCACGGCCGCCCAGAGAGCGCTCGCCTTGGCGCGCAGATCCAGATTCTTCTCGAGCTCACGCTCGGCACGGTCGAGCTCCTTCATGACGCGGGGCGAGAGGTAGCGCTCGATGTTCTTGTGCACCTCGTCGGCGAAGCTCGCCTTGGGGGTGCAGAGGTCGATGCCGGCATGCGCACAGAAGTTCCCGTTGGGCGGCGGACCGTGTTCGATCTCGCCCAGCTTGGCCTCGCTGACGAGCTCCCATTCGTCGGTCACGCCGAGCTCCAGCTGGATCGTCAGGCGCAGGCGCTGGGGACTCGACTTCGTGCCCCAGGTTTGGCCGTCGTTCAGCGGAAAGTAGTCGCTGCCGAAGGGATTCTTCACCTTGCCGCGGAGCTTGGCCGCGTAGCGGACCGGCACCACCACCGTGAGCGTGCGTCCCTTGAATTTGGCCTCGATGGGGTCGCGCCAGACCGTGTATTTGACGTCGAGAACGGTGCTGTCCCCTTCCTTGCCCATGCGCTGCCAGTCGTGTGATTGCGTCTTCGGTAGGAGAGCATCGACTTGCTCGACGATCTGCTCGAAGGGAGCGCGCACCGGCACGGTCAGGCGCGAGACCCCGGGCGGTGGGGGCGGCTCGCTCGGCTTGTCGGCATGGGGCTTGTCCGCGTGGGGCTTGTCGGTGTGCTCGCCTTTCGGCTTGTCGGGCTTGGGTTCGTTCTGCTTCGGCTTGTCGGGCTTGTGCTGCTTCGGCTTGTCACCCTTCGGCTCGTCACCCTTCGCGTGATCCGACTTCGGGTTGTCGGATTTGTCCTCGGGCCGATCCGAATTGGGCGGGGCCTTGTGACCCGACGTCGTCTCGCTCCCTCCCCCGCCTTTCGGCGTCGTCTTGCCGTAATTGTGAACGGTGACGTGACAGCCCACCGCAATGCTCGCGAGCGCGAGCAGGGTCAAACTGTGACGCAGGAGGTGCTTGGGGGACGTCGGCATGCGGGTTTCAGACTCGTACGGCCTACCTACGCTGGCCAGACGGAAAAACTTCCGGGTATGGGCGCGGCCTTTGGGCCGAGGAGTGGACGCAGGTACGGGGCGGGGGCAGGCTTGTCCCGTGCCGGTCGTGGAGTGGACCTCGCATCTGAAGACGCATTTCCCGGTGCTCGGCAGTGGGCCGCTTTCGCTAGCGGGAACGACGGTGGCCGAGGTGCTTGCCGACCTCGAGCGGCGCGCACCCGGCATCGGATTTTACGTGACGGATGAGCTCGGCCGCCTGCGGAAGCACGTCAACATTTTCGTCGACGGCGAGATGGTCGTCGACAGAAAACGTCTGAGCGATCGCGTGAGCGAGACGACGCGAGTCCTCATCATGCAGGCACTGAGCGGCGGCTAGATTCGAGAGGGAGAGACCAGAATGTCGGGACGCATCTTGATTGGGACGCGCAAGGGCTCGTTCATCGCCGAAAAAGGCAGCGCCGGCTGGAAGCTTCGCCTCGCCGGGCACGCCGGCACGAGCGTCAACTTCCTAGCCGCCGATCCCGAGTCGGGAGGACTGTGGGCCGCGCTCGGCTTCGGACATTGGGGCGCGAAGCTCTCGCGCTCGACGGACGGTGGCCAAAGTTGGGCAGACGCTTCGCAGATCAAATATCCAGCGGGCGCACGCTACCTGGCGCCGCCGGATCCGGACGAAGAGCAAGAAGGGGGCCCGACCCGCTTTTCGCTGCGCGACGCCACACTGCTCAAGCTGTGGGTGATCGCGTTCGGGCCGGGCGGGCGCATTTACGTGGGGACGATACCGGGTGGTCTCTTCGTCAGCGAAGACGCGGGCGACAGCTTCGAGCTCAATCGACCACTCTGGAACCACGACTCGCGGGGCGGTGACCTCTTCAACGGCGAGGGTTCAGGCAAGACGCACTGGTTCGGAACCCCCGCGTCCGAAGGCGAATTCGCGGCCGGCATCCACTCGATCGAAGTCGACCCACGGGACCCAGAGCGCATCCTGGTGGCCATCTCCACCGCGGGTGTGCTGGAGACGACCGACGGCGGCAAGAGCTGGCGCGGGCGCAACCGAGGCATGACCAACGACTACCTGCCGGATCCAAACGCCGAGTGGGGGCACGACGCGCACGCCATCCAGCTCTGCAAATCGGACCCGAACCACGTCTGGCAGCAGAACCACGTCGGGGTTTTCTATAGCTCCGACGGTGCAAGCTCGTGGAAGAAGGTCAGCCAGCCCGAGCAGGGCGTGCATTTTGGCTTCCCCGTCGCGGTGGACGAAAGCGACGGTCGCACGGCGTGGCTCGTGCCCGGTGTGTCCGATCAGCAGCGCATGGCGATCGGCGGCGGTCTCTTCGTCGCGCGCACGGTCGACGGCGGCGAGTCGTGGCAGCAGTTGCGCAAGGGTCTGCCTCAAGAGAGCGCCTACGACGTCGTCTACCGACATGCTTTGGCCTCGAGCGGCGAAGCGGTCGCCTTCGGCAGCACGACCGGCAACCTCTACGTCAGTGGAGACCGCGGTGAGAGCTGGCAGGCGGTGGCGAACAATCTGCCCCCCATCTACAGCGTGCGCTTCGGCTGAGAGACCGGTGTCACGGGAGCAGCAAAATGCTGCTGGGCTACCCGTGGGCACCGGAATCGCGTCGGCGACGCGTCAATGCGCTCGACAGCAGTGGCTCGAAGGTTCCTAGACTCCGGTATGCGCTCCATGCGGGGAGGCGGATGGCGGACGTCCATCTGGATCGCGGTCGGGATGGCCGTGACGCTCAGCTGCGGGTCCGATCCGGGCGGCACGGACGCGTCTGGCTCCGGCGGCAATGGCGCAGCGGCGAGCGGTGGTGGTCCGGGAGCCGGGGGTTCCTTCGCCGATGGCGGTGTGCCCAGCAGTGGCGGGGCCCCTGCCTTCGGCGGCGCTTCGCCCGGCAGTGGCGGTAGTGACGGGTTCGGCGGCTCGTGCGAGGCACCCGGCGACTGCGCGTGCAGCTTGGTTCGAAGTGTCCGGGTGCCCTTCGATCTCTTCGACGACCCACCGCGATCTCCAGAGCTCGATCTCTTCGGCGACGAGTTCCTCCTCCGCGACACCGGGAACCTCTACACGAACATCGCCGTCGTCTCCTGGGACGGCGTGGAGACGGCCGAGCACCATGAATGGAGCGACTACTGCGGGAGCGGCGGCGGCTGCGACTTCCTCGCGATGACGGCCTTGGCCAAGGAAGCAGGCGGCCTCCAGCTCTTGGCAGCCAGGCGCGGCCCGTACGTGGAAGGCGGGGGCGATCACATGTACGAGCTATCCTCGTGGGACGACGAGGCGAACCAGCCCACCGACGCCCACGTCTTCGACGGAGGGTACAACGGGCAGCTGGTCATGTTCGACCTAGAGACCTCGCACGACGGCCGCCGTGCCGTGTTCTCACTTGCCAACCTCTCCGAACCAGCCTTCGCCCTGGTCGGCGAAGATGCCGCGATCATCGGAACGCCCATGATGCCCAACCCCGCCCCGACGCAAAAGTGCCTCGAGGTCGTGCCGACCGCGGAAGCGGCGACGATCAGCAGCGTCACGCGGAGCGCGAGCGAAGTCATCTGGCACCTGCGTGAGATCGACGCAGCCGGCGAGCTCGCGTTCGAGGCGAATTTGACGCTGCCCCTCGGGACGGACGACGGCTTCACGGGCTGCCCCACCGTCGTCCCGAGTCCAACCGGCTACGCCGGCGCATGGGATCGCAACTACGGCTCGTGGATGATCGTCTCGGTCGAGCGCGACAGCGCAGCAGACGACCCGCCGGACATCCTGGAAATTCCAGAAGACGAGCCCGGCCTGCTGCTCGGCGTGCTGGGTGACGAGTTCCTGATCATGACCGGGAGCGGCGACGGGAGCGCCGCGGTCGCGCGGCGGTCGCGAGACGGCACCCCTGGCGGTCCCGGGTATCCGGTCCCCACGGCCGTTTCGACCCCCGATGCTCTCCCGGCCGTACTCGGCGCCCACGGGAGCTCGTTCGTCCTCACCTACGGCACGGAGGCCGAGCGCATCATCGAGGAAGTGGAGTGTCCGTGACCTCATTGTAGGCACGCAGCAACATTTCAGGCGGCAGCAGCAGATCGACACGTCTGCACCGGACCGAAGGAACGCGGCAAATTCGTGCCGTGACCCAGCTCCCTTACGTCCCCACGCCCCACTCGTCCGGCTCCTGGCCCCGTCTCGCTCGCAGCGGGCTCTTCCTCGGAGCGCTGTGTGCCTGTTCGCCCTCGGGCGGAGCCAATGACGGAAGCGGCGGCGCCGCTTCCCCAGGCACGGGCGGCACGACGGGCACCGGTGGCGCTCTCGGTAGTGGAGGGGCTTCCGGCGGGAGCAGCTCGGGTGGATCGCCAGCCGGAGGCAGCAGCACTCAAGGCAGCGGCGGAAGCCCCAGCAGCGGCGGAACACCCGGAAGCGGTGGCGCAGGGACCGGCGGGACGCCAGCCAGCGGGGGTCAAGGCAGCGGAGGCCAAGGCACGGGAGGAGAGGGCGCCGGGCCAACGTGCCCAATGCCGAGCAGCTTCGAGTGGACATCCTCGGGTCCGTTGGCGGAGCCCAAGAACGCGAACGCCAAGTCGCTGAAGGACTTCTCGGTCACCAAGTACAACGGCAAGTACTTGGTCTACGCGACGACCGCGAACGGCAACTGGAACGGCTTCATGTCGACCTTCACCAGCTTCGACGAGTGGGCCGACGCCGAGCAGGAATACATCCCTGGTCTGGTTGCCCCGCACATCTTCTACTTCGAGCCCAAGGACGTCTGGGTGCTCACGTATCAATGGGGCTTCAAATACGCCACCACGACCACTCCGGACGATCCCAGCTCCTGGAGCGCGACGAGCCCACTCTTGAACGGTGACCCCACGAACGGTGCCGGCACGGGACCCATCGACCAGACCGTCATCTGCGACGACACGGACTGCTACATCTTCTTCGCTGACGACGCAGGCGGCATCTACCGCGGCTCGATGCCGATCGGGAACTTCCCCGGCGCGTTCACGGCCACGAAGATCATGCAGGAGAGCACGAGCCTCATCTTCGAAGGCGTTGAGGTCTACTCGATCAGGGGCAGCGATCAGTACCTGATGATCATCGAGAACAACGGCACGCGCGCCTTCCGCGCCTGGACCACGACCGACCTGGGCGGCGATTGGACGCCCCTCGCTGGAGCCGACTCGACGCAGTCACCGTTTGCCGGTCAGGCCAACGTCACCTGGCCAGACGGGCAATGGACGAACGACATCAGCCACGGCGACATCGTGCGCGAGAACCCGAGCGAGAAGATGGAGATCGACCCCTGCCATCTGCAGCTGCTCTACCAGGGGCGCGACCCCTCGAAGAACGTGGACTACATCGACCTGCCGTACCGCCCGGGCCTCTTGACCCTCGTGCCATGAGCCGAGCTCGCAGTGTGCAGGCACTTCAACTCGGAAATGCTGGGCTTCTCTGGAGGCGAGGACCGGATTCGAACCGGCGTGTGACGGTTTTGCAAACCGTTGCCTAACCGCTTGGCTACCTCGCCCTAGGGCCGCGGAAACTGCCACGCGACCGAGGCACAATCAAGAGAGACACGCGGCCGGACGAAGCGACTGCTTGCCCAGCAGCAACCCCGCTACTTCTTCCGCCCGGTGCTGCCACCGGCCTCGGCCTTCGGGTCCTCGGCCAGGTAGCTGAGGATGGCATCGTCGAGCGACTTTTCGTCGAGGCCCCCCACGTCGCCGAAGATGCCTCCGAGCGGAGCTGCGGCGGAGAACACCGACGCCGGGCGCGGCGCCGCGTAGGGGCGCTCCACCTCGGGCGGTGCGGACGAGTTGCCACCGGGGGGCGCCGATTTGGGCGGCGGCAGGATGCTTCCCGGCCTGACGCTGCCTGTGGGGGCGCGGACGGCGTTCTTGGCCAGGTCTTCGGCTGCGGCGAGCACTTGCTCGTTGCCCGAGAGCGTCGGGGGCGGGGCGTCCTCTTCGAAGCCGATGCGAGCATCGAGCGCGCCCGAGCGCAGCTCGACGAACATCGCCTTGTGCTGTTCCTTCATCAGGCGCTTGACGATCTCCACCATCTTGCCGCTGCCCAGATGCTCGGAATAATCGGTGCGCGTCGATTTCACGATGCGGCCGCCGTCCGCGAAGAGATGCGTCATGATGCGCGGACTGTTGACGCCGGAGTCTTCCGTCTGGATGTGGAACACCTGACCGCGGTGGCGCACGTTGTTGTTGTAGCCGAGCAAAGGAGCAGGCATCAGCGAGCTCCTTCATCCTGGCGCCGCATGCCCTCGAGCAGGAGGGCTTCGGGGCTGGCGGTGATGACTTGCGAGTCGGATTTGAAATTCGGATCGAGCGCGAACGTGCCCTCGGTCAAACCGAGCATGGCGTAGAAAGCTTCTTCGCCGCGCTGGCGTCCCCACAAGGCATTGTGGATCTGACCATTCACGAAGTGGATCTCGCCCGCGTCGGTGCCCGAGCGGATCTTGAGCGAGCCGCTCTTTCGGCCGTGCCAGAGGACTTGGACCATGTCGGGCAGGCCCATCTCCTGGAGCGAGCCGTTGACGCCACGATTGGCGCCGCCCCCACCATGCACGGCCTCCCGCTCGATGATCTGCTTGAGCTTGGCCACGAGCAGGTCGGCTACGACCGGCTTGGTCATGAAGTCCGCAGCCCCGAGCTCGAAGGCACGGCGCGCGTCCGCGCTGCCGCTGCGCTGAGTGACGAAGATCCAGGGTAGCTTCTTGCCCCAGTCGTGCTTGCGCGCCTCGGCCAAGAGGGCAAAGCCATCGCTCTGTCCGCCGAAGTCGATTTCGCTGACGACCATCTCGAACTCGCCGGCCTTGAGGGCCTTCAGCGCTTGTTCGGTGCTGTGCGCCTGGTTCACCTCGAAGCCCTGCTCCACCATGCGCAATTCGAGCACCGTCGTTTCTTCGGGATCCGGATCGACGATGAGGGCGCGGTGGCGGTTCGAGAGCAAGCGCGCCTTGAGATCTTCTCCGGTGACCGTGTGCTTGAACAGGTCGACCAGGTTGGGGTCGAACACCGTGCTGCGGTAGCGAGCCAAGACTTCGCACGCCTCGATGGGCTTGAGGCGCTTACGGAAGGGATTGCGCGGATTCTGCGTCAAGTCCGCGTACGTGTCGGCGATGGCCAAGATGCGCGCGCCGAGCGGGATGTCCTTGCCCTTGAGACCACCGGGGAAGCCCTGACCGTCGAAGCGCTCGTACATGTGCTCGACCGCACCCTTGGTCTCGGTCGACAGGCCGACCGCTTCCATCAGGCGCGTCGGCGACGACAGGGTCTTCTTGGCCTGCGTCGCGTGGCCCTCGTATTCGGCGACGTTGAGCGGCGTCAGGTGATAGGCGCCAGCCTTGCCCAGATCATGGACGAAAGCCGCGATCTGTAGCTGCGAGAGTTGGTTTTGAGTAAGGCCAATACGCTCCGCCAGCTTGCGGATGAGGCGCGACACCTGAGCCGAGTGGCCCCGCAGGTCCTGACGAGAGTTCTCGAGCAGGCTCACGAGCACGTTGAGGGTCTCGATGTAGCCCTGGTCGGAGCCGCTGCGACTCGTCTTCTTGCCCGCGCTCTCCAGCTCCTCGCCGGACAGCACGCGCTCACGTTTCTGGTCCTCGGAAGCGAGCGCTACGGCCATGCTCTCGTCGCTGACGAGGTTGCGCTCGTAGACGTTCAGCATCGTCGTAAACTGCGCCTGCGCCGTCTTGTCGAGGGTGGCAAAGGCGTGAATGTCGCCGGAATACGCCTTGGCAATGGCCGCTTTGACCGCCCGCGGGCGCGCCACGAACGTCCGGATCTCGCGCACGCCACTGACGAGCTTGACCTCCCCGAGCGCGGCGCTGTCGGCCGGGTCCGCCGTCACGACGCTGAGCACTCCGGCCTTGGGGTCGAACAGCACGGGAAAGAGGCCACGGGCGACGGCGAGCTTCTTCGGGATCTTCTCGAGCGTACCCGGGTCGATGTCCGCCTTGGCCAGCTTGTCGGTGGAGACGAAGCGCGTCTTGTAGAGCGCAGCCAGGTATTTGAGCAGCGCCTGCTCGTCCACGCCGCTCTCGAGCAACGCTTCTTCAATCCGATCGCCGAAAGCCTGAACGTGACTCAGCGCAGCCTCGCGCTGCTCGGGGGTGATGACCCGATCGCCGACCATTCGGTCGAGCAGTGCATGGTTCACAGGAGCATTCATCGACGGAGACAGAGCTGCCCTTCGGGGGCAACGGCCCACGCCACGGGACGAAGCCACCCGGCGACCCACCGCCGACCGCCCGCTCCCGTTCGTGACTCGTTCTTAAGAGTAGAACCATTCCGCACGGGGCGCGAGATCACCGAGGTGGGTGAAGCGCCCAAAAGGTCCCTCATCTCCGACACTTCCGTACCCACTTCGCGAGCAGGCCGCGGCGCTGGTGTGGGCCATGAAGAGCTCTCGGCCAAAGGGCCCGGAGGGCGGAAGCGCTACGACTTGACCGCCTAAGGCCGCAAAGCTAGATACGCCGCCCCTTCTGGACCTGGGCCCGCGTTCTGCGTGCTCGAGCCAGGGGAGACCCACCCGACGGGCAGGCCAACCGGCCGCGCTCCCGGGACCGGGGCCCGACCCGAACGATGGTTCTGGTCTCTCTGCAGCACGGCAGCAGAAAGACGAGAGCGGTGGTCCGGTGGGGGACCCACCTGCATCCCGAACACGACACGACAGGATCCAGCACCATGAGAACCCCCAGCGCCAAGCCGACGGAAGCCCTCGAGGCCCGCACCTGGTGGGTCGTCGACGCCGACGGCCAACCCCTCGGTCGCCTTGCGAGCAAGGTCGCCACCATCTTGCGTGGCAAGCACAAGACGATGTTCACCCCCCACGTGGATACGGGAGACTTCGTCGTCATCATCAACGCCGCCAAGGTCAAGGCCACTGGCCGCAAGCTCGAACAGAAGGAGTACTTCTCGTTCTCGGGCCACGTCGGTCACATGAAGTCCATCACGCTCGGCAATGCGATGGCCAAGGACCCGACGATGCCAATCAAGCACGCGGTCAAGGGCATGCTGCCGAAGAACGTGCTCGGCCGTCAGCTGATCAAGAAGCTCAAAGTCTACGCCGGCACGGATCATCCGCATGCCGCTCAGAAACCCCAGCCGGTGACGCTCTAAGGAACTTTCGACATGACCGTAACTGCAAACTACGCAACTGGTAAGCGGAAGACTGCTGTCGCTCGCGTCTGGGTGTCACCTGGAACCGGCGCCATCACTGTCAACAAGAAGCCCATCGACCAGTACTTCGAGCGCGAGACCTCGGTGATGATCGCCAAGCAGTCGCTCGAGCTGCTCGAGCTCGCCGACAAGTACGACGTGAAGGCCTTCGTGGCCGGTGGCGGCCACAGCGCCCAGGCCGAGGCAGTGCGCCACGGTGTCGCTCGCGCCCTCATCGCCGAGGACGCCGAACGTCGCCGCTCGCTCAAGAAGGCCGGCATGCTCACGCGTGACAGCCGCAAGAAGGAGCGCAAGAAGCCCGGTCAGCCGGGCGCACGCAAGAAGTTCCAGTTCAGCAAGCGCTGATCCGGAACCACTGCGGAACCTTCCGCCGACGATGGGCGCGGACCACCAGGTCTGCGCCCGTTTTCTTTTGTGGTAAGGGCCCGGGACCATGTCCCGCCTCAAAGTCGCCTTGCTCGGCGCAGCCGGCTACACCGGCGCCGAGCTGATTCGGCTCATCGATCTGCACCCAGAGCTCGAGCTCGTGTACGTCGGCGCGCGCGAGAACGCAGGGCAGACGCTGGGCAACGTGATCCCAGCGCTCGAAGGCGTGCGCGGGCTGTCACAGATGGTGCTCGAGTCGTTCGACGAAGGTGACGCCGAGAAGTTGCGTGACCGAGTCGACGTGGCGTTCACGGCCCTGCCTCATGCAGCCAGCGCACGCCTCGGCGGGGCGCTCTACGACGCGGGGATTCAGGTCCTCGACCTGTCGGCGGACTTTCGTTTGCGGGACCTCGGCACCTACGAGACTTGGTACGGCCCGCATCCGCGACCGGATCTGCTCGCGCAGGCCGTTTACGGACTACCCGAGCTCTACGCCAAACAGCTCGAAGGGGCGCGGCTCATCGCCTGCCCCGGCTGTTACCCCACGAGCGCCATCTTGCCGCTCGTCCCGCTCCTGCGCGCGGGGCTCGTCACACTCGACCATCCCATCATCGTGGACAGCAAGAGCGGCGTCAGCGGCGCCGGTCGCAAGCCTGGCGCCGCCTATCACCTGCCGGAAGCGGCCGAGGGCATGCGGCCCTACAAGGTCGCGGGGACCCATCGTCACACGCCGGAAATCGAGCAGGAGATCTCGGTGGCGGCCGGCCGCGCTCTCTCGGTGCTGTTCACACCACAACTCGCGCCCATGAGCCGCGGTATCCTCACCAACGTCTACGCTAGCGCTCGCGCCGGACTGAAAGCCAAGGACTGCCTGGAGGCCGCCAGGAGCGTGCTCGACAGTGACTTGATCACCATCCTTCCCGAAGGTCGGCTGCCCGACACCTTGCACGTGCGCGGCAGTGGGCGCGCCCAAATTGGCTACGCCGTGGACGAGCGGACCGGCCTGGTGCTCGGAATGTGCACAATCGACAACCTCGCGCGGGGCGCCTCCGCCCAGGCCATCTGTGCACTGAACCTGTCGCGTGGCTGGCAGCTCTCCACCGGCGTGCCCCGGATTGCGCAGTTCCCGTAAACCAGCGCAGTTCCCGTAAACCAGCGCAGTTCCCTTAACCAGCACTGCCCCTGACGAAAGCGCCCTTGCGCTGAAACAAGGGCCATGACAAGTCACGCGCTCTGTCATGTCGTCGCCCTTTCACCTGAAGAGTGAGCTGTCGCCAAAAGGTGACCAGCCCCGGGCCATCGCGCAACTCATGGAGGGTCTGGCGCGAGGCCAGCAGTACCAGACGCTGCTCGGCATCACCGGCAGTGGCAAGACGTTCACGATGGCCAACGTCATCCAGGCGTATGGCAAGCCGACCTTGATCATGGCGCCGAACAAGACGTTGGCGGCCCAGCTTTACGGCGAAATGCGGGACCTCTTTCCCGAAGGCGCCGTGGCCTACTTCGTCAGCTACTACGACTACTACCAACCCGAAGCCTACATCCCGACATCGGACACCTTCATCGAGAAGGACGCCATCATCAACGACCAGATCGACCGCATGCGACACGCCGCGACGCATGCGCTCTTGTCTCGTCCCGACGCGATCATCGTCGCCTCGGTCAGCTGCATCTACGGCATCGGTTCGCAGGAAAGCTACGAAGGCCTGTCGATCGAGCTGGTCAAGGGCGCGGAAATTCCGCGCGACGAGCTCTTGCTGCGTCTGGTCGACATCCAATACGAACGAAACGACATCGACTTCCACCGCGGTACCTTCCGCGTGCGCGGTGACGTCGTAGAGGTTTATCCGGCCTACGAGGAAGGCAAGGCGATTCGCATCGAGTTTTTCGGCAACGAGATCGACGAGCTGTCCGAGGTCGATCCCGTGCGCGGCAAAGTCCTGCGGCGTATCACCAAGTACTCGATCTTCCCGGGCTCCCACTACGTGACGCCGAAGGAGCATCTCGCGAAGGCCATCGGCGCCATCCGCGAAGAGCTGCGAGAACGGCTCGACTTCTACGATCGCGAAGGCCGCTTCCTCGAGAAGCAGCGCATTGCCCAGCGCACGCAGTACGACCTCGAGATGCTCGAGCAGATGGGCTTCGTACAGGGCATCGAAAACTACTCTCGGCACCTGTCGGGACGCTCGCCGGGCGACCCGCCGCCCACGCTGATCGACTACTTCCCCGATGACTTCCTGCTCATCATCGACGAGTCGCACCAGACGATGCCGCAGATCGCCGCCATGTACCGGGGCGACCGGGCGCGTAAGGAGAACCTCGTCGAGTACGGCTTCCGCCTGCCGAGCGCGCTCGACAATCGCCCGCTGCGCTTCGAAGAATTCGAAAAATTCATGCGGAACACGGTGTTCGTCTCGGCAACGCCAGGTGATTTCGAGATCCAGAAGAGCGGCACGGCTCTGGTCGAGCAGCTCATTCGACCGACCGGTCTGCTCGATCCGGAGGTCGAGGTTCGGCCGGTCGATGGCCAGATCGACGACCTGTTGACCGAGATCAGGAAGCGCGCGGACAAGGACGAACGCGTCCTGGTGACCACCCTGACCAAGCGCATGGCCGAGGACCTGACGGAGTACTACGCGGAGCTCGGCGTCCGTGTGCGCTACCTGCACTCGGACATCGACACCATGGAGCGGGTCGAGCTGCTCAAGTCCCTGCGCGCAGGTGAATACGACGTTCTCGTCGGCATCAACCTCCTGCGCGAAGGCCTCGATCTGCCGGAGGTCAGCCTGGTGGCCATCTTGGACGCCGACAAGGAGGGCTTCTTGCGCAGCGCGCGCTCGCTCATTCAGACGACGGGTCGCGCCGCCCGCAACGTCAACGGGCGCGTCATCATGTATGCGGACCGCATCACCGATGCCATGCGCTTCGCGCTCGACGAAACCGACCGCCGCCGCGCGATTCAGCAGACCTACAACGAAGTGCACGGCATCACGCCGACCACGACCAAGCGCAGCATCAAGGACATGAGCGCAGCGACCGGAGAGTCCGACTACTACACGGTGCCACGCACCGTCACGAAGGCGGGAGCGACCGAAAAGAAGAAAGGTCGCTCGAAGAAGGACAGCGCGGCGCCCCCCTCCGGCACGACGGGCACATCCGCCAAACGATCCAGTCAAGCTCCAGCGGCTGGAGCCGGCAGCGGCCTGAGCGTCGAGGAGCTCACGGCGCGCGTGGAGGAGCTGCGCAGTCAGATGTTCACGGCCGCGGAGAACCTCGAGTTCGAGACGGCAGCGCGCATCCGAGACGAGCTCCTGCGGCTGCAACAAAGCGCATGATCCGAGCAGGAAACAGCGGAGCCGGCTGACGGATGGAGTGGAGCGTCCTCGTCCTCTTTCTCGGGGTCCAGGTAGCACTCGGCGTGTGGGCCGCCGGGCGCGTCAAGAACGAGGAGGACTACGTCGTGGCCGGGCGCCGGCTGGGCATACCCCTCATCACTATGTCGATGTTCGCGACGTGGTTCGGTGCCGAAACGTGCCTCGGCTCCTCCGGCGCCGTCTACGCGCAAGGACTTTCGGGCGGTCGCGCGGATCCGTTCGGCTACGCGGCCTGCCTCCTGTTGGTCGGGCTGGTCCTCGCCCTCCCGCTCCACCGCGGTCGCTATCTCACGATCGGCGACCTGTATCGGGAGCGCTTCGGTCCGAAGGCGGAGCGCGTCTTGGTCATCGTTCTCGTACCTGGCTCGATCTTGTGGGGCGCGGCGCAGCTGCGCGCGTTCGGGCAGGTGGTCGCCGCCACGAGCCACATGGACGCCACCACGGCCACCATCCTGTCGACCGTGTTCGTCATCGCCTACACCTCCTTCGGCGGCCTGTGGGGCGATGTCCTGAGCGATCTGGTGCAAGGCACCGTGCTCTGCATCGGGCTCGTCGTCCTACTCTTGGCGTGCCTGCTGGACCTGCCGAGCGGCGCCGAGCTCGGGCGCGTGCTCGGCTCCGACCGACTCAGCTTGTGGCCGAAGGACGAGAGCATCCTCGCTCAAGTCGACCGCTGGGCGATTCCGATTTTCGGCTCGCTGGTGACCCAAGAGATGGCGTCTCGGGTACTCGCCGCCCGAAACGCTGCCGTTGCCCAGCGCGGAGCCCTCTTGGCCTCACTGGTCTATTTGGTGTTCGGCAGCATTCCGGTCGTGCTCGGCTTGCTCGGACCAGCGCTCTTGCCAGGTCTCGCCGATCCCGAGCAGCTCTTGCCGGAGCTGGCGCGCCAGAAGCTCCCGCTCGGCCTCTATCTCCTGTTCGCCTGCTCGCTACTCTCCGCCATCTTGACCACGGTCGACAGCATTCTGCTCTCGGCCTCGACCCTGGTCTCGCACGACTGGCTGGTTCCGACCTTTCGCATCCAGGGCGAACGCCACAAGCTCTGGCTCGATCGGGGTTTGCTCGTCCTTTGCGGCATCATCGCCCTTTATCTCGCGCTCGGCTCGGACAGCATCTACGCGTTGCTCCAGCAGTCGGCGCTCTTGGGCGCGGCAGGTTTGGTCGTGACCATCTTCTGTGGCCTCTACACTCGCCGCCCGAGCCAAGCGGGCGCGGTCTTGGCCCTGCTGATCGGAGCGCTGCTCGCTCCGCTCGGCGAACACTACGGGTTCGAGGCGCCGTTCTTGCTCGCCACCGCTGGCGCCGCGTTGAGCTACGCCGTCGGAGCTCGCCTTTTCGGGCCCCGCGGCACGCCGTCTAGCGCCTAGGGCGCTTCACTCGCTTTCGGCGCTGCCTGCATCGCAGGCGATGAGCTCGAACGTTTGGTCGGTGGCGGCGGCATCGCAGGGCCAGAGCTCGAGGCCGTTACCGCGTTCGCTCAGGCACTTCGTCTGTGCGTGCAGGGGTGAGAGCGTGAATGTCCCGTCCTCGGCGGTGATCTGAACGAAACGCTGATTGTAGAGGCGATGGGGCGTGTACAGCACCACCGGCGTGCCGTCGTCCGAGGCGGCAAAGCGCACGTCGAGGTTCAGCACCACCCCTTCGCTCGAGAATACGATCGCCCCGTACTCCATCGCCTCCATCGTCCAACGCTGACCCAGCGCACCGGTGCACTCGTCGATGACGACGGCGAACGCCACTTCGCCGAGCAGCGGCGCATACTCACCGAGGCTGACGCAGCGGCCGCTCGACGTCTGCAACTGATACGCGGTGCGCGTGGGCTCGAGCACGCTCTGACAATCCGACGCCGCAAGATCACCGCCCATGCCGAGCGCTCCGCCGGCGCCCGCGGGCACACCGCCGCTGCCGCCGGTCAGGCCCCCGGTGCCCGAGCCTTGTGCACCGCCGCTAGAAGGACCGGGGCCGGACTGCGGAAAGAACTGGTACGGCGTTTCCGTGCACGCAAGCGCGCACAACGCAAACGCACCGAAGCCGCCGAGGAGCCACCTTCGCACCCGCATGTGTTTAGCAGCGGAGCGCACTTCTTGCTCGGGCTCTCGGACTCGATCCTCTGCTACCGGAAGATAGTGGCGGAACTGCGAAAAGCGCATGATCGGTGAGGCACCTGGCGATTTCTGGCCCGGATTTGGTCGGGCTTTCCCTGCTACTCTGTGGCAGCGTATCTACGGATCATGACGATGCCGAACCCCTCCCAAAAGGAGCGTCAAGTCGGCCTGTATGAGTCGATCCAGACGCAAGAGCCGGGCTGGCAGCGCCGCGCCTACGACGAATACCACGCCCTCGTCCGGCGCCTGCTGATCAATGCCCTGGGCCCCAATGCGGAGGTCGAGGACCTGATCGGCGATGTTTTCGTGGCGTTCTTGGAGAGCGCGACCCGCATCCGCTCGGCTGAGGGGCTGCGTAGCTACATGGTCTCCATCGCCATGAACACGGTTCGACGCGAGCTGCGCCGCCGCCAGCGGCGCCGAGCCTGGTTTGCCTGGGAGGACGCCGAGTCCGCCGCCGAACGAGTCCCAGGGGTCGACGATCCGAAGGCCAAGGCGGCCCTGCTCCAGCTGAGCCGGATCCTGGAACAGCTCACCGTGGACGACCGGATGGTCTTCATTCTACATATGGTGGAAAAGCTGCCAGTCATCGACGTTGCAGAGAGTTTGAATATGTCCGTTTCAACGGTAAAACGCCGACTCAGACGCTCCAGCGAACGGGTCCTCCGTCGGGTGGCCCGCAACTCCCTGCTCGCCGACTACGTCCTCGAAAAGTCCGGAACCAACATGTCCGGAGGCAATCTGTCCGGAGGCAACGATGCCTGACCTGAATGACTCCACCGCTACCGAGCTCGATGCAGGCCACATCGATACGGGCCGCCTCGAAGCGGCGCACGTGGGGCACGTCTTTCGTCAGCTGACCGACGAGCACGTCGCGGAGAGGCGTCGGGACGATCCCGAAGCCACCTGGCGAGCCATCGAGGTGCGCACGAGGCAGGACGTCCGTGCGCGCGAGCAGCTCGGCCGTGGTGTGTGGGGCTTGTCCAGCGCTCGGGTTGCTTACGTCGCCGCTGCGGCGGCGGTGTGCCTGGCCGCGGGTGGTGCCGGCTGGTTCCTGTTTGGTAGCGCGGCGACGAGTGGCCAGCAGGCTGCGGTCCTTTACTACGACGTCGGCTCTGGTGAATGGAAGGGTGGGGACGGGACGCTGGCCGACGAGCAGCACCTCGTGCGCGGCCCGGGTGCGGGTTTGAGCGAGCTGCTCGCCACGGAAGGCGAATCGAAGTTCGTGCGCTTCTCCGACACCAGCGTGATCGAGCTCGGGCCGTACACGACGTTGCGCGTGTCGGTGCTCGACGGCGGCCGCGTGGTGACCCGCCTGATGCGGGGCTCGCTCGAGGTGAACGTGCATCATCAGGAGCGCACCGACTACCGCTTCCAGGCTGGAGACTACGAGGTCAAGGTGGTGGGTACCGCCTTCGACCTGGCCTTCGAGCCCGAACCGGCACGCTTCGACCTGAATTTGCGTGAAGGCCGCGTCATCGTCGCTGACGGCGCCGGCAAGACCCGAGTCGTGCAGGCTGGTCAAGCGCTCCATCTGCCCACGGGGACGTCGTCCGACACATCGACCGGCACGAGTCTCGCCGCCCTGGAAGACGACGCGAGCGATCGCGCCGGGTCCGCGACCGGATCGCACCAACCGGCGAGCAGCTCGACTGCCTCCCCCAGCTATCGCGAGCTGGCCCGCCGCGGTCAGTTCCAAGCCATCGTCACCTCGGCTCGCCACACGGGCATCGAGCACGTGCTCGCGGCCAAGGCCCCGAGCGAGCTGCACGAGCTCGCGCAGGCCGCGCGCTACACGGGCCAGGTCGCGCTCGCCGAAAAGGTGTTCACGCACCTCGCCTCCCACCATGCCCGTGCACCGGAAGGCCGCAGTGCCGCCTTCTTCCGTGGGCGCCTGGCCGAAGACAGCGGGCGCCTCGGGCAAGCGCAACAGCACTATCATGCCTACCTGGCCCAGGGCGGCGGCACCTATGCCGCCGAAGCACTCGGGCGGGAGCTCACCCTCGTCCAGCGGTCGAAGGGCTCGAACGCCGCGCGACCGCTGGCAGTCGAGTACCTGAAGCGCTTCCCGCGGGGCGCGTACCGTGACCTTGCGCAGGCTCTTGCGCAGGGTTCCCTCTCGTCTGCGCCCCGGTGACATCCGCGCTTGCCAGCGGCCGCTCACGGTTTCGATTTGCTGCCCGGTCGGCCTGGTCGCTCGCTGCAGCCACGATCGTGGTGTGCGCCGTGCAGCCGCTGGCCCAAGCGGAAGAACCCACCAATGCGTGGGACGCGGCACATGCCAATGCCGCCGTCACCATCTGCCTGCGCTCGCTCGGCCCGCCCACGGCGATCACACAGGAAGCCCTCCACCGCATCGAGGCCGAGCTGTCGGCTTCGGGCTTTTTGGTCGACCAGGAGGAGCCAGGCACCACGCATGCCTGCGCTCCCAGTGACCCGAACATCAAGCTGTCACCGTCGACCGCGGGCATCGACATCGCTGCAAGTGCAGGACCGGGTGACGATCCGGTCTTGCAGACCGTCAATGCCCGGGACCCGGCTACCACGGCCGAGCTCATCGCCATCCGGGCCGTAGAAGGTCTACGAGCTGCGATGATGCAAGCCCTCAGACGGAGCCCGGACGGCATCGAGACCGCCCCCGAGTCCGTGCGACGTTTCACGAGGCAGGAGAACGACGAGCCGGACGAACCGGAGCCTCGAGACCCCGAACCCGCAGCGGCGACCGCACCTTCCACGGCTCCCGACACGGCCACCTCGACGACCGCCGCCGGGAACCCCAAACGCCGCGGCTCCGCACCCCGCACGGACGTCCTGCTCACCGCCGGCGCCACCGCTAGCTGGGAAGGCGCCGATGCCGGCTTGAGCGCGACGCTCGGGGTCGCCTGGCTATTGCCGCCGCTGGCCCTCGGCATCGGGCTCGACGGCGGCATCATTCCGGGGAGCTGGAATGCCCAGGCAGGCTCGGTCGAGCTGCGCCCGTTCGGCATCACCGGGACCGTGGCCGCGCGACTGCCCTGTGGGCGTCACTGGGAGTGTCAGCTAGGGGCCGGCGCTGGCATGCGCCAGTTCTCGATCAGCGCCGTGTCGACGCCGACTGGCGGCGTCACCACGACCGCTCATGAGAATCATTCGAGCGTCCTTCTGATGCTCGAAACGCTGGTCGGCTACTTCCCGGTGCAAGAGTGGGGGCTCTTCGCGCGCGGCCAAGTCGGCTTCTTGGTCGATGCACCCGTGCTCGGGCTCGGCAACGAGACGCTGACGTGGGGCCGGCCGAGCGTGGGTGTCACGCTCGGCGGGGCAGCCAGGTTCTGATCTTGCAGGCGGTGCCGATCAGTTGACGGCGTTCGAGGTGCCTTCGATGAAGATTTCTTCGAGCGCCTGGGCCTTCAGATCTGCGTAGGTGTCGCGCACGCCGGCGGTGCCGGTGCCCGTGCCCGTGTAGCTGGCTTCGGGCATCGCCAAGAGGATCAGATGGTAGGTGTCGTTGTTGCTCGTGGCCGAGCTCATGTTCGGACAAGGACCAAGATAGCCGCCGTTGATGCCCGTGGCCCCGTCCAGATCGGCCAAAGTCCAGCCTTCCTCGAGCGAGGTGATGGTGGTCGGGATGTTCCAAGCACCCGAGTGATTGCCGTTCACGTCGGGGGGCTGCTTATCAACCGCAAGCGTCATGTCGATCATGAAGAAGGCGTAGCTCATCGTGCCTTCCGGAGGATTCGCAATCATGAGGTCAGGGGCCGCTCCCCAACCGTTTTGACCGCGCGAGGCCGGATCCGCGCACGTGTGTCCTTCCGGAATCGGGTCACCACTCGTCCACGCGGTGGTCGTCATCGTGAAGTCCCCCGACCCGCTGCCACCGGTTCCGGCACCACCGGTGCCAGCTCCGCCCGTCCCAGCGCCACCGGTGCCCGCTCCGCCCGTGCCAGCGCCACCCGTCCCCGCTCCGCCACTCGACGTGCCGCCGGTGCTGGTTCCGCCACTGGCCGTCCCGCCGCTCGCGGTGCCGCCGCTGGCCGTGCCACCGGTGCTCGCTCCACCGGAACCCACGGTGCCGCCGGTCGACGGCGAACCGCCGGTGCCGGGCGTCGGAGTCACCGTCGACGAGCAGGCGACGAGGGCAAGGGGGCTGGTCAAGGCGAGGGTGAGAAGGACGTGGCTGCGGCGCATGGCGTTATCTTGGTGGAGGGGGCCGGGAGACTTCGGCGGAAGGCTCGTTTACATCTGCGCGTCGGACGTGCCCGATAGCGTCGCCGTATCGAGCGCGGCGTCTTCCAGGGTCTGGATGAAGGCGTCGTTCAGCGTGCTGCCCAGCGTGATCTCGGCGTCAGGGAGCGCATAGAGGGTGAACGTGTAGTCGTGCATGTCGCCACCCGGGCACGGACCGAGGTATCCGGCATTGATCACGTCGGCCCCCGACAAATCCGGCGCGAGGAACCCAGCTTCGAGGCTGGTCACACTGGCTGGGAGATTCCAAAAGGCGGAGTGGTAGCCGAGGTTACTGCCCTGCCCGACCAGCGTTTCGTCCAGCATGACCATCGCAAAGCTTTGGGTCTCTGCGGGGAACCCTTCCCAGGCGAATGACAGGGAGGTTCCGAAGTTCAACGTTCCGCCGCCGCCGGCGCACGTGTTCGCTTCTGGGAACGCCGCGCCCTCTTCGAGCTCACCGCTCGTCAGCACGAAATCGCCGCTCGCGCCGCCACCGGTTCCGGCACCCCCGGTGCCAGTTCCACCGGTCCCAGCGCCACCAGTGCCAGATCCGCCGGTCGCGGTCCCGCCGGTTCCAGCGCCGCCGCTGGCGGTGCCACCGCTCGCCGTGCCGCCACTGGCCGTTCCGCCACTCGCGGTGCCGCCACTGGCCGTACCGCCGGCGCTGGTTCCACCCACGCCCACGGTCCCCCCGGTTGCCGGCGAACCGCCGGTGCCGGGCGTCGGGGTGACGGTCGACGAGCAGCCGACGACAGCGAGCGGGCTGGTCAAGGCGAGGGTGAGAAGGGCGTGGCTGCGGCGCATGGCACTATTTTCGGTTGGGGGGCCGGGAGTCGGACCGACGGATCAGATAGCCGCGCGCTGGATTCGAGTCCACGTGGATAAAGCGTTTTCCAGCCAAAAACAGCTGCCGCGTGCGTGTCACGAGCAAGGGATTTTGGTTCACCGATTCCACACCGATCGCCATCTTCGCCCGGTTTCGAGACAGCGGAACGCGAATGTTCCGTCGCTAGCGATAGGCGAGCGCAGAGCCTTCCCGTAGTGTCCATCGCCATGCGCGTGCTCTTCACATCGATCCGAAACATCGGTCATTACCAGCCGCTCGTGCCGCTCATCGAGGGCTGTCTGGCCGAGGGCCACGAAACGCTCGTCTCGGCACCGCCTGACCTGGCCGAGCGCGTGGCCAAGACGGGCGCGGAGTTCTTGCCGTTCGGACACCCCGGTGACGCAGGCCTCGAGCCGCTGTGGCGCGCGATGCGTGAAGTGCCGGAGGGAGAGCGCGGCTCGTTCGTGATGGGCAAGATCTTCGCGGGCGCCTGTGTCCGTGCGGCCCTTCCGGCACTGCTCGAGCACGTCGAAAAGCGCAAGCCGGACGTCATCGTGCGCGAAGCTCAAGAGTATGCGGCTCTACTCGTTGGTGAGAAAACGGGAGTGCCGAGCGTACGCGTCGGCATCTCCCTCGAAGCGCCGCTCCTGAACTTGCACGATGTCGTGCCCGCGCTTGGCGAGCATCGGAAGAACCTAGGCCTCGCTGTCGACGCCGCGGGCGAAGCGCTCGCGCGCGAACGCATCGTCACCCAATTTCCGCCCAGCTTCTGGCCAGACCCAGCTGCACAGCAGCTATTCCGATTCCGCGCGGCAAGCCCCGTCGACAATGCGCCATTGCCCAAGGCGGTGCCCAGCGCCTGGTCCGGCTCCGAGCGACCCTTGGTCTACGCGACGCTCGGAACCGTCGCAGGCAGTATGAACGAGCTGACAAGCGCCTACCGCCTGGTTCTGGACGCACTCGGCTCCGTGCCGGTCCACGCGCTGCTCACCACTGGCGAGGCGCTCGATCCGGCAAGCCTCGGGCCGATCCCGGACAACGTCCACGTCGAACGCTTCGTGCCGCAAGCCGAGCTCTTGGGCCACGTTCGGGCCGTCGTCTGTCACGGCGGTTCGGGTACGGTACTGGGCACGCTCGCAGCCGGCGTGCCGATGGTCGTCGTGCCACTCTTCGCCGATCAACCGACCAATGCGACGGAAGTGGCGAAGGTCGGCGCCGGCCTCTCGGTCCCGTATGCCGGCGCTACTGCCGAAGCAATCGCCCAGGCGCTGACTCGCGTCCTCCGCGAGTCGTCCTTCACGGACCGCGCGCGGGCAGTAGCCGCCGAGATCGCGGCCTTACCACCCGTCAGTGCAGTGCCCGCCTGGCTGGAAGACTTGAAGCGCTAGCTCTTGGCGGCGGCCTTTTGGCCTTCGGCGTCGGCTTCGGTCTCGATCTTGTCGGCGACGTCTGGCGTCACCTTGCGAATGAGCTCCCACTCGAGACCGAGGTCACGCTCCGCGCCACTCGAGCTCCACTCGCCGTCCATGCGCTGCTGCTCTTCTTTCATGAACTGCACCTTGCACGAGGTGTCGCTGAGCGGCGTGCCGGTGAGCAGGATGCGATTGCGGAAGTCATCGCTCGACTTCTTCCATTCCGTCTCGGCCGAGGACGAGTCGGTGTCTTTGACCGAGTAGCCCTTGGCGAACAGAAGCTGACGCGCTTCCGGCCACACCGCACTGAGTGGCTTGTCGTAGACGTGCGACTCGGTCTTGTTCTCGATGTACTGATGGCGAGCGCCCGAGGCGCGGATGGAGGCGCAACCCACCGTGCTCGCGAGCGCGCTGGACAGAGCCAAGGCCAATAGAACCGTGCGTACTTTCGTCTTCATGGGCACCTCCCGAGGATATCGGTCGCATGTCTCCCACGCAGCGGGCCCCTGTGTAAAGAGGCGTCAGAGCAGGTCGCCGCGCCCGCGCGTCTTCAGGAGCGCCGTCACGTCGCGCACGTCTTGGCTTCGGGCGCGCGGCAGCACCAAGAGGCCATCGTCCGTCTGCACCACGCACAGATCGGCCGTGCCAACGAGCGCCACGACGGGGACCGGACCATCCTTTTTCGTCCGCAGGTCGACGACCAGGTTCCGGTCGGCGTCCACGAGCACCGCTGACTCGGGTGCGACGTTGCCGCGCTCGTCCTTGGCTGTGAGCTCCCACACGCTTTCCCAGCTGCCGAGGTCACTCCAGCCGAAGTCGCCGGGAACCACGGAAATGTCCGTGACCTTCTCCATCACACCATGGTCGATGCTGATGCCCGGCGCACGCGCGAAGAAAGCATCGACCCCGCTGGCCTTCAAATCGCGACAAGCGGCACCGAGCTCGGGCAAGTGGGTCAGAATCGCAGCTCGCATGTCGCGCGCGCGGAAGATGAACATCCCGGCGTTCCAATAGTACTTGCCGCTCTTCACGTAGCTTTCGGCAAGCTCGAGGTTCGGCTTCTCCACGAACGCCTCCACCTCGCGTGCCCCGTGGCCGCTCGCACCGTGCCCGCTCGCACCGTGCCCGCGCGGCGTGCCTGCTTTGACGTAGCCATAGCCAGTCTCTGGACGCGTCGGCACGATACCGACCACGGTGATGCGGCCCCCTTCCGCTTCCTGAATGGCAAGCTCCAGCGTGCGGCGAAACTCGGCCGGATCTTCGGCATGCTGATCGCTCGGCAGGACGACGACCACGGCGTTCGGATCGCGGTCCAGAATGACCTCGGTCGCCCAGGCGATGCAGGGGGCCGTGTTCTTGGCCACGGGTTCGGCCAAGATCTGCTCCGGTGACAGCTCTGGCAGCGCACGCTGGGTCTCGGCCTGAAGATGCGTGCCCGTGGCGATGAAGACGCGACTCAGCGGGACCAGACCGTCGAGGCGCTGGACGGTGGCAAGGAGCAAGCTCCGTGGGTCCCCGGGAGCGAGCGGCAGGAGCTGCTTGGGCCGAAGGCGCCGCGAGGCGGGCCAGAAGCGCGTGCCACTGCCACCAGCGAGGATGACGGCATAGACGTTCGTTTTGGCGGACATGGGGAACGGAGCTTAGCAGCTCACGGCCAGGCGCGGGCCAGCGCGAGCGTGGCCAGCGCAAGCGGCGTGACCCACAGCGCGAACCAGTGAAAGCGGCCACCGACCACGACTCGGCGCAGCACGAGCAAGGCCGCAATGCCGGACCCGAAGGCCACCACGGCGCCGAGCGCCGCCACGCCGAGGCCGCTCAGCTCCGAGGCGTGCTGGACGGCCTCGAGCAACACCGCGCCGAAGATCACCGGCAGGCTCATCAGCATGCTGAGCTCGAACGCGCGGCCGCGCGCAACGCCGAGAAACAGTAGCGATGCGATGGTGAGCCCGCTGCGCGAGACACCCGGCGCCACCGCCAAACCTTGCATGAAGCCAACCACGAGGGCAGCGCCCACGGTCGGGTGTTCTGCCCGCCCCGGCGGGGCCCAGGCGGTCGATGCGAGCGCCGCGGCCGTGACCAGAAAGCCGACGCCCACGATCAGCGGCGAATGCGTCCACACGGCCACCGCGTCCCTAAGGGCGAGTCCGATGATGCCGGTGGGCACGCTCGCTACCAGAACGAACAGCGCATCGCGTCCGGATGCGTCGACGAGAAACCGGCTCGGCCGAACGACTCCGCTGAGCCCCGCGAGCAGTGTCTGCCACACCCGCTGCCTGAGCACGAGCGCGGTCGCGAGCAGCGTGCCGGCATGCAAGAGGACGGTCAGCGTGAGCCCGCCTTCCTTGAAACCAAACAAGAAGCCCGCCAGCGCCAGGTGGCCATCGCTCGAGACCGGCAAGAACTCGGTCAGGCCCTGGATCAGGCCGAGCACGAAGGCTTCGAACACGGGTGAGCTCAATGTTTTCTCCCACGTTCGAGCAGGCGGTGCAGCTCCTCGAGGTTCAGCGGTCCGCGCTCGAGCGCGACGATTGTCCCGGTTTCGTCGAGCACCGCGATCGTCGGCAGCACCTTGACGTCGAGAAGCAGCGCAAGGCGCGAGTCGGTGTCGAAGACCGTCGCGTAGTGGGGCTTGTGCGAGCGCACGAAGGACTCGGCGGCCTCGCGCTCGTCACTGGTGGCAAGGCCGACGACACGCGCTGAGTCGCCGACCTCGTCAGCGAGGTGCGAGACCGCGATCGACTGCGCTGCGCAGGGTCCGCACCAGCTCGCCCAGAAGTCGATCAGCACCGGCCGACCGCGCAGGTCGCCCAGACGAAGCTCCGAGCCGGCGTCGCCGCCGAGCACTGGCAGGGGCCGCTGCGCGATCTCCTCCAAAACCAGGCGCGGGATCTTCGGGTCGAAGTACGGCAAGATCACGAAGGCGAACATGCCGATGACGACGGCGGCCATCACGGCGAGAAACCAGGCCTCGCGAGGGGCGAGCGACTTTCGTCGCGGCAGGGGTGCTTTCGAGGTCATCTGAGCAGGATCCAAGTCAAGACCAGGCCGAAAGCAAACAGCAAACAGAGAAGCGCACAGAGGGGGCCAAACAGCGACCGATCGCGAGCCAGGGCTGGTGCGCCCGCCTCGGCCAGGTCGGCGCGCAGGCGCTCGTTAGCGCGTCTGATGTGCCAAACAAAGAGCACGAGACAGAGCGCGCCACCGATCGCGGCGTAGGCCGAAAGCGCCCAGCGCACGCGCAAACGTTGCCGCTCCGTGGCGCGGAGGGCAGCGACGCGACCGTCGAGCAGGAGCAGGTCCTTCGCGTCGAAGGTGCTGTTCTGGCCATCCAGGGGCAGGCCCGTAGTGGCCGGTGCCTGCCCATCCGGCGCGCTCGACAGGACCAGGTACCTGTCCGCTCCCGACGGAAGGTCGCCGCGCGCCAGGCGCCCCGCGCTGGTGCCGTCGGGGCGCGGCCCCAAAGAAACGACTCCTCCACCGAGGCGCCCTGCCTGGGTCACGACGGCGTAGTAGGCGCGCTCGCGCAGCACCGGTGAGAGAATGGTGAGCGCGTCCGGCCCCGGCACCATCGTGAGGCTGCCCGGCCGCACGGGCAAGGCGAGGATGCGCGAAGGGCGACCATGCGGTGAAGACGACGCTTCGATGGAGACCATGGACCCGTGTTCGAGGGGCTGTAGCCGGACGCGCGTCGGCACGCCCGGCGCCAGATGAATCTGCGCAGCGGAGAGCAGCCGCGCGCCGACGGGGTGCACCTCGAGGTCGATGGGTCCGAGCGCCCTGGGCGAGAGCTCGACGATCAGGTCGGCGGCGAAGGGAACGGACCACACCGGAGGATCGAAGCGAAAAGCGAGGAGTGGACGCTCCGCGTCAGCCGGGACGGGGGCCGAAACGCGCGTCGCACTTGCGAGCCAGGCGGCGCGCACGTCGCGCACTCGTCCGCGCACGAGAGGCGCACCCGCTCGTCTTTCCCGATAGGCGACCAGCTCGAACTCTGCGTGAGTGGATAGGGGCAGAGTCACGTCAGTAAAGCCGCCGCTGTCGGTCCGTACGCTGCGCAGGGCGGTGACGCCGCCCGCCGATCCTTCGACGGTGACCAGGGCCGAGGAAACGCCGCGCGAGAGGCCGCTCTCTTCCTCGACGACCTGAAGCCGCAGCGCCGGGGCGCCCACCGGTGGGCCGCCCCACACGCGCGCATAGGTCAGCCGCGAGGCCGAAAGGTCAGACAGCATGGAAAATGCCAGCGCTAGTAATGTGAGCAGTGGGAGGACCACGAGCCCCAGCGGCAGGCGAGACGGCACGGCCAAAAAGCCTACCACTCCTCACCACAAGCCCTCTCTTGGATCCGCCGCCGGAACCACTAGTCTCCCGGCCCGATGGCTGCCAAGGGACCAAAGACCCGTCGCAAACAAGGCTCTTCGTCGCAACATGCACGCCGGAGGGAGCACCGCTTCGCAACCTCGTCGACGTACATCGCCCCGGTGATTGCAGCGGTGGGCATCGTGGGCTCGCTGGTGCTCGGCGCAGGGGTCTTTGCCCTGTGGATCCTGGATCCTCCGCTTGCTTTTGCCTCCTACCTGGTCGCCGGCGGAGGCCTCGGTCTCGGCATCTCGCTCTGGTTCGGGCAACCGTCGGAGACGGCCGTGGCCGTCGGTGACGCGGGCATCGCCGTCGAAGACGGCAGCGAGGTCGTCCGCGTGCCTTGGTACGCGATGAAGAGTCTGCGCATCGAACGCGGCATGATGGTAGCGAGCGCCGCCGGCACCACGGTGCGTTTCTCCGTCGGGGCGAACCCCAAGGCCGCTGCCTGGGCGCTCAAGGAGGCCGCCGAGCGCATGCCGAGCGCGCTCGACGTCGATCAGGCCGCCGCCGAGAAACTGCCGGAACCGAGCCACACTGGCGGCTTGGATCAGCCGGTCAAAGGCGACCAAGTGGCCGGCAACCGCTGCGCCAACTCGGGCAACGCCATCCAACTCGAAGAGGATGCCCGCCTCTGCCCACGCTGCGGGCAGGTCTATCACAAGGATTCCGTGCCCGAAGCCTGCGTCACCTGCGAAGCAGAGCTCAAGGGACACACGCTGCGCGCCTGACGGCGCCGGCTCTCACTCCGAAGGAAACCCGTCATGCAATTCCCCGATATCAACGTCGCTGGCGAGGGCCAGCTCTACGCTCGCCTCAGCACGACCCAAGGCAACGTCGTCATCCTGCTCGAGGAGAAGCGCGCGCCGGAGACCGTGAAGAACTTCGTGGGCCTGGCCACCGGCACGATCGAGTGGACCGATCCGGTCACCGGCAAGAAGCAGACCGGCACCTCGCTCTACGCAGGCGTGAAGTTCCACCGCGTCATCCCCGGCTTCATGGTTCAGGTCGGCGATCCCGCCAGCCGCCACGAGTCCGCCAAGCGCCAGTGGGGCACCGGCGGCCCCGGCTACCGCTTCGCCGACGAGTTCCACCCCGAGCTCAAGCACGACAAACCCGGCGTGCTCAGCATGGCCAACGCCGGCCCCGGCACCAACGGCTCGCAGCTCTTCATCACCGAAGGCCCGACGCCGCACCTCGACCGCCGTCACTCGGTGTTCGGCCACATCGTCGTCGGCCAAGACGTGATCAAGAAGATCGCCAACGTCCCCCGGGACGCCCGCGACTGCCCCAATCAGGCGCAAGAGATCACCGCGATCGAGATCTTCCGCAGCGCAGCTGCGCCGACCGCCTGAAGCGCCTCAACGCCGGGCGGCTCACGGGCCGCCCCGCGCTACGCGGCTGACGGCAGCAAGGCTCTGAAGGGATTCAGCCTTCTGCCGCACGCCGCCCGGTGACGCACATGTAGACTTCCGCCATGGCGATCCCAATCACGGGGATTGCCACCAAGAGGCCCACGCCGAGGGCCAATAGGCCCAGGAGCGCTACACCGCAGCACGCCAGATAGAAGAGGAAGAGCTGACCACGCTGGCCCTTCGTCGCGTTCCAGCTTTCGGAGAGTACCTCCCACGGCCCCAATGTGCTGTCCGCGAGCAGCGGGATCAACAGGCTCCACCCGAGTCCGATGATGATGCCAGGAACGATCAAGAAGAGCGTTCCCACGAGGACCCCGAGGTAGACGACGACGGAGGCGAAGATGCCGGGGAGCAGTCGGTCGAATCCCGAGAAGAACCGCGCAAACTGGAACTCCTCACCGCGGGCAGCGGCGATCGCGACGCGAAACTGACCGATGGAAAAGTAGATACCGAGGAAGATGGCGACGGGCATGAACGCCGCTAAGCCCGTGAGCGCAGCGATTGGATCGGTCGAGGTGCCTCCGAAGCCGAGGGCACGTTGTAGGACGGTCTGGATCACTTGGTTGATGATCAAGATGAGGGTGTAACCGCCCACGAGGGGGAGGAAGTCTGCCTTGGTCCTCTCCCAGCCGACACCGATAGCTTGGCCGATCGTCCACTCTCGCGGACCGCTTCCCGTGAACGTTGGTGAGGGCCTTGGATCGACCGTCGGTGCTGCGTAGGGGTTCTGCTCCATGCTTCCATGATGCGGCCGGCCGGTGATTCAGCTGACGCCGCCCGTGAAACCCGCTGAAATCCCGGGCGATCGAGCGGGCCCCCGGTCGACGGCTCCCCGAGGGGGCCCGTTTTGGGCCATCATGACCCGTCATGTCCGTCGTTCGCTACGGGTCTGCGTCGCCGCATCGCGTCAATCCAAGCTTGCCCCCGCCTTCGTCGTCCGCAGGCCTGGGTGGCGCCCGGATCCTGATCGTGGACGACGATCGGCTGAGCTCGAGCGTCCTAGCGGACATGGTCAGCAAGGAGGGCCACGACACCTTCATCGCGAACACGTGGACCGAAGCTCTCGAGCTGTTCACGAAGCACGAGATTGATCTGGTGCTCATGGATGCCGTGATGCCCACCGTCGACGGCTTCAAGCTGACGGGCATCTTGCGCAAACGCACGACGACCTACGTGCCGGTGGTGTTCATCACGGGCCTGGCCGATTCGAAGAGCCGCCTGCGTGGCGTCGAGAGCGGGGCCGACGACTACTTGGTCAAGCCCATCGATGCCCTCGATCTGCACATCCGCCTGATAGCGATGCTGCGCATTCGCCGGTTGACACACGCGCTCGAGGTGCGCACGAAGCGCTTGGCTCTCCTCGCCAACATCGACAACCTAACCGGCCTTCTGAACCGCCGCAGCCTGGAAGAGCGCCTAGCGGACGAGGTTAGCCAGGCCATTTTGGGCGAGACGCCACTCTCGGCCCTGATGATCGACATCGATCACTTCAAGGCCGTCAACGATCGCCACGGGCACGCCGTCGGAGACGTCGTGCTCGCCACGGTCGGCCAGGTCCTGGATGAAACCGTGCACACGGAAGACCTCGCTTTCCGCTACGGCGGCGAGGAATTCATCGTGCTCTGCCCGGCGACCACTCTGCAGCAAGCCAAAGACCTCGGCGAGCGCATTCGTATCCTCTTCCGGCAACGGACTCACGCCCTCGCCCCGGCGGGCGAGCAGACCCTCAGCATCGGCGTGGCGAACACGGCCGAGCTCGGCCTCCACAAGTTGGGCCGCACCGCCGAGTTCGAGACGACCCTCCTGAAGGCAGCCGACCAGGCGCTCTATCGCGCCAAGAACGAAGGTCGCGACCGCACCGTCGTGGCGACGCTGCCGGTGGGCTGAAGGCCCGCCCAACCGTTCGAAATAACGCGCCCTTTGGCCACATTTTGCGCTAGAGCGGGCCGCTTGCTAGTTTTTCCATGGTCACCCCTGTTTTTCCAGGCACATCCGCCAGAGGCCCTCATGAGCAGCCAGTCACAGATCTCGGCCACCATCTCGGAGGCAACCAAGGAGCGTCTCGATCGCTTCACCGAGAGCCATGGCCTAAAGAAGAACTTCGTCGTCGAACAGGCGCTGCTCTACTTCATGGAGGCCCGCCGTGAGCTGCCCGACGAAGCGCTCATCCCCGCCCGCCTGGTGCTCGAGAACCACGCCTTCGATCGCATCGTCACGCTGATGGAGAGCCCACCTGCCCCAACTCGAGTCTTGCGAGAGCTAATGCGTGGCCGTCGCCGTTGAGCTGCGCCCGCTCGCCCAAGACGACGACCTCACGGCGTTTTCGTGTGGCCAGCCCGACCTGGACCGCTTTCTTCAGCACTACGCCGGTCAGAACCAGTTCAAGCTGCACCTGGCCGTCACGTACGTCGCCGTCGCCGATGCACGCGTCGTGGGCTTTGCCACGGTCGCGGCTTCCTCCCTCGAGCGCGCCAGCCTGCCGAGCGCTCGCCTGCGCAAGCGCTTGCCCGCCTACCCGCTCCCGGTCCTACGTCTAGCCCGGCTGGGCGTCGACACGCGGGCACAGGGCCACGGCCTGGGTACGGCTCTGCTTCGGCAGGTGCTCACCCTGGCCGTCTTGCAACGCGACCACATGGGCTGCGTCGGCGTGGTCACGGATGCCAAGCCAGAGGCGGTCAGCTTCTACGAGCGGCTCGGTTTCGTGGCGCTAGACGGCGTGCGCGAGGGCCTCTTGCACGGTGAGCCGCAGCCGATGTTCTTGGGCATCGACACGATCGCGGCGGCGCTGCAGGGCTGACGGTGCTTCAACGCGGGGGCGGATCTTCAGCCGTCTTGAATCGCCGCCAACTCATCCGCTGGTGGCGGGCACGCCGAGACTTCGACACCCACGAGATCGTCGCAAGCGTCGCCCATCGTGCACCCGCAGGAGACGGTGTCGGACGAGTAGGTGCAGCACTGGTCCGGAATGGGAGGAGGCGGGTACGTCCTGATTGGATCGTAGTTGCCATACTCGTCGACTTCGGTTGAATCGGGTCCAACGCAATAGCTGCGAGGCGTCCCGGTAATACGATCCATCCCACACCCCCACCCGTCGATGACGGTTTCCGTCAGATGAAAGGCGAGGTTCTCGTCGCAGGCGGTGACCGAGATGCCGTCACACTCCTCTTCGGCCGCCAGGGACAAACAGGTCCCGGTCGCAGTGGTGCCGTCGAAGTCGGTCAGGCATCCTCGCGTCGCGTCGGGCGGGGCGCACGGAAGGGCAAACCCGGTCACCATGATGTTGACGCTCGGGGGGGTCGCGCAGGCGAAGGTCATAGGCTCGTCCTCAATCAAGCGAGTCGGAGGACAGGCATCCACGCGCTGCGCTCCGGGCTTCGGGAAACAAGCGTCAGCCGGTGGATTGAGGTACGGGCCCAATCCCTCGTCCGGGCCGCCATAGCAGGTGCAGCGGTAGGCGGACTGATTTTCCATGATGATCCCACGGATGAAGCAGCAGCTGAGCGGGCAGGAATCGAGGGCGGAGTCCGACTCGAGCTCCGAGTAGCAGGAACACGAGTTGCTCGCCGGAAAGCACGCGTAGTCCCGCCCAATCGGCCCCGCCTCACAGCCGAGCAGCCAGCCCGTGCACACGAGTATCAACCGTCCGACGTGGCCAGTGGAAGTGATTCGTTCGCCCAAGGCCTTCATTGGACGGGTCCCTTCTGTCCGGTGCCCGAGCTAGCAGGGTTCCGCGCTGCCTGAGCACGAAACCCGGCGAGCAGCTTGACCGACGCGGGGCTGACGTCGTGGCCCCACATGTTCACGGCGCGTTCCTGGAACGTCACGGCGGACTCGTCTTGGCCGAGGGCCGAAGAAACGCGCGCAAGGGCCTGGAGTGCGGAAGGGCGACCGGGGTCCGCTGCCACCGCCTTGGTTGCATACTTCAGCGCGCCACGAGCTCGACCGGAACGGAGCAAATGGAGGCTCAGCGCTTCGAGCTCTTGCGGCGTGCGGGCACCGTGCATGAGGTCCCGCGCCGCCTGCACCTGTAGGTCCTTGCCGATGGGAGCGCCCACCTCTGCCAAGCGAAGGACCGCTGCCGCGTAGCGCGGCCGCCGCGCCGCCTGGGCAAGACGGTAGGCCGCGACCACGTGCTGTACACCCTGGCTCGGCGCACTCGCGAGCTCGAGATTGCCGAGGATCGTCAACGCTTCCGGGTCCTCGGGGGCCAACCGGGCCGCCCGCTGGGCGATCGCCAGTGCCTGTTTGTCGTTGAAGGTGGCGGCCCGCGCGAAAAGAGTCAGCACCTCTGCATCGCTCAGTCTTCGCGGCGCTCGAAGGTCCGAGGAAGGGTCACGATTGATCGGAATGCGCCGCAAGGTAAGGCCGGAGTTCTCGATGATCTCCTGGGCTAGCCTGCGCACGGCCGCTTGGTCGACGGCACCGAGGGCAGTCTGGAACGCTTGGTCCGGTGGAACCACGGCCTCGTGCAAGGCGTCCAAATAGCTCTCGAATGCCGGACGGTAGGCGGGCGAATAGAGCGCGTGAACGGTGGCCCAGGCCGACACGTAGTTGATCTCCATGTGCTCGTAGAATTGTTCCTGCGTCAGCGTGGCGATCTGTCCGAGCGAGAGGACTCGCTCCGGGAGGAAGGTGAGCTGGACGCTCGGCTGCTTGACCTGCGCATAGGTCAGTAGGTGCAGGCCAAAAACTGCCCGATTCGCCTCGAAATCGAGCGTTTCACAGTATTTGGCCAAGCCTTCGTTCAGCCAGGTGGGTGCACCAGGCAGGTGGTGGGCCACGAAGGAATGCGTGAGCTCATGCGTGGCGATGAGAGCGGTCGCATCGTGGTCTTTCCCGGACAGCACAACGAGCGACATGCCCGTATGCCACTCCCATTTGCCGCTATGAACACCCACGGCCTCGGAGCCCACGGGGCCCAGGTCCACCCACTCCGAGAACTCGACCACCTCGGTCTTGCGCTTGAAGGGCGGATCGTAGGGAAACGCGATGAGATCGAGCGCCAGGTGCCGTCGCTCGAGGTCCTGCGCCAGCTCGCTCGCACGCTCGGCACTCCTGTCGCTGTGCACGACGAAGTGAGGCGAATCGACCTGATACACAGCCCGGCCGCCTTCCGCCGGAGACCGGAGGGGCGGCTTGGCGCAAGCAACGCACGAGCCGAGAAGCAAGATGGCGGCGGCCGTCCCGGCGCGCCCTGAAGGAGGCGTCATCCCCGAAATCCCCTCGAACAAGACGTAGAAACTAGCCGATTCGAACGGGAGGCAACAATGAGCAGCAGGCCGGGTTCACCGAACCGTTACCTGGTATCCGGTGCCGAAATATTTCACCCATTGGGCCCGTCGTGGCTGGCCGGGTGCACCCCTCCCGCGTCAGGACCGCAAAACTTGTTAGTATACTAACAACTTTTCCGGCACCGGGGGCCGCAGCCCCACGGCTGCCGAGCACCCCCACGCGCGCGCAATCCTCCAAAATCGTTAGCATGC
>Ga0164309_10000121_pt1 | contig 47181 bp, 31 predicted proteins | sample Whisoiple_247_MG_FD_109984 | JGI IMG/M metagenome (GOLD analysis project Ga0164309, IMG submission 109984) | Soil microbial communities amended with fresh organic matter from upstate New York, USA - Whitman soil sample_247_MG | ecosystem: Environmental > Terrestrial > Soil > Unclassified >... | reverse complement strand
GGCCAAACCGCTCAACGAGCTCAACGACGTCGCGTCGGAGTGCTTCGGTGAAGGCGACTTCGTCGAACCGATTGGTTCCGGCACTGACGTCAAAGGCAAGCTACCGAAGAGCGGCTGTGCCCAATTCGGGCCGGATATCCCGAAAACCGCCCCCGGCCAGCCCCCGGGGCGCCCGACCGATCCGGATTCGAGCGGTGGCTTCTATCAGCCCGTGATTCTCTCCGTCCACGCTGGCGAAGAGGCCATCAGCTCGTTGGCAGAGACACGCCTCACCTGTGGACTCGCCAACGGCGCAGGCGACATCGACGCCTATCGCAAAGCGACCAAGATCAACGAAAATCCGAAGATCGAAGCGGTTACCGCGGTCAACTTGGACAACGCTATCCTCAGTGATGGCGCGGTCGATGGCCCGCTGAGCGTGCCGGTCGGCACTCGGGTCGTCTTCAGCACTTCGTGGCCGACCTGCCCGGCCGAACCGGTGTGCGGTGATGGCATGTGCACATCCGGAGAGACGGCCATGGACTGCGCGGAGGATTGCGCGGGAAAGCCCGTAGGATGCACGGGCTCCGAAGCCTACGGCTACGTCGATCCAACGACCGGCGAGCTCTCGGCGCGACATGAATCGATGCGCGTGGCCTGGTTTTCGACCAGCGGTGCCTTCGAGGACGATCACACCGGTGTCGTCGAGGATGACTATTTGAAGACCTCGAGCGACAACGCCTGGCAAGCGCCCAGCACTCCTGGCCTCGTGTTCATGTGGGTCGTGCTTCGTGATGCTCGGGGCGGGAGTGATTGGCAGAGCTTCCATCTCCAGGTGGAATAAAAGCCTACATTCGGTCTCTGAATCGCCACATTCGCCTGTTAGACGCGAGCTGCACGATGTCCCAGACGACCGACGACGAGCTGACGAGTCATGGCGAAATGGTGTTCGACGACGAATTCCTCGACGATTCGGCGCCGACGCGCGTCTCGGTCGATCCTCGCCGTGAGCTGATGCACTTGGTCGGACGCGAGTTGCGCCCGGAGCAGGTGCGAGTCGGCGATCTCTTGGTTGGGAAATACCGCGTCGAACGCGTACATCGCCGCGGCGCACTCGGGTTGACGCTCGAGGCTCTGCATACACAGCTCGGACAGCGCGTCGCGGTTCGCTTGTTGTCTGCCGATCCCAAAGCTTATCCAGAGGCGGCTGCGCGCTTTCTGCGCGGGGCGCGCTTGGCGGTGCAATTCCAAAACGAGCACACTGCCCGCATCATCGACGTGGGCTGTCTGGAGTCGGGAGCCCCGTACATCGTCGCTGAGTTGCTGAGCGGTTCGGATCTGCAGCGCGTGTTGAAAGTTCGGGATTCACTGCCGATCTCCGAAGCCGTCGACTTCATGCTTCAAGCGTGTGAAGGGCTGGCAGAGGCGCACGCTCACCACATCGTCCATCGCAACTTGAAGCCGACGAATTTGTTTCTCACACGCCGCGAAGGGGTGCGCAAAGTCGCCGTGCTCGACTTCGGCGTGTCGGAAGATCCGTTGAGCGATATCGCGATCAATCTTGGCAGCACTCAGGGCGCATCCAAAGCGCTCTCATACCTCGCACCGGAGCAGATTCGAGAACCGGCGACCGTCGACGCGCGTGCCGATATTTGGGCACTAGGCGCGATCTTGCACGAGATGTTGACCGGTTGTCGGCTGCATGAAGCTCAGGCTACCCCGGCGCTCTTGGCGATGATCGCGGCCGATTCGCCCGTGCCGCTCAGTCATTTGCGACCGGACGCGCCGCTCGAACTCGAAGCCGTGATCCTGCGGGCCGTCGCCAAGGATCGCGAGGCCCGCTACTCGAATATCGGCGAGTTCGCCGAAGCGCTTCGCCCCTTCGCGTCCGAAGAAGGGCAAGAAGCCATTTCGCGCATCGCGAAAGCGCTCGGTCGACGTGCTGCGCGCTCGTTGCCGCCACCGTTACCCGGTGGCGCCCGTCCGAACGCGATCGTGCACGTGGCACGGCCGGCCAAAGCGCCCGCGGCCGCTGCATCAGCGCCGAGCAACGCCAATTCGCGACGCTGGCTGGAGCTGGCGCTCACCGGCGCAGGGCTCGCTACGGCCGGCGCGCTCGGTGTGTTCTTCGCCGTGCACACGATGGAAGGCGCGCTGGCCGCGGCAATCGCGCCGCGCGCCGTTGTTGCAGATTTGTCGCCGGCGTTGCCCGCGTCGGCGGCAGGAACTCCTCCGGCACTCGCTGCAACGCCGCAGGCACCTGCCGTGCAACTGCCAGTGGCGTCACCGCCCGCCGTCGCTGTGACGCCGCAAATCGCCGTTGCATCGCAACAGCAAGCAGCGACTCTACAAGTTCCCGTCGCGCCACAGGTTGCGGGAGTGGTTGTTTCGAGCGTCCCCGCCGCTGTACCGTCGATCGTCTCCGCGCGACCGGCGCATCCAGTCGCGCCCGTCACGCCGCGGAAACCGGTCGCGAGCGCAGCGCCAGTGGAACGCGCAGTCGTCGCCGACGCAAAGCCGGTCGCAAACAGCCCGGCGCGAACGACCGGCCTATTCGACGACGCAAATTGAGCTGTAAACCGTCAGCTTCAGAACCGAGCTGCTACTAACTCGTCACTTTGCGGTCACATCGTTCGATTAATCGCAGTCGACCGATGGCACGAATTCTGGTGATCGAGGACGAGTCTGACATTAGGCAGGTACTCGACTACAACTTGAAAAGCGCCGGACACGAAGTGGTCGAAGCTGCTCGAGGGGTCGACGGTTTGCGACTGGTGCGTGAGCGGGAGCCTGACCTCGTGCTGCTCGATCTGATGCTACCAGACATGCCGGGCACGGAGGTCTGTCGCGCGATCAAGGACAACCCGGCGACGCGCACCCTCCCCGTCGTCATGCTCACCGCGCGAGGCGAAGAGATCGATCGCGTCGTTGGATTCGAGATTGGGGCGGACGACTACATCACGAAGCCGTTCAGCGTGCGTGAGTTGGTGCTGCGCATTCGCGCCGTTTTGCGCCGCCGCGAACTGCCCGCGAGCGACGGACCCAATATCGAATTTGGCAATCTTCGCATCGATCGCGCGGCCCACCGGGTTTGGGTCGAGGGCGAAGAGGTGGAGCTCACCGCGCTGGAATTCAAATTGCTCGTCACGCTCTACGAGCGTCGCAATCGCGTCCAATCCCGCGGAGCGCTGCTCGACGAAGTGTGGGGCATCGACACCAAGATCTCGACGCGAACCGTCGACGCTCACGTCAAGCGCTTGCGCGAGAAGATGGGCGCAGCCCGCGACTACATCGAGACCGTTCGCGGCGTTGGCTACCGCTTTGCGGAGATTCCTCTGCTCGAAGCGTTGGACGTCGGTTAACCGATTCGCTTCGAACATCATCCGAGCGGGGCGGGGCAAGCCTCGAACCGGAAGGTGTGGCGCTTTGGCTCGAACGCGGGCGGTGCCACGAACTCGTTGCGTTGATTCGCCGGCTTGTTGCGCGACCTTTGCCGGTTTGCCATTCGCGCTCTGCACACTCGATCAGCGGAGGCAGAGCGAATGGACGTAACCCGCATGTCGATCCCAGATTGGGGACTGCTCGTCGTTTTGCTACTCGCAAGCTTCTCGGTCTTCATGACCGTCGCGACGCACGTGGCCGTGCAGCGCGTGAACGCGCGCGGAGCCAAGCGGCGGAGTGGTCCAACTCCGCCGCTCTCCGTCTTGAAGCCGCTGTGCGGAGTCGATGAAGGCTTGTACGAGAATCTGGCCGCACTCGCCCGCCAAGACTATCCCGACTTCGAACTGATCCTGGGCGCCGAGGATCCCGACGATCCCGCGCTCAAAGTGGCGCGCGCGGTGCGCCGTGACTTCCCCGAAGTGAAGATCCGAATCGTGGCGGGCATGCCCGCCGTTGGTATGAATCCGAAGGTCAGCAATCTGAGCGCGTTGAGCGAGCGAGCGACTCACGACCTCTTGCTGATCTCGGATTCGAACGTCCGCCCCGATCCCGCCTATCTTCGGGCTCTGGTGGCGGAACTCGCCGACCCGCGCGTCGGTTTGGTTTCGAGCGTGCTCTCGGGCACGGGGGGCGAGAGCCTGGGAGCACGTCTCGAGAATTTGCATTTGGCGACCTACGTGGCGCGCGCAGTCTGCGGCGCGGACGTGCTGGTCGCTCACCCCTGTGTCATCGGCAAATCGATGCTCTTCAAGCGCTCCGATCTGGAGAAGGTCGGCGGCTTCGCTTTGGTGCGTGACGTGCTCGCAGAGGACTACGTGTTGGGTCAGGCTTTCGAGGCGGCCGGCCTGCGAGTGGCACTTTCGGCGCACGTCGTGCGCACGATCAACGTGAAACGCAATCTGGGGCAGTTTGCAGCACGACACGTGCGCTGGGCACAGATGCGGCGGCGCTTGACGCGGCTCTATTGGGGAGAACCGCTGCTCTATCCGGGCTCGCTGCTGCTGTTGGTGTTGGCATTGCTGGCGACCGGCGCGGAGGTTCCGTTCTTCAGCAATGCGTGGCTCGTGCGACTGAGCCTCTTGGCTCTGGCCGGGAAGTATCTTGCGGACGCGGTGATCGTTCGCCTCATCAACGGCGCCTTCCCGCGGGTCTCGGAGTTGCCCCTCATCTTGCTCAAGGACATCGGCATGTGGGGGGTCTGGCTGGCTGGCGCCATTCGGCGCAGGGTCAACTGGCGCGGCCACGCGATGTTGATTGGCGAAGGGTCGCGACTTTACCCCGATCACCGACAGACCAGCCGCGAGCCCGCGGTGGCTCGGGCCTAGCCTGGCTGCCCGGGCGGCCAGTTTGGGGCTAGAATGCAACCTCTCTGGACCGAGTATCCAGGAGTGCTACCCGTCCGCCACGCAATCGTCACAATTTCTCGGTACCCGGTTTCTCGGATGACACGCATTTTGATCGTCGAAGATGAACCCGATCTCCAGCAGGTGCTGGAGTACAACCTGCGCCAAGCTGGCCACGAAGTGTTCGTGACCAAATTGGGGCGGGAAGGCTTGCGCATCGCGCGCGAGCAAAAGCCCGAAGTCGTACTGCTCGATTTGATGCTCCCGGATATCGCCGGGACCGAGGTGTGCAAGCAGCTCAAAGAGGCCCCCGCCACCAGGGGCATCAACGTGATCATGCTCACGGCTCGCGGTGAGGAGATCGATCGGGTGGTCGGCTTCGAGCTCGGCGCCGACGACTACGTGACCAAGCCGTTCAGCGTGCGTGAGCTGCTGCTGCGCATTCAGGCCATCGTGCGCCGCGGCAAGACCGAAACCAAAGACTTGGAGGCGACGGTCGAATTCGGCAAACTGAAGATCGATCGCGAAGCGCACCGCGTTTGGGTGGAGAGCTTGGAAATCGAGCTGACCGCGCTCGAGTTCAAGCTCCTGGTCACGCTGTACGATCGCAAGAACCGCGTCCAAACGCGCAGCACGCTGCTCGACGACGTGTGGGGGATTCAGGCCGACATCACGACCCGCACCGTCGATACCCACGTCAAACGTCTGCGCGAAAAGTTGGAGGCCGCGCGCGACTACGTCGAAACGGTGCGCGGGGTGGGTTATCGCTTCGTCGGCACTCCCGACGAGGCGACGACTTGAAATTCGGGATCCGCGCCAAGTTATTCCTGATCTCGCTCGGGGTCATCGTCGTGTCGGTGGTCGTGGCCTACGCCTACTCGAGCTCCCGCCTCGAGCGCGAGCTCACCGAGCGCGTGCGCGCCGAGTTGATCGTGCGCGCAAAACTGGTCGCGTTGGGCGCAGAATCTTCGTACGCGCTGTGGGAAGACAAGCCGCGTTGGCACGAAGTGGCTCGCGATCTCGGGCAGCGCGCCAACGCCGAGGTGACGCTGATCCGCAGGAACGGCGAAATCCTGGGCGACTCGAACCAGCAAGAAGATCCGGTGCGGCTCAGCGAGCGCAGCGAAGTGCGCGGCGCTCTCGCACTCGGAGGAGCGTCGCCGGGCTATGCGTCGGTCGTGGATGGGCACACGTTGATCGTCGCGGTGCCATTCTCCCGCGCCGACGAAGTCGCCGGCGTGGCGCGTGTGGCGTTGCCCTTGACCGAAGTCGATGAAGCGCGCGCCGAACTCGCCAAGACCCTGAGCGTCGCGACCGCACTCGCGCTCGCCGCTGCGATTGTCGTCTCCACGCTGGCTGCAGAATTGGCCTCGCGTACCGCACGCTCGTTGACGGAGGTGGCGCGGCGCATGGCGGGCGGTGATCTCAGCACTCGCGCTCGTCAAACCGGTGACGATGAATTCGGCGAGCTCGGCCGCGCGCTCGATCAATTGGCGAAGAACCTGTCTCGTACGCTCGGCGAGCTGCGCGAAGAGCGCGATCGTCTGGGTGGGATCTTGGCTGGCATGCAGGAGGGCGTGCTGCTCTTGGACCGTGCCGGGCACATCTACGTGCTGAATCCCTCGCTGCGCGAGATGCTGCTCGTCGGGCCCGATTCCGTGGGCAAAACCGTGCTCGAGGTCGTGCGCCACACGGAGCTCAAGGAGCTGCTCGATCAGGGCCGTCGCTCGCCCGAGCCGGTCACGCGCGAAATCGATTTTGGTTCGCTGCAGCCGCGGCGACTCTTGGTGCGCGCGGCGCAATTGCCGGGTGATCAAGGCGGGCTCTTGGCCGTGTTCGTGGACGTGACCGAGGTTCGCCGCTTGGAGTCGATGCGCCGCGAATTCGTGGCCAACGTTTCGCACGAGCTGCGCACGCCGGTGACCGCGGTGCGCTCGGCCGCGGAAACGCTCCAGAACGCCGCCGCCGACGACCCCGTCGCGGCGCGCGCGTTCATCGGCATCATCGAACGCAACGCCGAGCGCTTGCATGATTTGGTCGAAGATCTATTGGACTTGTCGCGCATCGAGTCGCGCGGCCTCAAATTGACGATCGAACCGCTCGACGTCGACCGTGTCTACGATCAGGTCTTGAGTTTGTTCAGCGAGCGCGCCGCCAAGCGCGGCACCATGCTCGAGAACGAGGCCCAAGAGGAGCTGCCGCGCGTGCTGGCCGACCGCCGGGCGCTCGAGCACGTGCTCACCAATTTGGTCGACAACGCCGTGAAATATTGCCCCAATTCGACGATTCGCCTGCGCGCGATTGCACACGAGCAGAATGTCGAGCTGGTGGTGGAAGACAACGGCCCCGGGATCGAAGCTCGGCATCTCCCCCGCTTGTTCGAGCGCTTCTATCGCGTCGATGCTGGCCGATCACGCGACATCGGCGGCACCGGGCTTGGCCTGTCGATCGTGAAGCACATGGTCGAGGCCATGGGCGGTAGCGTACGCGTGGAGAGTAAACCAGGAGTCGGCACGAAGTTCGGCGTCGTGCTCAAGAGCGAGCCTTCCGAAGCCAAACGCGCAGTCGCCTGAGCGTCGAGCAGTTAGAGCGCGTGCAACCGCGCGCGTGCGCCGTCAGGGTTTCTGGCTGCACCGTACGCGCGCGTGCAGCTCTGGTTTCCGTGCGGCAAAATCGCGCGCAAACACTGAACGGACAGCGCTCCAATCAGCGCCGGCTCTTGTGTAACGATTTGATGGCAGAGCGCTTCACGCCATGACTCGTCGCCGGAGATCGCGTACCACCCACTCAGCAATTGATGTTTCTAGTGACGAGGAAGGTCGACACATGATCTCGGTTACACGCTTTGCGACGACAGCCGTCGCGTTCATCGGCTTGATTGGTTTTTCCCTCGCTTGCAGCAAGAAGGAAGCGCCTCCCGCGGAGACCACTCCGAGCGCCTCCGCTGCTCCCGTGGCCGCTGCAGGCCCCGTCACCCTGCAGGGTTCTGGTGCGAGCTTCCCCGCGCCGCTCTACTCGCGTTGGTTCCGTGAGTTCGGGGACAAGAACAAGGACGTGCGCGTCAATTACCAATCGACTGGTAGCGGCGCCGGCATCAAAGCGTTCATCGAAGGTCAGACCGACTTCGGCGCGAGCGACGCGGCGATGACCGACGACGAGATCAAGCAGGCCAAGGACAACGTGATCTTGTTGCCGATGACGGCTGGCAACATCGTGCTCGCTTACAACCTCGAAGGCGTGACCGACCTCAAGCTCACTCGCGAAGCGTACGCCGGCATCTTCCTCGGCACGATCAAGAAGTGGAACGATCCCAAGATCGCTGCCGCCAACCCCGGCGCGAAGTTGCCCAAGACCGACATCTCCGTCGTGCACCGCTCCGATGGCAGCGGCACGACCTTCGTCTTTACCCAGCACTTGGCCGCGATCAACGAGAAGTGGAAGTCGGGACCCGGTGTCGGTAAGTCCGTGGAGTGGCCCGTGGGCGTCGGCGGCGCCAAGAACGACGGCGTGTCCGCGCAGATCAAGCAGACCCCGGGAGCGATCGGCTACATCGAGTACGCCTTCGCCGCGACCACCAAACAGCCGAGCGCGTTGCTCGAGAACAAGGCTGGCAAATTCGTCGCGCCGTCGCTCCAGGGTTCGGCGGCCGCGCTCGCCGCAGTGGAACTGCCGGCTGACATGCGCGCGTGGGTCACGGACCCAGCGGGCGACGAGGCCTACCCGATCGTCACGTACACCTGGATCCTCGCGCACAAGAAGTACGACGACAAGGCCAAGAGCGCCGCGCTCAAGAGCGTGCTCAAGTGGAGCCTGACGGATGGCCAGAAGCTCTCCGAGAGCCTATTCTACGTGCCGCTCCCGGAAAAAGTCGCGACCAACGTGCTCAAGGCGGTCGACACCATCGAATGAGCACCCGATAAGAGTCCAAGCGCTCGGAGACGAACATGGCAAGCACTGGCATGAAAGCAGGTCCTGACCTCACGGAGGCCTTTCGCTCCCCAGTGTCTCGACCTCCGAGCGCGTGGCAAAAGAACTTCGACGTCGCCTTCAAGTACTTCGCACACGCCTTCGGCGCGGGTGTCGTGTTGCTCTTGGGCGGCGTCGTGTTCGAGGTCATGCGGCACGCCAAGACGGCGATCGCCGACTACGGCCTCAAGTTTCTGACCACCTCGACCTGGGACGCGAACCGGGCAGATTTCGGCATCTTGCCCGAGATCCTCGGCACGCTCTACACCTCGATCTTGGCGCTCGCTCTGGGCGGCTTCCTGGGCATCACCGTCGCGCTCGTGCTGAGCCAAGGTTTCGTGCCCCGCAAAGTCGAGCTGGCGATGAAGAACGTCATCGAGCTGTTGGCGGCGATCCCCAGCGTCGTCTACGGCTTGTGGGGGATCTTCGTGCTCGTGCCGCTCGTACGCGGCCCTGCGGGTTGGCTGAACGAGCACTTCGAGTCCATCCCGTTCTTTTCCACGCGCTTGAGCGGTCCCGGCATCTTGCCCGCCTCGATCGTGCTCTCGATCATGATCTTGCCGACGGTGACGGCGATCTCCCGTGAGGCCATGGCCGCCGTGCCCAAGCGCTTGGCGGCGGCTGCCTACGGTCTCGGCGCGACGCGCTGGGAAGTGATCTTCAATGTCACCTTGCCGACTTCGGCGGGCGGTATCTTCGGTGCGCTCGTGCTCGGCTTCGGCCGCGCACTCGGCGAGACGATGGCGCTGGCGATGTTGGTCGGCAATGCCAACGTTTTCGGTCTGTCCTTATTTTCCCCCGGTAACACCTTGGCCGCCTTGCTCGCCAATCATTTCCCCGAAGCCGGCAACGTCGAGGTCGGCGCGTTGATGTACGCGGCCCTCGTGCTGATGCTGATCACCCTCGCGGTGAACGCCCTCGGTTCGTGGATCATGCTGCACGCCACGCGCGAACTGAAGGGGCTCGGCTGATGGCACACGTTGCGACGACCCCGCAGGAAATCCCCGCGCGGCGCGGCTCCTTTCGCAAGTCGTTGAGCGAGCCGCGCACGCTGGTGAACACCGCGCTCACGGTGATCGCGCTGCTGCTCAGCGTGCTCGCGATGTTCCCGCTCTTCTCGGTGCTGTACATGCTCTTGGCGAAGGGCGCGACTCAGCTCAGTCTGTCGCTCTTCACCGAGCTCACGCCGGGCGCAGGCATGGAAGGCGGCGGTATCGGCAACGCGATCGTCGGCACCTTGGTGGTCGTGGCGGTCTCGACCCTGCTCGCGCTGCCGCTCGGCTTCATGGGCGCGGTTTACCTCGCCGAGTACGGGGGCGAATCCAAGCTCGCGGTGGTGGTGCGTTTCTGCGGCAAAGTGCTGACCGGCTTGCCCTCGATTTTGGCTGGCGTTTTCGCATACGCGATGGTGGTCGTGACCACCGGCTCGTTCAGCGCCTTCGCGGGCGGTGCGGCCATGGCGGTGCTGATGATCCCCACGGTGATGTTGACCGCGGAGTCCGCGCTCAGGGCCGTGCCCAGCAAGATGAAGATGGCCGCTTTCGGCATGGGCGCCACACGCGCTCAAGTCGTGACCAAGATCGTCATCCCCACCGCTATCCCGGGCATCTTGACGGGCGTGATGTTGGCGCTGGCCCGCGCCATGGGCGAGACCGCGCCGCTGTTGTTCACTGCGCTTTTCAGTGACTATTGGTTCGGAGGCGAGCTGTTCAAGCCGATCGCCTCGCTTTCGGTGCTGATCTACAACTTTGCCGGGAGCCCGTTCGAGCACCAAATCGCCCTGGCCTGGGCGGCGTCACTCGTGCTGGTGACGATCGTCTTGGTGCTCAACGTGCTCGCTCAGATCGTCACCCGTAGGCCCGAGGAACACTGAGTTTTGCGCTCAACTTGCGAGCCGAGGACGCGACCATGACCGCTCAACCATTGTCTGCCGCCATGACTGATTCCAAGCGTGACTCCGATCTGCCGACCACCAGCGGAACCGTGCCGGTGCTCAAAGCCGGCACGGACCCCGGCGTGGTGATGGATTGCCGCATCAGGACCTTGCATTACGGCAGCTTCTTGGCCGTGCGCGACACCGATATCCCCATCGTACCGAACGAGATCACGGCCTTCATCGGGCCTTCGGGTTGCGGCAAGAGCACCGTGCTGCGCAGCTTGAATCGCATGAACGACTTCGTGAACGGTTTCCGCTTCACGGGCTCGGTTCACTACCGCGGTCAAGACATCTACGCGCCGGACGTCGATCCGGTCGCCGTGCGCCGTTCGATCGGCATGGTGTTCCAGCAGCCGAACCCGTTCGCGATGAGCATCTACAAGAATGTCGCGTTCGGCTTGAAGCTCAACAACTTCAAGGGCAACTTCGACGAGCGCGTCGAGAAAGCGCTGCGCGGCGCCGCGCTCTGGGATGAAGTGAAGGACAAGCTCACCACCAGCGGGCTCTCGCTGTCCGGCGGCCAACAACAGCGGCTGTGCATCGCCCGCGCAATCGCGGTCGAACCCGAACTGTTGCTCATGGACGAGCCGTGCTCCGCGCTCGACCCCATCGCCACGCGTCGCGTGGAAGATCTGATGATCGAGCTGAAGGAAAAATACACGATTGCGATCGTGACTCACAATCTACAGCAAGCTCAGCGCGTCGCCGATCGCACGGCGTTCATGTTCGTGGACACCAGCGCGGGCGGCCGCACCGGCTACCTGATCGAATATCGGCCCTCCGCGGAATTGTTCGAGGACCCGCGAGAAGAGCGCACCAAAGCCTACATTCGCGGCGAGTTCAGCTGACGTTTCTGCCCGCACGGGCGAGCCGCGAGGGGTACTCTCGGTCCACTCCATGAGTGGTCGCTTTTTGCTCGCTCGTTCGCGCAGACTCCGTGCCTCGCTTACCGGCTGTGTGTTCCTCTCGCTGAGCGCGGGAACCGCGCTCGCTCAAACCGTCGCCGATCCGCCGCAAGCGCCGCTCTCGCCCAGCGAGCCGCCGGCTTCCCCGCCCGCGCCTGATCCGCCCGCCCCTGCGCCGAGCGAACCCGCGCCCCCGAGTCAGGCGCCGCCAACCACCGAACCCACGCCAGCCCCCACTGAGCTCAAACCCGCGTCTGACCCGACGGCTTCAGCGCCTGCGGGCTCGACCGCACCGGCAGAGACGCCCTTGCCAGGAGCAGCTCCCGGCAGCAGCGCGGCCTTTGCCCCCGAGCCAGGCCCCGTGGCGGCCAAACCCGCGACGCCGCCCTCGTCCTCCGCTCGCGCGCCGACGGCGGCGCCGGCAGCAGCCTCAGCATCATCGACTTCAGCAGCCGCGCAGGCGCCCGCGAAGGACGACGACTCCGGCGGCGGTCTGCTCGGCCCGTTTCGCATCGGCGTTTTGCTCGGAACTGGCTTGCCCGAAGTCGTGAGTTTCGGCGCCCAGTTGAAGCTCACGCGCTTCTTTGGCGCGGGCGTGAACGTGGGGCTCATCCCGACCGTGAAGATCAACTACTACGGTGACGCGCAGCAGAAGTTCCAAGAGTACGACGTCTACGGGCACATCTACCCGTTTGGTGGCGCCTTCTTCCTCGGTGCCGGCGTTGGCTACGCGCAGATCGACGGCGTGCTGGTCACTCGCTTCAATCTCGCCGCGCTGCAGCAGCCGGGGATCTCTGGCAACGTCGACGTGACCAGCAGCGCCACCGTGCGCACGCTCGTGCTGACACCTCAGATCGGCTTCCTCAAGATCTTCGACGTCGGCTTCGCGATCGGCTTCGACGTGGGCGCGCAAATTCCGATCGCTCCCAGCGAGGTCCATTTCAACACCGTCGCCGCAGGCATTCCCCCTCAGCTCGAAAACCAAGTCCGCACCCAATACATCAATCCGAACGACGAAAAGGTGCGCCACACTTTGGATACCGTGGGTCGCACGCCGCTCCCGACGTTCAACCTCAAAATCGGATGGTTTCTGTGAGATTGGGGAGGGGCGATCGCGATCCCGCATCGCACCTCTCAGCGTGCCGAGTTCCTCCAGCTGTTCGATCGCGAAGCGGCTCGCTCCGAGTCGTTGGGGCCCCGCGGCCGGGCGCAGACCGGACGCTTGGCGGCCCCCTGCGCGCGAAGCGCGCAGGCCGTGCTGTGACGCTCCCCTAGCGGGGGCAGCCCTTTTTCCAGCTTCCGGGCACGGGCACGCTCACGGGCGGACCTGAATTCAGCGACAAACTCTAGTCGATCACGAGCTCTTCATTGAGCAGGCGATGTTTGACGCCGACCATGCGACCGATGTCTTCGGCGAATAGCTCGGGGCGCTTGGTGTAGATCAAATGGCGGCTGCGGTGCACGAGATCGACGAGCACGTTGGTCAGCTCTTCGCGCGACACGCGGCCGTCGCTCTGCTGCTCGACATTGCCGAACGGCCAGGCTTCGCTCAGCCCTTCGCGCAGCCGTGACTCACTTTCGATCAGCCCTTCCCACGGCACGTTGCGCCCACGGTTGGCGACCGGAGCGCTGAAGAGCAACAAAATCACCGACACCGCGAGGAACATGAAGTCCGTCACTTTGTCCTTGGGTGAATGTGCGGGGGCATACGAATCGAGATCGATGCCCTTGAGCTGCCCGCGCCGGCTCATCATCAAATTGCCGTTTTTCAAGTCGTTGATCGCGTAGCCAATGTCGTGCACCGCCTCCATCCAGAGCAAGACGCTCGTGAGTAGGTCCATGACCATGGCTGGCGAGAGGGCATGCGTGAAGGGCAGCGCCATGCGTTGCCGGCGCCACAGTTCGTTGCTGCGCAAACTGATCGCGCGATCGAACTCGGCGCGCGCTTCGAGCTCGGAAGCGCGAGCGCTCGGCGGACGACTGACGCTCGCGTGCTCCGTGCCGGTCACGCCTACGAGGTTGTCGAGCGTGTCGCCGTTGATCAGCTGCAGCACGTGATACGTGTAACGCTGACCTTTGAGTTTGCCCGTGTCGTACAAGCGCATCAGATGCGGCGCGCGGGCGAGCGCGCGCCCGACCGACATGGCCGCTTCAGCCTCCAAAATGGCATTTTTCTTCTTGCCCACGATGCGGTCCACTTTGAGCGCCACCCGCCCCGGGTAGTTGGGGCTATTGTCGTTGAGGGCCTCGTACACGCGTCCGAACTCACCCATGCCCAGCTGGCGAAGGAGCGTGAAGCCGAGATCACTGAACGGATCAGCCACCGTCTTCCACGCCTCCAGATCTTCGTTGTCCAAGACACCGAAGGAGCCGACCTGCGGGCTCGCAGTGCGGACCTTGCGCCCCACGCGTTCGAAGTCCATGGGCGCCATCGCGGGCGCGACTTCTGGCATGGCGCCGGCCAGGCTGAGGCGCAGATAGATCGTGTCGAGGTATTCGCACGCCGCGACGCGCACTTCGGCGGCATCGCCGCCGAAGCCGTGTCCGCGCAGCAAGAAGCCGAGCTTGTTCAGCATGCGGAAGTACGGATGGCGGTCCATCAGTTCCAGCCGCGGAATCCCGCTGGATTCGCTCACCATGTCCTCGAAAATGCAGCCCATGGTGGACGGAATCAGGTGCCCCGATTTGCGTGACTCGTAGAGCACGTTGATCGACACGAACGTGATCCGCGAAAAGACGTCGATCTTTTCGACGAAGCGATCGCGCGGCCACTCGGGATAGCCGAGCTGGGACACGAAGCGCGACACCAGAGGCCAGCACAGCCCCAACACTTCGTCCGCGCTGCGCGATTTGGCGATCAGCGCTTCTTGCACGTAGCGAGCGAGCCGCGAGTGCAGCACGATGCGCGTCTCGCCGTGCCCGTTCATGCCGTCGCGCGGCACCTCGCGCGTGCCATCGCTCGGCACGTCGGGGCTCAGCCGCACGGTCACCGTGCGATCGCCACGCCGCGCGTTGCCGAACAACAGGTCCTCGAAGACCTGCAAGACCTTGGGCTTGTCTTCGAGGCGCTTGCGCGCTCGGCGCAAGCCCAGCGCGAGCAGATCGGCCAGCCAGCGCGAATCGTCATTCTCCGCCTCGAAGGCGACCATCTTGAAATCAGCCTGAAAGTGCACGCGCACGCGCAAGTCGGGCTCGTAACGAGTACTCGCCGGGAGGCTCAAATAGCGCAGCCACTCCTTGGCCTCGCCGCTGAACACGGTCGTGGACAGTTCCGTCTGCACGCCAGGCTCGGCGATGGGTTCTGGCCCGTGGATGGCGCCTTGCGAAGTCGGAGGTCGCCAATTCCAGGAGTCGAGCGCGGCCTGCAAGGCCTGGTGAACCACCTCTTGCTTCTTCATTGCGACGTAGTCGTCATCTTAGCGAAATTCCGCGACCGTGCGCGGCCGAACGTGACACCAGGCTGTCACATTCGCAGGCGCGAGATTATCGTATGGGTCGATGATGGATCCTCGATCCCGGGCGTCGCTCGCCGCGTCGCGAGTGCGGCTGCAACTTCACGCGCGCGGCTTGCTGCTTGCGTGGTCGAGCGTTGCGCTGTGCGCGTGCGCGGGGGGCGGGGGTGAAGCGGCTTCGCCCGTAGCAGCGAAAGCGCCCGCGCCTACGCTCGCTGCGGCGGTGCCTGCGGCGAAGCCCAAAGCGCCCAAACCCAAGGTGATCGTCTGCGTTTGGGACGGTTTGCGACCTGATTCGATCAGCGACCTGGTGACCCCGAACCTGGCCCGGCTTCGCGACCACGAGGGCGTGAATTTCAGCGATCACCACTCCGTCTACCCGACGTTCACGATGATGAACGCGGCGGCTTTGGCGACCGGCGCTTACCCGGAGCAGCACGGCTTCTACGGCAACACCGAATATCAACCTGGACCGGTCGGACAAAACGCCGACGGCAAGGCGATCGATTTTTCTCAACCCGTGTTCACCGAAGATCACGGGGTCTTGCAGGCGTTGGACGGCTTTTACCGCGCCCGCGGCGCGCGCGGCCTGTTTGCGGTCGAGACGCTGTTCGAGTCGGCGCACACTGCCGGCCTGCGCACCGCTGCCATCGGCAAGATCGGGCCGGTATTCCTACAAGACTTGCGCCCGGACGACTCGTTGAGCGTGGTGCTGGACGAAAACGTCGCGCTGCCCTTTGGATTTGCAAAGCAGCTTCAGGCGGCAAACTTTGCGCTGCCGGCAAACACGGCGCGCTATTCGTATTCGCCAGGGCAAACGCTGACCTTGGCCGACACCAACGGCAAACCCACGGCGGCGCTGAGCGAACGGCAAGTTCGACTCGCAGACGGTGCGACGCCTGACCCACGCGCGAGCCTAGGTTCGGCGCACAACGCCGCCAATGCCTACCTGATGCGCGTCTTTCTCGACTATATTTTGCCCAAGTTCGATCCGGATCTTTCGATCGTTTGGCTGCGCAATCCGGACTCCACCGAGCACCAGTTCGGCCCCGGCACGCCCAACTACCAAGACGCGCTGCGCGATCAAGACGCGCTGCTCGGCAAACTGCAAGCCAGGCTGGAGGAGCTCGGTCTGGGTGAGAGCACCGACCTGATCGTGGTCTCGGATCATGGCCACAGCACCGTTGCCGGCGATCCCGCGATCTTTCCGCTGCGCGCGCTGAACGGCGAGGCCGACCGTCACGGCGAGGTCGCCGACATCGACCCCCAAGGCTACTCGGTTTCTGGCGAGATCCGCAGCGCGGACGTGCTGACCCGCGCCGGCTTCAAGCATGTCTACGACGGCGGTGGCTGCTTGCTCGATCCGGTTCTGACCGGCATCCGCAAAGATGGTTCGCTGGTTTATCCCACGCGCGTTGACCGCACCGGCATTTGCTCTTCCGTCCCAGCGGTCACTCCCACCGGTAAAAAGCAGGCGCCCACTCCGGCGCAGCAGTATTCGCTGCCTGCCTTTCGAGTGCCCGCTCCAGCTCCCAGTGACGCGATCGTGATCGCGGCCAACGGCGGCTCTGAGTACTACTACGTGCTCGATCATTCCCCAAAGACCGTCGCCGCGTTGGCGCGCGCGTTTCAGGAACGCAATGCGTATGGCGCAGTCTTCGTGCGCAGCCTGTACGGCGCAATTCCCGGCACGTTGCCGCTCTCCGCTATCTACGCCGAAGGTAGACAGGATTCTCCGCCCACGCCCGATCTGATCGTCAGCTTCACGTGGGACGACTCGGCCGTCACCGGCGGGAACGCGGCAGTCCCGGGCACCGAGTACGCGAGCGCCCAGCGCTACCGCGGCATGCACGGGTCGTTCAGCCCGCGTGATGTTCACAACGTGCTCGTGGCCCAGGGCCCGCACTTCAAGGTGGGCTTCGAGGATCGCTCGCCGAGCGGCAACGTCGACATTGCCCCCACGGTCGCCGCGTTGCTGGCTCTACCGTTTCACGCGCCTGACGGGCGAGTGCTGACCGAGGCGTTTGCTGGCGCAAACTCGGACGACCGTGTCGAGGTGAGCGCAGTGAACTCCACCCCCGTCACGCTCGGGCGAACGTGTCGCCCGGACGATCCGGGCTGCGAGCGCCCTCTGTCCGGAGTGAATTACAGCGTGACGCTAGTCAAAAAGACGCTGCACGTCGCTGCAACTAAGCAAAACTACTCGTATTGCGACCGCGCCACGGTGACACGAGGAGTCGCGGTCTCGCCACCCTCAGGGGTGAAGCTTCACCCGGCCGTCACCAAGCCGTAGTGCCATCGAGCTAAACTCACACCGACGAAATGGACATGTTGGCGAGCAAGGCGAAGCAGATCGGAGAGCTCGCCTACACGCGCGAGTCCGTGCACGCCGATGCCGAAGTGCGCGAAGTCGCAGCGCGCTTCGAGCAGACCGCCGATCTGGACGCGATCGCCGTAGTCGCGGGCAAAAAGGACTTCGGCTTGGTCGTGCGCTCGCGCCTGACGAGCACGCTCGGGCGGCAATTCGGCTATGCACTCTATGCGCGTAAGCCGATCCGGCTACTCGCGGAGCGTGACGTACTGGCTTGTGATGTTCGCCAAGATCCGGTGCAAGTGATCACGACTGCAGTGCATCGCGAGCCAGAGCGCATCTACGACGATATCGTGCTGACGGACGCTGGCGGCTACTACGGACTCGTTTCGATGCGGCTGTTGATGGCGCACAGCAAAGATCTGCTGATCCAGAGCATGGCGGAAGTCGGTGTGCTGGTGCAAAGGAACCGCACGCTCGACGAGCTCAATCGCTTGCAAGGGGAGTTCGTTGCCAACATGACGCACGAGCTGCGCGCACCCCTCAACACCATGCTTGGCGTGGCGGACTTGCTCGCCAGTGATCCGGCGATCCCCGAAGTTCGGCGCCGCGACGTGCGAATGTTGCTCAAGCGTGGTCGCGATTTGCTTGGAATCGTCAATAATTTCCTGGAGATGCATCGGATCGAAGCGGGCGATGTCGAGCCCGACTTCGAGCCCGTGGAGGTGCGCTCGCTGCTCGATGATTGCCTCGATGCGGCGAGCTACCTGAGCGACGGACGCCCGATCGATTTGCACCGCGAGTATCAGGAGCTTCCGCCGCAAATCGTGACCGATCCGGTGCTGCTGCGTCGGGTGCTCACCAACCTGTTGAGTAACGCCGTCAAATTCACCGATCGCGGGAGCGTGACGCTGCTTGCGCACGGCGCGGGTTCCGAGCTGACGATCCGCGTCCGCGACACCGGGCTCGGAATCGGCGCTGAGGATCTGCCGAATCTGTTTCGAAAGTTCGGGCAATTGCAGGCGACGAAGACCAAACGCCACTCCGGCACGGGCCTCGGCCTCGCAATCGTGAAGAACTTGGTCGCGCTGCTGGGCGGGCGAAGCGAGGTGCGCAGTGAAGTCGGGGTCGGTAGCGAATTTACGGTGCACCTTCCGCTGTCGCATTCGAACGAGGTCGCGAAATGAATGCTTCGAAAACGGTCGTGATCATCGACGATGACGTGTTGGTGTTGGAGACCGCGCGGCGCTTGCTCGAACGCGACGGTCTGCGCGTGTTCGTTTACAGTGAGGGTTACGACGCGACGAACTTCGCTGCCCGACACCGGCCTGATTTGGTGCTGATGGACGTCAACATGCCCTTCTTGTCGGGCGACAGCATGGCCTCTTTGTTCAAACGCCACGAGCAGCTGAGCGCTGTGCCACTCGTACTCTTTTCCTCGAACGAGGAGGGCGCGCTGCGCCGTATGGCCCGAGAAATTGGCGCGAACGGCTACATCTGCAAAAGCGAAATGGGCGCCGGTTTTTCCGCGCGCATCATGGGCATGCTCGAACCGCGTGACCGTCCGAGTGAAGCATAGCTCCGCCGGAGCGAGAGCTGCGATGAGCTAGCTGCGCGGATCGGGCGCACTCTCAGCGCGTCCGCTGTAATACCTAGGAGTGATAGCAGCTCGAGCGGCGCGGCGAGCCAAGCGGGCGTCGCAGGGCGAGGGTTGCGGCGGCTTCGACCGTGACCGAGAAGTCGAGGCAAGCCCGCATCAACGCCAAGCGTAAGCTGCTAGCACCCATCCAAACGCGATTTCTTTGGTCACCGCGTTCTTCGCGCCCGCGCGACTCAGGAGCGAAAGCAGGCTCGGTGAGTCGAGTTTGCTGGGGTGCAAATCTTTGCGGCTAAAGCCTTGCGTGCGTGCGACGGCTTCGAGCGCGGTATTTTCGATGACGCGCAGCGAGCGCGAGGCATAGTTCGGCGTCGTCAGGAAGAGTAAGCCGCCGGGCTTGAGCACGCGCAAGGCGTCTTCTAGCCAGGGCAGCGGGTCGACCAGGTGCTCGACGACATCCATGGACACCACGGCGTCGAAGCGGGCGGTCGGGTAAGGTAGTGCTGCGCCGGGAGTGAGTACGTCCGTGCCGGCGAGCGCCTCGCCGTGGATTTCGCGGGCAAGGTTCAGCGCGCGCGGATCGATGTCGCACAGCGTAAACCGCTTGGAAAGCGCGGGCAGCTCGGCCAGTTCGAAGAATGGCCCCGAGCCGAGGTTGAGCACCTCGCTGCCCACCGAAGCGGATAGCGCGCTGGAAAGCTCGCGCACGATCGGCTGATGATAGAGGCGCCACGGGAAACGCAGCTTGAAGCGGTGGTTCGAGAAGTAGTCGACCGACTCGCCCAGCGATTCGCTCGTCATTGCTGCGGCCGCCGCGCGACGATCAGAAATTCCCCGGTGGGCGAAGGATCCGCGCGGTCCATGATCGAGCGAATCAGCTCGTAAACCGGGCGCGCGAACAACTTCCGGGCGTTCGGAAAATTGGTCCAGCGCGTCGTCAGTCGCTTGTTCAAGAGCCCCGCCAGGGACGGCAATAGAAATGCTTCGAACGCAACCGTCGTTGCGGTCGAAAGCACGGGTTCGATCTCGACGACCTGTAGACCGGATTGTTCCACGACTCGGCGCCAGCCCTGTTCGTCATACAAGTGGTGGTGTTTGAACACGTGATCGATGGAGCTTTCGATGCGCGTGCTGAGCGCGGAAGCGCCGAGCTCTGTCAGCACCCGGGCGCTGGTCAGATGGCTCGCCCAGCCCGCGGCCGGCACGAACAGGTACGACAGTCCGCCCGGACGCAGCGAGCGCAGGATGTTTTTCAGCGCGAGATCGATGCGCGGCACGTGCTCGAGCGAACAATTGGCCACGCACGTGGCAAAGAACGTTTCCGGCAGGGTGACCTTCGTCACGTCGCCCAGGATCACCTGGGTGTACGCCTTGCTGGCGGCGGCCCAGCGTCCCTCGGCCGCGTCGATGTCGATGCCCCACACGTCGACGTCGTCGAAGGCCATACGCGCGAACAGACCGTCACCGCAGCCGACGTCGAGCACCGGTCCTGGGCAAGGATAGCGACGCATCACCGACAAGCGCGCGCACTCTTTGATGCACAGCGCCGCCGGCGTGTGTGGAAAGTAGCGCTCGAAATCTTCGAAGGAGACCTCGGGATAGGTCGTGGCGCTCTGTCCGATTTTCGTTGCGATGCCTGCCAAACGCTTGTTCACGCTGCTTCTTCTCCCGAGTGATGCTGCTCACGGGCCTCAACGCCAAGCGTAGGCCCACCAGTCTTGCTCGTGAAATACCAAACTCAATTGATCGAGCTGGGTGTCGAACAGCTCGGCCGAGCGATCTAGCGCGCTGTGCACCAAGAAACATTGGTAGCCGCCCAGCTCGTAGGCCGCCGAGAACCACTCGGGGTGCCACTCGGCCCCGCGATCCATGGTCGGCACGATGTCCGGATGGTAACGGACCACGCTGGTCGGATACATCGCGAACGAGTAGCCTTGATAACCGCCCTTTTCTGGCACGTAGTACGCCGACAAGTGCAGCATCGCCGGGAGCCCGGGAAAAGCGTCGCTGTCGCGATCGAAGATCAACGGCCGAATCCGCAACCCAGCGGGCATACGCGCCACGAAGTCGGCAATGGGCTGCGTTTCCCGAGCAAAGCGCTGCAAGCGGATCGCGAACAGGCAAAACCAGGCCGCGGTTGCTAGCGGAATCAGCCCTTCGAAATACGGCGAACGAGGGGCGGTGCGCGGTTGAAAAGCGAGCAGCACCGTCGGCACCAGGAACGCCGCGAAGCGCGGATGGAGCGGGGTGAAGCCGCCCAGGCTGAGCGGAAACAAGCAGTAGCCGAGCAACATCACGGCCAGCGGGATGAACCGCTCGGGCTCACGGCTGGGGCGTCCCAGCGACAGCGTCACGATGCCCAAAATAATCAGCCCGAGCGTGCTCGCCGCGTGGTCTGCGCCGGACGATGCGAGCAAGAGTCCGGGCACCTGCGAAAGCTCCCAAAATCGCGGATCCCAGAGTGTAAGTCCGATGCTGCGCGCCGAAGAACCCGGGACGAGCCAGACCAGCATCAGTAGCGCAGGCGCGATCAGCGGCGCGCCGCGCGCAATCAGCGAACCGCTGCCGCGAAGGAGGAGCGGCGCGACGAGCACCATGGTTAGTCCCAGCGCAAAGCCGTGCGTCGCCAGCGTGGCGCACAGCGCAGCGCCGAGCCACAGGCCGCTCGCGAGCGACGGCCGCTCGCGATGACGAAGCGCGAGGCAAGTCGCGGCGAGCCCGAACGGCAGCGCGCCGATGAAGCTAATGAAGCCGAAATAGAAGCCGTAGCCCATGCCCAGCGGCAGTCCGAACAGGCCCAGCCAGCGCGCGTGCCCGAGCGAACGAACGAGCCAATCGAACGCTGCCCAATGCCCGACGATCGACAACCAAATGACGAGCTTCAATGCCGGCAAGACACCGATCAGGCCAGCGAGCCCGCGCGCGAGTGCGTAGGCCCCCAAATACGGCGTGCGAAAGTTCAATTCGAACAGGCCGAACTCCGGCCGGGCCGGATCGTCTAGCCGCAGCCAGATGCTGATTTGTGCCGCGTGTTGCGGCAAATCGACCATCGGCAGATAAGCCACCGAGAAGAACGCCACGAGCAGCAGGGCGCTGAACGCGAGCGCGCCTACTCGGGGCGCGTCGGCGCCGAAAGTCCAAGCCATGTCGCGTTCGGGACTGTGCCTGCTCATGCGGGTGCGCAGTGTTACATACCAGCGACTTTCGGGCGACGATTCGGCCGCGAGCTCGCTGCGCGCGAAGATGCGAGATTCCTAGCGCAGTCACGAATTCGAAACGCCAAAGTCGTCTGCCGGCGATATGTCCGGTGACTTTCACGAGGACGCCCCGCCATGACCATCGAGCCACCTGCGACCGCTGAGACCACCAACCATCACTCGGGGCTCGAACACATCGCGGCGCGGCTCGCGGAGCTTACCCGCGAGTTGCTCGAGCTCGAGTCCGAGATGAGTTCGGCTATCGAGGCAGTGCCGAACACACACCGAGAGGGCGCGCGGAACTTGGTCCACTACGTTGCGCTTCGTCAGCGTGATCTCCGCGGGCTGCAGGCGCAGCTTGCGCAACGCGGTTTCTCGTCGCTCGGTCGGTCGGAGAGTTGTGTGCTGGGCACCGTGCTCCAGGTTTCCACGCGCGCGCAAGAGGCACTCGCCGTTCGCGAGCAGACGGACCGCTCCGAGCTCGAGCGCCTCGACGCGCTTGCTCGAGCCACTTTCTCTTGGGATGCGGCGCAAGCGCAACTGCATCGACACACGGTCGATCTGTTTGGCCCTCGTCCCAGCGACCGACACGTCTATGTCATGGTCACGGCCCCCTCCGCGGAGGAGGCAGATCGCGAGTGGATGGTGCGCCTGCTCGACGCAGGGATGAACGTGCTCAGAATCAACTGCGCGCACGAAACCGAAAACGAGTGGGACAAGATCATCCAGGCGCTTTCGTTCGCGCGCGAAAAGACCGGAAAACCCTGCCGAGTGCTGATGGATCTCGCTGGCCCCAAGATTCGCACCGGCGCGATCAAGAGCAAGCGTCGAGTCGCGACCTGGAAACCCGAGCGCGACGACATCGGCAAGCCAATCGCGCCCGCGCGGGTGGTGATTCGGCGCGCATTGGCCGCGCCCGTCGAAGGGGAACCGGCAACGCTGCTGATCGGCAACAAGGATTTTTCGAAGCTGCGCGCTGCGGACGAACTGCGATTTCGGGACGCCCGCGACAAATCGAGAACCTTGGTGATCGACGAGCTCGACGCTGACCAGGCGATCGCCTTCGGGCTGGAGCGCGCGTACGTTCTGGGCGAAGCCGAGGTGCAGATCCGCCGCGGCAAGAAGCACAAAGACGACGTGACGCTCGCGGTCGGTGACCTGGCAGACGTCGCGATCGACGTGCGCGCGGGCGACACGTTGCTGCTCACCAAACGAGACGTGGCCGGAACCGCTCCCGAGCGCGATCACAAGGGACGCGTCGAGTCACCAGGCGTCGTGTCTTGCACGCTGCCCGAGGCGTTGGAACACCTCGAGGTCGGCCATCGCGTCCTGTTCGACGATGGCAAGATCCACGCAGTCGTCGAGCGCGTGAAAAACTCTGGTGATTTTTCGCTGCGCGTCGTGCGCACGGATCGCCCGATCAGCAAACTGCGAGGAGAAAAGGGCATCAATTTGCCCGATACGCGCATCACCGTTCCCGCGCTATCAGAGGACGATCGGCGTGCTCTGGCCTTCGTTACGACTCGCGCGGACGCGGTGAGTCTTTCCTTCGTGCGTTCGACCGAAGACATTCACGCGTTGCACGAGGAGCTCGCGCGGCTCGGGAATGCGAGCCTCGGCGTCGTGCTCAAGATCGAGACGCGGGCAGGCTTCGAGAACTTGGCCAGCCTGTTGCTCGAGGGGCTGCGACGGCCGCCCTTGGGCGTGATGATCGCGCGCGGCGATCTCGCGGTCGAAGTCGGTTTCGAGCGCCTGGCCGAGCTGCAAGACGAGATTCTGTGGCTGTGTGAAGCCGCACACGTGCCCGCCATTTGGGCGACTCAGGTGCTCGATACCCTCGCACGCACCGGCGTGCCTTCACGCGCGGAGGTGACGGACGCCTCGGCGAGCGTGGCCGCGGAGTGCGTGATGTTGAACAAGGGGACGTTCATCCACGAGGCAGTCTCCGTGCTCTCGGGAATTCTGCGGCGCATGGAGAATCATCGTTACAAGAAGCGCAGCTTGTTTCGAAAGCTCGAAGTGTCCACCTTCGAGCGCCGCTAACACCGTTCCAGCGGCCAAACGAGCAACACAAAAGAGGCAAATTCGTGACCGCGCTTCCTACCGTTCTTTTGGGATCAGGGCCTTGGGAGCGCTACGTCGGTCGATGATCGCGGTCGAGGCGCTCGACTCGCAGGCGCGTCCGTGGGCGCGAGTCGCAACCACGAACGACGAATGCCGAACGCGCGGCGTCGCGCGCCGGGAACGTCAACGATACGCGAGGTGCGATGCCGGAGCGCGAGCGCCCCCTCTCAATGAAGCGAGCCGATCATGGATGGCCCCGCGCTTTTGCAGCATACGCCCGCCAGCGCGTGCGAGCGTCGGTCATTTATCTACGACCGGACGGGCTCGTGGCTAGGCAGAAAGCACCTCGCGCACGCAGCGCAGCAGGGCAGGAGGCGTGATCGGTTTGGCCAAGAACGCGATCTTCGGGTCCAGTACCCCGTGGTGCACGATGGAATCCTCGGTGTGTCCCGATACGTACAGCACTTTCATCTGCGGGCGCATCGAGCCGAGGCGCTCTGCCAACTCGCGGCCGCTCATGCGCGGCATGACCACGTCAGTTATCAAGAGATTGATCCTGCCTTCGAACTTTTCGCTCAAGATCAAGGCTTCACCGCCATTTTGAGCGTCGAGCACGGTGTAGCCGTTGCGTCGCAAGATCGTACAATTGACGGCTCGGACTTGCTCGTCGTCTTCCACCAGCAAGATCGTCTCCGTGCCTTGCAACGCGCCCTGCACGGGTAAAATCGAATGTTGAACCTCCGGCACGCGATCCGTACTCGGGAGGTAGATTTTGAATGTGGTGCCGACGCCCGGCTCGCTGTAGACGTAAATGTGCCCTTGGCTCTGCTTCACGATGCCGAAGACAGTGGCTAGCCCGAGGCCTGTTCCTTTGCCCGTTGCTTTGGTGGTGAAGAAGGGTTCGAAAATGCGCTCGCGCGTCTGGGCGTCCATCCCGCTGCCGGTGTCGGTCACCGCGAGCATCACGTACGAGCCAGGGGTGACGCCGGCGTGGGTCGAAGCGTAGCTCTCGTCGAACGCACAGTTACCGGTCTCGATCGTGAGTTTGCCGCCGAGCGGCATCGCGTCACGGGCGTTGGCCGCCAGATTCATGACGATCTGGCCGATTTGGCCGAGATCTGCGTGGATCTTGGCCACGGGTCGAGCGGTCAACAACGACAGATCGATGCCTTCACCCAGCAGGCGCCGGAGCATCTTCTCCATTTCGGAGAGCACCTGATTCAGATCCAAAACCTTGGGTTGCAAGATCTGTTTGCGGCTGAACGCCAGGAGTTGCTGCGTCAGCTCCGAAGCTCGCTCGCCCGCGCGACGAACCTGCAAGATGTCGTCGTAGATTTGATCGCCCGGCTGCAGATCCGCGAGCACGAGCGTGGTGTAGCTCAAGATCACCGTCAGCAAGTTGTTGAAGTCGTGCGCGACGCCACCCGCGAGCAAACCCACGGCTTCCATCTTTTGCGCATGACGCAGTTGCTCTTCCGCAATTCGCAGTCGCTCTGCGACTGCTTCGCGTTCTTTGATGTCTTGCTGCAGCGCTCGATTGCTCTCTTCCAGCTGGAGGCTCTTTTCCTCCAGCTTGCGGATCAGCGTTTCGCTGTAGTTCAACAGCAATTCGTCCTGCTTCGTCGGGGCTTCCCCGTGGGCTGGCACGGCCGCGGCCGTCGCGGTTCGCGCGGCTTCCAGGCGCGTCAGGAACTCGTCCGGCTCGGTGGGCTTGAGAATGAACGCATCGGCGCCGAGACTGAGCGCGAGCCGCTCGTCTTCGGGTTCGGTGTAGGTTGCGGTGTAAACGATGAACGGTTTCCCCCGCAGCCGCGGATCGGCTTTCCAATGGCGGAGCAGGGTGTAGCCATCCATGACCGGCATCAACAGATCCGAAATCACGACGTCGGGCGGGGCTTGTCGCGCGAGGACGAGCGCTTCGGCGCCATGGCGCGCCGAGCGGACCTCGAAGCCGTGAGCCTCCAACAAGGCGCGCAGGTAGTAGACATTTTCTTCCTTGTCGTCGACCACGAGTACGCGCGTCATGTCGCTGCCTCGCGCGCTCGAGCGATTGCGCTTTCCACTTCGGCCACGAACGTCTCCGGATTGATGGGTTTCTCGATGTAGCCCGTGCAGCCCGCGGCCAGCGCCTTTTCGCGATCACCGGGCATCGCGTACGACGTCACCGCGACGATGGGAATGTGACGCAGAGTGTCGTGTTCTCGCAAGGCGCGCGCCACGGCGTAGCCGTCCATGAGCGGCAACTGGATGTCGAGCAGGACCAGCACTGGAGTCATGGTGCGCGCGGCTTCGATCCCGCGCGCACCGTCAGCGAATGCAATCACTTGATAGCCGCTTTGCTCCAACAGGAACGTCACCAGGTAGCGGTTCTGCTCGTTGTCCTCGATGAGGAGTACGGAACGGTTCATGACGGCTGCTGCCCCTCTAGCGGAAGGGACGCGGTGAATGCGCTGCCGTGCCCGAACGTGCTTTCGACTGAAATCGTGCCGCCGAGCAAATCCGTCAGGCGACGGCAGATGGCGAGCCCCAAACCGGTGCCCTCGTGTTGACGCTGCAGGCCCGAGTCGATCTGTCGGAATGGTTTGAACAGAGACGACAAATCTTCCCGCCGCATGCCAATCCCCGTGTCTTCGATGCGAAGTCGCACCGTGTTGAGCTCTCCCGAACCGCTCGGATCGAGCTCGCGAATCAGACTCACCGTCAGAGTCACGCCTCCCCGTTCGGTGAACTTGATCGCGTTGTTCAGCAGATTCAACAGCACCTGCTCGACTCGCCGTTGGTCACTCAGCATGGGCGGCAACTGGCTCGGCTCGACCACACGCAGCCAGAGGCCTTTTTTCTCGGCCAATGGCGACACAGAGCCGGTGACGCGCGCGATCGAAGCGTGCAAGTCGAAGGGTGCAAAGCGGACCTCGAGCTGCCCGGCCTCGATCTTCGAAATGTCGAGCACGTCGTTGATCAGAGCCAATAGGTGACGCGCGCTGCCTTGGACCATACCGAGCTGCTTGGTCTGCTCGGCGTTGAGTGGGCCGGCCAATCCCTTCAAGACGATGCCCGTGAAGCCGAGGATCGAATTCAGTGGCGTGCGCAGCTCGTGCGACATGGTCGCGAGAAATGCCGATTTGACGCGATCGGCCGCCTCTGCGCGTTCTTTCGCGGCGTCCAGGTCGCGGGTGCGTTCCTGCACCTTGCGCTCCAGGCTCTCGTTCATGTCGCGCAACACCCGCTCCGCTCGCTTGCGCTCGCTGATGTCCGCGGAGAGCACGAAGATCCCTTCTGGGACGGGTTGCGCGCGCACGTCGAACCAGCCCTTCTTGCCGTTCGTGAACTGGACTTTGGTCTCGGCGTGCACGCTGATGCGCTCGTCCATGCAGCGGCGGAGCAGCGCGTAGACCGGGCTGTTTTCGACGCCCGGCCACACCTCTTGCATTTGGCGCCCCAGCAGCTCCGAGTTGGGCTTACCGCTTTGCACTTCCGCTGCTGGATTCAGATAGAGGTACCGCCAATCGAAGCTGATCAGCTGACAACCCTCCAGGATGGTGTCGAGCGTCGAGCGGTAGCGTTCTTCGGTCTTGCGTAGCGCGTCTTCCGCGCGTTTCCGTTCGGTGATGTCCACGCCCACACCGGCGAGGCAGGGCACTCCTTCGATCTCGATGCGCTTGCCCGTGAAGAAGTACGGCGTGACGCTGCCGTGTTTCGAACGCAGCGCCGCTTCGACCGTCGCTTCTCCCTGTTGGAAGACTTTGCCGATGCGCTCGGTGAGCAGCTGCTTCTCCTCCGCGGCGAAGAAGTCGAGCGGGTGCATGACGGCCACCTCTTTGCTCGAATAGCCAGTCACCAATTCGAAGTTTTGATTCCAACGCAGGAAGCGCCCATGCTGGTCATACAAATAGAAGATGCCTGGCATCGCCTCGACGAGTTCGTCCGCGAAACGCTGCTCGGCGTTCGCCTTCAGACCCTGCACCCTCGACATTCCTCACAGCTTGCCAGCTTCCGAGCGCCGATCGGCAGAGATTGTCGGGAGTGCGGCGGAAAGGCGCGGAACGCCTGCACAATCTAACCGGACCGTCGGAGTTGGCCGCACTAGGCTCGCTCGAATCGGGTCAAACGCATCCGTTCGCAATCGGTTTGGTGTACGAAATCCGACACGCGGCGTCCCAGGGCCGCCCTCGGACGGAGCTTCAGTGTTCAGCCTTGGGGGTCATCACCAGGCATACGAGCGATTGCCGTGCCCGCTGGTAGTCATTGTTTGTCATTTATCGGACGTCCGACTGAGGTTCTACACTTCCCAGTCGACCTCGAGCTGTCACAATAGTCTTGGGTGAAGATGAGGCCGCCAACGACAATGAAGCGAGTGATCGCGTGCCACGTGCACTCGGCCTTCGTTTCGTTTGCGCTGCTGGGTCTGATTGGCTGCCAAGCGCTCGCCCCGACGTCTTCGGGCACGACGGAAGCGACAGCAGTGACGACGCTGGCTTTGGAATATCGCGCAGGCGAATGGACATCCATCTCGAGCGGAGCTGGCCCGTTGGAGGCTCGCGCCGCCTATGCTGGTGTCGAGCTTGGTGACGGTAGCGTGTTGGTTTGCGGTGGGACCACCTCGGGCTTCGGCTCGCCGCCCGCGCGGACTTGTAATCGATTCAGTTTCAACGGCGACCTCCAGTGGCAGACGTTTCCGCTGCCTGAAGCGCGAAACTACGCGACGCTGACGCTACTGACGCCTGGGCGTGCGCTCCTGGTGGGCGGACTCGATGCGGACAACGAGCCACTCACGGCACGCTTTTCTTCCCCCGTGTCCTCGTGGATTGACGGTGGAAACATCTGGGGAGCGCCCGAAGGATTTCCTCGCCGCGATCATACGGCTTCGCAGCTCGACTCGAATGTGGTCTTGATCGGTGGGCAGGTGAGCGGTCAGTTGCTGACTCAAATCGACGTGCGTTCGGACCAAGGCACATGGTCCAGAGTCGACCCGACCAGCACACTTGCCACGCGTACCGCGCACACTGCCACCGTCCTGAAGAGTCGACCTGGCAGTCCTGCGGGCGTTTTGATCTTGGGTGGCTACGACAAGGGCGGCCACTCGCTGAGTTCTGGTTTCATATTCTCACTACCCAACAAGATCACGCCGATTTCGGACATGCGCGAAGCGCGGGTCGGTCACACCGCAACTTTGCTCGATGACGGGTCGGTCCTCGTGGTTGGAGGATATAACGAGACGACGCCATATTTTGCTGCGGCGTGGCGATATCACCCGGAGAGCGACACCTGGTCGAACGCCGGGTCGACCGCGCCGCGCAGATACCACGCGGCCGTACGCTTGGGCGCTGATGTGATCGTTGCCGGCGGGGAGTCCGGCACCGGCTATCCGTTTGCGGGCTCGGATGATGGTGGGTTGCCAGACTCGAGTGCCGTTCAGCGATACGATTCGGCGCACAATCGTTGGTTTGACGCGCCCAATTTGCATAACGGGCGTAAAGTATTCCAGCTTTTCACACTCGATCAGACCCATCTGCTCGCCGTTGGTGGCTCGAATAAGTCGGGGCCGCTCGCGTCGTTGGAGGTGTTCACCGCGGGCGCCCTCGGTGAATCGTCGGTCGATGGCAGGTCGTGCTTGTCAGGCTTCGCCGCGGATGGCGTTTGTTGCGACACAGAGTGTGGAGAGGCGTGCCATTTTTGTAACGACCCGACTGCTCCAGGAAAATGCCAGGGGGTCACAGGCGTCGCGCCGAACCAACGCGGCTGCGGTGCTTCACGCCTACAGTGCTCGGAAGGTTCGTGCCCGCAACTCTGTGACGGGAAGCATCCCTGTGAAGCCGGATTCTTTTGCGCGAGCAACGGCACCTGCAGCAAATTGACCGAGATCGGCAATGCCTGCACCGCGGACAGCGAATGCGCGGACGGTAAGCCTTGCGTCGATGGTGTTTGTTGCAAGTCGTCCTGTTCTGGTTCCTGTGAGACCTGCAATCAAGCCATCGCGCGCGGCACCTGCTTGCCGCTTCCGAGCGGCACGACCCCAGCACCAGGTCACCCCGCGTGTGCGTCTCCCCAGGATTCCGATTGCGCCGCGAGCTGTGATGGTACTGCCGGTGACCGTTGCGTTTTTCCGACGTCTGCTTCCTCCTGTGGCGAGGCGCGGTGTTCGGCCGACGGGAGTACCTTTCAGCCCGTAGGCGCCTGCAACGGAAGTGGCATCTGCCAGGTGATGTCCGTCAGTTGCGGACGTTATATCTGTGACCCGCAAAAGGGCTGCGCGACGGGCTGTGAGTCCGACCAGGACTGTTCTGACGGCAACCACTGCAACCCCAATACTGGAACGTGCATGCGCTGCGAGGAGAACGCGTGCAACGCCCGAGGCTACAGCTGCAACTCGCAGGGTCAGTGTCCCAATAGCTGCGAGCGAAGCGTGGACTGCGCGGGCGGATATTACTGTCACCCGTTGGACCATCGCTGCGTCCAGGCAGTCGCCTTTCCCGCAGCGGCGCTGCCCGCTTGCGGGATTGGTCGCCAGCGTGGCGGAACCCCACTTCCGATTGCTGCTTTGGCGGCCGTTTTGGCGGCCGTTGCGGTGCGGCGCAAGCGTCGCGCTAGCCGCCAAGCGGCTTGAATCTCGCGTCCCTCGGCGCCTTCGTCTCGGTGGGGTGCGAATGTCCGGCCCGAGGTTGCTCCAGACCGGCCTTCAAAGGGTCAGGTTTGCACTTTCGAGTCACCGGACGGGGACGAATCTGAATTGCAGCACTCGCCCGGGGGAAATACAGCGACCGTCCGCAGGCATTCGCGCCGGAATGTGCGGCGGTGCAGCAAGGACTTCCCAGTAGCGATGAAGTGCGCCGTGTAAGCGCCAGCTCGGAAGCTGCGGAGGCTCGTCTGAAAGCGCCCAGGAGCGGTCTTTTCGAGGTGGAGCGTCTGCACACCGCCGTCCGGGTGGGTCAACTCGACGTGCACGTTCACGCCGCGGTGGTCCCAGGTCTGTCCGTATTCACTCAACGCTGCAGAAAAAAGCAAATCGGACCCAACGGTCAGGCCGGAGGCGGTGGCTTCCGCGTCGAGCCTCAGGTCCGTCTTGGCGACCACCATCAGATTGAAGCGAACGGGCGCAGAAGACGAACGAACTGCCTGGGAACGAGAGACGACGATCGTGGGGGTATGAGCCCGATCCGGGTGCAGCCGCTCGGGGACAATCGGCCGACGCGTGATCACGAACCCGGAGCCGCGACAAGGATCGGGCTCCGCCCGCGAGTCGTCGCACCGTGAGTGATCTTGATGCCCGTGACGATCTTGGTGTTCCTGTTGTTGGTGTGCGTGATGCTCGTGATGATGTTGATGCCCGTGATGCCCGTGATGTTCGTTGGAAGCGGGCGGCTCGCTGACTTGCAAGTCGTTTACATCCAGATCGAGGGGATCCGCGCCGTGCGGATAGAATACGATCGCCTCGAGTTCACGATCTGCTTCGGTCACGTGGATGGGGAAGGTGACGCTCTCTCCCGGGCGCAGCGACCCTTCTGGATCGCTGATGAAACCACGGCCATTGATGCCGATCAGCAACTGAGTGAGCAGTTTTTCGATCGCGAAATCGCCGAGGGCTTGCGTCGTGGCGTACATGTAACAACCGTTTTGGGACACCATCTTGGCGGCCGAAGACGGTATCGGAGTCGTACTCTCGCCGATGATCAGGGCCGAGGTTGGCAACTGCGGCGTGGATAGCTTGGGCGTATTGAAATTCGAGCCGTCCGTGATGAGCACGAGCGTCGCGGTCGAACTCAAGACGCGAGCTTTTTCGATGGCCAACTGAATCGGCTTGAGCGGTCCAGTATTGTCTCGAACGAGACCATCGCTCAAACTCGTCGCAGCGTTTCGCTGGGTCAGGAACGCCTTCGCGCACTGTAGGTCTGGGCTCAGCGTCGGATCGAGACCGAGATTGGCGAAACTGCTGACGCCGAGTGTGTCGTCCCCGCGAAGCAGCGCAACCGCACGCGGAAAGGCCGATTTGAGTCGTTCCAGGCGGCTCGGGGTCACCACCGTCGAATTCATGGACGAACCGTGGTCCAGGGCGAACACCACATCCGCGGATTGCTGGGCCGCCGCAGATCCTGGAAGCACGAACACGATCGAGTCGAAAACTACGGACCCCTGAAACACCTCGATTCGAAAGTTGGCAGTGTAGTCGGGCGGCGCGCTGGGTGCCGTGGGGTTCGTGTCGTCTTGGAACACCGCAAACGCGACGAGGGAAAGAGGAAGCGGGTCGGTATTCGGATTGAAAGTTAGGTTCGACTCGATGATGTCGGCAGTGGCTCCGGCATCCCACGTTCCCGGGATCGCCTGCACCGAAAAAAAGCTTGCCGTTGGACTGCCGGCGAATGACACGCGCACTTTGCACTGAGCATTCGCAGGAATGTCGCTCGGCGTGCTGACTTGGATTCGAAGCGGGACCAACAGCTTGCGCGCTTTTTGCCCGTTGAACGACCCTGAACAAGTAATTTGAATCGGCATCTTCGACTCCTGCGCGCTTGAGCGACCGACGCTCACGCTCCCAGCTCCGCTCTTGGTCGTCAATCGCGGCATGAACGACCCGGTGAAATTACTACCGGTTCGGCGGGAGCCCGAGGTGGAGGTTTCGACCCGCCCGCCGCAACTCGGGGGCCGCAACCGAACCTCTTTCCAGGGGTCGGTGTGCCCCCCGCATTCACCCCGCCATCTGCTGGGGGAAATGAGTATAGTGCGCGGCAGCATGGTCGATTCGAAGAGGAGGTCAGCCATGGGCTCACCCGCGCGCGTTCGCTTAAAATATCTTGCCCACGTAGCAGCGGGCGCACTGTTGGCGAGCACCTTTGCCGCTAGCTGCTCTGATAACGATCATCCCATCGAAAAGCCAAGCACTGCGGGTTCGTCGAGCGGCGGAGCGGGCGACGCTGGGGCGAATGACGCCGGCGCAATGAGTGAAGCGGGTACGACCAGCGGTGGGTCTCCGGCTCATGCTGGCTCGACTGGGCATGCCGGATCGACCGGTGGCGAGCAACCAGTTGCCGGCGCATCTGCCGGAGGTGGCACGAGCGGCACCGGTGGCGTCGGTGGCAATGGCGGTGCGAGTGGCAAGGGCGGCGGTGCGGGTACTACGAGCGGTAGCGGTGGGACGAGTGGCAACGCTGGTGCGAGCGGCAAAGGCGGCACGAGCGGTAGCTCAGGGACGAGCGGTAGCTCGGGCACGAGCGGTAGCTCAGGGACGAGCGGTAGCTCAGGGACGAGCGGTAGCGGTGGAACGAGCGGCAGCGGAGGAACGAGCGGTAGCTCAGGGACGAGCGGTAGCTCGGGGACGAGCGGTAGCTCGGGGACGAGCGGCAGCTCGGGGACGAGCGGCGGCGGCGGTGGAACCAGTGGTAGCTCAGGAACGAGCGGCGGCGGTGGAACCAGTGGTAGCTCAGGAACGAGCGGCAGCGGTGGAACGAGCGGCAGCGGTGGCGGATGCCCGAGTGCCGTTTGCTCGACCCCCTATTCCACCGAAAACTGCGGCGCGACCTGCCAAGCGATTACATCTGCGGAGTGCCTCGCGTGCGAGGTAGAAAACGAGTGCGATCAAAATCCTTGTTCAGCGCTGACGACGAATGCCGAGGGTGGAAGCGCTCAAGGCACGGCACGCTCCACGTTGTGTAAAGAAACGTTGAGCTGCCTCCGTACCAGTAGCTGCGCCAATCTGCCCATCACGGCAACCACCAAGGACGTCGTGATTGCCTGCTATTGCGTATCTACACCGTACCAAGACTGTCAATCCGCCAATGCCAACGGCCCTTGCCATATTCAATTCGAGCGTGCGCTCGAAACCACGAGCAAGGCTGAGATGGAGAGCCGGCTGAGCGATGCGAAGTATGCGGGCTGCCAAGCGTACACGCGGGCCTTTTGCGACGCGGCTTCTTGCCCCGACGCCGGTTGCTTCGGTCCCACCCCCTAACGCCTGGGCTCACGCTCAAAACTCACGCCGCACCGACAGCGTAGGCACCACGATCAACGCCGCACCGAGCGTACTCTCGATACCGAGTCGCACTGGATCCCCAGCGCCATTGGTGTGCAAAACCCAGCGCTCTTCAGGCGGCGTTCCGCTCACCATGTTCGCGGTGCGCGCATAGCCTGGCGCCCAAAGCAGCCAGGCTGCGAGCCCGAAATCCGCAACCCAATCCGTCACGAAGCGGTAGCCGATGCGTATCTCCGGCGCGAGATACGGAACCCAGAGCGTTCGAGTCTCTTCGATCACGCTGATCGCGAAGGCATTCGAGTTCCCGGCCGATTCGCCAACGAAAGCGCCGTTCACCGCCGTGCGAACCGTGGCTCGCCCCATTCCCGTCGTGAGCCGTAACAGCATCGGCGTGCGCGCGAAGAACTCGCGGCTGGCACCAATTCCGATGAAGGGCATGGACACGCGGGTCTGATCGAGCGCCCACGAGTCGTCGACCGGGGATTGGACGCTGTGATAGGCCTGCCCGTTCGCGTCGTAAACGCGCAGCGTCCGCGGCAGATCATGCCAGAGTCGTAAGTAGCCGATGGTCGCCTCGAGTGCGATCCGTGGCCGAACGCGGTAGCCAAAGCGTGCGTCGATCAGCAAGCCGAGGGACAAGAAATTGCGTCCCGGGCAAGAGGGCTGAGCTGCTCCGTTGATCGTGACGTCCGTGCGGCAGCTCTGGTCCGCTCCGCCGCCCAGAGAGTGATAGAGCGCAGGGCCCGCCTGGAGCTCCAGCGCGAAACGCCGGGGCGGTGTTGGTTTTGGCGGAGGCTCGCTGGGGCGAGCGCTGGGCGCTGGTTTCTCGCCCAGTTTCCAAAGTTGCACCTTCCACTGAGTGGTCTGAGTCGCGGCGATGGTGAGCGACACCTGCGCGGGCTCGTAGCCCTCTTTCAGGATGCGGACGACGTGGAGGCCCGGGTCCAACAGCAGATCACCGAGGGGTGTGCTGCCGCGCGCTTCGTCGTCGATCAGCACGAGTGCGCCATCGACCTCACAGGTCAGCGCGAGATGCCCGACCGCCAGCTCGAGCTCCGCAATGGACGCGCGCACGCTCTCGCGCTCCTGATCGACGAGGGCGCTGTCGAATTCGCGCAAGACGGTGCGGTAGAGCGTCAATGCTTCAGCGTTTCGTCCCAGCTGGCGGAGGCAATAAGCAGCGTTCATCGATGCGGCGCTGGTGGGCCGGAGCGCGAGCGAAGCGTTGAACTCGGCGAGCGCGTTCGCCCACAAATGCTGCTCCGCGAACTCGATCCCCCGTAGGTAATGCTCCTTCGCGCTTCGTGATGCGGGCTGACCCGCAGGCGCGACGCTCGGCTCTGCCCCAGCAACGGGGTAAGCAAACAAAGCGCCGCTCAGAAAGGCGAACGCGCCGAGGGCGAATGAGCGCCCCGAGCGCGTCAAGCGCAATCTAGGCTCCGCGGCCTGTGGCGCATCGCGCCAGCGCAGCGCAAAACCAGCGACATTCCCTGGGTTTGCTCGGTATGCCCCGGGCCTCGCCCTCGTGTAGCATTGAGCTTGGTGTTTCCCGCCCCCGCCCAACCGCTCGTCGCGCGCAAATACCAGCTCGTCCGTTTGGTGCGCGCTGGCGGTATGGGCGCGGTGTACGAAGCCTTCAACGTGGATACGCGGGGCCGCTGCGCGCTCAAGCTGCTGCGCCCGGAAGTCGCTGACAACGACGATTTCAAGGAGCGCTTTTTCCGCGAGGCTCGCGCTTGCAGCGTCGTTTCGAGCGACCACATCGTCAAAGTTTTCGACTCCGGCACGGATGATGAAACCGGCTCGCCGTACTTGGCGATGGAATACTTGGAGGGCGAAGACGTCGAGGCAACGAAGGCTCGCTTGGGCGCGTTGAATCCGAGCGCATGCTTGAAGATAGTACTCCAAGCTGCCCTCGGATTGGCGAAAGCCCACGCCGCAGGCATCATTCATCGCGATATCAAGCCCGCCAACCTATTTTTGACCCGGAACGACGCGGACGATTTGGTGGTGAAGATCCTCGATTTCGGCATTGCCAAAATTCAAGTGGATCGGTTCATCGAGATCTCCACCGATATCACCCGAAGTCAGGTGCTGCTCGGCACCCCTCTCTATATGTCGCCCGAGCAATGCAAGGGCGCCGCCAAGATCGATGCGCGCAGTGACGTGTGGTCGCTGGGCGTCGTGCTTTGGGAATTGCTTTCGGGCACCTCGCCGTTTCCGCAGCCACGCTCGCTGGGCGCTTTGATGGCAAGCATCATTACGGAGGAGTTGCCGCTGATCCAGGACTTGGCTCCGTGGGTGACCTCGCCCGTTGCGGAGGTGGTTCACCGCGCCATGTCTCGAGATATCGAGCAGCGATATGCCAGCGCTGCGGAGCTCCGCGACGCCTTGCTGCTGGTGACGCCTGGAGGTCCACATCTGCCATCCGCGTTGCTGGATCGCGTCAGCGAAAGGGAGCAGCACACGCTGGCTTCTCGTTACGAAATGTCGGACAAAAGCCAGCTCTCGCCGGTGCGACCGGAGCTGGCCGCGACCGTCGCGTTGGGATCGGAGCCGCCACGAACGAGGCGTCGAGTTCTCGTCCCGCTGCTTGCACTCGCCGTCGCATGCGCGATCGGAGGCGCTTGGTTTTGGCAACAGGGGCACGGGGACTCTCCGAGTGCGCCGCCGCGTACGGTCGCCACCGGTTCGCTTTTGCCAGCTCCGCCGCCCACTCGGGTGAGTGAGCGCGTCGCGCCATTGGCCACGACCGCTGCGCCGCCGCCCAGTTCGAGCGCTCCCGCCGAAATTCGTCGCGACGGGAGCGGCGCGTCCCAGATGAGAGCCGTTCGGAAGACCGTCAACGCTACGCCGTCGAACACGAACCCTGTCGCAACGACGAGCGCCGTTCCGCCGCCCATTCGCACCGACACGCGTGAGTTCCCCGAGTGAGCTGCGGCTGATGTTCGCTGCGTCGGGCGGAGTCATCGCAAGGTTCAGCCATTGGTCGGGTCGAGTTCAGGCGAGTCGACGAGCAAGCGGCGTACGAGCTCGCTCCGGCTCGATACGCCCACGCGATCGAAGATCGAGGCGACCTGGTTTGCGATGGTACGCACCGAGGTTTGGCGGTGACGGGCGATCTGCGCGTAGCTGTTGCCCTCGAGCAACCGCTGGGCGACATCGAACTGTGCGCGCGAGAACGCGCTGGCGAATTTCAGCTCGGGTCGCGGCGTGCGGATCAGCTCGAATTGCGGCGAAAGAACCCAACGTTCGCCCGTGACGCGAGCTGCCACCGATGTATGTTCGTTGGCTGCAGCGGCGGCCATGATCAAGAGCGGTGGCGCCGTGCCGGGCGAGCAGCTCAGGCCAATCAGCTCGAGGCATTGCTTGGACAGCGCAGCGATACTAGAGGTCGACAGCCCGATTTCTAGCGAGAGTTGGCTGCGGGAGGGCGTCAGCAGCACTCGGCTGAGGACGCGGAAATTGCGTGCCCGAATGCCGCGTCGTGCCCGGCCAGGCTTCACGGCCCGAGTGAGCAGGAGGAGATAGTGGTCGTCCGAAGCTGCGCTGTCGGCGATTTGCCGGCGTCCGGCCGCAAGCTGCTGCCAACATTCGGAGAGCTCGATGGGCTGGACCGGCGTCGAGGGCGCCCATAACCTGATAGATGCCATTGGGTCGGGCGAGGCGGCGTCGCGGAACGACGCTTGGGGAAAGACCGATGGGCCTGTCGCGGGCTCGAGTGGACCGACATATGGGCTCAGGTCGAAAGCAGCCTCCATGAACAACTGTGAATGAACCTCGGCGCCTGAACTGTCGATTGCAACCCTTAGCAAAGGCCTTCCGAGGCCTGCCGCCCCGTGGTCTAATTGGAGCCTCGGATGGCGCAACTACGAGAAATGAATGGCGTCCGCGCGATCGTGTTGCAGCCGGAACACCTGGTGGGGCGGAGCCCGCAATGCACCCTGCAACTCGTCCCGGGCTACGTTTCGGCACAACATGCGCTGATCCGCTGGAACGGCAATAGTTGGCGCCTCCTGGACCGCGGTAGCCGCAACGGCACTCACCTGAACGGCAAACTGATTGAACCCGGGCGCGACGTGGCACTGGAACAAGGGGCGGTGATCGCTTTCGGTCACCCGAATGAGCGATGGTCGCTCGTCGATGTCAGCGCGCCGCAACCCGGGGTGGTGTGCCTCGATACCGGCGCGTACTTGCCGGCCGTGGACGGGGTGATTGGTTTGCCGTCTGCCGACAACCCCGCTTGCGTCCTTTATCAACGAGGCGTCGACGGAGCTTGGCTGCTCGAGTTGCCCAATCAGTCGACGCTTCCCATTCAGGACAACGAGACGTTCCAGTTTGCCGACGCGCAATGGCAATTTTGCTGTCCGCGCGCGTTCAACAGCACCTCGGCCGCCAATCTAGAGACAGACTTACTCGAGTCGGTTTTGGTCTTTCGTGTGTCGAGCGACGAGGAGTTCGTCGAGCTCTCGCTGCAATATGCAAACCGAGTGTTGATGCTCGGCACGCGGCAGCACAATTTCCTGCTGCTCACGCTGGCGCGCGCGCGGCTTGCCGACGCGGCGCGAGAGCTGCCCGAAGCAGAGTGCGGGTGGATCTACAAGGAGCAACTCGCTCAAGGGTTACTCGTTACGTCGCAGCAAGTCGATGGTGAAGTGTTTCGAATTCGGCGTCATTTCGGCCATCATGGCGTGCCTCAAGCTGCCGTGATCATCGAGCGACGACCGGGCACGACGCAGCTGCGCATTGGCATGTCGCGACTGCAAATCATCAAGACGTAAACCCGGGCGGAACCGCGCGCGCAGTGAGGTGCGATGCTGGAACCCGATCGCCCACCTCTCGACACTCACCCTCAACGGTGAGGGTGAGTGTCGGTTGCTCTGCGCGGAGCGAGCCGCCCGCTTTTCGATGACGGCAAATGCAGGGCGATCAGCGCAGGAAAATCGTTTGAGTCGAGTCGCCTCGAGCCTTAGCGCTTCGCGCACACGACCGTAGGACGTGATCGGGTAGCCGACAAAACGACGCAGGGATCGACTTTCGTAGTTGGTCCTGCGCCGCGGACGTCGGACTCTTGGAGATCACGCCATGCGTAACATTTTTGCTTCGTCGTCGAACCGCGCTTCGTATCGGGCTTCTGCGCTCCAAGTGCTGCTGGGGATCGCGCTGTCGGTGGCCTGCTCGGGCGTGCCGCAGGTGCCGTCGACGGGTGACGGTGTTGGTGACTCGGGTGGCAATGGCGGTACCGGCGGACAAACCAACGGCGGCGCGGGACGCGATACGATCGGCGTGTCGCCGATCGGTGACGCGGGAAGCGCGGGCATGGTCGGCGCGGGTGGAGACGGCAGCACGGATGAGTCCGTCTGCGGTGACTCCGTAGTCGACGCGGACGAGGGCTGTGACGACGGCAACGCGATGAGCGGCGACGGTTGTGACGGCACTTGTAAGGTCGAACACGGCTACAGCTGCAGCACGCCGGGCGAAAAGTGCACCACCACGCTCGTCTGTGGCGACGGTGAGGCGGGTCCGGACGAAGCGTGCGACGACGGAAATGCCAAGTCGGGCGACGGCTGTTCGGAAACCTGCGCGGTCGAGAGCGGCTACGCTTGTCCCACGTTCGGCAAGGCGTGCGAGCAGACCACGGCGCCGGCCAAATGTGGCAACGGCACGACCGAGTTCGGCGAAACCTGCGACGACGGCAACACCGTTTCCGACGACGGCTGTTCGACGACGTGTCAAACCGAACCGGGCTTCACCTGCAACGGCGCGACGTGCACGCCGGACGCGGCCTGCGGCGACGGCACGCTGAATAGCGGCGAGCAGTGTGATGACGGCAACAAAGTGCCGGGTGACTGCTGCAACGGCGCGTGTGTGCTGGAATCGAACTGCAAGTGCAGCACGCCCTCGAGCGGCGCCGGGCCGCAGGTGTGCGTCTCGACCATCGTCTGTGGCGACGGCGCGGTGACGGGTGATGAAGCGTGTGACGACGGCAATACGCTGGCGAGTGACGGCTGCAGCGCGGATTGCCATACGGTGGAGGGCGGCTTCAATTGTCCGCAAACGGGCGGCGCGTGTAGCCCTGCGGTGGTCACTTGTCCGAACGCCCAGATCGACGCGGGCGAGGAATGCGACGACGGTAATTCGACCGGTAACGATGGCTGCTCCGCGAATTGCAAAGTCGAAGCGGGTTACACCTGCCCGACCGCCGGCCAAGCCTGCTCATTGAAGGAATTCTGCGGCAACGGCAAGGTCAGCTACACCACGGGTGAGAGCTGCGACGACGGCAACACGAACAGCGCCGACGGCTGTTCTTCGACGTGCAAGCTCGAGAGCGGCTGGACCTGCAACAACGCGGTTTCGCCCTCCGCTTGTAGCAAAGAAGTGTGCGGCAACAAGAAGATCGCCGCAGGTGAGAGCTGCGACGACGGCAACACGACCGACAACGACGGCTGCTCTTCGACGTGCAAGCTCGAGACGGGCTTTACCTGCCCCGTGGTTGGCTCCGCTTGTCGCACGGTGTGCGGCGACAAGAAGACGCTCGGGACCGAGCAATGTGACGACGGCAACACGACCAACAACGATGGCTGCAATTCGCGTTGCCAGCTCGAGCCGGGCTACGTGTGTGACGCCGCGGGTGCGTGTCGTAAGACGGTCTGCGGCGACAAAGTGAAGGAAGGAACCGAGCAGTGCGATGACACCGCGACCGGTGCCACCGATCTGCCGTTCGACGGTTGCTACAAGTGCCTGATCGAGCCGGATTGCTCGGCGGGCGCCTGCAAATCCGCGTGTGGTGACGGGCAGCGCTTCTCGGACGAGCAGTGCGACGACGGCAACACGTTCAACGGCGACGGTTGCTCGTCGAGCTGCACGATCGAAACTGGTTTCAGCTGTGCCGACTCGACGGCGACCGCGTTGCCTTCGACGAAGAGCTTGCCCATCGTCGCGCGTGACTTCATCGGCCTCGGCCGGCAGAAGAATTCCTCGAGCACGGATGGGAATTACCACCCGGATTTCAATCGCCACACGGCCGACGGCATCACGCGCATGGTGAAGACGTCGCTTTCGGCGGCTGGAAAGCCGGAATGGCGCTGGTTGCCGTTCAAGACGTCGGAGGCGACCGCGCCCGCGCAGGGCACCAGCTATTCGCCGCTGAGCACCGCGACTTGCACTTGTGACGAGAGCGCGCCGATCGCCAATTGGGTCACGACCAACGAGACGTGGACCGCGGGCACGCAGGGTGCCTCCAAGACGATGACGCTCGTGCGTCCGCCCTGTTCGTGTTCGAACTCCACGGCGTGCATGTGTGACAACACCGGTCACATGTTCAATGACGGCAGCATCAGCGGCTCGAATCGCCGCAATCTGTCCACGCCCGCAAACTTCGCGCAGTGGTACACCGACGTGACCGGGACGAACCTGAGCGTGCCGTACACGCTCAGTCTGAAGCTCACCGACACGACGACGGCCACGTACTCCAACTTGAGTGACCCCAACGCCAACGCCTTCGATCCGCTGGCGGCAGCGGGTTGGGTCGCCAAAGGCGATGAAACCGTCTCGGGTTGCGCCACGGGTCTCACCAGCAACGTGTCCTTCTCGACGGAGACGCACTTCGTCTTCGAATACAAGGGCGGTGAACGCTTCGACTTCACGGGCGACGATGACACTTGGGTGTTCGTCAACAAGAAGCTCGCGGTCGACTTGGGCGGCCTGCACGGCCAACAAAGTGGCTACTTCATCCTGGACGCCGACACCGACGGTGCGGGCGCGGACACCGCTGACGGGAGCGCGGTCGCCTTCGGCAAAGACGTCTTCTACGACGGGACGAACTACACCAGCACTCAGGGCGCCAAGCTGCAGCTGGGCTTGATCGTCGGCAAAGTCTACGAAGTGGTGATGTTTCAGGCCGAACGCAACCAATGTGGTTCGAACTTCGGTGTGACGCTCAAGAACTTCAGCAAGCCGAAGTCGATCTGCAGTTCGAAGTGTGGCGACGGAACCGTGGCCGCCGACGAAGCGTGCGATCTCGGCACCGCGGCGAACACCGGCGCCTACGGCGGTTGCAAGGCCGATTGCACGCTCGCTCCTTACTGCGGCGACAAGATCATCACCGCCAGCTCCGAGCAGTGCGACGACGGCGTGAACTCCAACGTCTACGGCAGCATGGCCAGCGGTTGTGCTCCGGGCTGCAAAGTCGCTCCTTACTGCGGCGACAGCACGGTCGACTTGGCGTACGGCGAAACTTGCGACAAAGGCGCGGCCAACTCGGCGACAGCCTACGGTCCTGGAACTTGCACGGCGCAATGTCAGCCAGCTCCGTTCTGCGGCGATGGCGTCGTGAACGGTACGGAAGCTTGCGACGACGGCCAGAACAACGGCGGCCCGACCAGCACGTGCGACACCAGCTGCAAGGTCAAGTGCGGCAACGGCGTGCTCGACCCCGGTGAACAATGCGACAAGGGCACGGCCGGGAATACCGGCGCGTACGGCGGTTGCAAGTCGAACTGCGCGCTCGCTCCGTACTGCGGTGACGGCATCAAGCAAGCCAACGAAGGCTGCGACGACGGCAAGAACGACGGCAGCTACGGCACTTGCACGGCGACGTGTCAGCTCGGCGCGTACTGCGGCGACGGCAAGCTCGACGACGCTGCCGGCGAACAGTGCGACCTCGGCGCGCAGAACCAGTCGAATCCGTACGGCAAGGGCCTATGCGCGACGACTTGTAAGTTGGCGCCGTACTGCGGTGACCACGCGGTCAACACATCGTTCAACGAGAAGTGCGACGACGGCGCGCTCAACAGCAATAGCGCCGCGGGCGTGTGCAAGGTCGATTGCTCGGGCTACAACTCACCGCCTTCGACCTGCGGCAACGGCAAGATCGACGCGGGCGAACAGTGCGACCACTCGGGCCTCAACGGCACGATGGGCGACTCCTGCGACGCGCGCTGCCGATTCAAGTGCGGCAACGGCATCAAAGACAGCGGCGAGGCCTGCGACAACGGCGTGAACGACGGCTCGTACGGCACCTGCAAGAACGACTGCACTCCGGCTGATTTCTGCGGTGACGGCAGCAAGAATGGTACCGAGCAGTGCGACTTGGGTGCTGGCAACAGCGCGAGCGCTTACGGCACTGGAAAGTGCACCAATGCGTGCAAGGTCGCACCCTATTGCGGCGATCACCGCGTGAACGGCGCGGAAGAGTGCGACGGTCAGATCGGCTGCACGTCGAGCTGCGAGTGGGATTCGATCAAGTAGTCGAGTCAACGTCATCGGCGCCCGGCAGCGCGTTCCGAGCTGCCGGCCCGAACGACTTGCATTTCCCCAGGATCCGCCCTACTGCCGGGGGCGCTTTCCTGGGATGCAATGAAAAACGAAAAGACGTGTTTTCGCTTCGGACTCGTGGTCGTGCTGCTCGGGGGACTGCTGGCGTCGGCTTGCGGTGGTCCGTCGACCAAGTTCGTCAGCTCGTGGCGCTCGCCGAAGGCCGAGCCGATTCACTTTCGCGGTGAACCGGTGGCCGCCGTGGTGATGGTCGACAACGAGATCAAGCGTCGACAAGCGGAGGACGTGCTCGCGAGCGAGATCACGCACTACGGCGCCAAAGGCGTGCCGATGTATCGCATCACTGGCGCCGATCCGGAAACCGACGAAGCCGCTGCAAAAGCGGCAATCGAGCGTGCCAACGTCAAGGGCGTCGTGGTCATGCGGCCCAAGGGCAAGCGCACGAACACCGAAACCAACGAGTACTATTCGTCGCCGATGTACACCGGCTATTGGGGCGGTTACTACGGCTACGGCTGGGGTGCTCCGTGGTCGTATGCGCACTACGGCTTGCCATCGGCGGGGCCGATGCCGCCTTATGGTTACGGCTACGGTTATTCATCGCCTGCCTCGAAAACCACGACCACGACCACGACCGAAGTCGTCGTGGTCGAAGTGCTCGTCTTTTCCTTGAAACAAAATCTGCTGGTTTGGGCCGGCGAGAGTGAATCCACCCCGCCGGAAAAAGTGGACGAATTCGTGATTCAACTCGCCGCGGAGACGACCAAAGAACTCGGCGAAAAGGGCCTGCTCTCGTCGAAATAGCGCCGAGGCGCGCTTTCGCCGACTCGAGAGGGGGATTGGGTTGATGGTCACGCTTCACCACTCATCCCGTCACAGCCTTCGGCGTCGCGTTGCGGCGCGTTCACATATGGACACGGTTTGACCGGCGATGCGCGGTTGCCAGCGGCAGTGATATCGATCGATGCTGCGCGCGGAGAAATACCATGCGCTCATCGAATCGATTCAGCTCGCTGTCCGTCTCGTTTGCTCTGATCGCGGCGCTGCCGCTGGCTGCCTGTGCCGGCGGTGAGCCGCCGCCCGCTGCACCCCCGCCCGCACCCACCGTCACCGCGAGCGCCGCACCGGCGCCGCCGCCTCCGCCGCCTCCCGCGCCGGCCGTCACCGCGAGCGCTGCTCCGGAACCGCCGCCCCCGCCGCCGAAGCCGAAGTTCAATCATCGCCAAGCCGTCGTCGCGCTGTTCGTGACCAGTCTCGATTCACTCGAGCTCACCGCCGAGCAAAAGACGACCGTCGAAGCGCTCAAGGCCGACTTGGCCAAGCACGCGGAAGTCAGCAAAGAGCCGCGCGAGAAACTCCAGACCGACGTCGCCGCAGGCGTCACCGCTGGCAAGCTCGACAAGGCCAAGATCGACGCCGATATTCGCGCCCTGAGCGCAGCAGTCGCCGCCACCCAGCCCGCTCTGCAAGACGACATGAATCGCCTGCACAAAGCGCTCACGCCCGAACAGCGCAAGAAGCTCATCGAGACCGCGCGCGAAAAGGGCAAAGAAATGCATGAACACGGCATGGCCATGCACGGGCATGATCATGAGCACGGACCAGGTATGGGCATGCATGGCCATGAGCACGGCGACAAAGGCCCCGAGCACGCGCACGAACACGGGGACCAAGGTCCCGAGCACGCGCATGAGCACGGTGAGAAGGGCATGTGGGAAGGCCCGCTCGCGAAACTCACCGAAGAGCTGAGCCTGACGCCCGAGCAGAGCACGAAGCTGCGCACCAAGGTCGAGGCCTTGGTGAAGAGCGAGCAAGCGACCATGAAGGACAAGATGACGGCCACCGTGAAGCACATGGCCGACGTCGGGACTGCTTTCGAAAGCGACAAGTTCGACGCCAAAAAGGCGGGTGTCGGCACGCAAGCGCCGGATTTGGCCGCCTCGATCGCCAAGAGCCGCGTCGCGTTCGTGGAAGCGGTGCTCTCGGTGCTCACGCCCGAGCAGCGCCCGAAGTTCCTCGCGCACGTTCAAGCGCACGCTGCGGATATGGATTGAGCGCAAGACCAGCGGGAGCGCCCCAATGAGGGAAGCGCTCCCGCTGCCTTTTGGTCGCAGCAGGGACGAAAGGGATCGCCAAAGATGACCTCTCGGTCACGAGCCCATTGGTGATGCTCGGTCCAAACCGCTTTGCGCACACATCACCGTCCGCGACCACGGCGAAGCCTCGGCAGATCTGGCCGCGGGCGCGAGGCTACCGAGGGGAGCCGATTGGGATATCGTCGTTTATCGCGCACCGCCAGCGCTCGAGAAGATCCTTCCGCGCTGGACGGCGGTGGGGCGTGTGCACGTGCCAGAGTGGGCTTGCGCCAAACCGTGTGTGCCGCGATTCACGCAGATAGCCCGCAGGCATCCAGCAGGTCGTTGGAAAACATGCGGCGACCCGCGGCGGTCTTCAAAAAGCCTCGCCGCGCGGCGAGCCAACGGTTCACTCGATCTTGACTGAAGCTCGCGAGCACCGTCGAAAAATCCTCCGGTAACTGCTGTCCCCAGTGAAACGCATGCGGAATGTTCGCGGTGCGGAAGGCATTGAACATCGCCTGATGCGCGGTGCGGGCGGAGGCGGAATTCACCCCCGGCATTTCGATGGTGCAAGTGATGGGCGGGAAGAACGTGTGCGCCAACAGCGCGTCCGAGCCTTTGACGTAACGCAAAGCCACCGGAGCGCCGAACGGATGCACGTCAGTGACCGACCAAATCACCCGCAAAGCGTCGGCAACGCGGTTGATCGGGATGCCCAGCTCGACACTCGTCCCGCCGCCGGTCGGCTCTGAGTCACCGAATGCGACGCCAGGCAGCGCTAACACAGAAGCGGGTGCGGTCGGCTGCACGGCAACCTCGAGTTGGCCCTGCAACACGTCTCCGAGCAGCCCTGGAGGCGCGTGATCGGAGAATAAGCCAGCGATGCTGACCAGATCCCGACCGCGAATGCTGCTGCCGTCGGTTGGCAAGGGGCTCGGGCCTGGCGGCACGAACGCGCGCTTGTACAACACGCGTACGAATGCGCCGCCCTGGCCAGCGCCCCGCTTGTAGGGGTTGAACACGACCTCGAAATGAAAAGGCAAGGCGTCACCATCCGGCAACCCGAGCCCGCGCATGTCGAGCGTCGTGGCTGCAGCGGTCACCTGATCGTGATCGAACTTGCGCACGTAGAGATCGAGCACGTACAGCGGTTCGGCCTTGAAGGCGACGGCGTGAATCAAGCCAAAGCTACCGAATCCGACGACCGCCGAAAGAAACAAATCATCATCGCGGATGAGCGTGGCACCGAGCCAACTCACGAAGGCGTCGCTCATCGCTGGCTGCGAGGCGCGCTCAATCCAATAATCTTGCCCGCCCTCGGCGACGACGTGCAGGCCTAAAATATAGTCGGGAATGGCGCCGACCGTGTTTGCCGAACCATGCGTGCTGGTCGACATCGCGCCGACGATGGTTTGACCGTTGCTGGCGCCCATGGTGGGCAGCGCGAGGCGATGCTTGGCCAGCTCGTTGTTGAGCGTCTTGAGTTGCACGCCACATTGCGCAAACACGAATTGCTCGCTCAGCGCCTGGTACGCCGGTTGAACGAATGCCTGCCCAAAGCCGATCAACAGCGCGGAAAGGTTCTGCGTGTCCACCAAGTAGTCCGGCACGAACGCGCAGTTGTTCAGCGACCACCCGGAGCCCGCCGCGCGAACACGCTTGCCGTCTGCCTCGG